>Ga0068852_100003588_pt1 | contig 10861 bp, 10 predicted proteins | sample KBSCornC22_FD_66594 | JGI IMG/M metagenome (GOLD analysis project Ga0068852, IMG submission 66594) | Corn rhizosphere microbial communities from Kellogg Biological Station, Michigan, USA - KBS Corn C2-2 | ecosystem: Host-associated > Plants > Roots > Rhizosphere > Soil ... | reverse complement strand
CCACTGCCCGGTCTACCAGAACATCGGCGGCCACGCGTACGGTTGGGTTTACCCCGGACCGATGGGCTCGGTGCTGACACCCGTGTACGTCGGCATCGAGAACGCCGGCGATCTTCCCAATGCCTCGACCTTCTGCGGCGAGTGCCAGGTGGCGTGCCCGGTGAAGATCCCGCTGCCCGACCTCATGCGGAAGCTCCGCGAGCAGCAGTACGACAACGCGCTGCGCCCCTGGAGCGAGCGCTTCGGCATCCGTGCCTGGTCGTACGCGGTGCAGCGCCCGCGCCTCTACCGCACGCTCTCGGCCATCGCGGTGCGCGTGGCCGGCTGGTTCGGGCGGCGCGACAAGCTGATCCACTGGATGCCCGGCCTCGACGGCTGGACGCGGGGCCGCGACATGCCGGCGCCGCAGGGGAAGACCTTCCGCGAGATGTATGCCGGGCGGCGCGACGGAGGCCGGCGATGAGCGCGCGCGAAGCGATCCTCGCCCGCATCCGCAAGGCGCACGGCCGCGAGGGTGCGGCGCCGACGGAAGCGGAGCTCACCGACGCGCGGAATGTCATCGCGCGGCGCGAGCGCGGGCCGCAACCCTCCATCGCCCGCCCCGCGGACCGCGAGCAGCAGTTCCTGCGCGAATGCGACCGCCTCGGCACCACGCACGCCCATGCCGAGACCATCGCGCGAGTGCCCGCCGAGATCGCGCGCTATCTCGACGCCAACGCGATCGAGCGGCGTGTGGTCGGCTGGCCGCAGCTTGCCGGGCTGGATTGGGTGGCCGCGAACGTGCACTTCGACAACCGCCCCGTGCAGCCGACCGACCACGTCGGCGTCACGAGCTGCTTCTGCGCCATCGCGGAGACGGGCACGCTGCTCCTCCTGGGGGCGCCCGAGATGCCGAAGAAGACGGCGCTGCTGCCGGAGACGCACGTGGCGCTCGTGAGCCGCGCGCGCCTCGTCGATACGATGGAGGATGCCTTCGCGCTCCTGCGCGCGGAGCGTGGCGAGCCCCCGCGCGCGACGTGGTTCGTCTCCGGCCCCTCCCGCACGGCGGACATCGAGCAGACCATCGTCATCGGTGCGCACGGGCCCTACCGGGTGCACGTGATCCTCGTGCCCTGATCGCCCGGCGGCGGCTCGCTGCGGCCTTTTTTCGCCCTCGTCGAGGCGGGCCCTTGTCGAGCCGGACCCTTCATGTTGTTGGAATCGTCCGAACCGTTTGCAATACTTCAGCGGGGCCTGAAAGGGCAACCACCGCATCGGTGGCTTCTCGGGCAAAAACCTTCACCAGGCCGGTGATTCTGCGGGCAACCACCTCGGGGTCCTCTCGAAAGGGCCGCGCCTCGACGAGGGCGAATGGCAACGTCGTCAACGTCCCTTTTGAAAGCCCGCTGCTTCCCGCGCTCGCGCGCGTCGACTGCAGCGTCACATTGTCCATTCCGACACCGGGGCGTGCGGTGCTGCGCTGCTTGCAGCAATCGGCACGCTGGATCGATGGACAGTGTGGGGGCCGCGTGGCCTTCGCGAGAAGGCTGTAGCGGCGTGCTCCGCGATAGCGTGGTCGAGGGAAGCCGCCTTGGCGTTCTGAGGGACCTCGACGGGGCGCGTCCCTTTCGAGAGGACCCGGGGTGATTGCTCGCAGAATCACCGGCCAAGTGAAGGTTTTTGCCTGAAGGGCCGCCAATGCGGTGGTTGCCCTTTCAGGCCCCGCTGAAGTATTGCAAGCGGTTCGGACGATTCCAACAACATCAAGGGTCCGGCTCGACAAGGGACCGCCCCGTCGAGTCCGGCCTGAAAAACAACTAGAAGAGAATCACCGACAGCTTGCAACGAAAGTCGTCGACGAGCTCCGGATGCGAGCCGGCCATCTGGAAGACCTCGAGCATCTTGACGCGCCCGATGTCGCCGTTGAAGTTCCGGTCCCGCCGCACGATCTCGAGGAGTTGCTCCAGCGCGGGGCCGAATTCGCGGCGTGCGATGTGCAGCTCGGCGAGGTCGAGGCGCGCCTGGAGGTCGTCGCCGTTGGAAGCGATGCGGTTCGCGAGCTCGGCGACGGGCGGCAACTGCGCCGCGCGGTCGACGGACTCGAAGCGCGCCTCTACCGTGTTGTACGTCGACTGGTTGCGCGCCCGCGGCGAGAGCAGCGCATGGTGCGTGCGCGCGCCTTCCACGTCGTTGCGGTCGAGCAGCAGGGTGATGATGTCGAGCCGCGCGCCGTCGTTCGAGGGATCGAGCGCGACCGCGTTGCGCAGGAATTCCTCGGCGATGCCGATGTGTCCCTTCGCGAGCGCCTCGCGTGCGCTGCGGTGCTCGAGCTCGGCCGGGTTCGGGATCAGGCGGTCGAGGAAGGCGCGCACATAGGCCTCGGGCTGCGCGCCCATGAACTGCGCCACCGCGTTGCCGTCCACGAAGGCGACCACGTACGGGATCGACTTCAGGCAGAACGACGAGACGAGCTCGGGATTGGTGTCGGCGTTGACGTTGACCAGGCGGAAGCGCCCGCCATAGTCGCGCTCGAGCTTCTCGAGGAGCGGACCGAGGGCCTTGCACGGGCCGCACCAGGGCGCCCAGAAGTCAACCAGGACCGGGACCTCGGTCGAGGCTTCGATCACATCGCGTTCGAACGAGGACAGCGTGGTGTCGATCATGATTTCCCCCTCTGTCCACGGTAGATGCACCGGTGGATAGCGAGGTTCGGACCGCGACACCGTTTATGCGGTCGGACGCACCCATGAAAAACGGCAGGAATCCTCCTACCTGTCCCATAATGAGGCCCCCTACGACGCGCGAACGCCCATGGCCCTCGTCCTGAATCTTCCTGTTGGACTAACCGGTACGGCGGAGCTGGTGGTGGGCGAGCAGCACACGGCGCCACGCGTGGGCAGCGGCCGCATCCGCGTGCTGGCCACGCCGGTGATGATCAACCTGATCGAGGCGGCGGCGCTCGCGGCGGTGGAGCAATCGTTGCCGGAGCACCACCAGAGCCTGGGCACGCACCTCGACGTGACGCACATCGCCGCCACGCCTGTGGGAATGCGCGTACGCGCCACAGCCGAGGTCGTGCGCGTGGAGGGCCGAACGGTCTACTTCCGCGTACGCGCCGAGGATGAGCGCGAGCTCATCGGCGAGGGCACGCACGAGCGCGTGGCCGTGAACGTCGATCGATTCGACCAGCGCGTGCAGGCGAAGATCAAGCCGGCGGAGTGACGCGGGCTGCTCACTTCTCGAACAGCTTGAGCGCCTGGTAGAGGATGGGGTCCCCGGGGCCGCCGCTGGGGGCCGACGGATCGATCGCGACCGCGGGCTGCAGCATCTCGCGCGGCGTGCCGTCCACGTGCAGCACCTTCTCGCCGGGGAAGCGCACGACGATGCCGCTGTGGCCCAACCGCACCTCGTGCAGCTCGCCGCGCAGGCGCGCCATCGGCGTGCCGACCAATCGGGCGTCCGCGACGGCGACGAGTCCCGCCGCCAGCGCCTCGCCTTCGCCTGCGGTCCACCGATCGACCAGGACCACCACGGGCCGCCGATAGGTCGATCCGGCGGCGGCCACGCGATCCTCGACGCGATGCCCGTTTCGCGACACGCGAACCTGCCACGCGCCGTTGCGCTTCGCCAGGCGCGCGAGCACACCCAGCGTGACCGGACGCAGTCCTTCCGTCGCATCGCGCAGGTCGAGCATCAGCGCGCGCGTGTCGGCAAGCTGGTCGAGCGCGGCGCCGAAATGATCCGCGAGCTTCCCGTCGGCCGGCGTCTTGAGGCGAACGTAGCCGATGTCGCGCTCCTCGCCCATGCGCCGCGCGAGCAGCGGCGGCTGCGCGGCGGGCGCGCGGCCGTTGCGCTCGATGTCGACATGGCGTGCGTCGGGTCCGGCGAGGTCGAGCGCGAGCGTGCCGTGGCGCGGCCCGGCGAGCAGGTGCCGCAGCGCCCAGTCGCGATCGCGCGCGGTGGCATCGCGCGCATCGCCAAGGACTCGTGCGACGGCATCCGCGACGGGCACGGTGTCGATGCGTCCGACGATCTCGCCGGGACGCACCCCCGCATAGTCGGCATCCCCCGCCACGCGCACCGATTCGACGACGGCCGCGCCATCCCGCCACAGCGCCCACACGTCCGTTTCCTGCGGCACGCGGCGCGCGGAGAGCGGTGCACGGGGCGTGAGGGAGACGTGATCGTCGCGGAGGGTCGCGAGCATCCGCTCCATCACCTGTGCGAGCTCGTCCCGCGACGCGGCGGCGGTGGCTTGCCGCCGAAAAGCGTCGCGCGAGCGTTTCCACGCCGCGCGGCGCTCGCCGATGTAGGCATAGCGGCTGTCGATCGCGCTCCACAGCGCGTCGAAGTCCTCGCGCGCTTCCCGTGCGCCGGCGGCATTGCCAGGCGGAAGTGCGGCCGCGGCGCCGGCGGGAAGCGCGGCGGCGCAGCCCATGGCGAACACACGGCGCATCCAGCGCCGCCGGCCGCGATCGGCGGAGTGCGTCTCAGCCAACGCGGCGCACGATCTCGGCGAGCCGCTCGCGCAGCACGCCGGCCATGCTGAATCCGGAGCTCACGAGATAGAGCTGGTCGCGGATGCCCGCGGCAAGCGTGGGGAAGCCGCCGACGCCGAGCCGTTGGCTGGTGGCGAAGTCCTCGCGCGTGGCGTCGCGCATCTCGCCCGATTCGAGCGCCTGCAGGAACGACTCGCGCGGCAGGCCACATTCGGCCGCGATATCGGCCAGCACGTTGGCGCGCGTCACGTCGCGTATGTCGCGATAGAAGGCCGTTTGCACGGCCGCGAGGAAGTCCAGGACGCGCGCGGGATCCATCGAGCGCACCGTGACGACTGCGCGGCATGCGGGCTCGGTGTCGTAGACGAAGCCGCCGATCTCGAGCGCAGCGGGCGCGAGGGGCAGGCCGCTCGCCTCGTGCACATGCGTCCAATGCTCGCGCAGCATGGCGCGGAAGCGCTCGCTCATCGGCTCGCGGTTGAAGGGGCGCAGGCCGCCCATCACCACCTCGACGGGTGTTCCGGGCAGCTCGCCCAGCAGCGCGCGCAATTGCGGGCCGAAGCCATAGCACCACGAGCACATCGGATCGGCGATGTAGAGCAGCTTCACGGCAACCTTCAGGCAGCGATCGATCGTCCCAGGGAGAGTGCGACAACGCGATTGCGTCCGCGTTGCTTGGCCAGCGCGAGGGCCGAATCGGCGCGTGCGAGCAGCCCCTCGATGCTCTCCGGCCCCTCGTCCAGGCGGGCCGCCACGCCGAGGCTCACCGTCACCGGCAGCTCGAGCTCCCCCACCACCAGCGGCTGGCTGGCGACGGTGCGGCGCACGCGCCCGGCGACCACCACCGCGCCCGGCCCCGGAACATCGGGCAGCAGCACGAGGAACTCTTCCCCGCCGAAGCGCACCAGCATGTCCTCCTTGCGCATGGCGCCGCGCACCACTTCGGCGACCTTCTGCAGCACCGCGTCCCCCACCCGGTGGCCGTGCTTCTCGTTCACCTGGCGCAGGTGGTCGATGTCGATCATCACGATCGACAGCGGCTGCCCGCCGCGGCGCACGCGCGAAAGCTCGCGCTCGGCGATCTCGTGGAACGTGCGCCGGTTGTACGCGCCGGTGAGGGGATCGATGGTCGCGAGCCGGAAGGCCTCCGCCTCGGCGCGCTCCTTGTGCAGCAGCACGAAGCCGAAGCTCGCGGCGAGGCTCGCGCCGAAGACCACCAGCAGCGTGGCCGCGGCAAACCCCTCGGGCGCGGAGACGCTCGCCGCAGCATGCGAGACCATCGCGCTCACGCCGCGCAGGTAGAAGGCTGCGGCGCCGCAGCCGAGGCTGCCGATCACGATCCGGCGCGCTGCCGAATGCCGCGGCGAGCGCACCTGGGAGGCGATCGCGGCCCCCGCGGCATAGAGCGTCCCGAACATCACGCCGCCGAAGAGGATCGCGAGCGGCGGCTCTTCCACCAGCAGCGCCATGGGCGCCGCGACGGCGGCGATCACCGCCGTGTGCAGCCAGGTGGCGAGCGGGCGATGGTCGTAGGCGGCGATCGCGGCCGCCTGCAGCGTGCAGGAGAGTGCCAGCAGCGCCGAGCCGAGCGCCAGGACGCCACCCTGCGGCACCGCGCCCGAAGCGAGCACGCCGCAGGCGAGCGCGCGCAGCAGCAGCGAGGCGGCCCATTGCGACAGCCCGTCGCCCAGGCGGCGGCTGCCGCCCACCCAGATGGCCGCCGCGACGGCGAGGTCCGTCACCGCGAGCAGGGCGAGCAGCGTGCGCAGGTCGATCATGCTTTGGCCAGTATGCGCGGGGCGGGCCCGCGGGAGTCAGCGGCGCGCGAGCGAGCCCGCGACCATCTCGGCGAACTTGTCCGGTCCCACGAAGCCCTTGCCGAACTTCTCGTCGAAGCCCGCCGTGGGCTTCGCCGCCACCACCTGCTCCACGCTGCGTCCGGCCGCCACCAGCGGCTTGATGCGCGCCGCGATCGTGGCGAGCATGTCGCGATACTCCCTGAGCTGTGCGCGGTCGCCGAGCGGGCCATGGCCGGGGATGATCTTGGTCCTGTCGTTGGCGAGCGCGAGGCCCTGGTCGCACGCGGCGACCATGCCGTCGATGCTGCCGCCGCTGGAAGCGTCGATGAAGGGGTACATGCCGTTGAAGAACACGTCGCCCATGTGGATCACGTCGCTCCCGGTGAAGTGGATGATGGCGTCGCCGTCGGTGTGCGCGTTCGCCACGTGGATGGCGCGGATCTCCTCGCCATTCAGGTGGAAGCTCATCGACGCGGTGAACGTCACCACCGGGAGTGCCACCCTGGGCGAGGGCGGCTGCTTCATGTTCATGAACGCGATGAACTGCTCGCTATCCATGCGCCGGCGCACGTTCTCGTGCGCGAAGATGAGCGTGCCCCCCTTGCCGAGGTTCTCGTTGCCGCCGGTGTGGTCGAAGTGCCAGTGCGTGTTGATCACGAACTTCACCGGCTTCGGGCTGATCTTCGCGATGGCCGCGGCGATCTTCTCCGTGAGCGGCGCGAACTGGTCGTCCACGAGGAAGACCGCGTCGTCGCCCGCGGAAACCGCCAGGTTGCCGCCGGCGCCCATCAGCATGTAGACGTGGTCCGTGAGCGGGGTCGTCCGGATCTCGACCTTGGAAAAGTCCTGGTCCTGCGCGGCGGCGGGCAACGCGGCGAGCAATGCGGCGGCAAGGATGTGCGTGAGCTTCATTTCTTCTCCGTGTTCGCGGTCTTCTCGCGGGCGATGAGCTCGTCGATGCGCGACTCGAGCACCGTGAGCGGCAGCGGCCCGTCGTCGAGAACGGCGTTGTGGAAGCGGCGCAAGTCGAAGCGCCCGCCGAGCGCGGCTTTCGCCTTCGCACGCAGCGCCTTGATCCTGAGCTCGCCCACCTTGTAGCCCAGCGCCTGGCCCGGCCAGACGATGTAGCGGTCGACTTCCGCCGTGGCATACGCCTCGTTCAGCGCGGCGTTCTCCACCATGTAGCGGATCGCCTGCTCGCGCGTCCAGCCCATGGTGTGCAGGCCGGTGTCCACGACGAGCCGCGCGGCGCGCAGCACCTCGTTGGTGAGCGCGCCGAAGCGCATGTACGGATCCTTGTAGAAGCCGATCTCGTACCCGAGGCTCTCGGCATAGAGCGCCCAACCTTCGCCGTACGCCACGTACCACGAGGTGCGGCGGAAGCGCGGCAGGTCCTTCAGCTCCTGCGCCCGTGCCACCTGCAGGTGATGTCCCGGAACCGCTTCGTGCATGAGCGTCGATTCCATCTCGAACGAGGGCCGCTTCTCGAGGTTGTTCACGTTCGCCTCGAAGAAGCCGGCACGGCTGCCGTCGAGCGCGCCCGGCGAGTAGTGGTCCGAATTGTCGCCCTCGAACGCCTCCATGGCGCGGATGCCGTAGGGCAGCCGCGGCAGCTCGGCGAACAGCTTCGGCAGCTCGGCGTCGACGCGCTTGGCGATGTCGCGGTAGGCCGCGAGGCGCTCCTCGCCGGTCTTGAACGTGAAGCGTGGGTCCGAGTTGATGGACTCCAGGAAGTCCGCGAACGTCCCCTTGAAGCCGGTCGTCGCGATGACCTCTTCCATCGACTTGCGGATGCGCGCGACCTCGCCGAGGCCGATGCGGTGGATCTCCGCCGGCGTGAGCCTCGTGGTGGTCTTCTCGCGTACCTGCAGCGCGTAGTACTTCTCGCCGCCCGGAAGCGTGGAGGCACCGAGCTGCATGCGGCCGGCGGGAATGTATTCATCCGCGAGGAAGCGCTGCATGCGCGCGAAGCCGCCGCGCACGCTGTCCAGGGCGCGGCGTCCCGCGTCGAGGCAGCGGTCGCGGTCGGCGGCGGGAAAGTCCGCGCCGACCTGCGTGAACGGCGCCCACAGCGGCGACTTCGACGCATCCTCGCCGGTGAACGGATCGAACATCGCCGGCACCTGCGACATCGCCGCGCGCGGCGGCATCCAGCCGCTCTTCATGCCGGCGCGCATGCGATCGACGGTCTGGTCGAGCTGCTTCGGCAGCGCTTCGAGGCGCTTCACGTAGTTGCTGCAGTCGGCGGGCTTGCGCAGGAACGTGGCGCGCGCGAGGTAGGCATACAGGTTCTGCGGACCCTGGATGGACGACACCGGCAGCCAGTTGTCCTGCTCGCCGAACGGCAGGTCGCCGAACAGCGCCTCCTGCTCGAGCGTGAGCTCGATCGAATCCAGCAGCACGGCGCGGGAGATGCGGTCCTGCGTATCGAGGGTCTCCGGGTCGAAGCGCTCCAGCTCCGCGTGCAGGGCCTTCACGTGCGCCTTGCGCCGCGCCACGGCGCCCGGCGAAAGATCCGAGACGCGGTCGTCGTAGCCCGGGATGCCGAGGAAAGTCGCCGACTCGGGCTGCTCCTCGAGGCCGCGCTGGAACTCGCGATCGAAGAGCGCGTGCAGCGCCGTGTTGGGCGCTGTCTCCCCCCAGGCATGGGCGGCAGCGAGGACCGACGCCATCGCGACGGCCACGCGCATTCCTTTTGCTGCCCCGCGCAACATCGCCTCATTCCACCTTGCCGATCTTCTGCACCACCTGCGCGAGCTTCGTCGCGTCGCGGTCCCAGAAGGCCTTGAACTGCGGCTGGTCGAGGTACTGGATCGGCGTCTCGACCTTCTCGAGCGCCGTCTTGAACGCGGGATCGGCCACCGCGGCCCGCGAGGCCTCGCGCAGCTTCTCGATCACCGGCTGTGGCGTGCCCGCGGGAACGAAGAGGCCGGTCCATTGCGAGAACGTCGCATCGTATCCCAGCTCCTTCAGCGTCGGCACGTCGGGAAGCGCCGGGTGGCGCGACTCGCCCCACGTGGCGAGCACGCGGATCCTGCCCGACTTCACGTGGCCCATCACGGTGGAAGGACCGGTCGAGAGGGCGGCAACCTGCCCGCCGAGCAACGCCACCACTGCCGGGCCCGCGCCCGTGAACGGCACGTGCAGCATCTTGGTTCCCGCGGCGGCGTTGAGCATCTCCATCGGCACGTGCATCGTGCCGTAGTTGCCCGAGGAGCCGTACGGGATGCTGCCGGGCGCCTTCTTCGCGGCGTCGAGCAGGTCCTTCACCGACTTGTAGGGGCTGTCGGCGCGGACGGCGAGCACCGTCGGATCGGCGGTGAAGCGCGCGATCGGCACGAGCTGGCTCAACTGGAACATCGGGTCGCGGCCGAGGACCTTGTCCGCCTCGGGGATGATCGAGATGGACGACAGCGCCATGAGGATCGTGTAGCCGTCGGGCTTCGCGCGCGCGACGTACTGCATGCCGACGCCGCCGCCGGCGCCCGACTTGTTCTCCACGATCACCGGCTGCTTCAGGATCCGGCCCAGCACGTCCGCCAGCGGACGCGCGGTGATGTCGGCCACGCCGCCCGGCGGGAACGGCACCACCATCGTCACCTGCTTGTTCGGATAGTCGGACTGCGCGAAGGCGGCCGGCGCGAGCAGGACGAGGGCGAGGGCAGCGAGGCAGGCATTGAGCAACGTTCTCTTCATGAGGTCCTTTCGTCTTGCGGTGGTCAGGCGCGCGGCGCCATCTCGAGCTCCTCGGCGAGGCTGCGCGCGGGAAAGTGGAAGCGCACCGGGCCGTCGGCCTCGGCGTGCAGGAACTGGTGCACGAACGGGTTGCTCGACCCGACCATCTCCGCGGTGGGCCCGTGCGAGACGATCACGCCGTCGCCGATGAGGTAGAGGTAGTCGGCGAGCTGCACGGCTTCATGCACGTCGTAGGTCACGACGATGGAGGTCGAGCCCAGCGCGTCGTTGAGCGTGCGGATGAGGTTGCCCACGACGTTGAGCGTGATCGGGTCGAGGCCCGCGAACGGCTCGTCGTAGATCATGAGCGGCGGGTCGAGCGCGATGGCGCGCGCGAGCGCGACCCGCCGCGACATGCCGCCGGAAAGCTCCGCGGGCATGAGGCGCTGCGCGCCGCGCAGCCCCACCGCGTGCAGCTTCATCATCGCGAGGTCGCGGATGATCTCTTCGGGCAGCTTCGTGTGCTCGCGGATCGGGTAAGCCACGTTCTCGAGCACCGAGAGGTCGCTGAACAGGCCGCCCTTCTGGAACATGACCCCCATGCGGCGGCGCAGGGCGTAGAGCTCGTGCCGCGAGAGCTCGTGCACGTTGCGGTCGTCCACGTGCACGGTCCCGGCGGCGGGCCTGAGCAATCCGCCGATGAGTTGCAGCAGGGTGGTCTTGCCGGAGCCGCTGGTGCCGAGGATCGCCACGATGCGCCCGCGGGGGATGTCGAGGTCGATGCCGCGGAGCACTTCGCGCCGGCCATAGGCGAAGCGCAAGCCGCGGACCTCGACCAGGTTTTCGGCGTTCTGCATCGTGCCCATTATCGCATCCGGCCGCGGCGGGCCCGGCCGAAGCGAGCACGCC
>Ga0068852_100003587_pt1 | contig 10862 bp, 8 predicted proteins | sample KBSCornC22_FD_66594 | JGI IMG/M metagenome (GOLD analysis project Ga0068852, IMG submission 66594) | Corn rhizosphere microbial communities from Kellogg Biological Station, Michigan, USA - KBS Corn C2-2 | ecosystem: Host-associated > Plants > Roots > Rhizosphere > Soil ... | reverse complement strand
TGCTGTTCGCGTAGCCCTGGTTCGATTCCGAAATGGCGAGATTGATGAGGCCGGACATGCTCGGCGTCGCGTTGTTCGCGGCCGAGGTGTAGTTGACCAGCACGCGCACGACGCTGTTGGCCTCGATCGCCTTCGACGGCGTCAGCGCGGTGCGGCCGGCTTCGTCGAACAGGCGGCGATACGCGACTTCGTCGTGATCGGCCGGCATCTTCGCTTCGTCGACCTCGACGATCGCATGGCGTCCGTCGAACAGTGGCCGCACGGCATAGAGCTGGCCGTGGACGCGGATGTTGCCGGTAATGAAATTGCCGTCGCGCACGAGCGTCACGGTGTTCTTCGGGTCGTCGGTGATGTCGGTGGCCGGCGGGCGGGTGCCGTTGACTTCGCGCGTCTCGGGCAGCGACCCCTGCCACACGACGGTGCCGTCCTCGTTGCGATAGGCCTGCGTGCGCTGTGCGGTCAGGCGCAGTGCGCCGCCGATATCGAGGTCGAGCACGATCTTGTCGGTGTCGGTCTCGATCGCCGCGGCATTGGCGAGCACGATGGTTGCCGACGCGGTCGACGGCTCTTTTGCGATCTCGATGAAAGCGGCGTCGTTGACCAATGGCGTCATCGGAGCGGCCTGGAACAGCTGGCTGTCCGCGGCGAAAGCGGGTGCCGCCAGCGCGGCAATGGCCACGGCGCAGGCGCGCGAAAGGATATGGGTGTTCATAGGGATTTTCTCCGCTAGTGCACAAGTGCAGTTTGGATAGCGGCAGGGCCCTGGTCGCCGCGCAGTGCGTCGGCGTACCTGCCAGGAAGTGGCTTTCGTCGGCGCGGTTGCGAGGACCTGTGTGCGCCGGAGATCGACTCTGGTTGCAGACGTAGCCGTGGTCAAGCGCCGGACGGATGCAATTGGCGGTTTTGTGACGCCCGCCCGCAGATTCGCGCTTATTTGAATCCGTATATGAATGGATTTGTGCAATGCGTCATGGGCGGCGTTGCACCGCCCATGACGTCAGGCAGACCGCATCGTAGCGATCTTGGTCAGCGTGCCGGTCTCAGCGGAAGCCGGCGACCGTGGCGCGCGTGTTGTTCAGCACACGGGCGTTGTCGTTGCGCGTGGTCGTGCCCATCGCGCGGCCGCCGTAGGTCTTGCTCGGATTCGACCAGTAGTTGATACGCGTGCAGGTCACGCTCGCGCAGGCGTAGGCCATGATCGTGCGCCAGCCGCCAGCGGTGGACTGGAAGCCATGACCGTAGGCGTACGGCGTGTTGGTCGGATCGTTGGTCGGATCGTGACGCGCCGACTGCAGGTGACCGATCTCGTGTGCAAACGAGTAGTAGCCCGTGGCGCAGTCCCAATGTGCCGCGGCGAACGCGGTAGCGGCGGTGGCACCGATGGCCGAGGCGAGTCCGCACGACGACGCGTTGTTGATCAGCAGCACGCCGACATCGGCGGTGTTGGTGTTGCGCTGACTGTGGATCGTGTCCATGTAGCCGTCGGACGTGCCGCGGTAGCGGGTCAGGTCGGTGTTGAAGTTGCCGCTTTCGGTGTAGCTGACCTGGGACTTCGCAGCGAGCTGCAAGGTGATCTGCACCGCGCTGTTGGTATAGCCCTGGTTGGACTCCGCCACGGCGAGGTTGATCAGTCCGTTGATGTCGCCCGACGCGCTGGCCGCGGCCGGCGTGTAGTTCACGAGCACGCGGATGACCGTGTTCGCGGCGATGGCCTTGACGTCCCCGGGCAGAGGCGCGGCGTCCTGGAACAGCTTGCGATAGTCGGCCGGCGGATGGTCGAGCGGCATCGCGTTTTCGTCGACTTCGACGACGGCGTGACGCGCGTCATGCAGCGGGCGGATCTTGTAGAGCTGGCCCGACACGCGCACGTTGCCGGTGATCTTGTCGCCGTTGCGCACGAGCATGACCGAGTTCAACGCGTCCTCGACCACTTCGTCCTTCGTCATGACGCGCTGGGTCGCGGTTTCCGCGATCGAGCCCTGCCAGACCAGGCTGCCGTCTTCGACGTAGTACGCATTGCCGCGCAGCGCGGTCAGCTTGACCGGCCCACCGACATCCAGATCCAGCGTGATGCTGGCCGTATCGGCCTGCAGCGCTGTTGCGTTCACCATCACGAGATCGATCTTCGCCGAACTCGGTTCGCGCGCCAGCGCATCGAATGCGCTATCGCCCTGCGCCGCGCGATAGATCGCGGGTACTGCGGAAAACAACTGCTGCGGTCCCTGCGCTGCCGCCAGTCCCGACGCCAGCAAGCCTGCTCCTGCCACACTCCAGAGAAAAAACCGTTTCATTCCGATCTCCCCACGATGAGCGCGCGATAGCGAATCCGGCGCAATAAGGAGTCGCGCGCCAACCGGGTCACGAAGAAGCCGGATTCCCCCCATCCCCCTCGGACGCCGCGCGCGGAGCGCTGCGGCGAATAGGTCGTGACGCATCCCCATACGTCACTGAATTGGATTCCAGGGCTACTCGTGAAAGCTGCGCGGAACGGCTCAGCGGAAAAACCCTCAGCCGCGAAGTCGCTCGACGACGGTCGTGGTCGCGCGGGCGCGGTTGAGTGTGTAGAAGTGCAGCGCCGGTGCGCCGCCGTCGATCAGCCGCTGGCACAGGCCGGTCACCACGTCGGCGCCGAATTCGCGGATCGCGTCGTGATCGTCGCCGAAGGATTGCAGGCGGCGCGCGACCCAGCGCGGAATCTCCGCGCCGCAGAGTTCGGAGAACCGGCGCAGCTGCGAGTAGTTCGTGATCGGCATGATGCCCGGCACGATCGGCACGCTCACGCCGAGGCGGCGTACATCATCGGCGAAGCGGAAATACGCGTCGGGATTGTAGAAGTACTGCGTGATCACGCCGTTCGCGCCGGCCTCGACCTTGCGCTTGAAGTGCAGCAGGTCGGCCTGCGCGTCGTCGGCCTGCGGATGCGTTTCCGGATAGCCGGCGACCTCAATGTGGAAATAGTCGCCGGTCTCGGCGCGGATGAAGGCGACCAGGTCGCTGGCGTAGCGGAAGTCGCCGTAGCTGGCCATGCCCGAGGGCAGGTCGCCGCGCAGCGCGACGATGCGGCGGCAACCCTTGCTGCGGTACAGGTCGAGCAGGCTGCGGATCTCCTGGCGCGTACCGCCCATGCACGACACGTGCGGCGCGGCATCGAGGCCGTGGTCTTCGCGCAGGTGGCAGACGGTGTCGGGCGTATAGCTCAGCGTGGAGCCACCGGCGCCGAACGTCACCGACACGTATTCGGGATTCAGCGCCTTGAGCGACGGCAGGGCCTTTTCCAGCGTTTCGCGCTGCTCGTCGGTCTTGGGCGGGAAGAATTCCAGCGAAACCGGAATCGAAAGACGCGACGGGGCAGTAGCGGGCATTGCGGGGAATCCTTGGCGATCAGTCGGGGCGCGGGACGCGCGAACGCGCAATATATCTCGACTTCCGGATAAAGAGATAGATGGGCGCCGAGGCGGCCGGCCGATGCTCAGATTGCCTGCGCCGCAGCGACGAACGCCGCGAGCCGCGCCGCGTCGAGACGCCCGTCCACGCGCACGCCGTTGCACAGGTCGAGGCCGAAGGGCCGCACCGTGCGGATCGCCTCGGCCACGTTGTCCGGGCGCAGCCCTCCGGCCAGGAACACCGGCTTGCCACAGCGTTCGACGATCGCGCGGCTCAGCGTCCAGTCGTGTACGCGCCCGGTGCCGCCGAGCTCCTTCACGGCCAGCGCCGGATTGCCTGAGTCGAGCAGCAGCGCGTCGACCTCGGGCGCCAGCGCGAGCGCCTCCTCGACCGAGCCCTGATCGATCACGTGGATGACCTGCACCAGCGCGATCCCGGGCAGTGCCTCGCGCAGACGTGCATGCGTGCCGGGCGGTACTGCGTCGACCAGCTGGATCGTGTTGCAGCGGCAGCGGCGCTGCTGCCGGATGATCGCCTCAGCATCGGTGAGCGCGGTGAGCAGGAAGGTCGCGACCGGGGGCGGCACGGTCGCCGCGATGGCGGAGATCTCCGCATCGTCGATGACGCCAGGGCCGCTGGGCATGGCGGAGACAAGGCCCAGCGCGTGCACGCCGTGCGCGATCGCGAGTGCCGCCTCGGCTTCGTCGCGGATGCAGCAGATCTTGATGCGGGGCAGGGTGCGCATGGCGGCATCGGTGTGAGGCGGACGCCGATCATGCCGCGCCTTCACGTGCTGCACAAAGCGCCAATCGTTGACAGTTGACCGCGCGCACGCTGCGGCACAATGCGGCCATGCACGACCGTCCGACCGCAACGGCGTCCACCGAGCCCGGTTCTTCCGATGCGCAGTTCCGCCGTCGGCGCGAACTGGTGGAAACCGCGGCGCGCGGCCGGCCCGGCGGCGTGTTCTATCTGCTCGGCTGGCTCGTCGTCGCGTACTGCGGCGATCTGCACCGCACGCATCCCTGGTTTGCAGTGGCCCTGCTCACGCTGTTCGTGCTGCTGGCCACTCCGCGCTTTGTGCTGGCCCGGCGCACGGCGAGCGAACCCGAGGCGATTGCGCGCCTTCTGGCCGCGTGGTGGACGCTGCTCCTGACCACGTCAGCGTTGTGGGGCGCACTCACCGTCTGGGTCTTCACCGATCCGCAGCTCGATGGCGCGCGCATGGCGGCAGTCGTGTGCACCGTCGCCTATTCGACCGCGTTCGTGCACAGCTTCGCGACGCGCTGGCATTACGCGCTGGCCGGCGTCTCGCTGCTGTTCCTGCCGAGCGTGATCCTGTCGTGGACCTTGCCCGCGTTCGGCGGCGTCGCGTTCGCGCTCAGTGTGTTCCTGGTCTATCTGCTGTCGGCGCTGCGCCTGAGCCGGCAGCAGTACGAGCGCCAGCTGATGCTCGAGCTGGCACTGCTGCACCAGCGCGACCTTTATGAAAAACAGAGCCGCACCGACGCGCTGACCGCGCTCGCGAACCGGCGCGAGTTCACTTTCACGCTGGAGCGCGCGCTGGATTCCGGTGCGACGCTGTCGCTGCTCATGATCGACATCGATCACTTCAAGCAGATCAACGATCGCTACGGCCACGCCGCCGGCGATGCCGTGCTGATCGCGCTCGCGGATCAGTTACGCGAGCACTTCGGCCAGCCCGGCGCGCATCTCGCGCGTCTCGGTGGCGAGGAGTTCGGTGTGCTGCTGCGCGGTGTCGACGAGGACGCGGCGAATGCCGCGGCCCGCGCGCTGTGCCAGCGTCTCGCGCGCGCACCGCTGGCGCCGGACGCGCAGCGCGGCGCGGTGACGGTCAGCATCGGTGTCGGCGAGCGCCGCGGTTCGCGCCATCGCAGCGGCGATGAGTTCCTCGCCGATGTGGACCGCGCGCTGTACCGCGCGAAGGCGCAGGGCCGCGATCAGGTCTGCCGCATCGCGTGATGCGGCGGTATCAGCGCATCCAGTCGGGTTCCGGCAGCGCGAGCAGCGCGTCGTGCAGGCTGTCGTTCCATTGCCGGCGCACGACATTCAGATACGTATCGTCGTCGCCGAGACGCTGCTGACGACCCACCTCGAACGCGTCGCGGCGATACACCAGCAGATCGATCGGCGGACCGACCGAGAGGTTGGACCGCATGGTCGAATCCAGCGACACCAGCGAGCACTTGATCGCCTCCGACAGCGAGGTCTGATACGTCACGACGCGATCGAGAATCGGCTTGCCGAACTTGATCTCGCCGGTCTGGAACCACGGCGTGTCCGGATTGCTCTCGATGAAATTGCCCTCGGAGTAAACGAGAAACAGGCGCGGCGCCTCGCCCTGGATCTGACCGCCGACGATGAAGGAACCGCTCGGGTCGATGCCGCTGGAACGAAGGTAAGGCTCGTCGCGCTTGCGGATCTCGCGCAGCGCATCGCCGACCAGCGTCGCGACCTCGAACATCGAGGTGGCGTTGTAGATGCTGGTCTGGTCCGGCGCGTGGTTCGCGCGGTGTTCGAGCAGGTTCATCGCGTTCTGCGTGAGCGACAGGTTGCCCGCGGACAAGGTCACGATCAGACGCTGTCCCGGCACGGAAAACACGCGCATCTTGCTCGTGCGGCGTACGTCGTCGACGCCGGCGTTGGTGCGCGAATCCGATGCGAACAGCAAACCCTGTTCGAGATTCAACCCGATGCAATACGTCATGGACTGCGCATCCTCTGGACAGGGCGGACGGTGAGACCCCGCAGCATCGCAGGGGCGTCCGGATCCGCGCGATGCGGTCGTCCGGCGGAATCGGGCTGAGCGGATGCTGGAGACAAAAGCGGAACTCCCGGAACTGGTCGCACTGTCGGCGGCGGATTCTGCCGCGGTGTCCGCGCGGCGGGAAGGGTATCAGGCAGCGCTCTGACTCTGCGTCTGCGTGAGTTGTGCGATATCCGTTGAAATCATGAACTGGCGGTGGATTTCGTCGCCGAGGCCACTGAGCCGCGCGAGCGCATCCTGCAGCCAGGCTTCGAGACCGTTGGCGAGCACTTCGTCGATGCGTGCGTAGCGCGACTGCGCCGACAGCGCACCGGCACGCCGCACGACTTCCATCGCCTGGCCGCCGGCGAGCGTCTGCAGCACCTGGTGCAAGGTGTGCGTGCAGGTCAGCAGCGAGCGCGGATTGGTTTCCTGCAGCAGCATCAGTTCGGCCACGCGTTCGGCACTGACGGATTCGCGATAGAGGCGGCGATACGTCTCGAACGCGGACAGCGACTGCAGCAGCGCGCTCCAGCGGAAATATTCGGCCGCGTCCTGGCTCTCGTGTCCGGCGTGGCTCTCGGGGCTGCCGGCGATGTCGAGCAGGCGGATCGCCCAGTCGGCGCGCTCGATGAAGGCGCCGAGCTGCAGGAAGTGGTAGCCCTCGCCGCGGCCCAGCGTGCCGATCGTCACGCCGCGAAACGACGCCGACCGGCTCTTGATCCATTCGAGCAGGTTGCTGATGCCGTCGCCGTGGATGCGCGCCCAGCTCGTACCGCGCATGTCGAGCCACGAGGTGTTCAGATCCTCGTACATTTCCGCGGTGATCGCGACGCGCTGCGCGCGTGCGGCCTCGCGCGCGGCGCGCAGGCAGTTGAATACCGACGAGGGGTTGTCGGAAGCGAGCAGCAGGTGCTTGAGCACCGTGTCGGCGTCGATGATGCCGTAGCGCTCGAGGAACGGTTCGGCGATGCCGAGCGCATCGAGCGCGCGCCGCCACGGCGCCGCTTCGGCCTTGCCACGGTCGTAGCGTTCGGGCAGCAGCGCCATGCGCCGCGTGACGTCGATCAGGCGCGCGGTGTTCTCCGCGCGTTCCATGTGACGCGACGCCCAGTACAGGTCACTTGCGGTACGGCACAGCATCAGGCGCCTCCTTCCAGCACCCAGGTGTCCTTGGTGCCGCCGCCCTGGGATGAATTGACGACCAGCGAACCCTCGCGCAATGCGACGCGCGTGAGGCCGCCCGGAATCACGTGGATGCGCTTGCCGCAGAGAATGTACGGGCGCAGGTCGATATGCCGCGGCGCGAGCCCGCTCTCGACGAAGGTGGGACATGTCGACAGCGACAGCGTCGGCTGCGCGATGTAGTTCTCGGGCCGGGCGAGGATGCGCAGGCGAAATTCCTCGATCTCGGCCTTCGTCGATGCCGGCCCGACGAGCATGCCGTAGCCGCCGGCGCCGTGGACTTCCTTGACCACCAGCTCGGCGAGGTGCTCGAGCGTGTAGCGCAGGTCGTCCTCGCGGCGCAGCTGATACGTTGGGACATTGTGCAGAATGGGATCTTCGCTCAGATAGAAGCGGATCATCTCGGGCACGTACGGATACACCGACTTGTCGTCGGCGACGCCCGTGCCGGGGGCGTTGGCCAGCGTCACGCGGCCCGCGCGATACGCGTCGAACAGGCCGGGCACGCCGAGCAGCGAATCGGGCAGGAACACGGTCGGGTCGAGGTATTCGTCGTTGATGCGCCGGTAGATCACATGCACGCGCTGCGGCCCGCGCGTGGTGCGCGCATACACGGACGAGTCGCGCACGAACAGGTCCGCACCCTCGACGAGTTCCACGCCCATCTGCTGCGCGAGGAACGCATGCTCGAAATACGCCGAATTCGCCGAGCCCGGCGTGAGCACCGCGACCACGGGATTGTCGATGCCGGCCGGCGCGGCTTCGCGCAGGATTTCGAGCAGCGCATCCGGATAGCGTTCCACCGGCGCGATCTGCTGACGGTTGAACAGCTCGGGGATCAGGCGCGCCATCATGCGCCGGTTCTCGAGCATGTAGGACACGCCCGACGGAACGCGCAGGTTGTCTTCGAGCACGTAATACTCGCCGTCGCCGGCGCGCACGAGGTCGATGCCCGAGATGTGCGACCAGGTGCCGCCCGGCACGCGGATGCCGCGCATCTCCTGGCGGTAGGCGCTGTTTTCCAGCACCAGCGCGCGCGGAACGATACCTTCGCGCAGGATGCGCTGCTCGCCGTAGACGTCGTCGAGAAACAGGTTCAGCGCGTGCACGCGCTGGCGCAGTCCGGCTTCGAGCATGCGCCATTCGCCGGCGGGCACGATGCGAGGCACGAGGTCGAACGGAATCAGCCGCTCGTTGCCCGATTCCTCGCCATAGACCGAAAAGGTGATGCCGACGCGGTGGAACGCGATCTCCGCTTCGCGGCGCTTGCGCTCGATCTGCGCCTCCGGCGTGCTCTTGAGCCAGCGGTCGAACGCCTGGTAATGCGGTCTTACCCCGCCGAGGGGTTCATGCATCTCGTTGAAGCCGTTCGCCATGCGCAGACTCCCCAGCCCTTCGCCGCGGAGGTCGGCCCTCCGGCTTTGTGATAGCACGCGGGCGAGGAGCTTGCCTAGATGGTGCGATGCGACATTCGTCGGGTAGCGGCCGCTATGTAGACCGGACGTAGCCCGGGAGTGCTGCGCGGACCGGTCTACAGGTGCCGCGGCCCACGGCCACGGGGACGCGAAACAGAAACGCGCCAACTGCTCGCTTTCCGTCGCGGCCGCGTGCTTTCCGTGGCTTCGCCGGCCGGTACGGGCGAGTACTGCTCCGGCGTCGCGACAATCTGCCATCATCTGCGACATCGTCCACACCGGGAGAATGTGCATGCGCATCATTTTAGGTTTTGCGGTCTCGGCGGCTCTGTTCGCAACGGCTGCAATGGCCGAAGAAGTCACCTGCGAATCCAAAGGCTCGAAGCGCACGGAATGCCCGATGGATACCAGCGGCGAGGTTCGCGTCGTACGGCAATTGAGCAAGTCCGCGTGTACCGAGGGCTCGACCTGGGGCGTGTCCAAGCACGCCGTCTGGGTCGAAGGCGGCTGCCGGGCGGTATTCGGCAAGGACGACGAGGAAGCTCCCGCCGCGCCGGCGCAGGGTGGCGGCCTTCCGCGGCTCAATGCCGAATGTCCGGGCGGACTGTCGGTGCACGCGGACGAAGGCGGCCCGATCTACGTCAACGGGAAGGAAGCGAAACTGAAGCAGGTCAGCGCCGACTATTTCGAGGCGCGTGACGCGGCCTCGGGCACGACGATTTCGCTGAGCCGCAATCCGGACGGTTCCATGATCGTGTCGTATACCGGCCGCGGCAAGGACAACGGCATGTGCCAGGTGTCGCGCTGACGTCTACAGGCGGATCGACGCACAGGGAACGGCCTGTTCGCCCGCAACCATAAAAAAAGCCGCGGCCTCGAAAGGCCGCGGCTTTTTGTTCTCACACCGGGCGCCCGGCAGGCGTCAGGCACATCAGTAGCGGTAATGCTCCGGCTTGTACGGACCGTCGGCATCGACGCCGAGGTACGCGGCCTGGTCGGCGGTGAGGCGGGTCAGCTTCACGCCGATCTTTTCCAGATGCAGGCGCGCGACTTCCTCGTCGAGCTTCTTCGGCAGGCGGTACACGGTCTTCTCGTACGTGTCCTTGTTCGCCCACAGATCGAGCTGGGCGAGGGTCTGGTTCGAGAACGAGTTCGACATCACGAAGCTCGGGTGGCCGGTGGCGCAGCCGAGGTTGACGAGGCGGCCTTCGGCGAGCAGGAAGATCGCGCGACCATCCTTGAACACGTACTTGTCGACCTGCGGCTTGATGTTGATCTTGGTCACGCCAGCCAGTGCGTTCAGCGCGTCGACCTGGATCTCGTTGTCGAAGTGGCCGATATTGCAGACGATCGCCTGGTCCTTCATCGCCTGCATGTGGGCAAGCGTGAGCACGTCCTTGTTGCCGGTGGTGGTGACGTAGATGTCGCCGCGTCCGAGCGTCGACTCGACCGTGTTGACCTCGAAGCCTTCCATTGCCGCCTGCAGCGCGTTGATCGGGTCGATCTCGGTCACGACGACGCGCGCGCCGTACGCGCGCAAGGAATGCGCCGAACCCTTGCCGACGTCGCCGTAGCCGCACACGACCGCAACCTTGCCGGCGAGCATCACGTCCATCGCGCGCTTCAGGCCGTCGGCCAGCGACTCGCGGCAGCCGTAGAGGTTGTCGAACTTGGACTTGGTGACAGAGTCGTTGACGTTGATCGCCGGCACCAGCAGCTTGCCCTGCTCGGCGATCTGGTACAGGCGATGCACGCCGGTCGTCGTTTCTTCCGAGACGCCCTTCCAGTCCTTGACGACGTTGGTCCAGAAGCCGGGACGCTCCTTGGCCACGCGCTTGAGCAGGTTCTTGATGACGCCTTCCTCGTGCGAGGCGGCGGGTTCGTCGACCCACCTGGAACCCTGTTCCAGTTCGTATCCCTTGTGGATCAGCAGGGTGACGTCGCCGCCGTCGTCGACGACGAGTTCGGGACCCTTGCCACCCGGGAAGGTGACTGCATCGAGCGTGCAGTCCCAGTATTCCTCCAGCGTCTCGCCCTTCCACGCGAACACCGGCGTGCCGGTCGCGGCGATCGCGGCGGCGGCGTGGTCCTGGGTCGAGAAGATGTTGCAC
>Ga0068852_100003586_pt1 | contig 10864 bp, 8 predicted proteins | sample KBSCornC22_FD_66594 | JGI IMG/M metagenome (GOLD analysis project Ga0068852, IMG submission 66594) | Corn rhizosphere microbial communities from Kellogg Biological Station, Michigan, USA - KBS Corn C2-2 | ecosystem: Host-associated > Plants > Roots > Rhizosphere > Soil ... | reverse complement strand
GGCAGGCGCTGCAGGACGCCCAGGTCAATCTCGTGCGTGACGACCCGCGCGGATTCCTCGCGCTCTCCGCCGACACGCTGGCGCTCGACGACGATCGCCGTCCGATCAACGTGCGCCGGCTGCTGATCCTGCTGCGGCGCCTCGCGCTTCGCCGCGGCGTGAGCTACGTCTTCGAGCCCAACGGAGACGTGTTGCGCCGTGCCGTGGAGCGCGGGTTCGATGCGCTGCTGGGAGACCTCTTCCGCCGCGGCGCCTTCGCCGGTCGCACGCCCGCAGATGCGTATCGCGTGGTGGCCGACGACACGATCAATTCCACCGCGGACGCCGACGCCGGGCGCTTCATCGTCGAGCTGCGCGTGGCACCCTCCATCCCCATGCGCTTCATCGCCGTCCTGCTCGCGCAGAGCGGCGAGCGCCTTGCCGTGACCGAGGAGCCCTGAGATGGCGAAGCAGGATCCCGATCCCTTCCGTGCGCTGCGGCCATTCACGTCGTTCAACTTCGCGGTGGAGATCAACCGCGGCCAGGACGCCGGGGCCCTCGTGGGCGGATCGTTCGCCGAGTGCGACGGGCTCGAGATGACGATGGAGGTGAAGACCATCCGCGAGGGCGGCGGCAACGACCGCCAGATCCGCCTCAACGGGCCGGTGAGCTACGGCACGCTCACGTTGAAGCGCGGCATGACCAGCAGCTTCGACCTGTGGAAGTGGTTCCGCGATTCCGTCGCCGATCCCGGGTTGCGAGCGGACGTCGAGGTGGTGCTGCTCGCCACAGATGGCGCCACCGAGCGCGCGCGCTTCGCGCTCACGCGCTGCGTGCCGACGAAGATGAAGGCGCCCGCGTTGAACGCCAAGGACGGCCAGATCGCGATCGAGGAGATGCAGGTCGCCTACGAAACACTCACGTTCAAGGCGCCGAAATGAGCCTCGTGAAAGCCACGCTCACCGAGCTGGACCAGTCGTTCAAGGACACCAAGCCGGGTGCCAAGCCGTTCGAGGTCCAGTTCAACCCCGAGACGCTCAAGGTCACGTTCGCCAACGCGATCGTGCAGCCGCAGGGTGGCGACAACAGCTCGGGCTCGGGCGGGCGGCAGTTCGTGGGCGCGGGCACGACCAAGCTGGCGCTGCAGCTCTGGTTCGACGTGACGGCCATGGAGAAGGACCCGGTCGACGACGTGCGCCGCCTCACGCAGAAGGTCGTCTATTTCATGACGCCGCAGAAGTCGGACCAGGACCCGAAGAAGCTCGCACCCCCCGGCGTCGCGTTCCAGTTCGGCACGTTCCTCTTCAAGGGCATGGTCGAGGCGCTCGAGGAATCGCTCGAGTTCTTCTCGCCCGAAGGCAAGCCGCTGCGCGCGAGCGTGAACCTGACGCTCTCGCAGCAGAAGATCCTCGAGTCGAACCTCGAGGGCGACGGCAAGGTGCCGGCGCGGCCGGGCCATGCGCCGCTCAAGTCGGCGAAGAAGGACGACTCGCTGCAGAAGATCGCCGGCGCCAACGGCAAGGACGACTGGCAATCGATCGCCGCCGGCAACGGCATCGAGGACCCGCTGCGCATGGCCGCCGGAACGCTCGTGGACCTCAACGCCGGCGTGAGCCTGGGCGGTGGCGTGGACATCGGTGCGTCCGCGTCGATAGGCGGCAGCATCGGCGGCTCGTTCGGCGCGAGCGCATCCGCCGGTGCCAGCCTCAACGCGTCGCTCGGCGGCTCCGCGAGCGCGTCGCTCTCCATCGGTTGAAGGGAGGATTCATGCCCGTCGTCATCAACGAGTTCGAGGTCCTGCCGGCCGCAGCCGGTCCTGCCGGCCCCGCGATGCCCGCGCCGTCCGAGGCTCCCGCCCGCAAGGCGCCGCCGGAGCCCTGCGCCGTAGCCGCGGCGATGCACGTGCTCGCGGTGCAATCGCTGCGAAGCTGGGCGCACTGACATGCCCGACGGCAGCGTCACCCAGGTCAAGGACGCGCGTCCCTCCGTCGAGATCGACGGGCAGCGGGACGCGACCCTCACCGCGGGACTCATGTCGCTCCTCGTGACCGAGGGGGCGGACGGGTTCGTGCGTTGCGAGCTCGCGTTCGGCAACTGGGGCGGCGAGAACCGCGGCGGCTTCCAGCATTTCGGGCGCGACAAGCTCGAGTTCGGCAAGGCGATCAAGCTCACGCTCGGCGCCGGCACGCTCTTCGACGGCCGCGTGAGCGCGATCACGGCGAAGTTTCCCGAGGGCGGCACGCCGCAGGTCGGCGTCTTCGCCGAGGACCGGCTGCAGGACCTGCGAATGACGCGGCGCACGCGCACCTTCGCCGATGCGAGCCTTGCCGATGTCGTGCGCAAGGTCGCGACCGACCAGGGATTGCAGGCGGACGTGGACGCGAGCGGCGAGACCTACAAGCTGCTCGCGCAGGTGAACCAGAGCGATCTCGCATTCGTCCGCGATCTCGCCCGGCGCGAGGACGTGCAGGTCTGGGTCGAGGGCACGAAGCTCAAGGCCGTGCAGCGCGCGCGCCGCCAGGGCGGGACGGTCGAGCTCGCATGGGCAGGCACGCTGCGCTCGTTCGAGGTCTGCGCCGACCTCGCGCACCAGCGCACGAAGCTCAGCGCCACCGGCTGGAATGTCGCCGACAAGCAGGTGGCGAAGAACGAGGCCGACGAGGCGGCGATCCGCGCGGAGCTCGCGGGCGGCGAAAGCGGTGCCGCCATTCTCAAGCGCGCGTTCGGCGATCGCGCCGACACGCTGGCCCATGGCCTGCCGGCATCCGATGCACAGGCGCGCGCCCTCGCCGAGGCGAGCTTCCGCCATCTCGCGCGCCGCTTCGTCGTGGGCCGCGGCGTCGCGGAGACCAGGCCCGAGCTGCGCGTGGGGGCGAAGGTGAAGCTCACCGGCCTGGGCAAGCTCTTCGAGGGCGAGTACATCGTCGCCGAGACCACGATCCGCTACGAAGCGGCGGCAGGACTGCGCACCGAGTTCGTGTGCGAGCGGCCCGCCATCGGGAGGCCCTGATCATGCGCATGAACGATCTTCCGGCCTTCGAGCAGCAGCTTCACGAGCGTGGCGCGCACGGCTGGGGGGGGCGCTGGTACGGCGTCGTCCCCGCGATCGTCACCGACATCAAGGACCCCGACAACCAGGGCCGGGTGAAGGTGACGCTCCCCTGGTCGCCCGATGCGAAGGGCGAGCGCTACGAAGGCTGGGCGCGCGTGGCCACGATGATGGGCGGGAAGAATCGCGGCAGCTGGTTCGTCCCCGACGTGGACGACGAGGTGCTGGTCGCCTTCGAGCACGGCGATCCGCGCCGTCCGTATGTCCTGGGCGGCCTGTGGAACGGCCGCGACTCGTCGCCCGAATCGATGGACGGCGCCGGCAAGAACTATCTCAAGGTGCTGCGCTCGCGTAACGGCGTGAAGGTCACGCTGGACGACCACGACGGGCAGGAGAAGCTGGTCCTCGAGACGCCCGGCGGCCAGAAGGTCACGTTGAAGGACGGTCCCGGCGCGCTCACGATCGAGGACAGCAACGGCAACTCCGTGAAGCTCGAGGTGGCGGGGGTGACGGTCACAGCCTCGGCGAAGGTGACGGTGAACGCGAGCCAGGTCGCGGTCAGCGCCGGCATGGTCACCGTCGACGCGGGCATGTCGCGCTTCTCCGGCGTCGTGCAGGCCGACACCGTCATCTGCAACAGCATCGTGGCCGCGTCGTACACGCCGGGCGCGGGGAACATCTGGTAGCCATGGCCACGCATCCCATCCAGTGGCAGGCGCCGCAACCGTTGTGGGGACGCTTCGGCAACACCGTCGCGGCCGCGGCCGTCTCGAGCGACCAGCGCCGCCCCGCGATCCTGCGCTTCGCGACCGACAACTTCATGGACGAGCTGCTGGCCACGCTCGCGCGCGACCCGTCGCAAATCGACGCGCTCGTGGCCCGTCCCGAGAGCTGGCGTTCGCCGATGAAGGCCAACACGCCGCTCGTCGAGCACACGCCGGTCCCGTCGCTCGCGGCCCAGGCGCGGCGTTCGCGCTTCGCGCTCAAGGCGAAGGCGGCGGTCGACGCGACCACGAGCGAAGCCGCCGACCCCAGCGCGCGCGGCGCCGCGAGGACGCTGCCGCTCAAGCTCTACCAGCCCGCGCACCAGCGCTTCTACGTCGTGACGTCGAGCCTCGTATGCGGCATCGCGGGCATGCCCGAGCGAGCGGTCGACGCGGGCGGGGGCGAGCTGGTGAATTTCGTCATTCGCCGCCTGCTGCCCGCGATTCCCGGACAGGCGGCGGACTTGCGCGAGTTCGCCTTCGTGAAGGACGCGAGTGGCACCCGTTGGCAGCGAGTGTCCACGGGAGCGGACGATGCGCAGGCCGTCGTCGGCGAGGAGCTGCTCCCCGTGTTCCCGCTCGCCTTCAACGACGATGCCGCGCGCGCCCGGCGCCTGTGGGGCGGCTTCGTGCCCGTGGGGCGTCGCGAGGAGTACATCGCCACCCAGGTCGATCGATCGGCGCCGGTGCCGTATGCGCAGGCCCAGCGCGAGGGGCTCCACGCCGCCGCGCCGCAGCCCACGCCCTCGAAGATGGCGCGAGTCGCACAGTTCCAGGGCGATGTGGCGGAGCCGTGGAAGAACCTGATCCGCTCCAGCGTGAAGCTCGCGGCATCGCTCGGACAGGCCGTGAAGATCGGCAGCGAGACCGAGCCCACGGGATCCGGGTCGACCAAGCCCAGGCGCGTGCTCGATTTCAACCTCGGGCAGCAGAACGCGTCGTGGCTCGTGCTGCTCGATTTCGCCGACTATCTCGAAACGCACCTGCCCGACGTGTGGAACGCGATCGCCAACAGCGGCGCCGGCTTTTCCGGGTTGAGCCAGCCGCGCAAGGATCTCTACACGTGGCTCGGGACCGCCGGGATGAGCGCCGCGCTCGCGAATGCGCTCAAGGGCACGGATGGCAAGCCGAACCGCGCGGCATCCTCTTCGCTGCGTGATGCGCTCGCGGCGATTCGCGCCAACGGCGTGCGCGAGAAGCTCGAGGCGATGACGCTCGGCTACACCACGGATGCCGCGAGCCGCGACAGCACCGACTGGCCGCCATTCCATTTCGTGCTCGCAGGGGTGGACGCGAGCTTCTCCGCGACGGGACCGTACACGGCGCTCGCGGCACTCGGCGCTTCCAGCAGCACCGACTTCGATCCGGACCCGAAGAGCACGCCCGACACGGCCCCGCAGGCGAACGACGTGGACCGCCTCACCGCGCTCGTGGGCCGCGCGCTCGAAGCCTCGACCGAGGAGAACGCGCCGCCGCTGCCCTTCGCGCTCGAGATGAAGAATGCGCTCGCGGCGAACGTCGGCGACGCCGGGTGGTTCGTGATCCGCTACGTGCACCAGCGGCGCGATTGCGGCCCGCTGCACGCGGCGCTCCTGTCCGCGCCCACGCAGCGCTTCCAGCTGGCGAGCTTCTTCGACCCGGATGCGCCCGCGCGCCCCATCCGCATCGCGCTGCCGCTGGACACGAGCCCGGCGGGACTGCGCAAGTTCAACAAGAACGCCGCCTTCATCCTCTCGGACATGCTCTGCGGCCAGGTGCAGCGCGCCAAGGGGCTGGGATTCATCGACCTGGTGCTCTCCGTGCTGCCCTGGCCGCTCCACAAGGACCTCGACGTGGGCGCGGGCGGGCCGTGCAACGACGGCGGCTCGGTGAGCATCGGGATGATCTGCTCCATCTCGATCCCGATCATCACGATCTGCGCGCTGATCATCCTGATGATCATGATCTCGCTGCTCGACCTGATCTTCCGCTGGCTGCCGTTCTTCATCCTCTGTTTCCCCGTGCCGAAGTTCAAGGGCAAGCCATGAGCAGCGTCTTCGGCCGCGGCATCTCGTTCCCGCCGCGCGTGGGCGCCGACGGCCGCATGGTGTGGTCCGACGGCGAGGCGAACATCCGCGAGTCGATCGCGGTGGCGCTGCGCACCGACCCCGGCGAGCGGGTCGGCGTGCCGGAGTTCGGCGCGGGGCTCGGGCGCTACCTCTTCGAGCCCAACAACGCGATGACGCATGCGCGCATGCAGGACTCGATCCTGCAGGCGCTCGCCCGCTGGGAAGGACGCATCCAGGTGGAGGGCGTGGATATCGTCCCCGACTCGGCCGACCCCGAGTCCGCGCTCGCCACCATCACCTACCGTCTGGTCGCCACGGCGGCGCGCGAGCGCATCACCGTGAGCGTCCCGCTCTCGGGCTGACGCCATGCCGCTCACGCCGCCCGTCGTCGACGACCGCCGCTTCCCGCAGCTGGTGGACGAGACGCTCGCACGCGCGCGTGTGCACACGCCCGAGTGGACCAATTTCAACCAGAGCGATCCGGGCGTGACGCTCGTGCAGCTCTTCGCCTTCCTCGCCGAGAACATCCTCTACCGCGCCAACCTTACGCCCGAGCGCACGCGCACCAAGTTCCTGCAGTTGCTGCGCGTGCCGCTCGCGCCGGCAAGCCCGGCGCAGGGCCTGGTGGCCATCGCCAACGAGCGCGGCGAAGCGAAGACCACCACGGTGGCCGCCGACCTCGAAGTGCGCGCGGGCAACGTTCCCTACCGCACGCAGCTCGCGATGGACGTGCTGCCCATCGAGGCGCGCGTCTTCTTCAAGCGCCAGATGCCCGTGCCGCCGCAGGAGCTGCTCGACTACTACAAGCTGCTCTACGCCTCGTACGACACGGACTTTCCGGAGGAGGTGCAGCTCTACGAGACCGTGGCGCTCGACCGTAACGTGGTCGAGAGCGTCGACCTGAACGCCGACACGGTGGACCAGGCCCTCTGGATCGCGCTCCTCGCGCGGGACCGCGAATCTCCCGACGCGATGCGCAAGGAGCTCGCCGCGCGCACGCTCATGCTGGGTGTGGTGCCGGCCCTGGACGCGGTGTCCGCGCAGCTCGTGCCCGGTGGCGTGGCGCAGGCGAGCAGCCTGTTGCGCTTCGACCTGCCCAACGTGCCCGCGAGCGGCAACGTGGAGCGCGATGGCGCCGGACGGCCCGATCCGCGCTACCGGCAGCTCGAGCCGCGTACGGAAGTGGACCTCGTCACCACGCCGGGCGTCGTGCAGTTGACGCTCCCCGGCGAGGCGCAACTGGGCCTCTGGGCCGACGTCGATCCGCTCGAGGGCGGCGTGGGCGACATGCCGCCGGCGCTCGAGGACGCGACGCTGGCCGCGCGGCTCATCACGTGGCTGCGCGTGAGCGCCAACGCGGCGGCCCGTGCGCGCATCCAGTGGGTCGGGATCAACACCGTCCCGGTGCGCCAGGTCGAGCGCATCAACGCGGAGCCGCTTGCGGATGGCGACGGCCAGCCCGACCAGGTGCGGCGCCTCGCGCGCGCGCCGGTCCTCGCGCAGAGCGTGCAGGTGGTGACGCGCCTCGGCACCGATGCCGCGCAGGCGTGGAACCCGATCGACGACCTGTGGGCCGCGTCACCCGAAGTGCCCGTGGCCGATCCGCGCCTGGGACCCGGCACCGTCCCCGCCACGGGTGCGCAGCCGCTGCTCAACGTATTCGAGCTCGATCCGGAGGCCGGCACGCTTCGCTTCGGCGACGGGCTGCACGGGCGCCGGTTGCCGCTCGGTGCGCGCGTCTTCGCGGGCTACGAGTTCTGCCAGGGTGCGGCGGGCAACGTGGCGGAAGGCGCGATCAAGGGCTCGCCGCAGCTTCCCTCCGGCTTCACGGTCGCGAATCCCGTGCGCACATGGGGCGGCGCCGACGCGGAGGACGTGGATTCCGGCGAGAAGCAGGTGAAGCGTTACCTGCAGCACCGCGACCGCCTCGTGAGCGTGGACGACATCGAGTCCATCGCGTGCCGCACGCCGGGCGTGCAGGTCGGGCGCATCGAGGTGCTGCCCGCGTTCCATCCGGACCTGAGTCCCGCGGAACCGGGCTCCGCACCGGGCGTGGTGACGATCCTCGCGATCCCGCTGATGGACGCGGGGCAACCCGATGCGCCGCGCGCCGATCGCCTGTTCCTGAACGCGCTCTGCCGCTACCTCGATCCGCGCCGGCTGGTGACGACCGAGCTCGTGATCCGCGGCGCCGACTACAAGGGCATCTGGATCTCCATCGGCATCGACGTGGCATCGGGGCAATCGGTGGCGCAGGTGGTCGAGGACGTGAAGGCACGCATCCGCGACGTGCTGAAGCCCGTCGGCCCCGATGGCGCGCAGCCGCGCGACACACCTCTCTTCACCGCGCGCACGGGTGATCCCGCGCGCGGGTGGCCGCTGCGCACGCCGGTCAGCGCTCGCGTGCTGCTGGCGGAAGCCGCGCGCGTCACCGGTGTCACCTCGGTTGCGGGCGTGCTGCTCGCCGAAGGTACACGGGCCGAGAGCGACACGGTCGACATGGCGGGCCTCGAGCTGCCACGCATCCTGGGCATTTCCGTCGTCGCCGGCGATCCCCTTCCGCTCGATTCGCTGCGCGGCGTGAATGCGGCGCCCGACGTCGAGACGCGCCGCCGCTTCCTGCCCGTGCCCGTGGTCCCGGAGTCCTGCTGATGAACGTGAACGGCTCCCGCTTCCAGTTGCTCCTCGGCCGCGACGACTGGGGCCGTTGCCTCGACGGCGACGGGCGCGCCGCCATGCCGCTCGCGTCGTGGTGGGATGCGTCTCCCATGAGCCCGCCGGTCGATCCGCCCGAGGACGTGCCTGCCTGGGATGGCCTCCGCTCCGAGCTCACGCTCGCGCCACGCCGCATCGACTTGCCCGCGACACCGGCGGAGAAGCCGCTGTCGCTTGCATCGCGCCGGGCCGCGAGCGCCGATCGCAACGGCAACGTCTATCGCATCGGCGACGATCGCCGTACGCTGGTCGTGTGCTCCGCCGGCACGCGCAACGAGAGCATCTTCTGGCCCGCGGAGCCTTCCGATTGCGCGGACGAGCCCGACCGCTGGCGGCGCGACTTCCAGCCGGCCGTCGAGGCGCCGCAAGTGGAGGGCGACGAGTATCGCGCGCTCGCCGTCACCGCCGACGATTACCTCGTCGTCGCATTCGCGCGCGGCGCGCAACGCGGCTTCCTCGCCTTCGATCTCGTGGCCGGCGGACCCCCCATGCCGACGGCATGGCCCGATGCCGTGCCGCTCGAGCCCTTCGACATGGCGCCGCGCGAGGCGGGCGGTGCATGGCTCCTCGATCGCGACAACGCGAGGCTCTGGGAGCTCGACTGCCGGCTCGCCGTCGTGCGCGTGGCGCAGCCGGAACAGACGCTCGTGCCCGCCGAGCTCGACGACTTCCAGCCCACTGCGGGTGCGCCGAAGGAGCGGCCGGCGGCCGTGTTCGCGGGCGGCATCGACCTGCGCGCGAGCCCGCCGTGGACCGTCGATGCCATCGCGGTGGAAACGCTGGGGGAGGGCCGCGTACTGCTGCTCGACGTGGACCCCGCCACCGGCCGATCGCGCGTCGTCCGCCTGCGTCGCGATGCGGGCGCGTGGAGCGCCGATGCGTCCCATTGGCTGGACGAGCTGCCGGATCCCGCGTACGACTTCGTCCTCGGAACCGCAAGGCTCTACCAGCGCGTGGATGCGGAGCCGCAGCTCTTCATCGCCACCGCCGGGGGCAACCAGGCACGCGCCTATGCGATCGACGACGGGCCCGCGGGCTTCGCGTTGCGCGGCGCGATCGAGCTCTTCCCGCTGCGGCGCTTCGGCGGCCGCGCGCTCGTGGCCATCCGCGCTGCCGCTTCCTACGACAGCGGCGTCGAGACCGTGGCGTGGACGCCGATCGTGCAGCAGCCGCGCACGTTGTTCGCGCAGGGCGCCGAGCTGGTGACGCCGGTCTTCGACAGCGGCGAGATCGGCACCACCTGGGATCGCGTGGTGCTCGATGCCTGCCTGCCCGCGGACACGGCGGTCACGATCGAGAGCCGCGCGGGTGACGAGATCGACGCTGCCGGCAGCGGCTCGCCCTCGCTCGCGGTGCAGGTGATCGGCTCGTGGATGCCGGAGCCCGCGCCGATCCTCCGCACCAACGGAGCCGAGCTTCCCTGGCTGCGCGGCGAGGCGGCACGGCGCACGCGGCGCGACAACGGCGTGGGCTCGTGGGACCTGCTGCTGCAGAAGGCGCAGGGCCGCTACCTGCAGCTGCGCATCGTGCTCGCGAGCGGCAACGGCATCGCGACACCGCGGCTGCGCGCGCTGCGCGTGTGGTCGCCGCGCTTTTCCTATCCGCAGCGCTTCCTGCCCGCCATCTATCGCGAGGATGCGACCGCTGCGCCGTTCCTCGAGCGCTGGCTCGCGAACATCGAGAACACGCTCACGAACATCGAGGACCGCGTGGTGAACGTGCAGGCGCTCTTCGACGCGCGCATCGTGCCCGCGGAGACGCTGCCCTGGCTCGCGAGCTGGTTCGACGTGGCCTTCGACCCCGCGTGGGATGCGTGGCGGCAGCGCCTCTTCGTGCGGCGCGCGATGGACTATTTCCGCTGGCGTGGCACCGTGCATGGCCTGCGCCTGGCGCTCGAGCTCGCGTTCGACCCGTGCATCCGCGATACCGCGTTCGACGATCCCGTCGACGAGGGCGACGAGACCCGCGCGATCCGCATCGTCGAGGCGTACCAGGCGCGCATCTTCGGCGCGCTGGCGGCCGGCGATCCGGAGAGCACCGAGCCGGGTCCGCGCATCGTGCAGCGCGGGGCCCTCTGGACACCGCAGGAAGGCAATGCGGGGCTCGCCGATCGCTATGCGACGCAACGCGGCGTGACGCCGACCTTCGCCGAGCAGGTCGCGCCGTTCCCGCTCGTCGCGCGCGACACCGACGACGCCACGCAGTGGGCGACGTTCTGGCAATCCTCCGTCGGGTTCGTGCCGTCGATCGGTTCCACGGAGCGCGCGCGGTGGCGCGCGTTCCTCGGCTCCCTCGGGCGCAGCGACGC
>Ga0068852_100003583_pt1 | contig 10865 bp, 10 predicted proteins | sample KBSCornC22_FD_66594 | JGI IMG/M metagenome (GOLD analysis project Ga0068852, IMG submission 66594) | Corn rhizosphere microbial communities from Kellogg Biological Station, Michigan, USA - KBS Corn C2-2 | ecosystem: Host-associated > Plants > Roots > Rhizosphere > Soil ... | reverse complement strand
TGCTCGATGTCGACCAGTTCGGCCTCGACGACATGGACGCGCGGATCATCAAGACCATCATCGAGAAGTTCGACGGCGGGCCCGTGGGCGTGAAGACCATCGCGGCGGCGATCGGCGAGGACGAGCTGACGATCGAGGAGGTCTACGAACCGTTCCTCGTGCAGAACGGATTTTTACAGCGCACTCCGCGCGGCCGCATGGCGACGCATCAGGCCTACCGCCACTTCGGTTTTTCGCCGCCGGCGGCCGTTCCGGGACAACCGATGCTCTTCTGAATCGTCCATACATACACCCTTCACGGTGTGCCACTCGAGTGAGCCGATGAGCCCACTCGACGGGACATCCCGGGAGTTGTATGGCCGTTTCCACGCAGGAACGCTGGAAGGAGCACAACGACACCGGACGCCGGCATTTCGAGCGTGCGGAGTTCGCGGACGCCGAGCAGGCGTACATCGCCGCACTACGGCAAGCAACGTTACTCGGCGCGGTCACGCTGACCGAGCTCGGGCAAGTCGCGTTCTCCCTCCGCGATTTCCAGCAGTCCGAGAGCTATTTCCGGCGCGCATTGACCATTCGTGAACAGGCGCTCGGAACCGAGTCTGTCGAGCTCATGCAGGCGCTCAACGATCTCGCGACGCCCTACTACGCACGGGGCGAGCTCGAACAGGCGGAGCGCCTGTACCGGCGCGCGCTCGCGATCGGCGAAGCCCAGCTGGGCGAGCTGCATCCGGACCTGACCGTTTCGCTCAGCAACCTGGCGCGCCTGCACCAGCGCCGGGCGGACTGGCGCGCCGCGGCGCCCCTGCTCGGACGACTCCTGGCGATCAAGCAGCGCGCGCTCGGCGACGGTCATCCCCACGCGATCTCCCTCATGCTGGCGGTCGCGAATGCGCGCAGCTCGCTGGGCGAGCACGAAGTAGCCGAGGAGCTGGTGCGGCGCGCGCTCGTGCTTCAGGAGCGCGCCCAGGCCGGCGATGCCGACATGGTGCGATCGCTCTCGGCGCTCTCGAAGATCTACCTGGCGAGCGGGAAGACGCAGCTGGGCACCGAGCTCGCGGACAAGGCGGCGAAGCGCCTCAAGCGTCTCGGCGCGGTGCCGCGCACGCGGAACACGCGTGCCCGTCTCGACCGCGACACTCCCGATTTTTCGGTGGGCCCCGGTGCACCTCCGTCCGCGCGGCAGGCGAAGCCGCCCGCGAGCAAGGCCCGGCTGAGCGACGCGCTCCTCCCGGGCAAGGCCGCCGCGGCAACGGGCACTCCGAGCGCTCCGAGCACTCCGAATCGACCCGGCTCGCCAAGTGCGCCGAGCACGCCCGCGACGCTCGGGCTGATGCGCTCGTATGCACAGATGATCGAGCACGCCGGGGATGCGAGGAACGGGCAGCGCCGGCCATGGTGGTCGAGGCTGTTCGGCCGCTGACCTCGCGGCGGATGGTGTTAGCGTTCGAAATCGGTGAGCCCGCAAATGGTATCTTGACAGCATCGTACACTCGGCGCAAAGCTGGTGTGTATGCGGTACGCATTGCTGATTCTGTTGCTTGCCGCGCAGCCCGTCGCCGCGCAGGTGACCGTCCAGGAGAATCGTTTCGCCACGATCGATTCTCTCGCATCCGAAGGTGATTCCGCCGGCGCCCTTCGCCTGTTGGATGCTGCCGTACGCGCGAACGCCAGCGACGGCGAAGCGTGGCACCGGCGCGGCGTGCTCGCGTGGCGCATGTCCGGCGCGGAGAAGCGCACGGGATTCATGAAGCGGAGCGCGAACGAGGCGCTCCTCAACGTCGCCGACTCCTCGCTGCGCCTCGCGACGCAGTATGCGCCCGGCTCTCCGGGCTATCTCGTCGACCTCGGACGCTTCGACCTCACGTCCAACTCCGCTGCGGTGCGCAAACGGGCCAAGCCGCTCTTCGAGCAGGCGCTCAAGGCGGCCCGCAAGGGGAACGACGTCGAAGTGCTCTCGCGCGCCGAGGACGAGATGGGGATGACGTGGTGGCGCCACTACGAGGACATCGCCGACAGAAACATCTACAGCACCATCATCAAGAACGTGAAGGATCGCACCTTCACGAGAGACCCGCGCTCGATCGCGTACTTCGTGGACCGCCAGGCCATTCGCGCCTCGGCGCAGGACTGGTCGGGCGCGCTCGAGTATCTGAAGGCGTACGAGTTCTTCTCGGAAGCGCTGCGAGTCGAGCCCTCGAATGCGAGCGCGGCGCGCCACGTGTACCGCGCGCTCGTGGACCGGCAGCGCTGGATCGAGCTCGAGCATCTCGCGCGCGTGCGCCTCATCGCCGATCACTCCGACGCGTGGGCCTGGCTCGCGCTCGGCCTCGCCTCGCACCGCCTCGGCGACGAGCATCAGTCGGGAACGGCGTTCGACACCGCGCTCACACTCCTTCCGCCGGCGGAGCGCGCGCGGCTCACGAACCTGTCGCGCATCGTGACGCCGAAGGACAGCATCAGCCGAAATCGGCTGCCGACCGCCGAGCTCGCGAACGATGAGCGCATGTACTGGCTGATGGCCGACCCGCTCTGGGCGACGTCGGACAACGAGGGGCGCAACGAGTTTCTGAGCCGCGGGGTGTTCGCGGAGCTGCGCTTCTCGGTCGAGGAGTTCGGCATCCACGGCATCGACACTGATCGGGGCGATGTCTACGTGCGCTATGGGCCTCCGCCGGCGGTGATCTCGTTTCCGCCCGATGCGCTCAACCAGGGCGAGCACCGCATTCGCATTCTCTGGTGGTACAGCACGCAGGAGACCTTTCTCTTCCGGCAGCTTCCCACGTACGGCGTGGCGACACTGGATCCCGACGATGCGCGCGAGACCGAGCGCCTGCGCGACACGGTGCCCGTCGCATGGACGAACGCGGGCGCAAAGCCGCTCGCGGACTCGATCAACGTCTCGCTCACGCGCTTCCGGGCTGCGTCCGATTCGTCGGACGTGTACTTCGCGGCGGAGCTTCCGGTGAAGCGCATGGTCGAAGACGTGGATCTCGCGCGCGGCGCGCTCGACGTGGAGCTCGAGGCGTACACGTGGCGCGCCAAGCCCGTGTTCACCGCCACGACGCACGAGACGATCGACTTCGCACATCCGGACCTCAACCAGATGCACGCCTGGCGCACCCGGCTGCAGGCGGGGACCTTCCTCTATCGGGTGGAGGCGCTCCAGCCCGACGCTGGACGTGGGGCGCGATCGGCCAGCCGCATCGAGCTCGTGCCCGGCGGCGGCTTCGGCCTCAGCGACATCCTCGTGGCGGATTCGGTATCACCTGCGAACACGAACATCGAGCGCTGGTCGGACTTCCGCATCGCGCCGAACGTCGGACGCGTCCGTCGCGGAAAGTCGTTCGCGATGTTGTGGGAGACGTACGATCTGCAGAGGATGCCCAACGGGAATTCGTCGTACGACGTCACGATCACGCTGCGGAGAGAAAAAGGAGGCGGGCTCGGGGCGCTGGCGGCGAAGATCATCGGGGGTGTGAAGAGCGCGATCGGCATCTCCGGCAATGGAAGCGATCACATCTCGCTGCGTTTTCCGCGGCAGACGCCCGCGCGCGATGTGTCGGTGGACTACGTCACGCTCGACCTCGGCCAGGCGCCTCCCGGCAATTACGTGCTCGATGTCGACATCCTGGATCTCGCCACCAATCGCCACGTGTCTCGCGAACGGCCGCTCTCGATAGTGGAGTGACCGAGCCCGGCGCCCACGTGCGCGGGACGCGAACGTCCGATTACGAATTCGAGCTCCCCGCCTCGCAGATCGCGCAGCTGCCGCTGCCGCGGCGCGATGCCAGCCGGCTGCTCACCGTGAATCGTGCGGGCGGCGAGATCGCGCATCGGACGTTCGCCGAGCTCCCGTCGATCATCGCCGAAGGCGACGCGCTCGTGCTCAACACCACGAAAGTGTTGCGCGCGCGGCTCCTCGGCACGCGCGACTCCGGAGCGCCCGCGGAAATCCTGCTGCTGCGCCCGTTAGCGGATGGCAGCTGGGAAGCAATGGTGAGCCCGGGGGGCAAGCTGCACCCCGGACGACGCGTGCATGTCGCCGCAGGATTCGATGTCGAGATCGTCGCGATCACGGACAGGCGCACGCGAATCGTTCGCCTGCTGGCGGACGGCGACGTGAGCGCGGCGATCGAGAAGCACGGGCACATTCCACTCCCGCCGTACATCGCGCGCGCCGATACGACGGCGGACGCCGAGCGGTACCAGACGGTGTACGCGCGCGAGAAGGGATCCGTGGCCGCGCCCACCGCCGGGCTGCACATGACCGATGCGCTGCTCGCGGAGCTCGACGCGCGGGGCGTGCGGCGAGTGGATCTGGTGCTGCACGTCGGCGCGGGGACGTTCAAGCCCGTCGAGGTGGACGATCCCGCGCAACATCCGATGCACGAGGAGCAATACGAGCTCCCGGGCGCGAGCGCGGACGCGCTGAACGAGGTGCGCGCGCGCGGCGGAAAGATCTGGGCACTGGGCACCACGAGCGCACGGGCGCTCGAGAGCGCCGTGCATGCGGATGGGACCTTCGCCGAGGCGCGGGGCGAGACGCGGCTGTTCGTTCGTCCTCCCTATACCTTTCGCGGCATAGACAGACTGATCACGAATTTTCATCTTCCGCGCTCGACGCTCCTGATGCTGGTCGCCGCGCTCGCGGGGTATGATCTCACTATGCGCGCGTACAGGGAGGCGGTGGATGCGGGGTACCGGTTCTACTCGTACGGAGATGCGATGGCGATCATCTAGAGCGCGCGGTGCGGCCCCGCGCGCATGCGAGCGTTCCCGATGAGCAGCCCCCGCTTCGGCTTCGCCATCCACGCGCGCGACGGGCGCGCGCGCACCGGTGTGTTCCGCACCCCGCACGGCGATGTCGAGACGCCTGCATTCATGCCCGTCGGCACGGCGGCGACGGTGAAGGCGCTCGACCCGCACGACCTTCGCGCCATCGGCGCGCAGATGATTCTCGCCAACGCCTATCATCTGCATCTCCGTCCGGGAGAGGACGTCGTGCGTGCGATGGGCGGCATCCACTCCTTCATGGCGTGGGACGGCCCGATCCTGACGGACTCGGGAGGCTTTCAGGTGTTCTCCCTCGAGGGCATGCGCACGGTGAGCGAGGACGGCGTCGCGTTCCAGTCGCACATCGATGGCTCGCGCAGGCTGTTCACGCCCGAGAGCGTGATGGCGCTGGAGCACGCGATCGGAGCCGACGTGATCATGCAGTTCGATCACGTGATCCCGGGCCAATCGGAGTACGCCCAGGCGCTCGACGCGAGCGAGCGGTCGATTCGCTGGCTCGAGCGATGCCTGCGCGAGCACCGGGTTCTGCAGGAGGCCGAGGGCGAGGCGGGCGACGCACGGACGCTCTTCCCGATCGTGCAGGGCGGCGCGCACGCGGAGCTGCGGCGCGCGGCCGCGCGCGCCATCGGCTCGATGGCCGATTGGGATGGGATCGCGATAGGCGGGCTGTCCGTGGGCGAGCCCAAGCCCGCCATGTACGAGATGCTCGACGTCATGAGCGACGCACTGCCGGTTGATCGGCCGCGCTACCTCATGGGCGTGGGGTTCCCCGAGGATCTCATCGAGGGCGCGCGGCGTGGGGTCGATCTCTTCGATTGCGTCGCCCCGACGCGCATGGGACGCACCGGGACCGCGTTCACGAGCGAGGGACGTCTCAACGTGCGCAACGTGAAATTCCGGACCGACCCCCTCCCGCTCGATTCACGCTGCGAATGCTCGACGTGCACGCGGTTCAGCCGTGCCTACATCCGCCACCTGTTCGTGTCGGACGAGGCACTCGGCATGCATCTTCTTTCCCTGCACAATGTACATTTCCTGATTGCACTCATGCGCGACGTGCGTAGCGCCATCGCCCAGGGATCGCTCGATGCATGGAGCGAGCGATGGCTCGAGCGCTATCATCTCCGACCTCTGCCCACTTCATGAACCTCGTGCACGCGTTTCTGTTGATGCAAGCCGCTCCCGGCGCGAACGCCATGTATCAACCGTTGTTCACGACGGTATTGATCGTGGCGATCTTCTACTTCATCCTGTTTCGCCCGCAACAACAGCAGCGAAAACAACAGGAAGCCTCGCTCAAACAGCTCAGGAAGGGCGACGAGGTCGTGACCGCTGGCGGGATCATCGGCGAAGTCATTCACATCAAGGAAACGATGAAGGACGGGGCCGCCGTCGTGACGATGGAGGACCGCATCACGATCAAGAGCGCGGAGTCGCGCATCGTCGTCGAGCGCGGTCGGATCGCGAAGGTGCTGTCGAAAACCGGGGAAGGAGCCGCCGGCGCGTGACGCTGCTGGATATCTGGGTACTCGATGCTCCGATCCTTCGCCAGGACACGACGGTGATCGCCGAGGTCACGGACGAGCACCGGCGCCTGATCGATGACATGTTCGAAACGATGTACGCCGCGCGCGGCATCGGCCTCGCCGCCACGCAGGTGGGACGCCTCGAGCGGATCTGCGTCGTGGATGTCGACAAGACGAGATACGCGCTCGTGAATCCCGAGATCGTCGCGAGCGATGGCGAGCAGACCGGCGAGGAGGGGTGTCTCTCGATCCCCGAGATCTACGGGGACGTCACGCGGGCGCAGCACGTGGTGGTGCGCGCGCTCGATCGCGATGGGAAGCCGATCGAGATCGATGCCACCGACCTTCTCGCGCGCTGCCTGCAGCACGAGATCGATCATCTGCACGGGCGACTCTTCATCGATTATCTCAGCCTGGTGAAGCGGCAGGCGGCGATGAAGAAATGGAGAAAGCTGCGCGGAAAGGACAAATCGCTCACGCGCACCATCGGGCCGCGCGACGCGGCGGAGCATCACGACCGTGACGAGGAGCTCTAGTGCGGATCGTGTTCTGGGGGACATCGAGCTTCGCCGTCCCTGCGCTGCGGGCGCTGCTCGGCGAGGGCTTCGATGTCGCGGGCGTGGTGACGCAGCCCGATCGCCCGGTGGGGCGGTCGCGCTCGACGCTCGTGCCCTCGCCGGTGAAGAGCGCCGCGCTCGATGAGGAGCTCCCGATCTTCCAGCCCGAGTCCCCCGCGGACGAACCGTTCCTGGCCGAGCTGCGTGCCCTCGAGCCCGAGCTCAGCATCGTCGTCTCGTACGGGCACATCCTCAGGTCGTCGCTGATCGCGCTCCCGACACTCGGCACCATCAACGTGCACGCGTCGCTGCTTCCGGCACTGCGCGGAGCCGCGCCGATTCAGGGGGCGGTGCGCGAGGGGCTGGCCGAGACCGGCGTCACGGTGATGCGCATGGTGCAGGCGCTCGATGCGGGGCCCATCATGCTGCAGTCGCGCACGCCGATCGCCCGCGACGAGACCGCCGGCGAGCTCGAGACGCGTCTCTCGGAGCTCGGCGCACTGACGCTCGTCGAGGCGCTCACGCTGATGTCGCTCGGCAAGCTCACCGAGACGCCGCAGGATGATGCGAAGGCCACGTACGCGCCCAAGATCGTGCGCGAGATGGCGCGCATCGAGTGGAGCGCACCCGCGGAGATCGTGGCCCGCACCGTCCGCGCATACGACCCCAAGCCGGGTGCGTTCACGACGCATCGCGGCGGCGAGGTCAAGCTGTTCGGCGCCGCGGCCGCCACCGAGACCGAGCGGGGCACGAACGCACCGGGCACCGTCGTCACCATCGACCCGCACGGAATGCTGGTGGCGTGCGGCGCGGGGACGGTGCTGATCGCGTGCGCGCAGCCGGCCGGCCGCACGCGCGTAGACCCCGAAGAATGGATGCGCGGCCGCGGCATCGATGTGGGAGAACGATTCGGGTAAAGCACAGCGATCCAGGTGAATGCAGATTCCAGATACACGCATTCATCCGGATGGGCCATTGCAGGAGCTGTTTACCAATAGCGCTAGATCATCACGCTCAGTGACTCGCGACATCCCGCGCATCCACGCCGTTACCGATGATCTGATCCTCGCGCATCCGGAGTTCACCTCCCGCGCGCGCGGAGTCATGCGCGCGCTCGGGCCGCGCGGCGCCGTGCATCTTCGCGCCCGCTATCTCACCGCCGCGCAGATCTACGCCATCGCGCTCGCGCTCGGCGACGCGCAGGAGAGCACGCTCTGCTGGCTCGTGGTCAACGAGCGGCTCGACATCGCGCTCGCCGCGAAGACGCGCGCGGCGCAGCTCACCTCCCGCTCTCTCGAAATCGCCGACGCGCGGCTCGTCGCCGGCGAGATGCCGCTCGGCGCGAGCATTCACAGTGCGAGCGAGGCGGAGGCAGCCGAGCGTGATGGGGCGGACTGGGTGGTCGCCGGACACGTCTTTTCGACGGGATCGCACGAGGGGATGCCGGGGCGCGGGGTGTCGCTCGTGTCGGACGTCGTTCGCCACACCGCGCTTCCCTGCATCGCCATCGGCGGCGTTCGGCCGGAGTTCGTCGGAACGCTCCGCGACGCCGGGGCATATGGGGTTGCAGCGATCAGCGGGATCTGGGGAGCGCCGTCTGCGGAAGCCGCCGCTACCGACTATCTTTCACACTATGATGGAAGCGGAGCAGCAGCGCGCGGTCTGTCGTGATGGAGTGGTCCCCGTCGTGAACGGCGAGGAACGCACGGTCGCGGCCGGCAGCACCCTGGGAGACCTGCTTCGTGAGCTGTCGGTGAACGCGAATGCCGTGGTAGTCGAGCACAATCGCGAGATCGTTCGCGACCGCTCGCGACTCGATTCCACGGTGCTCGCGACCGGCGACTCGGTGGAGATCGTGCATTTCGTAGGTGGCGGATGACCGAGTCTACAATGATCGCGGGCGTGACGGACACTCCGTTCGTCATCGCGGGGCGCACGTTGCGATCGCGCCTCATGGTCGGAACCGGCAAGTACCGGTCGGCGGACGCAATGGTGCGCGCACTCGACGCGTCGGGTGCCGAGGTGGTGACGGTGGCTGTGCGCCGCGTCGACCTGAATCGGAGCAGCGACGACGGCGTGCTGCCCCACATCGATCCCTCGCGCTATCTCCTTCTCTCGAACACCGCCGGCTGCTACAGCGCCGCGGAAGCCGTGCGCTACGCGCGTCTGGCGCGCGCGGCGGGATTCAACGAGTGGGTGAAGCTCGAGGTCATCGGGGACAAGGATACGCTCCTGCCCGACACCGCGGCGCTGCTCGAGGCCACGCGCACGCTCGTGGGCGAGGGCTTCGTGGTGCTCGCCTACACGAACGATGATCTCATCACTGCGCTCCGTCTCGAGGACGCCGGCGCGGCAGCGGTCATGCCGCTCGCGTCGCCCATCGGTTCGGGACTCGGCCTCCTCAATCCGTTCTCGATCCGCACGATCAAGCACCGCCTGTCGGTGCCGGTCATCGTCGACGCTGGCGTCGGCACCGCAAGTGACGCCTGCATCACGATGGAGCAGGGCGTCGACGGCATTCTCATGAACACCGCGCTCGCCGCGGCAGATGATCCGGTTCGCATGGCGCACGCGATGCGCCTTGCGGTGGATGCGGGACGTCAGGCGCATCTCGCCGGCCGGATGCCGCGCCGCGAAGTCGCCGTGCCGTCGTCGCCATCGTTGGGGATGCTCGAGTGACCGACAGGCCGCCAACGCTCGTCCGTCCGGTGGCCGGAGTCACCGACTCGCGGCGCATCGCAGCCGATCTCTGCGCCGATCTTCGTGGAGGCAAACTGCTCGACGCCGCGTTCGAGGCCCGCGTGGGTCCTCTCGATGCGCGCGATCGGCGCTGGACCCAGGAGCTCGTCTTCGGGATGCTTCGCCAGCGCAGCGTGCTCGACGCGTATCTCAGCGAGCGCGTGAAGGGCGGACTCGTGCGGCTCGATCCCGATCTCGCGGACCTGCTCCGCCTGGGGTCGTACCAGCTGCTCTCGATGCGCAGCGTGCCCGCGTACGCCGCGATCGCGCAGACGGTGGAGCTCGCGAAGCAGCGTCACGGCATCGGCGCGAGCAAGCTCGCCAATGCGGTGCTTCGGCGCGTGGATCGCGAGCGCAACGAGCTCGCGCTGCCGACCCTCACCGATCCGGTGGATGCGCTCGCGCTCACGCACTCGCATCCGCGCTGGCTCGTGGCGCGCTGGGTCGCGCGCTGGGGCGCCGCGGAGACGGAGCAGCTGCTGATCGCGAACAACACCGAGCCGTCCACGGCGTTGCGGCCGTACGGGATCGTTCGCGAACAGCTCGAGGCCATGCTGGAGAGCGCGGGTATCGATGTGTCCGAGAGCCCGCTCGTGCGCGACAGCATCCAGCTGCCGCACGGCATCTCGCTCACGGAGCTCGGCGCCTTTCGCAAGGGACTCTTCTTCGTGCAGGATCCGGCCTCGACGCTCGTCACGCAGTACGCCGACATTCCGCCGGACGCGCGCGTCGCCGACCTGTGCGCAGCGCCGGGCGGCAAGACGCTCGAGCTCTCGCGAACGGCGTCTACGGTCGTGGCGGGCGATCGCAACCTCAATCGTACGCAGCGGCTCCTCGAGAATCTCCGCCGCGTCGAAGCGCGCAACATCTCGTCCATCGTGATGGATGCGCGCAATCCGGCGGTGCGCGAGATGGACGCGGTGCTGATCGACGTCCCGTGCACCGGCACGGGGACGCTGCGCCGTCATCCCGACGCCCGCTGGCGCCTCCGCATCTCGGACCTGGCGGTGATGGCCGCGATGCAGCGGAGCATCCTCCGCGCCGCTGCCGCGGTGGTGAAGCCGGGCGGTCTGCTCATCTACAGCACCTGCTCGCTCGAGCCCGAGGAGAACGACGCGCAGATCGAAAGCTTCCTGGCGGAGCGCAGCGACTGGCAGCTGGAGCCGCCATCGGAAGGCGTGGTCCCGGCGAGCGTGCTCGACGCGGGCCGGCTGCGCGTGCTTCCGCAGCGCAGCGGCGTCGACGGCGC
>Ga0068852_100003579_pt1 | contig 10873 bp, 12 predicted proteins | sample KBSCornC22_FD_66594 | JGI IMG/M metagenome (GOLD analysis project Ga0068852, IMG submission 66594) | Corn rhizosphere microbial communities from Kellogg Biological Station, Michigan, USA - KBS Corn C2-2 | ecosystem: Host-associated > Plants > Roots > Rhizosphere > Soil ... | reverse complement strand
TAGTCGCGCGACACCCGGACCAACAGGTTCGTGAGGCCCTGCGGGTAGATCTCCCAGCCGAGATCGTTGGTCGCAAGCGGCCCCTTCACCTGCTTGATCGGCAGCGCGTAGTGCGCCGGGTCGTGGTCCGTGGTGTAAAGGCCGCGCGAATAGTAGTTGATGCCGCCCCAGTCGAGCGGCCGGTTCACCACTTCCATGTCCTTGTGCCAGTCCTTGGGCAGGAAAGGCTCGAGCAGATCGGTCAGCACCTTGGGATACTGGCCCTTATAGACGCCGCCGAGGAACCAACCGTTGAACAGCGCATCGCCGATCGCCAGCGCGCGCTGGTCTTCCTCGCTGTCGCTGGCCGCTTCCGAGGCCTCGAGGTTGGTGACGATGCCGACGTTCTTGACGCCGTTGGCGCGCAGCGCGTCGACGCCCATGCCGTGGGCATAGAGCACGTGGTGCATGGCGCGGGAGCCGGCGCGCAGGTCGCGATAGCCCGGGGCATGGCGGCCGAGGATGTGGCTCAGCACCGACACGCACCACGGCTCGTTGATGGTCGCGGTGGCGTGTAGCCGATCACCGAAATGGTGACCGACGAGCGCGGCGTAGTCGGCGAACCAGCCGCCGATGTCGCGGTTCATCCAGCCGCCCTTGTCCTGCAGCGGGCTCGGCAGGTCCCAGTGATAGAGCGTGGCGTAGGGCTTGAGGCCACGCTCCAGCATGCCGTCGATGAGCCGGTCGTAGAAGTCGATGCCAGCCTGGTTGACGGCGCCGGTGCCTTCGGGGATCAGCCGCGGCCAGGCGAGCGAGAAGCGGTAGGCCTCGAAGCCGCCGTCGCGGATCAGGTCGAGGTCGCCCGGCCAGCGATGATAGTGGTCGTCCGCCTCGTGGCCATCGTCGGCGCCCTTCACGTTGCCTGGGGTCGCCGCAAAGGTGTCCCAGATGCAGGGACCGCGGCCGTCGCCCTGCCCGCCCTCGATCTGATAGGCGGCGGTGGCCACGCCAAAGGTGAAATTCGGCCCGAACTGGCCGCGGTCAACCGAAAACATCGATCCTCCCAAGCAAGGCAGCCGGTTACCCCCCGGCGTTTGATGTAATCGATTACCTAGCAGCGGATACGACCGAAGTCACCCTCACGAGCGGAGCGACGGGGTCCGATCGAGAATTTCCCGGGCAATGGCGCGGAAGGCGCTCGCCTGCGGTCCGTCGGCGTTGGTCGCCATGACCGGCCTGCCGGCATCGGAGGTCTCGCGGATGGCCATATCGAGCGGCACTTCCCCCAGGAACGGCATGCCCATGCCGCCCGCTGCCGCCGCCGCCCCGCCATGGCCGAAGATATCGTAGCGCGTCCCCGTGTCGGGGGCCACGAAGTAGCTCATGTTCTCGATGAGTCCGAGCAGCGGGATGTTGAGCCGCCGCATCATGTCGACGGCCTTCTGCGCGTCGATCAGCGCCAAATCCTGCGGCGTCGAGACGATCACCGCGCCCGCGAGTTCGGCTTGCTGGAACAGCGAAATCTGGATGTCGCCCGTGCCGGGCGGCAGGTCGACCACCAGCAAGTCGAGCCCGCCCCAGTCGGTCTCGCGCAGCAATTGCCGCAGCGCCGAGGTCGCCATCGGGCCGCGCCACACCACCGCCTGGCCCGGCGAGAGCATCGAGCCGATCGAGATGGCGCTGAGGCCGTAGGCCCGATGCGGTGAGAAGATACCGTCCTCGCGCACCGCGGGCTTGCCTTCGATACCGAGCAGCTTGGGGATCGAGGGCCCGTAGAGGTCGGCGTCGAGGATGCCGGTGCGCAACCCCTCAGCCGCAAAGGCAAGTGCGAGGTTGACCGCGACGGTCGATTTGCCGACGCCGCCCTTGCCGGAGCCAACGACGACGATGTGCTTGACCCCCGCTACCGGCGAGCGCGGCGGTGGCCCCGCCCTCCCCTGCGCGGCCGCCTGGCCGGTCGCCATCGCAGGGGCTTTGTCGGAGGTCACCGACACCATCACTTTGCGGCCATCCGCGACAGCTTCCGCCGCCTGTTGCGCGGCCACGCGAGCCGGACCGAACGCCGCCTCCATCCCGGGTCGTACCGAGATGGCAAGCGCCACGGCGCTCTTTGTGACGATGATTTCGGAGAGGCCGGAATAGCTGGCGAGCGTACCGCCGCCGGGGATCTCGACATGTGCCAGCGCCGCCTTCACGGCGCCGGCGATTTCGTTATCTGCCATAGATCAGAGGATCGACTGGCCGGTCGCCTTCCAGTCTTTCACGAACGCCTCGAGGCCGGACTTGGTCAGCGGGTGGTCGGCGAGCTTGTAGATCACCGCCGGCGGAATGGTCGCGACGTCGGCGCCCGCGAGCGCCACTTCCGTCACGTGGTTGGGCGTGCGGATCGAGGCGGCGAGAATCTGCGTGGTGAAGCTGTAATTGTCGTAGATCTGGCGGATCTGTTCGATCAGCTCGACGCCGTCGAGGTTGATGTCGTCGAGGCGACCGATGAAGGGCGAGATGTAGGTCGCGCCGCATTTGGCCGCGAGCAGCGCCTGGTTGGGCGAAAAGCACAGCGTGACGTTGGTTTTGATGCCTTCGGAACTGAGCGCCTTGCAGGCGCGCAGGCCGTCGACCGTCAGCGGCACCTTGACCACGACATTGTCGGCAAGCTTGGCGAGGACGTGGGCCTCTTTCATCATCGTGTCGTAGTCGACGCTCGCGACTTCGGCCGACACCGGGCCCGGCACCACGCCACAGATCTCCTTGATCACGTCCTTGAACTGGCGCCCGGATTTGGCGATCAGCGACGGATTGGTGGTGATGCCATCGAGCAGCCCCATTGCGTGCAGCTTCTTGATGTCTTCGATCTCGGCGGTATCAGCGAAAAATTGCATCGGTCCTCTCCCGGAAAGCCTGGAATTCTCTAGCCCTTAGATAGGCAATTTGGGGCGGCACCGAAAGGCCCGCCCCAGCGATTAACCCGCAGCGGCGATCAGATAGTCCGCGAGCTCCTCCACCCGGTCCTCGGGGATGCCCGCGACGTTGATGCGGCTGTCGTTGATCATATAGACCGCGTCGTCCTTCTTGAGCTTTTCGACCACGTCCTGCGGCAGGCCGAGCAGCGAGAACATGCCGGAATGGTCGGCGATGAAGTCGAAGTCCTTGCTATTGGACTTGCGCTTGATCGCCTCTGCCAGTTTGACGCGCAAACGCTGCATGCGTTCCCGCATCTGGTTGAGCTCGTCTTCCCACTCCTTGCGGAGCGCGGGGTCCTCGAGGATGACGCGGACGATCTCGGCGCCATGATCCGGGGTCTGCGAGATGGTGCCGCGGATGATGTTCTGCATCTGGCTCGAGACCACGTCGGCGGTCGCCGAATCCTTCGCGATGGCGATGGCGACGCCGGTGCGCTCACGGTAGAGCCCGAAGTTCTTGCTCGCCGAGAAGGCGATCATGCATTCGGGCAGGGTCGAGGCGATCTTGCGCACGCCGTAGGCGTCCTGCTCCAGCCCATCGCCGAAGCCGAGATAGGCAAGGTCGACCAGCGGGAAGGCCCCGGTCTTTTTGAGGCTCGCGGCCACGCGATCCCACTGCGCCGGCGTCAGGTTCGCGCCGGTCGGGTTATGGCAGCAGCCGTGCAGCAGCAGGATGTCGTCGGCCGTCAGGGTATCGACGACCCGCATCATCGCCTCGAAATCGACCGAGCGCGTCTTGGGGTCGAAGTACGGGTAGGTCCTGGGCACCAAATTGGCGTTCTCGGCGAGCGGCCAGTGGTTCGGCCAGCTCGGGTCGGAGATGTAGATGTTGCCCTTGGGCCGGGCGCGGCCGAGCACGAACATCAGGATCATCAGCGCGCCGGTACCGCCGGCGCCGTTGACGCAGCGGATACGCGAATTGTCGACCACGCCACCAAGCGCGAGCTGCACGACTGCCGAGGAGAATTCCTTGTTCCCGACCACGCCCTTGTAGGTCTTGGTGCTCGCCTTGTCGTGGATGCGCTGCTCGGCTTTGCGGACTGCCGACATGATCGGCGTGTTGTTCTTGTTGTCTTTGTATACCCCTACACCCAAATCGATCTTGTTGGTTCTCGGATCGGCGGCGTATTCGGCCATCAGCACGAAAATCTTGTCGAGCGTGGCCTTCTGCAGGGTTTCGAACATCTGTTAGGTCCGGTGGGAAAGCGCCGCCCGGGCGGCGGCATCTGGCCTATGACAATGCGGGATTGCGCCGTCAAGGGTTGACGGATTCGGCCGCAAACCGGCACATTGACGCTTTAGCCGAGAATGTGCAGATGCCCGTCATCAATCGTGTCGCCGAGTTCCAGCGCGAGATCGCTGCATGGCGGCAGGATTTCCACCGCAACCCCGAGCTTTTGTACGACGTCGAGCGCACCGCCGGCCGGGTCGCCGAGCTGCTCGAGGGGTTTGGCGTCGATGAGGTGGTGACCGGCATTGGCCGGACCGGCGTAGTCGCCGTGATCAAGGGCCGCGATGGCGGGGAAGGCCGCGTGATCGGTCTCCGCGCCGACATGGATGCGCTGCCCATCACCGAGCGCACCGGCAAGCCTTATGCCTCGACCGTGCCGGGCAAGATGCATGCCTGCGGCCATGACGGGCACACCTCGATGCTGCTCGGGGCCGCCAAATATCTGAGCGAGACGCGCAATTTCGCCGGCACCGCGGTGCTCATTTTCCAGCCGGCCGAAGAAGGCGGCGCCGGTGGCCGCGCAATGCTGCAGGACGGGCTGGTCGAGCGCTTCGGGATCGAACAGTTCTACGGGCTCCACAACCTTCCAGGCCTGCCGGCCGGCACGTTCGGCATCCGGGAAGGCGGCATCATGGCCGCAACGGACGAGTTCCAGATCACCATCGAGGGCAAGGGCGGCCACGCCGCCATGCCGCACAAGGCCATCGATCCGGTAATGATCGCGGCGCAGCTCATTGTGGCGCTGCAGACGGTGGTGTCGCGGAATGTTGATCCGATGCGGCAGGCCGTGCTTTCCGTCACCATGGTAGAAGCCGGCACGGCGTTCAACGTGATCCCGCGCACGGTGAAGCTCACCGGCACGGTGCGGACGCTCGACGAAACGGTACGGAAATTCATGGAAGAACGCCTGCGCACAGTGACCAACGGCCTGGTGGCGACGTTCGGCGCGACTGCGTCGATCCACTACCGCAACGGCTATCCCGTGACGGTCAATGCGCCCGGCCCGACGGCCTTCGCCGCCGATGTGGCGCGCTCGATCGCCGGCGCCGACCGCGTCGACACGCAGGTCGATGGCACCATGGGCGGCGAGGACTTCTCCTACATGCTGCAGGCGAAGCCCGGCGCCTATATTTTCCTCGGAAACGGACCGTCGACGGAACTCCACACCGACACCTACGATTTCAACGACGAGATCATCCCCGTCGGGGTGAGCTACTGGGCCAGGCTCGTCGAAATGGCCCTTCCGGTGACCGAATGAGAGCCCTGCTGACGACTATTGCCCTGCTCCTCGTCCTCCCCGCTTCGGCCGCCTACGCGGTGCCGATGTGCGACGGCCCGAACTTCGCCGAAAAGGATGCGATGGGGAACTTCGTCTATTCCGAGGACCAGGAATCGCAGATCGCCGAGCAGAAGCTGCACTCGATGGGGATCGATGCCAACAATACGCGCTTCTGGAACGGCTGCATCCAGACCTTCGTGACCGACGCATCGGGCCACACCAAGATGCGATTCTACGATCCCGATACCTATGTCGAGGTACCGGTCAACTGACCGGCTTCGCGCTCAAAACGGAGGCGGCCCGGCCGCACGACAAATGAAGACATTCACCCTGTTCGGCGCGCTCGCGCTCTTCCTGCTCCCGGCGACGGCTGCCCTGGCCGTGCCGATGTGCGACCCGCCGCATATCAGCAACGCCCGCGACGCCGGCGGCAACCGCATCACCACGCAGGACGACGTCATCGCCATGCTCGAGAACCGGCTTCGCAGCGAGGGGATCGACGTGCACAATTCACGCCTGTGGAACGGCTGTCTACAAACGTTCGAGACCGTGGGCGGGCGCGATGTCATGAAGTTCTTCGATCCGGATTCGCTGGCCGAGCTGCCCGCCAACTGAACCGATCGCACGAGACTCGCGGCGGCGTGAGATCGGTTGCTTCGAATTCACGAAGTTCAGCGGCTTGTAACTGGCGCGGCGCTGGAGCCGGCACGACATTCTCCATGTTCCTCCCCAATGTGAACATGGAGTTCAATCATGAAGAAGCTTTCGTTCCTGGCCCTGGCGGCCGTTCTCGGCGCCACGGGATTTGCAGCGGCGCCGGCGTTCGCAGCCCCCAGCGTCGCCAGCAACGGCCTGTTCTGCGATTCGAGTGCCACGAAGGCCGACCAGGAGTTCCAGAATTCGAGCCAGCAGCTGCTGGCGTCGAGGCGTTTCGTCGGCAAGACGGTGCTCAGCGTCGATGACTGGAACAACTGCATCAAGGTGACCTACGAAGGCAACCACGGCGGCATCACGACGGCGTTCTACGACCCTGACAGCTTCAAATTGCTGCAGTCGTCGACCTCCGCCGGCTGATTGATCCACCCCGGGCGCGAGGGGCATCTCCCCCGCGCCTCCGCTCTTCCTACTGAGGCTTGCGCTTCGGGCGCCCAGCGTAGGCGACCTGCAGCTTCTGGCCTGCGGGCTCGCTGAGGAACGCAAAGCCGTTCGGCCCCAGGGTGAGCTTGTCCTTCTTGCGCTCGGCCGCCTGCATGAGCGCGATCTCGGCCTCCCCCACCACATTGATCCGCACGCTGTCGGGCGACAGATTGTAGAGGCACACGAGGCTCTCGGTCTCGTTGTTGCGGCGGAACGCCAGCACCGGCTCATTAACCTTGAAGAAGTCGATGTCGCCATCGACCAGCGCCGTATGGGCGCGCCGGAACGCCAGCGCCTGCCGATAGAACTGCAGGGTCGAATCGGGATCGCCGTTCTGCGTCGTGACATTGAGCACCGAGTGCTCGTACTTCACCGGCAGCCACGGCTTCACATTGCTGAAGCCGTTGGGGCTGTCGCTGGTGTCCCATGGGATCGGGGTACGCTCGCCGTCACGCCCTTTGTACTCGGGCCAGAAGCGGATGCCCGGCGGATCGGTCAGCTCTTCGAACAGGATGTCGGCCTGCGGCAGCCCCAGTTCCTCGCCCTGGTAGATGCAGATCGAGCCCTTGAGGGCGATCAGCATGGCGACGGCCTGCCGCGCCAGCGCCTTCTGGTCGACCGCGTACTTCGCCCAGCGGCTGACATGCCGGTCGACATCGTGGTTGGAAAAGCTCCAGCACGGCCAGCCGTCCTCGTTGGCGTCGAAGAAGCGCTTCATCTTGCCGCGGAAATGCTCGGCGGTGAACTCCTTGCCCAGCATGTCGAAGGTATAGGCCATGTGCAGCTTGTCGCCGCCCGAGGTGTACTCACCCATCAGCTTTAGGCCGATATGGCTGTCGCCCACTTCGCCGACGGTGGTGGTGCCGGGGAACTGGTCGAGCAGCGCGCGCACCCGCTGCAGGAACTCGAGGTTCTCGGGCTGGCTCTTGCCGTATTTGTGCTCCTGCATGTCATAGGGATTGACGGCATAAGGCAGGTGCCTGGGCAGGCGCGCGGCCGGGTTGCTGCGCAGCAGCTTGTCATGGAAATAGTAGTTCACGGTGTCGAGCCGGAAGCCGTCGACGCCGCGTTCGAGCCAGAAACGCAGCACGTCCAGAACGGCGTCCTGCACCGCCGGATTGTGGAAGTTGAGGTCCGGCTGCTCGATCAGGAAATTATGGAAGTAGTACTGCCCGCGGCTCGGGTTCCATTCCCAGGCGCGGCCGCCGAACACGCTCGGCCAGTTGTTGGGCGGCGTACCGTCGCGCTTGGGGTCCGACCACACGTACCAGTCGGCGCGCGAATTGGTACGGCTCAGCCGGCTTTCGCGGAACCAGGGGTGCTTGTCCGAGGTATGGCTCAGCACCTGGTCCATGATCACCTTCAGGCCGAGCGCGTGCGCCCGCTCGATCAGATTGTCGAAATCCTCCAGCGTGCCGAACAGCCGGTCGACTTCCTTGTAGTCCGACACGTCATAGCCCATGTCGGCCTGCGGCGACTGAGTGATCGGCGACAGCCACACCGCGTCCACGCCCAGCGACGCGATATGGTCGAGCCGCCGCATGATGCCGGGCAGATCGCCGACGCCGTCGTCATTGGTATCCTGGAACGAGCGCGGATAGACCTGATAGATCACCCCGCCGCGCCACCATTCGCGCATCGTCATCTCCGTCGAATCCGCCGCACGACGATGCGGTCCGGTCTTTCAAAATGCAAATTCAATTGCCCGGCCGGCGTTCCCTCGGCTTGCAGGGCGGCATCGACAAGCGTAACCTCTGCGTTACGGATGCGAGGGGCGTCCGATGGGGGGTATGGATGATTCAGGAAATCCCGAACATCAACTGGCTGGCCGTGCTCGTCGCCGCCATCCTGCGTATCGTTGTGGGCAGCGTCTGGTTTTCGCCGGTCGCCTTCGTCAAGCCGTGGCAGCAACTGACCGGCGTGACGCCGGACTCGATGCAGCGGGGTCTGGCCCGCGCCATCATCGTCGACTTCATCCTGTCGCTGGTGATGGCATTCGTCCTGTATCACGCGGTGATGTATGCGACGAACATGGCGCCGGGCCCGCTCGCGGGTCTCGCCATCGGCTTCCTCAACTGGCTCGGCTTCGTGCTCGCCACGCATTTGCCACTCTGGGCCTATGAGAACCGCTCGCTCAAGCTCATCGCCATCGGCACCGGGTCGAACCTGGTCTCGATGCTGCTGATGGGCCTGCTGTTCGGCTTCTGGCACTGAGCCGCCCGAAGCGCTCACGGCTTGCGATGGGCGCGCCAGGGCATCTGCGTCGCGAACTTGCCACCCGACACGTCGATCATCGTGCCGGTGATGTAGGACGCCAAGTCCGAAGCGAGGAAGCAGACGAGGTTGGCCACATCCTTGGGCTCGCCCCAGCGCCTGAGGCTGAGCGTATCGAGCAGGCGCTGTTGCTCGCCTGCCTCGCGCTCGGCAAAGTGGTTCATCTCGGTCGGGATCATGCCTGGGGCGTAGCAGTTGACGGTGATCCCGAACGGACCGAGTTCCCCCGCAAGCACGCGGGTCAGGCTCTCGACGCCGGCCTTCGAGGCCGCGTAGGCCGCGCCGCCGACCGACGGAATGATCGCAGCGAACGACGCCGCATTGATGATACGACCGGCCTGCTGCCGCTTCATCGCCGGGATCACCGCCCGACACATCTTCATGGTGCCGGACAGGTTCACGCTGAGATTGGCCTGCCAAACGTCGTCGTCCATCGTCTCGACCATCGAGCCGCCGGCGATGCCGGCGTTGTTGATCAGGATGTCGATGCGCCCGATCGATTGGTCGATCGCGTGGACCACCGCGAGGACCTCGTCGGAGCTGGTGACGTCGCACAGATACTGCTGACCCGCCCAGCCGTTTTGCTTCCACTCCGCGGCGATCTCGTCGAGCTGGTTCTGCCTGATGTCGGTCGCGACCACCGTCGCCCCCTCGGCGGCCAGGGTGCGCGCGATCTCCCGGCCGATGCCGCGGCCAGCGCCGGTGACGATCGCCACTCTGTCCCTGAGGTCGATCTCCATCACACCACCGGGCTCAGCAGCGGTTCGCCGGCGAACCAGGCGTCGAGGTTCGCCACCACCAGCGCGCCCATCTTGTTGCGCGTCTGGTGAGTGGCGCTGCCCTGGTGCGGCGACAGCACGACATTGTCGAGGCCGAACAATTCCGTCGGTACCCGCGGCTCGTTCTCGAACACGTCGAGCGCCGCGCCACCGAGCGCCTTGCTCCTCAGCATCTCGACCATCGCCGTCTCGTCGACCAGCGTGCCGCGCGCCATGTTGACCAGGAAGCCCTCCGGTCCCAGCGCCTCGAGCACCTTGCGGCCGACGATCTTGTCGGTGCCTTTGCCGCCCGGCGCGATGATCACCAGCCAGTCGGAATCGCGCGCCATCTCCGCCAGGTCGGAATAGTAAACGAAAGGTTCATCCGGCTGCTTGCGCCGGCCGTGATAGACGACGCGCATTTTCATCGCCTGCGCCCGCACCGCGATCTCCTTGCCGATGCGTCCGAGCCCCAGGATGCCGACGGTCTTGCCGTTGAGCTCGGTGAGCAGGGGGAACGCCCCCTTCAGCCAATTGCCGTCGCGAACGAACTGGTGCGCCTGGGGGATGCGGCGGGCGAGCGCGATCATCAGCCCGATCGTGAGCTCGGCCACCGCGTCGTTGAGCACGTTGGGCGTGTTGGTCACGCGGATGTTGCGTGCCTTGGCGGCGCCGGTCTCGATGCTGTCGTAGCCGACTCCGAAATTTGCGATGATCTCGAGCCTGGGCAGCTTGTCCATCAGTTGCGCCGAGACGTGGCCGCCGGCGATTCCACGAACGCGCTCCTTGAGGCCCGCCAACAAGGCTTCCCTGTCGGCGGCCTCGTGCAGCTTGTACACGGTGTACTTGGCCTCGAGCTCCGCCTCGCAGGTGGCGAGGAGCTTGTGCGTCTGCAGGATATCGACGGGCATCGTTGTCTCCGGGTCGCGCCAGTCATAGGCGGGGTCCGCCCGGCTGTCGACGGTTCACAAATGACTGAATTGTAAGGCAACGGCCCCGTGTGCAAGACCGTTACGCGGGCATGCAACGAGCGTCAGGGCAGCCAGAATGACCAACATCGACCTTTCCGGCCGCCGGGCCCTCGTCACAGGCGGCAGTACCGGCATCGGCGCTGCCATCGTTGCGGCGCTGTCCGCCGCCGGCGCGGACGTTGCCATCAACTATCTCGCGCATCCCGAAATCGCCGACGGGGTCGCCGCCAGCCTTGACCGCCCGGGCCAAAAGACCCTCACCGTCCAGGCCGACGTCAGCGACC
>Ga0068852_100003576_pt1 | contig 10876 bp, 8 predicted proteins | sample KBSCornC22_FD_66594 | JGI IMG/M metagenome (GOLD analysis project Ga0068852, IMG submission 66594) | Corn rhizosphere microbial communities from Kellogg Biological Station, Michigan, USA - KBS Corn C2-2 | ecosystem: Host-associated > Plants > Roots > Rhizosphere > Soil ... | reverse complement strand
ATCGAGCGTGATGTGGCCGTCCTTCTTGAGCGCTTCGACCGCGCGTTTCACCTCCTGGCTGGCGCCGCGCGGCATGATCAGGACCGCGTCGGGCGTGGCGATCACGATCAGATCCTCCACCCCGACCGCGGCCACGACTGGTCCTTCGCTGCGGATCATGCAGCGACTGGTGTCGATCGCGAACACTTCACCATGATGCGCATTGCCGCTGTCGTCGCAGGCCGAGATGGCGTGAAGCGCGTCCCAGCTGCCGACGTCGGACCAGCCCATTTCGACCGGCACGACCGCAACCTTTTCGGCTTTCTCCATCACCGCATAGTCGACCGCCTGGCTCGGCGAGGCGGCGAAGGCATGGCGTTCGGGGAAGATACGGCCATCGGCGCGCGTGGCATCGTCCATCGACTTGCGGACACTGCTGAGGATTTCGGGTGCATGGGCCTGGAGCGCATCCAGATAGGCGCCCGCGCCGAACAGGAAGATGCCGCCGTTCCAGCTATATTGGCCGGTGGCGAGATAGGCCTCGGCGGTGGCGCGATCGGGCTTCTCGACGAAGCTGTCGACGCGCGCCACGCCGTCGCCGATCGGCTCGCCGCGCTTGATATAGCCATAGCCCGTCTCGGGGCCGTCGGGCGTGATGCCGAAGGTGGCGAGCCAGCCTTGTTCGACCAAGGGCGTCGCAGCCGCGATCGCCGCGCGGAAGGCGGCCACATCCTGGATGACGTGATCGCTCGGCATCACCAGCATGATCGCGTCGCGCGGCAAAGCCAGGGCCGCGAGCGCGATTGCGGGCGCGGTATTGCGGCCGATCGGCTCCAGGATCAGCAGCGATTCCGGAATGCCGGCCTGTTCGAGCTGCTGCTCGATCATGTCGGCATGCGCCTCGTTCGCGACCACGATCGGCGCGGCGAAGCCCTCGCTCGACGGCACGCGCCGGGCGGTCAGCTGAAGCATCGTTTCGGCCGAGGTCAGGCTCAGCAGCTGCTTGGGCCGGCCGGTACGCGACAGCGGCCACAGCCGTGTGCCCGAGCCGCCGGACAGGATGACAGGCGTGATCTCGCTCATCCGCGCCGCTCCCGGCGCGCAAACAGGTTGTTCGTCAAGGTCAGGCTTTCGCTGGAGTGAAGGTAAGGGCCAGGCCATTCATACAATAGCGCAGCCCGGTCGGCTTGGGACCATCGTCGAAGACGTGGCCGAGATGACTGCCGCAACGGCGGCACAGGACTTCCGTCCGGTCCATGCCGAGCGAGCGGTCGTCGCTGGTCACCACCGCATTCTTGAGCGGCTGCCAGAAGCTGGGCCAGCCGGTGCCGCTCTCGAACTTGGTGGCGGAGGAATAGAGCGGCAAGGCACAGCCGGCGCAGGCGAAGATGCCCTTGCGATGCTCGTTGAGCAACGGACTGGTGAATGGATGCTCCGTCGCGGCGTGGCGCAGCACCTCATAGACGGGCGGCGCCAGTTTTGCGCGCCATTGGGCGTCGGTCAGCGTGACCTCGTAACGCGCCGGCGCGCTGCGTCCGCCCACCGGCCAGAACCATGCCGCGGCGATGGCGCCACCGCTCGCGCCGATCAGTGCCCGCCTCGACAGGTTCATGGTCGTCCCTTCCCGCATGGTGCGCTGAACGCGTAACGACCGAAAAATGTGCATCGCCCGGGCCGGATACAAGCGTTTTGCGTCGCACGTGCTAACATATCGCAGTGATACTCCCAGCCGGAATCGAGCAGGCCATCAAGGCGGAGGCGCGCGCGCTCGGCTTCGCCGCGTGCGGCATCGCGCGCGCGGGTGCGGCGCCTCAGGCGGCTGTGCGCCTGCGCGCCTGGCTCGACGCGGGTGCGCATGGCGACATGCTGTGGATGGAAGAGCGTGCGCATCAGCGCGGCAGCCCGGCCTCGCTCTGGCCCGAGGTGAAGTCGGTGATCATGCTCGGCATGAGCTATGCGCCGCCGACCGATCCGCTCGCGCTGGCGGATGAGGGCGGCATCGGCCGGATCTCGGTCTATGCGCAGGGGCAGGATTATCACGACATCGTCAAGAAGGGGCTGAAGGCGCTTGCGCGCTGGTTGGTCGCGACCGTGCCCGACGCCAATCTCAAGGTGTTCGTCGATACCGCGCCCGTGATGGAGAAGCCGCTGGCCGAGGCAGCGGGGATTGGCTGGCAGGGCAAGCACAGCAACCTCGTCAGTCGGGAAGAAGGCAGCTGGCTGTTCCTGGGCGCGATCATGACCACGCTCGAGCTGGAGCCGGATGCGCCCGGCGAGACGCATTGCGGGTCGTGCAATGCCTGTATGGCAGCTTGCCCGACCGATGCCTTTCCGGCGCCCTACCGCCTCGAAGCGCGGCGCTGCATTTCCTATCTGACGATCGAGCATAAGGGGGCGATCCCGCGCGAATTCAGGGAAGGGATCGGCAACCGCATCTATGGCTGCGACGATTGCCTGGCGGTCTGCCCCTGGAACAAGTTCGCCGATGCCGCCGCTGCCAACCGCGCTTTCGTCGCGCGCGCGGAGCTGGTGGCGCCGGAGCTCATGGATCTGCTGGCGATGGACGATGCCGGCTTCCGCCAGATCTTCTCGGGCTCGCCGATCAAACGGATCGGCCGCGACCGGATGGTGCGCAACGCGCTGATCGCGGCGGGCAACAGCGAATTGCCAGGGCTGTTACCGCGCGTGCTGGCGTTGCTCGACGATCCGGCGCCGGTCGTACGCGGTGCGGCCGTGTGGGCGTTGGCGCGGCTCGACCCGATGCAAGCGGCGGCGGAGCGGGACCGTCGGGTGACCAACGAGCCGGACGAAAGCGTTAGTGCGGAGTGGGGCGCCGCCGACGAGGTCAGTGCGCAGGCGATATCGTCAGGTCGGTGACCAGAAATTCGCCGGTCGAGCAGACGACGCGGACCGCGGGATCGGCAATCTTCAGCGGAAAGCTCCTGGTCTCGTTTCCGACCGTCACCGCAACGGCCCGGCCGTCATAGGCCAAGGTGAAGGGCTGCGCCGTGCCGGGCTTGTCGGTCATCGATGACGGCAGGACATCGTCATCCTTGCCTTTGACATTGTAGCTCAGCATCTGGACCGCAGCCGCGCCGGAGGGGGTTTTGTGCGGATCGGCCGGAAGTGCGCTGAGCGAGAAGCCGGCGAAAGCGGCCGGCGATTGTCCCGGTGCGGCAGCGGACGCGATCTGGATGCGTGCGATGGCGCCGAACTTCTTGCTCGGGGCCATCGCGTTGAGCTGCACCTTGCCCGAGACCGAAAACGGAATGTTTCCCGCCGGGAGAACCAATTCCGAGAAATGGTCCGCCGCCGTATCGCAATCATAAAGGATGCCCGCAGCCCCGGCCGCCGCTGGAACCATGATCGAACCCAGTCCGATCGCGGTCGCATAAAAGATGGATTTCATGGCTTTCCGTCTCTTCGTGGTGTCGCGAGCTTAGCCGGCCGAAATCGGCAAAAAGCCCCGATCGCAGCCCGTTTGGCTGACGTGGCGGCCTTTCATTCCCCCGTTCCCGGCGGGGCGAACTGATGGACGAAGCGGAGCACCACGCCCGTCTCGCCGGCCTCGCGACGTTTGGGATTGGTGATCTGCTGATCGAAAATGAACAGGGATTCATAGCCCTTGTCGGGAAGGACCCGCTGCTCCCCGATCGCATGAATATGGATGTCGCCCTGGTCACCGTCGAGCGGCTTGATCGGCCGATAGCCGCCCGTGGCCCGCTCATACCTGTCGGCGATCGCCCGATAGACGCTGAAGTCGCCCATCCGCGACGTGTTCCAGCGGACGGAGCAGGCATGATAAGGCGGAAATTCGATCCAGACCGTGGCGCGGTTGTCGTTGATATCCCATCCGCGCGCCGGATCATCGCCCATCGTGATCTTCACCTCGTCGGCGCTGAGCTCTCGCGCCTTCCGTGCCTCCATCAGCGCGATGACCGCCTTATCGTCAGGGAAAGTCTTGAGGCAGACCTGATCGTACAGGGCGGTCATGCGCGCCAGTCGCTGATCGGCTTCGGTATCGGTTATGCCGGCGAGCAAGACCAACAAGATCGACATCACTTCCCCTTCCAGAGGCGCAGCCTCGTTGATCCCAAAGCGTCTGTCCAGAAGCGTTAGGTCCGTTCCGCAGCGCTTCCACTGACGGAAATCAGGTTCTATGCGCCAAGCCCATGAGCGACGCGGCAATCAGTCTCCAGGGCCTCTGCAAGACATATAAGGGTGGCAAGCAGGCGTTGACGGATGTCACGCTCGATGTGCCGCGCGGGCAGATCTTCGGGCTGCTCGGGCCCAATGGCGCGGGCAAGTCGACCACGATCAACATCCTCGCCGGGCTGGTGATGAAGACGTCGGGCAAGGCGTCGATCTGGGGCTTCGACATTGACGAGCATCCGCGCAATGCCAAACGCTCGATCGGGATCGTCCCGCAGGAGATCGTGTTCGATCCCTTCTTCACCCCGTTCGAGATGCTTGAAGTCTATGCCGGCCTGTACGGCGTGCCCAAGAGCCAGCGCCGTTCGATGGAGCTGCTGCGCGCCGTCTATCTGGACGACAAGGCCAATGCTTATGCCCGGTCGCTGTCGGGCGGCATGAAGCGACGCCTGCTCGTCGCCAAGGCCCTGGTGCACAATCCGCCGGTGCTGGTGCTCGACGAGCCGACCGCGGGCGTCGACGTCGAATTGCGCCAGCAGCTCTGGTCCTATGTGCGTGAACTCAACGATCGCGGCACGACGGTGGTGCTGACCACCCATTATCTTCAGGAAGCCGAGGAATTGTGCGATCGCATCGCGATCATCAATCACGGCCAGGTGGTGGCGAACCGCCCGACGCGCGAATTGCTGGCGATGGCGCAGGAGAAAGCCGTGTCGGTGACGGTCGACCGCGACCTCGCCGAGGCGCCGGCCGCTTCCTGTTTCGAGAAGGTCGAACTCAAGAACGAGCGGACCTTCGTGATCACCTACTCCAAGGACAAGGTGAATGCCGGCGAGGTGCTGGCGGCGGTGCAGTCGGCGGGGCTGGGCATCGTCGACGTGTCGACGCATGAGGCGGATTTGGAGGATGTGTTCCTGAACCTGACGCGGGCACCGGCGCATGGATGACTCCGCGCTGTCGCCCCGGCGGAGGCCGGGGCCGGAGGAGGATATTCCTCCCGCTTCCGCAACCTCCAGCGGCCCCGGCCTGCGGGTTCCCAGCAAAGTAATACTTTGCTGGGGCCCGTGCCGGGGCGACGGATAGTCAATGGCTACGCATAATTACGACGTCCTGATCATCGGCTCGGGTGCCGCCGGGCTGACAGCCGCGCTCAATCTGGCGGATAAACTCAGGGTCGGCGTCCTGGCCAAGGGCGCGCTGTCCGAAGGCTCGACCAATCGCGCGCAGGGCGGGATCGCCGCGGTGCTTGAGCCGGGCGACACGTTCGAAAGCCATATCGAGGATACGATGATCGCCGGGGCGGGGCTTAACGACCGCCGCACGGTGGAATTCGTGGTCGAGCATGCGCCGGCAGCGATCGAACGGCTGGCCGAACTGGGTGTGCCGTTCAACCCGACCGAAGGGGAGGGCCATGATCGCTGGCATCTGACGCGCGAGGGCGGGCACAGTCATCGTCGCATCGTCCATGTCGACGATGCGACGGGGCGCGCGGTGCAGGAGGCGCTGGAGAAGGCCGCCGAGGCGCATCCCAATATCAGCCTGATCACCGACATGGTCGCGATCGACCTCGTCACCGGCCGGCATGCGGTGCGCTATTCGGGCGATGGGCGCGTGCGCGGCGTCTATGCGCTGCATCGCGCGACCGGGCACGTCGCCCTGTTCACAGCGCGTGCCACGATCCTGGCGACGGGCGGAGCGGGGCGCGTCTATCAATATTCGACCGCGCCCCGCGGTGCGTCGGGCGACGGGATCGCCATGGCCTGGCGCGCCGGCTGCCGCGTGTCGAACATGGAATTCAACCAGTTCCACCCCACCTGCCTCTACAATCTGGAGGTCAAGAATTTCCTGATCACCGAGGCGATGCGCGGCGAGGGCGGCATCCTGAAGCTGCCCACCAACGGCCATCGCTTCATGCCGGATTTCGATTCCCGCGGCGAACTGGCGCCGCGCGACGTGGTGGCGCGCGCGATCGACCATGAGATCAAGCGGCTCGGCCTGGACTATGTCCACCTCGACATCAGCCACAAGTCGCCCGAATTCATCGAGCAGCATTTCCCGACGATCCGCGCCAAGCTGCTGAGCCTCGGCATCGACATCACCAAGGAACCCATTCCGGTGGTGCCGGCGATGCATTATACCTGTGGCGGGGTGGTGATCGATCTCGATGGACGGACCGATCTGCCCGGCCTCTACGCCGCGGGCGAGGTCACGCAATCGGGGCTGCACGGCGCCAATCGCCTGGCGTCCAATTCCTTGCTCGAATGTTTCGTATTCGGAGAGGCCGCGGCCAAGCATATCCTCGCCAATTTCGACGATCTGCCGCCGCCCGACGCGATCCGTCCATGGGACGAAAGCCGGGTGCGCGATTCGGACGAGGATATCGTCGTCCAGCATAATTGGCGCGAGATACGGCGCTTCATGTGGGACTATGTCGGCATCGTCCGCACGACCAAAAGGCTTGAGCGCGCACTGCACCGCGCCACCCTGCTCGCGCAGGAGGTCGAGGATTATTACGGCAATTACCGCATCACCCCCGACCTGATCGAGTTGCGCAACCTCGTCGTGGTCGCGACCCTGATCGTCCAGTCCGCGCTCAAGCGGAAGGAGAGCCGGGGCTTGCATTACACGTTGGACTATCCCGAGACGAAGGCACGCGCGGTGGATACGGTGCTGGTGCCTTAGGGCATCAATACGCCGTTCGCCCCGAGGGAAGTCGAGGCTTCTCGCTACGCTTGAGGAAGTGTCTCGACTTCGCTCGACACGAACGGGAGCCAATTGCCTAGCTCGGTCCTACCTCGGCTTCACGAACTTCAGCGTCATGCGGTCGCTTTCGCCGATCGCCAGATATCTGCCGCGGTCCTGGTCCTTGAGAGTCAGCGTCGGCGGCAGGGTCCACACCCCGCTCGGCCAGTCGGCGGTATCCTTGGGGTTGGCGTTGATCTCACTCTTTCCGGCGAGCTTGAAACCCGCCTCGGTCGCGAGCCGGATCACGGTCGAGACCTTGACGTAACCGCTCGTATTTTCGCGTGCGCTGTCCGCGCTTTCGGGCAGGCGATGATCCTCGATGCCGAGCACGCCGCCGGGCTTGAGCGCCTTGTAGGCCGCCTGGAAGAAGGCACGCGCGACCGAGCCGTCCTTGGCGCCGCCATCCTCCGGCATCAGCAGATTGTGGACGTTGCGGAAGGTGAGCACCATGTCTGCGCTGTTCGGGCTCGCCATGGTCGCGGTGGCGGGGTCGAAGGCTGCGACGCTGGCCTTTTCCGCGCCCGCGAGTGAGGCGACCAGTTTCCGGGCGCTGTCCTGCGACTGGAGCTTGGTCGAGACGACCGCGACATAATGGCCGGACTTGGCGAGCAAAGGCATCAGGATTCGCGTGTACCAGCCGCCGCCCGGCAGATATTCGATCACGGTCTGGTCGGGCCGGACACCGAAGAAAGCGAGGGTTTCGGCCGGATGGCGGTAGCGGTCGCGCGCTTTGTCCGCCTCTTGCCGTGCGGGATTGGCCACCGCAGCGACGATGGCCGCGCTGGGTGCGGCCTGGGCGGGCATGGCGAGCATGGTCGAGGCGGCGCAGACTGAAAGGATTGTGGATCGCATGGGGAGGGTATCCTTCCTGTGATCGGTTCCGGAATGATCCTTTTGGCCCATCCGTATGACGCCGCAAAGAGAATCCCGCCAGCTGGCCGGGTGGCGAGACGGGAACATGGTCAGCATGCGTTTAGGATGCCTAGGAGTCGGCTCAGGCTACTGCTAAGACCCACGTCCAATGTCATCCAATCACCTCTATCTGGTCGATGGCTCCGGATATATTTTCCGGGCTTATCATCGGCTTCCGCCGCTCACCAACAAGCATGGCCAGCCCGCGGGCGCGGTCTATGGCTTCACCACCATGATGTGGAAGCTGGTCGAGGAACTGCACGCCGCCGAAGGGCCGACCCATATGGCGGTGATCTTCGATGCCTCGTCCAAGACGTTCCGCAACGACATGTACGACCGGTATAAGGCGCATCGTCCGCCGCCGCCCGAGGATCTGGTTCCGCAATTCCCGATGATCCGCGACGCGACACGCGCTTTCTCCTTGCCCTGTATCGAGGAAGAAGGCCTCGAGGCGGACGACATCATCGCCTGCTATGCCAAGGCGGCGCTGGGCGAGGGCTGGAAGGTCACGATCGTCAGCACCGACAAGGATCTGATGCAGCTGATCGAGCCGGGGCTCGACCTGCTCGACACGATGAACAATCGCCGGCTGAGCCGCGAGCATGTGCTGGAGAAATTCGGGGTCGAACCGGAGCAATTGGGCGACGTGCTCGCGCTGATGGGCGATGCCGTCGACAATGTGCCTGGCGTTCCCGGTGTCGGACCCAAGACCGCGAGCGAGCTGATCCGCACCTATGGCGATCTGGAAGGCGTGCTCGCCGCCGCGCCCGACATCAAGAAGCCCAAGCTCAGCCAGAGCCTGATCGAGCATGCCGACAATGCCAGGTTGAGCCGCGAACTGGTGCGGCTGGTGTGCGACCGCGATTTGCCGCAGCCGCTCGATGAGTTGGCGCTTAAGGGCCTGCCCAAGGAGCCGCTGCAGGACTTCCTGATGCATCAGGGCTTCCGTTCGCTTCTGCTCAAGCTGGGTGGCGAGGAAGCGAGCGCGCAACTGCCCGCGCGGGTCGAGGATGCGGTCCCGTTCAACCACAAGGATTATGAGACGGTCATCAAGGAGGCGGATCTCGATCGCTGGATCGCGGACGCCTTCGCAGCCGGCGTGGTCGCGGTGGATACCGAAACCGACGATGTCGATTGCATCCGCGCCAATCTGGTCGGTATCAGCCTCGCCACCGGGCCGGGCAAGGCTTGCTACATCCCGGTCGGGCATGGCCGCGGCGGCGAGGATCTGCTGACCCAGCGGCCCGAGCAATTGCCGCATCCTTTGGTACTCGCCAAATTGAAGCCGCTGCTCGAGGATCCGGCGGTCCTGAAGATCGGTCAGAACCTCAAATATGACCTGATCATGTTCCGCCGCGCCGGCATCGACGTGACGCCCTATGACGATACGATGCTGCTGTCCTATGACCTGGATGCGGGTCTCGGCGGGCATGGCATGGACGAACTCGCCAAGCGCCACCTCGATCATGCTTGCATCGAGTTCAAGGATGTGTGCGGCTCGGGCAAGAACCAGGTCAGCTTCGACATGGTGCCGATCGACCGCGCCACCGAATATGCGGCGGAGGATGCCGACGTCACCTTGCGCCTTTGGCAAAGGCTCAAACCCCGGCTGGTGCCGGAGGCGGCGAACCGGGTCTATGAACTGGTCGATCGCCCGCTCGTGCCGGTCCTCGCCGAAATGGAGCGCGCGGGCATCCTGGTCGATCGCGGTGAATTGCACCGGCTATCGACCGAATTCGGCGAAGAGATCATCCGGCTCGAGGCGCGGGTCCATGAGGCCGCCGGCGGGCCGTTCACGATCGGCAGCCCCAAGCAATTGGGCGAGGTGCTGTTCGACCGGCTCGGCCTCGCGGGCGGACGCAAAGGCAAGTCGGGCGTTTATTCGACCGACGTCAACGAGCTCGAACGGCTCGCGGCCGAGGGTGTCGAGGTGGCGCGGCTGGTGCTCGACTGGCGGCAACTGACCAAGCTCAAATCGACCTATACCGACGCGCTGCAGCAGCAGATCAATCCCGCGACCGATCGCGTCCATACCTGCTTCAGCCTGGCGGTCGCGCAGACCGGGCGGCTGTCGTCGACCGATCCCAACCTCCAGAATATCCCGATCCGCAGCGAACATGGCCGCCGCATCCGCCATGCCTTCGTCGCGCCGCCGGGCTATGTGCTGCTGTCGGCGGACTATTCGCAGATCGAACTGCGGCTGGCCGCGCATATGGCCGACGTGCCGCAATTGCGCGAGGCGTTTGCGCAGGGGCAGGACATCCACAATCTGACCGCCGAGGAATTGTTCGGGGTGGTCGATCGCGATACGCGCGCCAAGGCCAAGACGATCAACTTCGCCATCCTCTATGGCATCTCGTCGTGGGGACTGGCGGGACGGCTGGGCGTCGATCGCGGTGAGGCGCAGGCGATCATCGATCGCTATTTCGACCGCTTCCCGGGCGTGAAGAATTATATCGCAGAGACGATCAACCAAGTGCGCGAGAAGGGCTTCGTCACGACCCTGTTTGGCCGCAAGACGCATTTGCCCGGGATCAAGGGCAAGACGGTCGGGGAACGCCAGTCCGCCGAGCGTCAGGCGATCAACGCGCCGATCCAGGGCACCAGCGCCGATATCATCAAGCGCGCCATGGTCCGCATGGGCCCGGCGCTCGAAGCCGCCGGCTTGGACAAAGCACGGATGCTGCTTCAGGTGCATGACGAACTGGTGTTCGAATTGCCCGAAGGCGACGTCGAAGCCGCGAAGCCGGTGATCGAAAGAGTGATGGCGGAGGCCGCCCAGCCGCATGTGCAACTCTCCGTGCCGCTCGGGATCGAGATCGGCGCCGGCCGCAGCTGGGGCGACGCGCATTGATGAGCGCGCCGGCTCCAAACTTGCTTTGTCATGCCGGACTTGTTCCGGCATCCACCGAGCCGCAGCGGAGAGCGCCCGTTGGCCAGTGGACGCCGGAACGAGTCCGGCGTGACGGCGGGATGGTTTGGAATGGTATCTGGCGGAGGGCCTGGCCTTGAGCGCTACCTTCGACGCCACCGGCCCGGGCGATATCGAGGCGCTCGCCAAGGGCGGGCGCACGAACTTTTTCGGTTT
>Ga0068852_100003568_pt1 | contig 10891 bp, 8 predicted proteins | sample KBSCornC22_FD_66594 | JGI IMG/M metagenome (GOLD analysis project Ga0068852, IMG submission 66594) | Corn rhizosphere microbial communities from Kellogg Biological Station, Michigan, USA - KBS Corn C2-2 | ecosystem: Host-associated > Plants > Roots > Rhizosphere > Soil ... | reverse complement strand
CGAAGAATGCAATAATAAGGTAAGGTATATTTTTCATTATTTAAGTGCTTCCTTATATTTGGTAGCATTTGATACATCCAAATGTTGCAAAAATTCAAGAGCTCTTGATTTATCAGGTGGCGTTGCTTTAGAAAATATTTGTATCAGTTCTTGTGTTTTTGCCTGCAAAAAAAACTGAAGAATCATCGTGTTAGGGTTATCAGTGGCGAAGTTATTAAGAACATTTAATACGTTTAATATCTGGGTTCTTCCATTAGCTTCTTCATCGTATAATTTATCCATGCCAAGCCTGTAATAATTATAAATGGCATCGTGTATAATAGTGTATTTGCTGTTTAGCAAATTTTCAGCAAGCCAATAGCGGTTTCTTGACCCATCAAAAGCCTTCCATCCTGAAATATTTTTTCCTTCAGGCGCATTGTTCACTATATTCTGAGCCTTTTGAAAATAAGCATCTCCTCCACGCGGAGAAAACGAATCGTAATCCATCCCCAAAATAATATTGATATAATAAGCAAATATTGCCGTAAGGTTAGATGCCAAAGCGTCCGTACCGGATACGTTATTATCATTAAATTCTAATTGTTGAAATTCAGCATATTTAAACATTATATCATTATCCTGAAAATTAACTACCGGAGAAGAATAGGATGAATTAAAAACGGGCCTTGCAGATTGAATGGTAAGTGATCCCTTATATACGTTAGCTTCGTCAGTAGATTGAAGATTTAATAGAAAATTGCAATCAATTTTTTCAACAGTTTCAAATTTATCATTGCTCCATTTTCGGTTATTTACAAAATTGTTAAGCGCCGTTTGTAAAGTTTGAAATGTTTTTTGATCAACACTATTTCCAACCCGGTTGCTAAGTACACTTACTCTTGCACGCAGTTCCTGTGCATTACTATTTGCTATTGAAAAAAATAAAAATAAAAAACAGATTATTTTATGCATTCCTGTAATTAATAATGGCGTTTACAATGTCTTTTGCAACTTCGTTCTTAGTTTTCTTTTCAAAGCTTTGTTCCTTTCCCTGTTTGTCAAAAATAATAATTTTGTTAGTGTCAGTCCCAAAACCTGCGCCTTCATCATTTAATGAATTAAGAATTATCATGTCGGCATTTTTTTTAGCAAGTTTCTTTAAGGCATTTTCTCTTTCATTATTTGTTTCCAACGCAAAGCCAACAAGAGTTTGATTTTTATTTTTTAATTCACCTGCTTTTGCCAGTATATCTTGCGTTCTTATAAGATTGAAAGAAAGCAAATCGTTTTCTTTTTTTATTTTTTCTTTTGAAGGCTTTTCCGGTGTATAATCTGAAACAGCAGCAGCCATTATCACTATATCAAAATTGTGTAAATTCTTTAAAGTTGCTTCGTACATTTCATTTGTAGAAGTGACTCTTTCCACTTTAATTTTATCCGGAACAGTAATTTCAGATGGCCCGAGAATAAGGCAAACATCTGCGCCCAGGTTAACCATTTCGTTCGCCAATGCAATACCCATAGTTCCGGTCGAGCGGTTTCCAATGTACCTTACAGGATCGATGGCTTCATAAGTAGGGCCGGCTGTTATTAATACTTTTATTCCTTTCAAGATTTTCTCTTTTGCAAAGAAATCATCGATATAACTTATTATTTCTTCCGGCTCTGACATACGACCTTCACCACTTAATCCGCTTGCTAATTCTCCACTGTTCACTTGCAAAATCATATTACCGTGTTTACGCAGGCCTTCAATATTTTTCTGATTAAAGGGATGATGCCACATATCTTCATCCATTGCAGGAGCAATCAAAACCGGGCTTTTTGCAGAAAGGTAAACAGCAAGAAGGAGGTTATCGCAAATACCATTAGCCATTTTTGCAATCGTATTGCAGGAGGCAGGCGCTATCACTATCATATCTGCCCAACGGCCAAGCATCACATGATTTGTCCATGATTCATTGTCGAAAAGTTCTGAAAGAACTTTATTTTTTGATAAAGTTGAAAATGTGAGTGGAGAAACAAAATCCGCAGCAGCTTTTGTCATTATAACTTTTACTTCGGCTCCGTTTCTAATAAGTAATCTTGTTAAAAAAACTGCTTTGTAAGCCGCTATACTCCCGGTAACGCATAATAATATTCTTTTCTCTTTTAAATTCTGTTTATTCATTACACGGTATTGCGACAAAAAATTATAGTTGATCTTCCTTATTTAAGAACATCAATTTAATAAATAAAAAAAGCGGTATAAAACCGCCATTAAAATTATAATATCTTATGCAAAGATTACGATAAATTCATTTTAAGATGTCTATTCAAAGATTAATCAAACAGATTGTCTTCATTCCTGCGATAATAAATCTTATCATCCATAAATTCTGCTGTAGCAAGCAATGCAGGGTTAGGCATTCTTTCGTATGCCTTTGAAATTTCTATTTGTTCTTTATTTTCATGAATTTCTTCCAAGCTATCAGTATGGCTTGCAAATTCCTCAAGCTTATTGTGAAGCTCTTCTTTAATAGAAATATTAATTTGGTTTGCCCTTTTTGCAATTACTGCAATGGATTCATATAAATTACCGGTTTTTGCCTTTACATCAGTAAGATTTTTGGTTTCAACCACATTACTGGTATTAGCGCTCTGCTGGCGTCGTAACTTGCTCATTTTGTATTTGTTTAATATTATTTACACTAAGGTTTTTATAATTTTCTGCTTGTTTTAAAAGCTTGCTTTCAGGAAATCTGTCTGCAAAATCGAAATATTCATCTGATACTTTTTGATAACGCTCTTCCTGTTTGGTGTACACGCTTAATTTGGCAAATTGATAATAAGACTTAACTGCCATAAGCATGTATTCATCACCATTGGCAGATTCAGGATATGTATTTAAAAGGTTTGCAAAAGAAATACCGGCTGCACGATATTGTTGCAGATTATAATATAATTCCGCAGATTTATAATCTTTTAATTCTAGTTTCTTTCTGCATTTAGCGATAATCTCATTTGCATCTTTAATTCTTGACGAATTAGGATGCGTACTTATAAAAGACTGCATCATCCCAATGGCTTTAGAAGTATTTATTTGGTCAAGTTCCGTTTTAGGCGATTCCATATAAAAACAATAAGCGTGCATGTAAGCTATCTCCTCCGCTTTGCTACTGTTGGGAAATACTTCCAGAAATCCCTTAAAAAGGTTTTCTGCATCAGAGTAATTTTTCTGATAAAATGAACAGTAAGCATATTTATAATACAGATCCTCAAACTTATCACTTCCTTTAAACACAGAAAATAACTCTATATAAAGTTCTTCCGCATACTTATATTTTTTATTAGCAAAATACTCATCGGCTTTTTTAAGCTTATATTCATAATCCTTGCTTTTTAAAACCTTATTAAATTGTGAAGAACAGGCAGCTAATAAAAACACCGGTAATAGTAAAACTAAAGCTAACTTCATAAAGAGTCGCAAAATTAATAGATTTTGATCAAATATGGATTTAAAATGAATTTATACAAAATAGAAGCAGTTAATATTTTGATAATTACATAAAAAGCCCTCCATAGCGGAGGGCCTTTAACATTAAGCAAAAAGTAACCTGTTTATTTAGCTTTAATATCTATAGTATTTGCATCACCACCGCCCACTAAGCAATCAACTTCAACACGGTCTGCGCTAATTCCCTCTTTTTCTGTTAAATAAGCTTTTACAGCGGCTGTTCTTTTATTGCATAACGCCTGAGATGCTTTAGATGCAGCAGGATAACCTGTAATAATTATTGAACATTCAGCATTATTTTTTAAGTCAGAAGCTACGGTAGAAAGCATTGCTTTAGCATCGTTGCTAATAGTAGCAGAGTTTCTTCTGAAAGATACGCTTGGCAAATCCGTTAATTTACAAGCATTCATATTATTTCTTAAGCTGTCAATCAATTTGCAACATTCCGGATCAGGACATTTGCCAACTCCGTCTGCATCAACCGGCTGACATTCGGTAGGAGTAATTAACTGTTTGTCTTTGCAATCCGGAACACCATCACCATCAGTATCTTTTGAAACACCATGTGTATCAACAGGGCACCCGGCAGGAGTATTAGGCTCTTTATCAAGCTGGTCAACAACACCATCACCATCAGCATCATCAAATACCGGCTTAGGAATCTTCATGTGCTTAGGATTATTAATTTCGCTATAAGCATAGTCAAGCGGGTTAACCCACCAAAGCGGCTCAACAGATTTTTTACCTAAATTAAAGTTTAAACCAACGGAAGCATAGTTGTAGTTATCATAATCCCTCGACTGAACCGGGTCGGAAACAGGATGTTCCTGCCACTGTTGTCCATCAAGCAGGTCATCTTTAATGAAAGTAAATCTATCTTCAATTGCAAGATTAACACGTTTTCCAAGTTTGAAAGCAATCCCTGCTATTATAGAACCCGAAGGTTTTAATGTTTGTCCAAAAAGTGTAGCAGAATTCCTTTTATTATTTTCCGCGTTAGTGTAGGGAACATCTTTTAGTAAATCTTTTAGCTTACTACGAGTATCTTTTTTATTACTGTATCCGTTGCCAGTGCTTGGGGAAATAAACGGTATAGAATTAAAGTTTGTTGGCACCTGAACTTTTGTGTCATAAATAGTAGCTCCAAAACCAACACCACCGTATAAAACCATACCCGTTTTTTGCTTATGAAAACGAATATTGTTTAATGTGAATATTCCTTGCAAACCTAGATCCTGAACATGAGCACGATAATTATAATAAACAGGCTGTAAAGCTGCTGAATTATAAGATGACCACGCAGAGTTATTCTTATAGCCATAAGAAGGTTTCCAGTTCAATCCTTTAGCTACCCCATATACATATTGCAATCTTAAAGAAAAAATGTAACCTAACGCTTTTCTAATATGCACACCAAAACCCATAGTCGGGAGCTTAGAAGACACATCACCACTAACAGAAAACATTCCAGCTGAAATGCCAATTTCTGTTTGGCTGCGGGGCTTTGCAGGGAAATCATAAGTGTTATTCATAAACTCATTTTGTTGCGCCATCCCTTTTGATGAAACAACACTTGAGTCGTATATGTTATACACGCCAGTATCCTGGGCGAAAACGCCGAAGGAAATAAGAGATAATATCCCAATTAACAATAATTTGTACTTCTTGCTTGCCATAATTTTGGATTAATGATTTCTAATTAAACAGATTGAATTGCGTGCAAAAATATCAAACGAATATCAAAGTTCAAACTATTTTTAGCATTTCTTTATGGTTCAATTTGTAGAATATTCCTTATTTTTTTTTCGGAACAGCATTGTTGTAGATGCTTATTTGCTGCATCTTATATAATTTACTTACTATTAAATTATATTTTCTTTGTTGAATAAGTTTGAAACAGTTGGCTTACTATACATAATTGTTATCTACTTATTCTATTCTGTATTATATTGCCCTTTTATAGTTTATGAAGTTTTCCAAAGATCTTATTGCGGAGGAATTGCGCATTTTTGAACAAAAATTTGCTGAGTCAGTAAAAAGTAATACTCCCTTGCTTGACCGTATAATGAAATATATTATTAAAAGAAAGGGCAAACAACTAAGACCCATGTTTGTGTTTTTAAGCGCTAAACTTCACGGCGCAATAAACGAATCCACTTACAGGGCAGCGGCGCTGGTAGAATTATTACATACTGCAACTCTCGTACATGATGATGTGGTAGATGAGTCGCTGGAAAGAAGAGGTTTTTTTTCAATAAATGCTTTATGGAAAAATAAAATTGCCGTGCTGGTGGGCGACTATCTATTATCAAAGGGGTTGCTTCTTTCCACGGCTTCCGGAGATTTTAAACACCTTCACATTCTATCTGATGCAGTAAAACAAATGAGTGAGGGTGAACTGCTTCAGTTGGAAAAATCCAGAAAACTAAACCTAAAGGAAAATACCTACTTTGAAATCATAAGAGGTAAAACCGCCTCTCTCCTTTCATCTGCATGCGCAGTAGGCGCCTGGAGCACCACTAATGATGAATTTGTAACTGAACGAATGAAAATGTTTGGTGAAAAAACAGGAATTGCTTTTCAGATAAAAGATGACTTGTTCGATTATGGCAATGAGGATATCGGGAAACCTACCGGCAATGATCTGAAAGAAAAGAAACTCACACTTCCTTTAATTTATACACTTAATAATATTGATGCATCGGAAAAAAGAAAAATAATTTATATAATAAAGAATCAAAATAAAGATCCAAAAAAGATAAAATACGTTTTACAAAAAGTCGTAGACACAGGCGGTATTAAATATGCGGCAAAAAAAATGGAAGAATACAGGGATGAGGCCTTAAAAATATTATTTGAGTTTCCCGAGAGCAATATAAGAAAAGGCCTTGAAGAGTTGGTAATGTATACAACAGACAGAAAATATTGAATGCCAAACCGATATTCATTACGAGGCAATGGATTTGCAAGCTAATTGCTTATAGCTAATTAATTGGGTATGGAAAAAAGATGGAAAATATTATCAGCAGATGAAAATAAGGTTATTGCCTTACAGCAATCACTTAATAATATAAGTTTTTCTCTTTGTAAAATACTTGTACAAAGGGGAATTGACACATTTCAAAAAGCTAAAGATTATTTCAGACCGCAACTTTCTCAGCTTCATAATCCCTTCCTCATGAAGGATATGGATAAAGCAGTTGAAAGAATTTTAAAAGCAATTACAAACAATGACAAAATTCTTGTTTTTGGCGATTATGATGTAGATGGCACAACTTCAGTCGCTCTTATGTATCGATTCCTCAAAAAAATATACAAAGAAGAAAATATTGCGTTTTATGTACCGCACCGTTACAGGGAAGGCTATGGGGTAAGTAAACAAGGAATTGACTTTGCAAAAGAAAATAATTTTAAGCTTATCATCTCGCTCGACTGTGGAATAAAATCCGTTGACCTTATAGGATATGCAAAACAGTTAGCTATTGATTTTATAGTGTGTGACCATCATCTTCCGGACAGTGAACTTCCGCCTGCTATTGCCATCTTAAATTCAAGACAAAAAGATTGCAATTATCCTTATAAAGAACTTTGCGGCTGCGGCGTAGGATTTAAACTTATCACAGCGCTTTCACAACGATTAGGCCTACAAGAAGATGAATATTTATGTTACCTGGATCTGGTAGTAACTGCTATTGGTGCAGACATTGTACCGATTACAGGGGAAAACAGGGTTTTAGCATATTATGGTCTACAAAAATTAAATTCCCATCCGTGCGCAGGAATTAAAGCGTTAATTGAACTTGGCGGCACTCAAAAAAAATACTCTATAAATAATGTAGTATTCATAATTGCTCCACGCGTGAATGCAGCAGGCCGGATGGATGATGCAAGCAAAGCTGTTCAAATGTTTATTGAAGATGATAATGCCAAAGCAAAAGAATATGCGGAAATGTTACATAGTGATAATTCCGACAGGAAAGAAGCTGACTCAAGTATAACTGAAGAAGCATTGGCTATTATTGAAGGCGATGAAATACTCATAAATCGTAAAACAACAGTTGTATTCAAATCGCACTGGCATAAAGGAGTTGTGGGAATTGTTGCAAGCCGGCTTATTGAAAAATATCACAGGCCTACGGTTGTGCTTGCTCAAAGCGGAAGCTTTGTTGGGGGAAGTGCCCGCAGTGTTCCTGGTTTTAATTTGTATGAATCAATACACGCATGCAGGGAATACCTGATTGGCTATGGAGGTCATTTTGCAGCAGCAGGAATGACGATGCTTCCTTCAAATGTAGAAGCATTCAGTAATAAATTTGAAGAGATCGTTTCTTCTATTATTGAACCACATTTACTAATTCCGGAGATAGTAATTGATGCTGAAATTAAATTCAAAAATATAACGAAAAGCTTTTTTAATATCATTACGCAAATGGAACCATACGGACCTGAAAATCTTCGTCCTGTTTTCATTACGAGAAATGTTTTCGACACTTCATGGTCGAAAATTGTGAAAGAGCAACATATACGTTTTGTATTAAAGCAGGATAATATTGTGCTGACCGGAATTGGATTCAATATGGCTGAAAAATTTCATCTGTTACAAATGAAATTGCCTGTTGATATAGTATACACTATCGATGAAAATGAATGGGATGGCACAACAACACTACAGTTGAAAATAATAGATTTCAAGCTTTCAGAAAACCAGGCCAGTTAATTTCTATTCCGTGTAATGAAGTTGATATATTATATAAGATATTGGTTTTTTATAGGAATAAACTGGAGTTTTCCACTTGCATTTTTTAGTATATACCAGGAGATAAAAGGCGAAAAAAAATACAAGATTGACACCATTGAATTAGACAGGCTTAAGTCGGTAACTATAAAAGGCAACAATCTCGTGCACGCATCAATTTACCAGGGCTGTAATTATTACATACTTGAAAAAACATTTAACTATCTGCAAGGCATACACGAAAATAACAACCTGGTGGATTTTGGCTGTGGTAAAGGCAGAGCATTGGTTGTAGCCGCACACTTCGGTTTTCAAAATATAATAGGAATTGATTTTGCAAAAGGCCTCTGTGAACTTGCCAAAGAAAATATTTTGAAAAATGAAGATCTCTATCCTGCTGCAAAATTTAATATTATTTGTGATGATGTAGTAAATTATAAAATTGAAAAAGATCAAACCGCTTTCTTTTTCTTTAACCCATTTGATGAAGTTGTAATGTTGAAAGTCGTCAAAAATATCCTTTCTTCTCTTAAAGAACACCAACGAAAAATTTACGTGATCTATGCCAATCCGGTGCATAAAGAGATCTTTCTAAGTGCGGGTTTTGAAGAAGATTTCTATCTTAAAAAATTGCATTATCTGGAGTTAAGTATTCTGTTGAAGGAGCCCTGTGTTTAGCTATATACTTTGCAGATGTTAAATATTTTCTCTAATTTAAATTTTTCAAATCTGAATTTTATTCTGCCTCCGAAATTGCAAGTAATAAGATATTAAAAATCGAAGTGCTTAAAAATTTCTATGAAAGTTCCCGGACTAATCCCTAAAGGAAAATTTACTTTCACTATACCAGTTATATTATTAATAGCGGTATTTTTTATTGGCTATTACTTTTATTATATCCCTACAAATAAAGACGAGTTACATAAAAACGGTTTCTTAATTCTGCAAAATATAAAGACAAGCATTATAGACAGAAATAATGATCTTCAAAATTTATACAAGAATATATTTAACGAATCGATCAATAAAAAAATAGCTATTGACAGCGTATTGAAAAAAAATAAGGTGGCAGGGAAACCCGTTTTTAATGACTATACTTCCTTACAAAAGAACAACGATAGTATCTTAAACTCGTCATCGTACAAAACACATGGTGAATATATTCAAACAATTATAGGCAGAGACAGCTTCACTTATTTATATAAAAACAAAAACGATACTTCTATTCTTTTAACTGCCGAGAATGTCTTAAATCCTATTTTGCAAAGCCAGAAAACGGAATTATTTGAATCCTATGCACTCGTTAATAAAAAAAGCGGAATTATTTATAAAGACCAGCAATTGGGTATCGTATCTGATATACCGTTAGATAGCCTGCTGCGGGGAGAAAATAAAATGTTTGCGGGGATAAAAGATGTGCGGATAGAGGACCACAATTACAAAATGTTTTTTTATCCATTTCATTTCGGCAGTGATGATGCTATGTTAGTTGGCTTTATTAGTGCTGATAAATATAATGCAGGTTTACATGAAATTCCTGTTTCGTTTATTTATCCTATTGTAATTGCCTTCCTGGTTTTACTTATCTTTTTGCCGATCATTAAATTTTACATGATAGGAAAAGATGAAGCGGTAAAATTTATTGATATCACTTTAAGCGTGCTTTCATTTATTGTAGGCCCGGCGTTGATAACCCTTATATTGATCCAGGTTCTTTTATTAGAAGCTGCTGACATGAGAGCTAAGTCTTACCTCAGCTCATTGTCTTCACAAATAGATTCAGCCTTTACAACTGATATTCTTGCCGCGTATATGCAACTGGACACTTTAGATAGTTTAATAAATTCAGAAGATGATTCAATGTTCTTGAAAATATCGCACAGCGAGATGAGCGTGTCTGACAGTGTTATAAAGTATTTCCGGCTATATAAAAACAATCCGAAGCTCAATTATAATTTCGATCGCGTTTTTTGGATCGATTCTTTGGGGCAGCAAAAGATTAAAGGCCAGGTTGCCAGCGAAGCCACGTTATTCAATGACGTATCCACCCGAAACTATTTTAAAATAATTAAAAATAACAAAGCGTATATGCTTCCCGGTTATGATAGCTTATTTTTTGGCCTTGAGCCCATAAATAGCTGGGCCGACGGGGAATTTAGAATAATCATCAGCAAAGAAAGCCGGTTAAAGCATGACGTTGTAGTAGCTCTCGCAGTTAAAATGCCATCTGTTACAGAAACGATTTTGCCGCCGGGTTTTGGTTTTGCTATAATTGATGATACAGGAAATGTGCAATTACATTCTGATATGACGAGAAATCTACGGGAAAATCTTGTAAGGAAAATTTCTCCTTCAAGACCAATTAAAGAAGCAATTGCCAGCAGGCAATCTGCCTATTTTAATGATATGAGATTTTATGGAAAAACCAACGCAGTAAACATTACACCTGTATCAAAAATTCCTTTTTTTCTAATTACGTTTTATGATAAAGGTTACATCGTTCCCGTTGCGATGAGAATTTTCACCTTCGCTCTCCTGTTTTGCATTTTTTCGTTTTTGTTTTACCTGATTATATGGATATTAATTTTTAGAAAACAGTATTATGTAAATCCGATGCTTTATTCGCCTATGGCTTTTTTAAAATGGGCAATACCGAAAAATGAAGGAAGTAAATTTTA
>Ga0068852_100003565_pt1 | contig 10894 bp, 8 predicted proteins | sample KBSCornC22_FD_66594 | JGI IMG/M metagenome (GOLD analysis project Ga0068852, IMG submission 66594) | Corn rhizosphere microbial communities from Kellogg Biological Station, Michigan, USA - KBS Corn C2-2 | ecosystem: Host-associated > Plants > Roots > Rhizosphere > Soil ... | reverse complement strand
CTGCGCGATGCATCGCATTCCGTGTTCGTCGGCAGCGAGGGGTACGCCGGTTGCGCGCTCCATAGTCCGTAAGCGCGCTCGCTATGGGTACCCGGCGGGGCGGCTTCGGTGTCGCGCTTCGCGCGCAGTCGACTGGGCCCCGCCACCCATTACGCGAGCACTCCCAGTCGCGTGCACTCGGCGTACCCCTCGCTGCCGACGTCGCGCCGATGCGTGGCGCCCTCGTTGACTTCCCGCGGCGAATGCGAAGGGCCGCCCCGAGCATTCGCCGGTGATTTCTCGGGTCAAAGTATCGTGCGACGGCCGAAGGCCTCGCGAAACTTTGACCCGTCACAATTCGACCTGCGTCCCCAACTCGACGACGCGGTTCGTGGGCACCTGGAAGAACTCGGATGCTTTCGTCGCGTTCTTCGACAATGAGACGAAGAGCTTCTCGCGCCACAGCGCCATCCCCGGCGTCACCGTCGCGATCAGCGTTTCCCGCGACACGAAGAATGACGTCTCCATCATGTCGAACGCGAACCCTTTCCGGCCGCAATCCTCGAGCAGCTCGGGCACATCGGGATCGTCCTTGAAGCCGTAATCGGCGCTGATCCGATAGAAGTTGCAGCCCAGCGTCTCGACTTCGCCACGCTCCTCGTCGGGAACGTACGGAATGTCGCGCGTGACGATCGTCAGGAAGACGACGCGTTCGTGCAGCACCTTGTTGTGCTTCAGATTGTGCAGCAGCGCGTGCGGCACGCGATCCGGTGTCGACGTCAGGAACACCGCCGTGCCGTCGACGCGCGTCGGAGGCGATGCCTCGATGCTCTGGATGAAGAGATCGAGCGGCATCGCGTCCTCGGCCAATCGCCGCATCAAAAGCGACCGGCCTTTTTTCCACGTCGTGAGCAGCGTGAAAACGATGCCGCCGATCAGGAGCGGAAACCAGCCTCCCTCGGGAATCTTCAGCGCATTCGACGCGAGGAACGTGAGATCGATCAGCAAGAGCGGCGTCGTGATCGCGATCGATATCCAGACGGGCCAGTCCCAGAGCCGTCGCATGACGACGAAGATCAGGATCGAATCGATCAGCATGGCCATCGTGACGGCAATTCCGTACGCACCCGCGAGATTGTCCGAATTGCGAAAGCCGATCACGAGCGCGATGATCGCAATCAGCAGCATCCAGTTGATGAACGGCACATAGATCTGCCCGATCGCGCGTTCCGACGTATGCAGGATGGTGAGGCGCGGACAGTAGCCCATCTGGATTGCGGCGCGTGTCAACGAAAACGCGCCGGAGATCACGGCCTGCGACGCGATGATTGCCGCCGCCGTCGCCAGGATGAGCAGCGGCACGCGTCCCCAATCTGGCGCGAGCAGGTAGAACGGGTTGCGTATTGCCGCCGGGTCGTTGAGGATCAGCGCGCCCTGGCCAAAATAGTTGAGCAGCAGCGCCGGCATCACGAAGAACACCCATGCGCGACGGATGGGCGTCTTGCCGAAATGTCCCATGTCCGCGTAAAGCGCTTCCGTTCCAGTGACAGCGAGCACGACAGCGCCAAACGCGACGAACGCGATGATCGGATTGCCGCTGACGAAGCGCACCGCATACATCGGGTCGAACGCAGCGAGCACGTGTGGGCCGCGCATGATCTCGAGTGCACCGAGCACGCCGAGCACGATGAACCACAGCACCATGACTGGTCCGAAGACCGCACCCAGTCGCGCCGTTCCGGTACGCTGGATGGCGAAGAGCGCGACGAGAATGGCGACCGCAATCGGCACGATGAACGGATGCAACGCGGGCGCGATAACACCGAGCCCTTCGACGGCGCCAAGCACGGTGATCGCCGGCGTAATCATGCCGTCGCCGTAGAACATCGCCGCGCCGAAGATGCCGAGGCCGACGAGCCACCACCGCATGCGTGCGCGATCCTCAATGCCGCGCGAGACGAGCGCCGTCAGCGCGAGGATGCCGCCTTCGCCGCGATTGTCCGCGCGCATGATCAGCGTGATGTACTTCAGCGTGACGACGATTACGAGCGCCCACACGATCACCGACAGCACGCCGAGCACGTTGGAAGGCGTCAACGACAACCCGTATGAGCCGGTGAATGCCGTACGCAGCGTGTACAGCGGGCTCGTGCCGATGTCGCCATAGACGACGCCGACAGCACCGATGATGAGCGGCATCAACTTGCCGCGCGGACCCATCGCCGCTGCAGCCGAAGTCACCGTCGCAGCTCCCGACTCGCGGTCAAGTGGCCGCGCTGTCGTCGGTGCGGCGCGAGAAGCGGATGTTGAGTTGCTTCAGTTTGCGGTACAGGTGCGTACGCTCGAGACCCGCTTTTTCCGCGACCTTGCTCATGTTGCTCTGCTCGCGGCCGAGCAGTTGCTCGAAGTAGATGCGCTCGAACGCCTCGCGCGCCTCGCGCAGCGGCAACTCGAAGAAACGCGTCGTTATTTCCGGCGCGAGCACCTGATTCGGCGACGCGGACTCGCCAAGCAGCCGCTTGACGAGATCGGGCGTGATGTCGCCGCGCAGAAGCTGCATGTTCGCGACGACGCTTTGCAGATGATCGAGATTTCCCGGCCAGTACGCGTTCGACAGCGCGGTCAATGCCGCGGGCGACAATGAGGCGAGCAGCGGTGTCGCACGCTCATCCGCGCCGGCTGCGCGCCAGAATCGCTCGATCAATGCCGGGATATCGTCGCGACGCATCCGAAGCGGTGGCAGCACCAGCGCACCGGACGACAACTGCGACAGGAGTGCCGCGTCGAAGCGGCCTTCGGTCGCAAGATTGGCGAGCGGTTCCGAGCTCGTCGCAACGAGCGCGATGTTGTGCTTGTCGAGCTTCGGCAGCAGGAACGCGAGCCCCTTCTGCTCGGCGCGCGAATACTGGCCGATCTCTGAACAGTAGATGACGCCGTCACGCGCTTCCTCGAGCAGCGTCAACGGATTGTTCGCAAGTCGCGCGCCGTTCGCGAGCACGACAAATGGCGAACCGGACGTCTGCAGCGCACGCGCCGCGAGATCGTGCCCGGTGCCGGGCTCGCCGAGAATCAGCACCGGGCGGCGCGCGGCAACCAATGACTCCAGCGCCTTTTCGGCATCGCGTATCGGCGCACTCGCGCCGAGCATTGCCAGTGAAATCCGGCGGGGCTCCTTCGACGCCGCGGTCTTGAAGGCGCGTGCGATCGTCGTCAAAAGCTTCGAGAGGCCGATCGGCTTCTCGAGAAAATCGAATGCGCCAATGCGCGTTGCCTCGACGGCCGTCTCGATCGTGCCGTGACCTGACATCATGATGACGGGCATCGTGAGCTGCGACGTCGATCCCCACTCGCGCAACAGCGTGACGCCGTCGGTATCGGGCATCCAGATATCGAGCAGCACCAGCGCGGGTTGCTGGCGCTGGCGGTACGCGCGCGCCTCGCTTGCATTTTCGGCAAGCGCCACGCGATAGCCTTCGTCCTGCAGGATCTCCGACAGCAATTCGCGGATGCCGATCTCGTCATCGACGACGAGGATTTCGCGTGCCTGCGCCATTCGCGGATCCATCAGCTGGTACTCCCCGCGGGAGTCGCGGATTTCAGTGCGCGGAAATGCAGCGTGACGCGCGCGCCGTGCGGTTCAATGTTCTCGAGCGTCACGCGACCTCCGTGCTCATCGACGATTTTTTTCACGATTGCCAAGCCCAGACCCGTGCCTTTTGCCTTCGTCGTCACGTACGGCTCGAACGGGTGCTCGAGCACGTTGTTCGAAAATCCCGGACCGCGATCGCCAAATGTAAGCATCGCCTCGCCATCCTTCACGCCCACGGCGATTTCGATCGTTGGACTATCCGTCCCTGCCTGCGCGTCGACTGCATTCTGAAGCAGATTATGGAATACCTGGCGCAGCCGGGTAGGCTCACCCTGGATGATGACGGGAGTTTCGGGAAGCGCCAGAGCGACGTGCGGGCGCAGATTGTCGTACAGAGCGAGCACGTCGAGCAAGAGCGCCCCCACATCGATCGCCTGCATCTGCCCAGGACGCGGCTGCCGCGCATAGATGGCGAAATCGTCGACCATGTGCTTCATCGCGGATACCTGCGACACGATCGTCTGCGTTCCGCGACGAAGCGTTTCCTGATCTGCGGTATCGAGCCGCGCCGCGAGCTTGACGGCGAGACGCTCGGCAGAAAGCTGAATCGGCGTCAGTGGATTCTTGATCTCGTGCGCGAGTCGTCGCGCGACTTCCGCCCACGCGGCATCGCGTTGCGCTTGAAGAAGCTCGGACACATCGTCGAACACGACAACGTAACCGGGCACCGGTGCACCCGGCAACCGCGTGCCTCGAAGCAGCAGGGTCCGCGTTTGTCCTGCGACCGTCAACGATGCTTCGCGCTGCCATTGGCCGTCGCGCGCTGCACGAAATCCTTCGGCGACGAGCTCGCTGAAAGGTGCTAGCGCAGGCAAGCGCCCGCCCCATTCGGCAAGCGTCACGCCCGCAAGCTCAGCGAACGGTTGCTGCAACAACACGGCAGCGCTTGGATTCGCCGTGCGTAAACGATAACGATCGTCGAACGCGAGCACGCCAGATGACAAGTTGCTGAGCACGCTTTCGAGATACGCACGCGTCGTCTCGGTCGCGCGCTGCGATTCCTCCGTCTTGATGCGCGCGTCCTCGAGCTGCGACGTCATCGTGTTGAACGATTCGGTGAGCACGCCAAGCTCGTCACGCGAGGTTACCGGCTGGCGGCGCGTGAAATCGCCTTGCGCGACGGCGCGTGTGCCTTCGGCCAGCAAGCCGAGGGGCTCGGCAAAACGCTCCGACAACACGACGGCGAGACCGAGCGCTGATGTCAGCGCCAGCAGCAGCGTCAACGCAAGCGTCAGCTGATAAAGGCGCTTCAGCGCGGCGCGCGAGAACGAAATTTCCTGGTAGTCGCGCGCGCCGGCCTGCACTTTTTCGAGATCCTGCGCGAGCGCGCGCGGCACGCGATCGATCACCTGCAAGACGCGTAACGGATCGAGCCGGTCGCTCGAATTCACCGGCACGACGACGCGCAGCATGAGGCCTTGATCCTGCGTTTCGACTTTCGCATACGTCTGTTGCAAACGCGCGCGGCGCAACGCATCGCCTGCGAGCGGTTCGGGCGTCATGCTGCCTGCAGTACCCGCAACAGCGATCACGCTGCCCGATGGCGCATACAGCGCCGCTTCGTAGACCGCGGCCTGCTCGGCAGCGCGCGCCAATGCAGGCCCTGGGCTTCCCTGCGAATCGGCGACTGCGTTGGCGATCACCGTCGCGCGATTGCTCGTTTCCTTCAACAGATAATCGAGCGAGCTTCGGCCGAGGTTGATGCCGCCGTCGAGCGCACGGTCGACGCGAACGTCGAACCAGCTTTCGATGCTGCGTCCGAGGAATTGTGCCGACACTGCGTACACGAGCGCACCGGGTACGCACGCGACGAGCACGAACAGCAGCACGAGTCGCAGCGCGAGCCGTGAGCCAAACACGCCCGCGCGCAGGTTCCGCCACAGCTGCAGAAGCTGCCCGCCGACGACGAGCATCAACAGCGCGACGAGACCGCCATTGATCAGCACGAGCGTGTTGTAGTGACCGGCGAAGAGATCGGTATTCGCCGTTGCGGTCGCGAGCAGGAACAGCGCAATCGAGGCGACACTCGCAAAGCCGAGCGTCACCCAGCGCAATCGCCGCGATGCGAGCAGGTTCGTCATGGCGTGAATGAAAACCGATGCCACTCGGACGCGAGCTGCCAATCACGCGATGCGAGCGCGTTGACCTGGAACGGCTTCGGCAACTGGTTCACGTCGAGCTTTTCCCGAACGGACGCTTCGTAACGTGCGCCCTTGACGAGATCATCGACGCGGGCGACCGGGCGCCCGGCGACGTGGCCGATGAAACGCTGGACATCGTCGAGCGACTCGAACGTCTGGCCGAGCGGCCCGCTCGACACGCGATATTGACGCGTCAGCGAGTTGTACGACACGCGATACGAGATGGACCAATCGGCGACTTTCTGCGGGAACCACAGGAAGCGCGTCCGCTGAAGCTCGAACTCGATCGTGAAATAGAGCGGAATGCCTTTTTCGAGTGCTTCCTCGAGCGCCGGCGTCAGCGCAAACCCGAATTCCGCGGACAGCAGCACGTCGCCCTCGTCGATACTGAGGCTCGCCGAGATCGTCGGGATCGTATCGGCGCGCGAAAGTGAGGCAGCGAGTGCCACGACCGATGCGACCAAGAGCCGCAGCACGTGCCGTCGGGGGTTGTGGACCCGCGCATCGGTGGAGCGAGGATTGAGCGGCATGCCGGCGGGACGCGCTCCGTTCCCGGTGCTGGAACGGCGTGTCGGAAGCGCTTGACGCACGCGCGACGTGGAGCGAAGGCCACATCAGCGCTTGCGCAGCCGCGCGTAGAAAAACCCGTCCTGATTGTGGCCCGCGGCCGAAGGCGAAGGCAAGAGTTGGCCGTCGCGGTGCGCGGCATCGGCCGGAAACGTGAGGGTTTCGCGCAACGCATCATTATGGTGCGCGACGAAATTGGTGACTCGGTCGTCGTTTTCCGCCGCAAACACCGAGCACGTCGCATAGAGCAGCTTGCCGCCAGGGACAAGCAGCGGCCATGCAGCATCGAGGAGCCGGGCCTGCTCGCGAGCGAAACGCTCGACGTCGGATGCTCGATGCCGCCATTTGCCGTCGGGATGGCGACGGACGACGCCCGATGCCGTACAAGGCACGTCGAGCAGAATCCGGTCGAACGGCTGGCCGCTCCACCATGCGGCCGGAGTGCCGGCGTCGCCTTGGACGATCGCAACACGATCGTCGTCGACGCGCAATCGCGTGAGGTTCTCGACGACGCGGCGCAGACGATCGGCATCGGCATCCACCGCGACGACATCGATACGAGGCGTATCCAGCATGTGGGCCGTCTTGCCGCCCGGCGCCGCGCACGCATCGAGCACGCGCATGCCGGGCTCGATCTCGAGCAACGGTGCGGCGAGTTGCGCGCCGAGGTCCTGGACGGCAAATGCGCCTGCGTCGAATCCGGGAAGCGCCGTCACTGGTTGCGGGTCATCGACGATGACGCCGAGCTCGCCCGCGGGCTTCGCGGTGATGCCGTTTGCTTCGAACAGCCGGAGCAACGATGGTCGGTCCATCACGCGTTGATTGACGCGTAATGTCAGAGGAGGTCTCACGTTGCCGGCCTCCAGGATCGATTGCCAGTCCTGCGGATGATCGCGCCGCAGGCGCTCGATCCACCACCGCGGATGCGACCACCGCGCAACCTCGTCAGCGATTACCGCTTCGTTGATGGATTCGCGCTCGCGCAGGTAACGGCGCAGCACTGCATTGACGAGCGCTTTCGCACCGGGCCGCACGAGTTCGCCCGCCGCGAACACCGCTCGATCGACGACGGCAAACGCAGGCGCGCGCGTGTGATCGAGCTGATAGATCGCAATGGCGACGAGCGAGCGCAACAACGGTTCGGCGATGGGCTTGCGGACGAGCGCGCCCCCGAGCGCGTCGAGCGTGCCCCAGTGGCGCAACGTGCCATAGGTCAGTTCCTGCACGAGCGCGCGGCCGCGCAACGCACTGCCGTCATCCACTTCGGCGAGCGCCTCACGAATTCGCGCGCCACCGAGCACGCGGGTCACCGCGCGCGCTGCGAGCATCTGCTCGTCGTGCAAGAGTGTCAGCCGGCCTCGTCGAAGCGCGTGCCCGGGGCAAGCGCGCGACCCGCCGCGAATGCAGCGGCTGGCATTGGGCGGCCAGCGGCCGGTTGCAACTGCGTCAAGCGGAGCACGGTGTTCTCGCCGCACGCGACTTCGATCCCGGCGGCATTCACGGCGACGACCGTTCCGGGCCTCTCGCTGGATCGTGCCGCGACGGGAATCGCCTCGACGATCCGCACCGCAGCGCCTCGCCACGACGCCGTTGCACCCGGCGCCGGCGACAGCGCGCGGATCTTCCGATCGATGGCGAGAGCCGGTGCGCGCCAGTCGATGGCCCGCTCGGCGCGGTCGATCTTGGTCGCATACGTAACGCCGGCGGCGGGCTGCGGCGTCGCCCGGACTTTGCCGTTTTCGAGATCCCGCAATGTCTCGACGATCAGCCGTGCGCCGACGTCCGCGAGCCGGTCGTGCAGCGTGCCGGCCGTGTCGCGATCTGCGATGGGTACAGGCTCGACGGCGAGCATCGGCCCCGTGTCGAGGCCGGCATCCATTTGCATGATCGTAATGCCCGTCGAAGCGTCACCGGCCTCGATCGCGCGCGCGATCGGTGCCGCACCGCGCCAGCGCGGCAGCAACGACGCGTGGATATTGATGCAGCCGCGACGCGGCCAGTCGAGGACGGACTGCGGCAGTATCAGGCCGTAGGCGGCAACGACGAGCACGTCGACGTCGATGGCATTCAACTCACGCCGGGCTTCGTCGGGGCCAAGACTCGCCGGCTGCCGGACGTCGAGCGCGTGCGCGATCGCAAAGCGCTTCACCTGCGATGGCGTGACCGCCATCCCTCGGCCGGATGGCCGATCGGGCTGGGTCAGCACCAGCGGTATCGTGTAGCCGCTCGCCTGAATTGCCGCGAGCGCGCGGGCCGCGAACTCCGGTGTGCCGGCAAACCCTACGCGCATCGGCAGGACGCGCCGGTCAGCCAGCGAGGCGCTGTTTTTTGCGAGCCTTGGCGGCGAGGCGCGCCCGCTTCAACGGTGACAGGTACTCGACGAAAACCTTGCCCTCGAGATGGTCCATTTCGTGCTGGATGCATACCGCGAGCAGGCCCTCGGCCGCGAGCTCGAACGTTTCGCCGTTCTCGTCCTGCGCACGCACACGGATCCGGGCAGCCCGGGTCACCTTGTCGTAGTAGCCAGGAACGGACAGGCAGCCTTCCTCGCACTCGGCCTCGCCCTCGGTCATCAGGAGCTCGGGATTGATGAATACGCGCAACTGGTCTTTCGTGTCGGAGATGTCGATGACCAGCACCCGTTTGTGAACGTTCACTTGCGTCGCAGCCAAGCCCACGCCCGGAGCCGCGTACATCGTTTCGGCGAGATCGCGTACGAGTCGACGGATGTCGGCGGTCACGGCGGCAACCCGAGTTGCAACCTTTTTGAGACGCGGATCGGGATATTCGAGTATCGGAAGCAGGGCCATCGCGTTATCGGCTTGCCAAATGCGAGCCGTTGGATGCAGAATCGATCTTAAGTCCTTATTTTGTGGCAGTTTAGGACGTTAGCAAGTGCGTCCATCGACAAAGAGGCCATATGCGTCAACACTTTAACATACCGAAGCGCCTCCAGGCCGCGTTGCTGCTCCTGTCCATTCTGACCGTGGCGGCCACTGCAGCGGCCCAAGGTGTTCGGACGCTCGATAATGCACCGTCGAGCTACACGGTGCAAAAAGGCGACACGCTGTGGGGCATCTCGGGCAAGTTTCTCAAGGATCCGTGGCGCTGGCCCGATGTCTGGCGGATGAATCGCGAGCAGATTCGCAACCCCCATCGGATTTATCCCGGCGATGTCATCAACCTGACGTACGTCGACGGCCGGGCTCAACTGACGTTGTCCCGGAACACAGTTCGCCTGTCGCCCGAGGTTCGCATCACGCCGCTCGAGCACGAGGCCATTCCCGCGATCCCGCCCGGTGACATCGAGCCATTCCTGACGCGGCCCCTGATCACCGGGCCCGCCGGCCTGGGTGAAGCGGGTGAGATCGTCGCCGGTCGCGACGAGCGCGTCGTTCGCGGTCAATCCGATGTCGTCTACGCCGTTGGACTCGATCGGAAAATGGGCGACCTCTGGTTCATCTACCGACCGGGCGAGCGCCTCGTCAGCGACACCGGCGAAACGCTGGGTTTCGAGAACCGGTTCCTTGGAACGGTCCGCGTCGAACGATTCGCCGACGTGTCGACGGCCCGCATCGAATCAGCCACCGAGGAAATCGTCATCGGCGACCGGTTGCTGCCGGCTGCGCGTGAGGTGATCCAGAATTACGTGCCGCACGCGCCGGATCGCGCGATCGACGGCCGCATCCTGAAGCTCGCCCGGGATGGCTCCGAAACCGGCCGTGCCTATGTGGTGACGCTCGACAAGGGCGCGCGCGATGGTCTCGAGGTGGGCCACGTGCTTGGCATCTATCGCGTCATCGCGCCGATCCGCGACCCGCGGCCAAATTCGGACGGGCCGCCGGTCATGTTCCCGAATTTCGATCAGACGACCGTCTACTCGGCGCCGCGCTACCTGCAGGTGCCCGATGAGCGGACCGGGATTCTGATGGTATTTCGCGTATTCGACCGTGTGTCATACGCGATCATCCTGAACTCGTCGGACGCGATTCGCAGCGGGGACTACGTCCACACGCCGTAACGGCACGACCGCCACGCTCCGGCTGCGCGCGGCGCTGTCTGCCCGCGCGCAGCGGAACGTCGTGCGGCCTTTGATCCATCGCTGACAGATGGCGCTCGAACCGCGTGCGCTGGAATGGGCAACGCTTGCCCACAAGTCGTTGCCGCTGCGCGAGCTCGTAACGCTGCTGCGCGAATTCGACGGCCCGGGCGCCATTCTTGACGCGACCGCGGCGCAGCTCGCCCGCCACGTGCCAGCAAACGTCGCGGCTGCAGTACTCGCGCCCCTCGACGCCGTCGAGCTCGAGACGACGAAGCGATGGATCGACGACCCTGCGCATCACGTCATCGCGTGGGACGATAGCGACTATCCGCGCGCACTGCTCGATATCGGCCATGCGCCGCCGGTGATCTTCTATGTTGGCCAGCGCTCACTGTTGAACCAGCCCGCTGTGGCCATCGTGGGCAGCCGAAATGCAACGCCGCAGGGCCAGACGAATGCGCGCGAATTTGCAAAGGCGCTCGCGCGCGCCGGGCTGACGATCGTCTCGGGGCTCGC
>Ga0068852_100003564_pt1 | contig 10894 bp, 7 predicted proteins | sample KBSCornC22_FD_66594 | JGI IMG/M metagenome (GOLD analysis project Ga0068852, IMG submission 66594) | Corn rhizosphere microbial communities from Kellogg Biological Station, Michigan, USA - KBS Corn C2-2 | ecosystem: Host-associated > Plants > Roots > Rhizosphere > Soil ... | reverse complement strand
GCGCAGTGGATGCAGCCGGGGATGAAGATCCAGGCCGAGTATTACGACGGCCGCCCGATCGGCATCCAGCTCCCGAACTCGCTCACCCTCGAGGTCGTCGAGACCGCGCCCGTGATGAAGACCGCGACCAAGACCGCCTCGACCAAGCCCGCGAAGCTCGAGAACGGCGTCACGGTGAACGTCCCCGAATTCGTCTCGACCGGCGAGCGCGTCCGTGTGAACCCGACGACGGGCGAGTACATGGATCGCGCGAAGGACTGACCGAGCTTGCGCGCCGAGGGGTCCGCGCGCCAGTTGTGTGGTGCGGCGGCCTCAATTAAAATGAGAGGCTTGGGTTGAAAAACCCGACACGGTGGCTGTAGCTCAATCGGTTAGAGCACCGGATTGTGGTTCCGGGGGTTGCGGGTTCAATTCCCGTCAGCCACCCCTCCCTCGAGGGGCCCGCCTCATCACCAGCTCGCGTCCGCAGCACGCTTCATGGACGGTCCGTCGTGGACGTTTCATGGTCGGCGCACGGCCGCTCGCCGGTGCGATCGAGCGGTGTAGGTCCGTAGCTCAATTGGTAGAGCACCGGTCTCCAAAACCGGGGGTTGCAGGTTCGATTCCTGCCGGGCCTGCTGGAAACGTCGTTGCAGGACTGCAGGAACGCAGGTGTGCTGGAGCTGGTGACGCATCGCGGCGCTATCGTCTAGGGGACTAGGACGGGGCCCTCTCAAGGCCCAAACACGGGTTCGAATCCCGTTAGCGCTACTTGAGTGGGCAACTGAACATGATGGTGCACGACGCTGTTTGATCGCTCATAGCCAATCCGAGACCGGCCCCATCGTCTATCGGTTAGGACGGCACCCTTTCACGGTGCAGAGAGGGGTTCGATTCCCCTTGGGGCTATGCGCAGGTGATGTACGGCAGGGAATGCAGGTGCAGCGAATGCAGGTGTGACGCAGGTGTGACGCAGGTGTGACGCAGGTGTACGTACGGATTGCCGGTTTTCATTGCAGCGTGATGCAGCCGGTGAGGGGCCGTAGCTCAGTTTGGTTAGAGCACTCGACTGTCACTCGAGAGGTCGCGGGTTCGAGCCCCGTCGGCCCCGTGTGTTGAGAGCGGTGCAGGCCGCTCTTAAATTTGCTGGTCGGCGGAGCGTGACGGCTCCGCCGAGAGCCCTCGTGGTGAAATTGGTAGACACGCAAGCTTGAGGTGCTTGTGCCGAAAGGCGTCGCGGTTCGAGTCCGCGCGAGGGCATGACGTTGGTGAGAAGTGGGTGTAAGCAGTGGACGTACAATGAGAGAGTGTCACAGCCGGTCGCCACAGTAGCTCAGGGGTAGAGCACTCGATTCGTAATCGAGCGGTCGTGGGTTCAATTCCCACCTGTGGCTCTGATATCAACACCCCGCGGGTGTAGCTCAGTTGGTAGAGCGCCAGCTTCCCAAGCTGGATGTCGTGGGTTCGAACCCCATCACCCGCTCCTTGCAGTGTCATCGCGAAAGCGTCCCGGCGTCGAGCTGCTACCCGCAGCTCGACGCATTTTTTATTGCAGTGCGCCTGTGATCGCCGTTCGCTCTGGCTCTCGCATCGCTGTGCATACATCCTCCGTTCGAGCTCGACGGGCCGCAGTCCTCGGGATTGCGGCCCGTTGTCACATTCCCCCACCGTCCCGATCCGGCGGTCCCGTGCCGTGGAGGCATCGGTGTCGTTCAAGCACATGTCGCTGGAGCGGAAGCTCCCGCTCCTCGTCACGGCGCTCCTGGTCGTGATTCTCGCTTCCGCGGTCGGTCTGGCCTACCGCGAAGTGCAGCGCGTCGCGATCGTGGCGGCGGTCGATCGGCTCGGCACCGCATCGGGGCAGCTCGCATCTGTCGCCGGCACCTCGTTGACGCAACGAGCGCAGACACTTCGGTCCGCCGCACGCATTGCTGCGGTTCGCACCGCCGTGAACGGCGGAACGCTCGACACCACGGCGGTCCACGCCGCACTGCGGCGCCTCGTGCTCCCCACCGATTCACTCCTCGCGATCCAGCTCTGGAGCGCGTCGGGGACGCTCGTGGACTCGATTGGCGCGGCGCCCGAGTATGGTGTGAACGGCACCCACACGCCGCTCGCACTCGCGCGCAGCGTCGTGGCGACGCCGGATTCCGCGCGTTCGTCGCCGCCCGAGCGGTCACGCGAGACCGCGCGGTACGGCGCGTTCTTCCCGTCGAAGACACAGCAGACGTACTACTGGCTCACGTACCCAGTGCTCGTCGACGGGCACGTCGCGGGGTGGATCGCGGCGCAGGGGCACATCGCGACGCGACCGGAGGCGACGCGCCAGATCGCCGCGCTGATCGGAGAGCGCACCGGCGTCTACTTCCGCAACGATAGCGGTGGATTCTGGACCACGCTCGGCGGAACGCCGACGCGCGCACCGGCCCGCGACGCTCGCTCGACGGTGACGCTGCACGGAACGACCGAAACGGCACTCGGATACACGCGGCGCGGCCACGGTGCGGTGCTCGCGAGCGAATCAGCGATCGAGGGGACGCCGTGGCTGATCGTGCTCGAAGTCGATCGCGCGGCCGTACTTGCGGGTGCGCGCGCGCTGCTCATGCGATTCGGCGCCATCAGTCTCCTCCTTCTCGCGCTCGGCGCCGCGGTGTCGTTCTTCATCATCCGCCGTGTGACACGCCCGCTCGCCAATCTCACGGAGGCGTCCGAGTCGATGGCGACGGGCGACTACAGTGCACGCGTGAGCATGCCGATCGCGACCGACTCGCACCAGGAGGTCACGCGCCTCGCCAGCGCGTTCAATCGCATGGCCGAGGAAGTCGCGGCCGCGCACGCCAAGCTCGCCGGACAGGTGGACGAGGCGACGCGCCTTGCGGCCGCGCTCGAGGATTCGCGGCTCGTCGCGGTCTCGGCGAGCCGCGCGAAATCGAACTTCCTCGCGACGATCTCGCACGAGCTGCGCACACCGATCAACGCGATCGTGGGCTACACCGAGATCCTGACGCTCGGCATCCAGGGGCCGCTCACCGCCGAGCAGGAGGAGAGCCTCGGCCGCGTGCGCACGAGCGCCCAGCACCTCCTCGCGCTCGTCGACGAAGTGCTCGATCTCGCCAAGATCGAGTCGGGGACGATGCAGGTCGCGCGACGTCCGGCGTCCACGCGCGAGACGATCGACGCCGCGGTCGCGATGGTGCACCCGCAGGCCACGGCGAAGAGCGTGCAACTGTGCGTCGAGTGCACGTGTCGCGGAAGCGCGATGTACGTCGGCGACGAGCGGGGCGTGCGCCAGATCCTCGCGAACCTGCTCTCGAACGCGCTCAAGTTCACGGGGCGCGGTGGCGAGATCACGCTGCAGTGTGGCGAGACCGTCGCGCCGAGCGACAGCGATCACCTCGAGGCCGGCGTGCGCTACGTCACGATCGCCGTTGCGGATACCGGCGCCGGAATCGATCCGGCCGATCTCCCGCGACTGTTCCAGCCATTCACGCAGCTGGAGTCCAACGTTGGAAATCCCTATACGCGCTCGCGCACCGGTGCGGGCCTCGGCCTGTCGATCAGCCGGGAGCTCGCGCACCTGATGGCCGGTGACATCACCGTGCGCAGCAAGGTCGGCGAGGGATCGACCTTCACGGTCTGGCTCCCGATCGCGGCGGCGTAAGGAAGCGGAGCGCAGTGCTGCACACCGCGCTCCGCGTTCCGTTCCGGTCGATCACGCCCCGTCAGGGCGCGCCGAGCGCCTGCGCCAGACGTCGCTCGAGCGCGCCCGTCGACGAGCACTGTACGCCGCTCGTTGTTCCGTCTTCCGGCTCCGCGGTCGCGGTGACGATGGTGCGCGCGGCCGACGTCGCACCGGCCGGTCGCACCTCGGTGAGCATCGTCAGGTACACGACGTACGCGTCCGCCCGTGGCGTGCCGATCGGCGTGTAGCCGCACGATAGCCACTGCGAGACTCGTGCGCCCGCAAGCCTGTTCCGGACGGCGGCGCTCTGCGCGCCGATCAGGTGCCGTGCGGTGTCGATCGTCGTGACAGGAAGCTTGAGCGCGGCGTACGCCCGAGATACGCGTGCCCAGCCATTCTCGAGTGGCGCATTCAGCGGAACGACGCTCGCCGTGACGTCGGCCCGATATCGAAACTGCTCGGAATGCGCGAGATCCCCGGGGAGGCCACCGCCCGACACTTCGGTGATCCGTTCGTCGTGCGTGGATCGCGTCGCGGTCGCCTGCGAGCAGGCGGCAAGAGCCAGTGCGCCGAAGACGATTGCGCAGCTTGGTGCGAAGCGAACACGGCGCTCGGGGTAGGGACGCGGCATGGATGCGGGGTGAGATCGGCGGAACGATTCGAGCGCGGAGAGAGTAGCTCCGGCGCTCGCGTCGCGCCATCCCCGCCTCACGCGAGTGCTCACGCGAGCGCTTACGCTCGCCGGAGGCCGCGCCGGATTCGCGGCGACGGGCGTGGCTCCGCGGCGACGAACGCGGCACCCTCGGGTGATGCGAGCGCGGCCCGCGTCGCCTCTGCGCCTGCGTCGATGAGCTCCGGCGTCGCCGTAAAAGTGAACGAGGAGATGTCGCCGATGTCGGGGCGCACGTGCAGCGTCGGTACCGTTGCTGCGGCAACGATCGCTGCACGCTGCGGCTCCGCGAGCACCTGCACCACGCGCGCGTGCATGCCCACGAGGCCCATCCGCCGCCAGCCGTCGTCCTCGGTGACGAGCAGGTCGCTGACGTCCGCGGCGACGATGCGCGCGGCGCCCCAGCGCACGGCCTCCGCAACGCCGACCATCGTGCGCAGCCCGCCATCGACGAGCAGGTCTCCGTCCGCGGTAGCGAGTGGCGGGAACACGAGCGGAAGTGCGCCCGACGCGTACACGGCATCCACCAGAGTGAGCGTGCGCTCGGCACCCCACCCGAACCAGTGCTCCACACCGTCGTTCAGCGAGAGCGCATTCACGCGCAACGGAATCGCGAGCGAGGCGAACGAGGCACCCTCGAGGATGCGGCGCGCGAGTCCGCGATAGTGCTCGCCCTCGTACAGCCCGACCTGCGCGACGCCGGCGAGCAGGAACGCGCGCACGTTGCGGCGCAGCACGGAGCTCTCCGTCACTGCAAGCGCTTCGGCTTCGAGGTCGTCCACGGACGATCCCGTCGCGTAGCGCGCGCCGATCAGCGCGCCGACGCTCGTTCCCACCACCGCATCCACGCGAATGCCCGCGTCGTCGAGCGCGCGGATCACGCCCACGTGCGACATCCCCTTCATCCCGCCGCCGCCCAGGACGAGCACCGTGTGCGGCGGCGTCATGTCGGATGGCGGAAGCTCGTCGTCGAGCGGTGCCTCGGCGACGGGAAAGATCGAGCGGGTGCGGAGCGAGGAAGACGTCATGCGGCGCGGTCGATTCGGTGATCGTACCCTTCAGCCCATCTGACGATCGCCGCGCCCTGGCGTTGCGAGCGCCGCGCGACCGAGCCTAAAGCGACCGCAGCACGCGATCCGCAACCGGCTCCGCGCCGGCGCCGACGATCGTCTCGAAGTGGTCGAGACACTCCTCGGCGAAATCGTCGCGCGTACGATCCGCCGGAAGCCGCACGACGATTCCGAGCAGGACGAGCGCATCGTGCTCGGACGCGGGCTGCCACGGCTCGTGCGGGATGTCCGCCGCGGGAATCAGCGCACAGAGCTCCGCGCGAATCGTCCCACCCTCGACCTCGCGCCCCAGATACACGAGCTGGCGCGGCACGGTGAACACGTCGCCCTCGGCTTCCGCCGTCCACTCGCCATCCTGAACGCTGCGCGCGATCAATCGCCCGCCCAGATACGTGCCGACGATCGCGCCGGCCGCGAGCTCGGGGTCGTCCTCGAGTCGGCGGCGCTCGAGCGGCAGCGGCGACGCGGTCACGAGCATGACTGGATGATCCGCGGCCTCGGTGTCATCGCCTTGCTCGTTGTCATCGACGGCATCATCATGCTCGTCGTCGCGGTCGTACGCGTCGTCGTATGATTCGTCGCGATCCTCGAAGTCGTTGCTCATCTCGGTGCTCCCCCACATTCGGGGCAAGGTTCACGCCGCATCGAACGCGCTCGCGACGAGCTCGTACGAGCGGCGGCGCGCCGCGTGATCGTGCGTGATCGTCACGATCATCACTTCATCGGCGCCGTATTCGCGCGCGACCGACGTCAGCCCTTCGCGCACGGCGTCGGGTGTGCCGAGCGTCAGCCGACGATGCTGCGGCAATGCGCCGGTGATCCGTTCCTGCGCGGCGAGGAACGCGAGCGCCTTGTCCACCGGTGGAACGGGGATCAGCCGCCCCGCGCGCAGGAGCATCATCGCCATTCGACTGCTCGATGCGAGTGCTTCCGCCTCGTCCGCGGTCTCCGCGCACAGCGCCCACGTCGCCACGATCACGCGCGGCGCCGCGAGCTGGTCGGACGGCTTGAACCGCTCGCGGTACAGTGCCGCGATCGCCGCGCCGTCGGAGTTGATGAAATCGGCGAAGACATAGGGCAGTCCCAGCTCGGCCGCCCAGATCGCGCTCTGCGGCGATGAGCCGAGGAGCCACGGTTCCGGGCACTCCGGCCCACCCGGAAGGACGGCGACGCGCGCGAACGGGTGGTCGGTCGGAAGCGTGTGATGCAGGTAGCCGAGCAGCTCGCGGAGCTGATCGAAGAAATCGTCGGGCGCGCGCTCGCGTCGGTCGCGCTGCAGCGCGAACGCGGTCCGCTGGTCCGAGCCCGGCGCTCGTCCGAGCCCGAGGTCGATCCGTCCCGGAAACAGCCCGCTCAACATGCTGAACGTCTCGGCGACCTTGAGCGGACTGTAGTGCGGCAGCATGATGCCGCCACTCCCCACGCGGATGCGCGTCGTCGCGGCGGCGACCGGGCCGATCAGCGCCTCGGGACTCGGACTCGCGAGCATCGGTGTCGCGTGATGCTCCGCGATCCAGTAGCGCGTGTAGCCCAGGGAGTCGGCGAGCCGCGCGAGGTCGATCGAATTTCGCAGCGCGTCGCCGCCGGTCATCCCTTCGGCAATGGGAGATTGGTCCAGTACGCTGAGCGCCAGTGCGCGCGCGGCTCCCGGTTGACTCGGCATCCACGCAAGCTATCGGGACGCGCCCGCCAGCGCAGGGGCGCGGGACGTCCAGAACCGCTCCTGTCCGGCCGATGCTATGGATAGCCCCCGGAGCCCCCGGGGAAGCACGTCACGTCGCCACACCGCCATGTCCGCACGTCGGCCCGTCAAGCGAATTCGCACATTCCGGGGAGCGCAGCGCGCTCCCGGGACGTCGCGCGCATGAGAGAGTCGACGCGCGAGCTGATCGCGCTTCCCGCCGCCGTCGCGGCGCCGGCGCCCGACGGCCCGCTCGCGCGCCTGCTCGCGGCGGAGCGTTCGCGTGCAGAGCGGTTGCTGAATTCGCTCCGCCTCGCGCTCGTCGCCCTGCTGGCGATCGCCGCGATCGCGTACGCGCCGGCGATTCCGAATGCGCTCTGCATCGCGAACGTCGTCGTGCTCTTCCCGATGCTCGGCTGGTCGATGTGGCAGGCCGTGCTCGGTCGCCGCGACGGCGGCATCCTCCCCGAGTGGCTGTCGGCAGTGTCACCCGCCGTGGACGCGACCGCGGTCACCGCGATCGTGATCTCGTACGGTCTCTTCGGCGCGCCGATCCTCGCTCTCAAGGCGCCGATCGCACTCGTCTACTTCGTGATCCTCGCGGCGCGCCCGATGACAGGATCGCCGCGCAGCACGGCGACGACGACGGCGGTCATCCTCGTCGAGTACGCGCTCATCCTCGCGGTGCTCCTTCCGGTTGCCGGCGGCGTGACGGCCGATCCGATGGCGGCGGCGGAAGGGGGACGTGTCTCGCTCCTGGACGAGGGGATGAAGCTCGCGCTGCTCGCGGCGTGCGGCGCGATCTCGACGTACGCGACTGCATGGCATCAGCGCGTGCTCACGCGGGCGCTCGCGGATCAGCTCGCGCACGACACCGAGGAGCGTGAGCTCGCGGCGCGGCTGCAGGAAGCGGACAAGCTCGCGGCCCTCGGCATCCTCGCGGCGTCGATCGCGCACGAGGTGAACAATCCGCTCTCCGCGATCGCACTCTCGGCGGATCTCCTCGCGCGCGGCGCGGGCGACGAGGCGACGCGCGAGGAGCTCGTCGCGATCGCGGGCGACGCGCGACGCACGGCGAGCGTCGTGAAGAACCTGCTCTCGTTCGCGCGCACCGACCACGCGACACGTGCTGCGATCACGATCGACGAGCCGGTCGAGCGTGCACTCGGCACCGTGCGCAGCCTTCTGCGCGATCGCGGCATCACCGTCGAGACGGCGCTCGCGGCACGCGACGTCGAGATGAGTGGCGACCCGGCTTCGCTCGAGCGCGTCGTCATCAATCTCGTGATCAACGCCGCGCAGGCGATGGAGGGTCAGACGGGCGAGCGAATCGTGCGTGTCGCCACGTGGGACGACGGCGACAGCGTCCGGTTGTCGGTCGAGGATACCGGCCCGGGATTCGCGCCGGGTGCCGCCGAGCGGCTCTTCGAGCGCTTCTTCACGACGAAGCCCGCGGGGAAGGGGACCGGCCTCGGACTGTGGATGGTCGCGCAGGTCGTCGAGATGCACGGCGGCACCATCAGCGCGACGGACACGGGGAACGGCGCGCGCTTCTCGCTCGTCTTTCCGCGCCTGAGCGACGCCGCCGCAGCGTAACCCCGCGCGCGGGCCGGCGGTCCGGCCCGCGCGCGGTGCGAATGGTCAGCGCAGCAGCGCGCACCCCACGATCGCACGCACCGTCGCCGCGTCCGTGAACGACGCGTAGCCCTGCGCACTCGCGGTGCAGCGACTCCCGGCGCGGACGTCGAGTCCCGCGAGCGCGACGCCACGCACGAGATTCACGTCGATCGTCGTGTGATCGACGCCGCCGAGCAGATCCGAGAATCCGACGCGAAAGTGCGGTCGCAGCACGTTGACGCCGACGCCGAGATTGGCGCGCACCCGCCCTTCAGCGAACGGCTGCGACATCCCGACCAGTTCGGCGCCGAAGATCGTCGGACTGAATTCGTCGCGTGAAGGGGACGTTCCGTAGCACGATCCATTCGGATCCGACTGCTGCAGCGCCGACGACGGACAGGTGATCGGCCCGCGCACCGTTCCGTGCGTCACGTGCGCGCGCAGCGCGAGCGTGGCGCCGTACGCGACCGGTCGCGCAATCCACGCCGCGGCCGCGAACAGGTTGGGCGTTGCGTCCTCGACCGTGACCGGCGGGAGGTAGCTCACCTCGACGCCCGCGCCACCCGGAAGCGAAAGACTGAGCCGCGGACGTCCGAAGAAGCGCGTGAGTCCGGTGTTCTCGGCTCGCCCCGTGTAACAGTATTCCGTGTGCTGCAGCGTCGCGCTGGGCTGCGGAACGAGTGCGCCTTCGAAGGCGAGACGGACGGTTCCCTGCGGCTGCTCGATCGCCGCCGGGTCCGCACTGAACGCAATCGGAACGGAGAAGAACGCGAGAAGGCGCGCCTCGTGGCTGTTCGCGGGAGGGTGGCACTGCGCGCGCACGACCGTCGGCGCAAGGACGAGAAGCGCGAGCGCGCACACGAGTCGTACCTGGAACGTCGTCGAGTTTCGCATGCGCCTAACATACCGCGCCGTCCAACCCGCGCCGTCGGAGAGCGGTGAAGCGCACGCCTCGCGCGGCGAACGGCATGGATATCCGGTGAGCGCGAAGCGCGAAAACTCGGGCTGGCGCGCATCGCGGCGCACTCCCATGTTACTCGCATGACGGCCGCGGCGACCATCGGATCCGAAGTGCTCGCGGCAGAGCGCGATCGCGCGGAGCGGCGGCTCAACGGGGTCCGCGCGATCGTCCTCGTCCTTCTCGCGCTTGCCGCCGCGGCATACGCGCCCGCGCTCCCGTCGCGCCTCAACCGGGTCAATACGCTCGTATTGCTCCCCATGCTGTGCTGGACGGCACTGCAGTATCTCGTGCTGTACCGGCGCGAGATGCTGCCGCCCTGGCTCGCGATCGCGAACCCGATCGCCGATGTCACCGCCGTGACCGTCGCGATGGCCGGCTACGGATTGCAGGCCGGTGCGCCGCTCGCGCTCAAGTCGCCGATGGTGCTCGCGTACGTCGTCATTCTGGCTGCGCGCCCCACGGCGTCATCGGTGCGGAAGACGGCGGTCGTCTCCGCGCTGATCGTCGTCGAGTACGCGTTGCTCGATCTGTACTTCATCCTGCGGCACTCGGTCGCACTGCGCGATCCGGTCGCCGCGAGCCTCGGCGCCGGCGTATCGCTGCTCGACGAAGGATCCAAGCTCGTCCTCCTCGCGACCGCGGGCGGCATCGCAACGTACGTCACATGGTGGCACGAGGCGCTCGCGCGCCGGTACAACGCGGAGTCACGCGAGCGCGAGCGACTGCAGGGACGGCTTGCCGCGTCGCGGCTCGACACTCTGAAACAGCAGCTCCAGCCGCACTTCCTGTTCAACGCGCTCAACGCGATCACGGCACTCGTCGAGACCGACACGGATGCGGCGCAGCGGATGATCACGGGACTCGGCGAGCTCATTCGCGTCTCGCTCGATGCCGGTGGCGACCAGGAAGTGCCGCTCTCGCGCGAGATCGCCATCCTCACGCATTACGCCGCGATCCAGCGAGTGCGATTCGAGGATCGTCTCACGCTCCAGATGCACATCGCCGACGACGTCGGTAGCGCGCTCGTCCCGGCGCTCATACTGCAGCCGCTCGTGGAGAACGCGATCAAGCACGGGATCGGCGAGCGGGCCACGCCGGCGCTCGTCGAGGTGCGCGCATGGCGCGAAGGCGATGCGCTCGCGCTCAGCGTGTGCGACGACGGCCCGGGCCTCGCGGGGCGTCCCGTCTCGTCGATCGTCGAGCACGTCGGCGTCGGCAACGCACGTGCGCGATT
>Ga0068852_100003560_pt1 | contig 10902 bp, 8 predicted proteins | sample KBSCornC22_FD_66594 | JGI IMG/M metagenome (GOLD analysis project Ga0068852, IMG submission 66594) | Corn rhizosphere microbial communities from Kellogg Biological Station, Michigan, USA - KBS Corn C2-2 | ecosystem: Host-associated > Plants > Roots > Rhizosphere > Soil ... | reverse complement strand
CTCGGCGACTTCACCGACGAGCTCGCGACCGACGGCGAGCGCCGGCGGCACATGGCCAAGGTCAGCGTGGCCGGACGCGCCGAGTGCTCGGAGATCTTCCCCCACCAGTTCCCGGCGGTGCTGACCGTCCGGCTGAACGACGGCAGCGAGCTCGAGGAGGCCGTGATGAGCAACCGCGGCGGGCCTGAACGCCCGCTTAGCGACCGCGAGCTCGAGCTCAAGTTCGCCGACAACGCCGGGCGGCTGCTCGGGGAAAGCAAGCTTCGCCAGGTGCAGGAAAACGTGTTGTCGCTCGAGCGCCAGGACGCGATCGAGCCGACGATCTCACTCATGACTCGTCTCGAGGAGGGATAGCGATGGGCCGCTTCGACCTGGTCGTCAAGAACGGCTTGGTGGTGATTCCGTACGTGGGAGAGCTGCGGATGGACATAGGCATCCGCGACGGGCGAATCGCCGCGCTGGAGGACACGATCGACACGGCCGAGGCCGACGAGCTGCTCGACGCAGCGGGCAAGGCGGTGCTGCCCGGCGGCGTGGACAGTCACTTCCACCTCGGCATCTACCGCGACATCGCCGACGACGCCGAGAGCGAAACAACGTCCTCGACCGTGGGCGGCGTGACCACCGCGATCTCGTACTTCCGCACGGGCCAGCACTACCTGAACAAGAGCGGCCCCTACCGCGAGGTCTTCCCCGAGGTGCTCGACCTGATGGCCGGCCATGCGCGCATCGACTACGGCTTCCACCTCGCGCCGATGACCTCCGAGCACATCACCGAGATCCCGTGGCTCGTGTCCGAGATGGGCGTGTCGAGCTTCAAGTACTACATGTTCTACAAGGGCTTCAACCTGGCCTCGGACAGCCGCGATGCCGAGTCGTACACGATGTCCGAGGACTACGACCTGGGCCACCTGTTCGAGATCATGGAGCAGGTCGCGGCCGTGGATGCGAAGGCCGCTGGGCGGATCTCCGTGTGCCTGCACTGCGAGCAGGCGGAGTTGCTGCGGGTGTTCATCGAGCGCGCCAAGGCGGACCCCCGCGTGAGTGGGCTCGCGGAGTACCACGAGGCGCGGCCGCCGCTGACCGAGCGGCTGTCGATCGAGGAGGCCGGCGTGCTGGCCGACGCCACCCAGGTGAACCTCAACCTGCTGCACCTCTCCAGCGAGCTTGCGCTGCGCACCGCCGTGGATGTGGCGCGCCGTTATCCCTCGATGAACATGGTGCGGGAGACCACCGTGCACCACCTGGCGCTCGCGTTCGAGGACCTCGAGGGCAAGGGGCTCGGCGGGAAGGTGAACCCGCCGATCCGCACCCGCGCCGACAACGAGGCGCTCTGGGACGGGCTGCGCCATGGGCTCGTGACCACCGTCGCGTCCGACCACGCCTGCTGCATGGAGGACTGGAAGGGCGACGAGCTGTGGCCCGCGCTGCCCGGCTTCGGCGGCACCGCGCTGCTCTACCCCGTGCTGATCTCGGAGGGCGTCCACAAGCGCGGCCTCCCGCTGTCGCGGATCGTGGAGGTGGCGTCGGCCGCCCCGGCGCAGGCGTACAACCTCTACCCGCGCAAGGGCACGATCGCGGTCGGCTCGGACGCGGATCTGGCGGTGGTGGACCTGGAGCTCGAGCAGGTGGTGACCACCGAGCTCTGCCGCTCAGCCCAGGACCACACGCCCTTCGAGGGCATCGCGGTGAAGGGCTGGCCCACGGACACGATCCTTCGCGGTCAGCCGGTGTTCAAGGACGGCGAGGTGGTGGACGGCGCCCACGGCCAATACGTGCACCGCTCGGGCGAGCGGGCCGTGAGCCGCGCATAGCACGGCCCCCGGGACGATGAACGCCGCCGGGGGCCACGAGATGCCGCGAAATCGGGGCGCCCAGATTCGAACTGGGGACCTCACCGACCCGAACGGTGCGCGCTACCAGGCTGCGCCACGCCCCGAAATCGCTGACGAGTCTAGCCGTGCTCCGCCATTGCGGCAGAGCGCGGAACCTCCACGTCGTCAGCGGCCGCCAGCATCTCCTCCTCTGAGCGCCCATGCAGCGGCATGAGCGGCGTCAGCACCAGGACGAGCACGGAGATACCGGCCACCACCCAGAGGCTGCGCTCGGTCGCCGCCTGGAAGCCGTGGCGGTCCAGGACCGAGAAGAACACGGTTCCGATCACCGCCACGCCCACCGCGGAGCCGAGCTGCTGGATGGCGTTCAGCACGCCGGACGCCGAGCCGACTTCCTCGTCGCCCACCGCCGCGAGGATGATGCTGAAGAGCGGCGCGATCAGGAGGCCGATGCCCAGGCCCAGCAGCAGCATCGACGGCACCAGGTCCCAGCTCGTGAGGCCGGCGCCCTGCGAGTGGATCGTCTCGATCATCCACAGGACTCCGCCGAGCAGCACCACGGAGCCGCCCTGGATCACCGGCCGCCCGTACTTCGGGCCGAGCCAGCCGCCGGACAGGCCGGCGCCGAAGAACGTGCCGACCGCCCACGGGATCATCGTCAGGCCGGAGTGGATCGCGCTGAAGTGCAGGTCGATCTGGAAGTAGAGCGTCGGCACGAGCAGCACGCCAGCCATCCCGGAGAACAGCACGAGGATGATCGCGGCGCCGCTCACGTAGCCGGGCTTGGAGAACACGCTCGGCACGACAAGCGGGTCGCGGCCGCGGGCGTCACGGCGCCGCTCGAACCAGGCAAACAGCACGAGCGCAATGCCGCTGGCCGCCATCGACACGAATGCCCACGCGGGCCAGCCGGACTCGCGCCCCTGGATCAGCGGGAACACGAGCAGCACCGCCGCCGCGGTGAACAGCGCCGCCCCGCCGAAGTCGATGCTGAGAGAACGCCGCGAGCGCGACTCGGGCATGACGCGATACGCCCCGAGGACGCCGAGCGCACCGAGCGGCAGGTTGACGAAGAAGATCGAGCGCCACTCGACTCCGAACAGGTCGCCACTCACGAGCGCGCCGCCGACAATCGGGCCGAACACGGCGGCGATGCCCATGACCGGGCCCCAGATGCCGAAAGCCTTCGGCAGCTCCTCGGCGGAGAAGACCTCCTTGATCACGCCGAGGCCCTGGGGAATCATCAGCGCACCGAACCCGCCCTGCACGAGGCGGAAGGCGATGAGCATTGACGGTGACGACGCGATGCCGCAGGCCATCGACGCGAGCGTGAAGCCGGCCGCGCCTATCAGGAACATTCGGCGACGGCCAAAGATGTCGCCGAGCCGGCCGCCGGTGACCAGCCCGACGCTGAACGCGAGCGCGTAGCCGCCGATGATCCACTGCAGCTGCGAGGCGGTGGCGCCGAGGTCCGTGCGGATCGATGGAGCGGCGACGTTGACGATCGTCGCGTCGAGCAGGTCCATGCACTCGGCGGCGAGGATCACGAACAGGATCAGCCACCTACGCGGGTGGCCTGTGTTGGTGGGTGGTTGCATGGGGCGAGTTCCTTTGTGTTTCCGAACAGTGTTCGTTTATAGCGAACGTCGTTCTAGCATGCGAACAGTGATCGTGTCAACTACACTGATCGGGCCATGACGGCCGAGGCACTGCCCGAGCCGCCGCGTCGCGGTGTCCGCAAGACCGAGACGCGCAAGCGGCGCACGCTCAACCGCGATGCGATCGTGGAGGCCGCGCTCGCGATCGTGGACGAGGACGGGCTCGACGGGCTGAGCATGCGCCGCGTGGCGGAGCGGCTCGAGACCGGTCCCGCCTCTCTCTACACGCACGTGGCCAACCGGGACGAGCTGACGGAGCTCGTCTACGACCGCGTGCTGGCCGACCTCGAGATCCCGGAGCCGGACGGGCGGCGCTGGGAGGAGCAGTTCAAGGACGCGCTGCGCCAGCTCTACGACGTGCTGCTCTCCCACCGCGACATCGCCCTTGCGAGCATGGCCCGCATCCCGGTGGGGCCGAACATGCTCCGGGTGAGCGAGGGGATGATCGCGATCCTGCGCGCGGGCGGCGTGCCGGACCGCGTGATCGGGCTGGCCATGGACTACTGCTCCCTGGTGGTCAACTCGCTCGCCTACGAGCAGGCCCTCTACCCCACGGACGCGACCGACGAGGACATCGCCAGCTACTACCAGGAGATCATCGAGTACTTCGGGTCGTTACCGGCCGACCGCTTCCCGAACCTCGCGTCGATGGTGGGTCCGATGACCGAGCCCGACGCCGAGGAGCGCCTCCAGTTCCACTTCGACGCGATCGTCCAGGGCGTCGCCGCCCTCGCCCGTGCCGCCAAGCGGCGCAGGTAGGCTTTTTTCGACATGGCCGCCTCGCTCGCCCCCGCCCCCACCACCAACCCGCTCCGGCGGATCGCGTTCGACCTGAGCACCGAGCGCGCGGCGCGCTCGTCCGGCATTCCCTTCCCGCCCGGGCCCATGAGCTTCAGCCTCGTGCGCACGCGCCGCTTCTCGCAGAACCCGCTCCCGATCCTGCTCCGCTCCTACGAGCGCTACGGCCCGGTGTTCTCGCTGCGGCTGCTCCACAGCCCGGTGGTGTTCGTGCTCGGCCCGGAGGCCAACCACTTCGTGACCGTGTCGAACGCTTCCAAGTTCCGCTGGCGCGACGGCAGCATGGGCGACCTGATTCCGCTGCTGGGCGACGGCCTCCTGACGATCGACGGCCCGTACCACCGCCAGTCACGCAAGGTGATGCTGCCCTCGTTCCACCGCGAGCGGGTGGCGCAGTCCACGGACATCATGATCGAGGAGATCACGCACGCACTCGACTCGTGGGCGCCCGGGCAGACGGTCGACCTCTACCACTGGACGCGCGCGCTGGCCCTGCGCATCGCGATGCGCGCGCTGCTCGGCTTCGACGCCGATCGCGGCGAGGATCTGCACGCCGCCGACGAGTTCGAGGAGGCGCTCGCATTCTGGGGCCGCGACTACCTGCTGCAGACGCTGCGCGGGCCGTTCTCTCCCTTCGCCCACATGCAGAAGCACCGCAAGCGGCTCGACGCGCTGATCTACGACGAGATCACGCGCCGGCGGCGTAGCGGCGAGCGGCGCGAGGACCTGATGAGCGTGCTGCTCGAGGCCACCGACGACACCGGCGAGCCGCTGTCGGACCGCGAGGTGCGCGACCACCTGATCACGCTGCTGTTCGCGGGCCACGACACGACCACCTCCACGGTCACGTTCCTGTTCTACGAGCTGCTGCAGGCGCCCGAGGCGCTCGCGCGCGTGACGGCCGAGCTTCACACCGTGCTCGGCGGCCGCGAGCCCACCGCCGAGGAGCTGGTTGCCGGAATGCCGGAGCTCGAGGCCGTGATGGACGAGACGCTGCGCATGTACCCGCCCGCGTGGGTGGGGCCGCGCCGCGCGGTCGAGAGCTTCGAGCTGGCCGGGGTAGCGGTGCCCGCGGGCGCGCTCGTGAACTACTGCTCGTGGGCCAGCCACCGGCTGCCGGAGGTGTTCCCCGACCCGGACCGCTTCGACCCCACGCGCTTCACGCCGGAGCGAAAGGCCGCGCTGCCCAAGGGCGCCTACGTGCCGTTCGGCGGCGGCTCGCGCACCTGCATCGGCATGCGCTTCGGTCAGCTCGAGATCAAGACGATGGCCACGCTGGTGCTGCAGCGCTTCCGGCTCGAGCTGGCTCCGGACTACGACCTGTCGATTCGCATGATGCCCACGCTCAGCCCCAGGCGCGGACTGCCGCTGCGCGTGGTCTCAGCCGCCTAGGACGGCGTAGCGCAGGTAGACGAAGCCGTTCGCGAAGCGGCGCTCGTCCAGCAGCTCGAGGTCCGCGCGGACGCGATCGGGGAGCGCGCGCCAGCCACCGCCCACCAGCGCCGGCGTCAGGAACAGCTGGCACTCGTCCACGAGGCCGGCGGCGATCGCCTGGCCGGCCAGCTCGGGCCCGCCGACGCTCAGGTCGCGCTCCGCCGATTCCTTCAGCCCGCGCACCGCCGCGGGGTCAAAGCCGCGCTCGATCCGCGTGCGCGCGCTCGACACCTTCTCGAGCGTTCGCGAGTACACGATCTTCTCCGCCGCCCGCCAGATCTGCGTGTAGTCGCGCATGACCGGCTCCGGCTCGTCCATCGTCTCCCAGGCGACCATCGTCTCGTACATACGGCGCCCGTAGAGGTAGGTGCCGATCGGTCGCTCGAGATCGTTCACGAAGGCGTGCACCTCTTCGTCGGGCATCGCCCAGTCGAACTTGCCCTCGGCGTCCGACACGTAGCCGTCGAGCGACTCGATCGCGGAGTAGGTGAGCTTCGCCACGCGAGCCCGGCTAGCTCTTGCCGGCGCCATTGCCGTCGGCGCCGATCGACAGCACCGACAGGAACGCCTCCTGCGGCACCTCGATCCTCCCGACCTGCTTCATGCGCTTCTTGCCCTGCTTCTGCTTCTCGAGCAGCTTCTTCTTGCGCGAGATGTCGCCGCCGTAGCACTTGGCGATCACGTCCTTGCGCACGGCCTTCACCGACTCGCGGGCGATGATGTTCGAGCCGATCGATGCCTGGATCGCCACCTCGAACTGCTGGCGCGGGATCTGCTTGCGCAGCCGCTCGGTCATCGCGCGGCCGGCGTTGTAGGCCTTGTCCTTGTGGACCACCATCGAGAGCGCGTCCACCATGTCGCCCGCCAACAGGATGTCGAGCTTGACGAGGTCGGACGGGCGCAGGCCGATCAGGTCGTAGTCGAGCGACGCGTAGCCCTTGGTGCGCGACTTGAGCTGGTCGAAGAAGTCCAGCACGATCTCGGCGAGCGGCAGGTCGTACTGGATCTGCACGCGCTGCGGCGAGAGGAAGTGCATGTCCACGTGCGTGCCGCGGCGCTCCTGGCACAGCTCCATCACCGCCCCGACCGCCTCCTTGGGACACAGGATCGACGCGCGGATGTAAGGCTCGCGGATCTCCTCGATCAGGCCGCGGTCGGGCATGTCGGAGGGCGAATGCACCTCGTGCACCTCGCCGTTCGTGAGCGTCACCTCGTACTCCACGTTGGGCGTGGTGGCCAGCAGCTCCAGGTCGTACTCGCGCTCGAGCCGCTCGCGCACGATGTCCATGTGCAGCAGGCCGAGGAAGCCGCAGCGGAAGCCGAAGCCGAGCGCCTGGCTCGTCTCGGGATCGTATGACAGCGCGGCGTCGTTGAGCGCCAGCTTCTCGAGCGCGTCGCGCAGATCTTCGAACTGGTCCGTGTCCACGGGGAAGAGCCCGCAGAACACCATCGGCTTGACCTCGCGGTAGCCGGGCAGCGGTTCTCTCGCGGGGTTCTCGCGCGTGGTGAGGGTGTCGCCCACTCGCAGCTGCGACACGTCCTTCACGCCCGTGATCACGTAGCCCACCTCGCCGGCGCGCAGCCCGTGCACGGGCTTCATCTCCGGTGAGAAGAAGCCGATGTCGTCGATGTCCGCCTGCGTGCCGGTCTGCATCGCGAGGATCGGGTCGTTCTTCTTCAGCTCTCCGTCGACCACCCGCACGTAGGCGATCACGCCGCGGTACTGGTCGAACTCCGAGTCGAAGATGAGCGCGCGGGCCGGGGCGTCGAGCTCGCCCTCGGGCGGCGGGATCTTCTGCACGATCGCCTCGAGCAGGTCCTCCACGCCCTCGCCGGTCTTGGCGCTGAAGCGCAGCACCTCGTCCGGGTCCTCGCCGAGCAGCTCGTGGATCTCGCCGGCCACTCGCTCCGGCTCGGCGCCGGGCAGGTCGATCTTGTTCATCGCCGGGATCAGCTCGAGCCCGGCGTCCACGGCCAGGTAGGTGTTGGCGAGCGTCTGCGCCTCCACGCCCTGCGCCGCGTCGACCACGAGCAGCGCGCCGTCGCACGCGGCCAGCGAGCGCGACACCTCGTAGGTGAAGTCCACGTGCCCGGGCGTGTCGATCAGCTGGAGGCGGTAGGTCTCGCCGTCGCGAGCCTTGTACTCCACGCGCACTGCCTGCGCCTTGATCGTGATGCCGCGCTCGCGCTCGAGCTCCATCGTGTCGAGCACCTGCGGGCGGTGCTTGCGCGCGTCGACGGCGCCCGTGATCTCGAGGATGCGATCGGCCAGCGTCGACTTCCCGTGGTCGATGTGGGCGATGATCGAGAAGTTTCTGATGTTGCGGGCGGGTGCTGACAAGTTTCGAGTTTCGCGTTTCGAGTTTCGGGTTCGCTTGGATGCTAGACGCGGACCCTGTTCAGCAATAGCTGGCGGATCTGGTGCGCCTCAGGCACGTTCATGCGGGTCACACAGGCGGCATACACCACGATCCCGGCGCCGATCCCGGCGCCGAGGCTGATGATCTGGGCGATCAGCGAGCGACCGAGGCCGGCGTCGAACATCCACCACACCACGTACGTCACAAGGCCCATTGCGACTGTGGCGAGCGCGATGCGCGCGACCGTCCGCAGCGTCTCGTGGCCGTCGATCCCGTGGAGGTCGCGGCGCAGGACCACGGCCTGGCAGACGGCCATCACGAGCGTGCCCGCCACCGACCCGAGGACCACGCCGGTGATTCCCCACGGGTAGTAGAAGATCGCCGAGAAGGTGGCGTTCACCGCCAGGTTGACTCCGGCGAGCCCGGTGGTGAACCACGGCCGCTGGAGGCTGAAGAAGGTGCGCGAGTAGAGCAGGCTCGCGCCCTGGAACGGCAGCGAGAACGCCCAGCACAGAAGCGCGATCGAGACGAGGTGGGTGGCGCCGCCGCCGAACGCGCCGCGCTGGTAGACGAGCCGCGTAATCGGCACCGACAGCACCGCCAGGAGCGCCGCCGAGGGGATGAGCAGGAGCAGCGTCTGGCGGACGCCGTTCGCCATCCGGTAACGAAGGCCGTGGTAGTCCTCGCGCGCGGCCAGGCGCGACAGCGTCGGGAACAGCACCGTGGCGATAGCGACGCTGAAGAGGCCCTGGGGCAGCTGGTAGATGCGGAACGCCTTGTCGATCGCCGCCGGTGCCTGGTCGGACACGAGCGTGCCGAAGATCGAGTTGATCAGCGCGTCGAAGTTGATGAGCCCGAGCGCGATCGTCACCGGCAGCATCAGCCTGAGCACACGCCAGACGTCCGGGTTCTTCCAGTCGAAGCTGAGGTGGAACGGGATCCCCGCCCTGAATAAGACGGGCAGCGGGATAAGGAACTGGGCGATGGTGCCGAGCAGGACGCCGATCGCGTACGCGTAGATCTCGTGCGGCCCGATGAAGCGGTCGCGCAGGAACACGAGGCAGCCGATGATGATCACGTTCCAGATCACCGGCGTGAGCGCGGGAATGCTGAAGTGCCCGAGCGAGTTGAGCATCCCGACGACGATCCCCGAGAGCGCCAGGAGCAGGACGACCGGGAACATGATCCGCGACATCACGATCGTCATGTGGCGGAGCTCCGGCGAGTGGTCGAAGCCGGGCGTGACCGCCGAGATGATCGGCCCGGCAAGCAGCAGGAAGAGCAACGTGACCGCGCCGAGCAGGGCGGCCATGAGACTGAACACGCTCCAGGCGACCGTGAGCGCCTCGCGGCGCTTGCCCTTCTCGAGCAGCTCCGTGAAGACGGGCACGAACGCGCCCTGCAGCGCGGCGTCGGCGAACAGGGCGCGCATCAGGTTCGGCACCTGGAAAGCGATGGTGAACGCGGACATCGCGCCGCTCACGCCGAAGTAGCTGGCGGCGATGATCTCGCGCGCGAGGCCGGCGACTCGCGAGATGCCCGTGGCTACCGAGAAGAACGCGGTGCTGACGGCGAGGCGGCGGCCGCCGCCGTCCGTGGCGCCGGGACCCCCGTCACCGGACGTGCCATCCTGGCGCGGCCGGGCTGCGCGGTCGGCCCCTCGGGGCGCGGCTGGGCGCTCTGGAGCCGCCACGAGGCCGCTATAGTAGGCCGCCGCCGCGACCAGAAGAGTCGCGGCGACTCTGTGTCATGGCAAACATCGCCTCACAAGAAAAGCGCATCCACCGGGCGGAGCGGGAGCGGCTCGAGAACCGCCGCTACACGTCGTCGATCAAGACGTACTTCCGCCGCCTCGAGGCAGCCGTCGCCGCCGGCGACGCCGCCGCCGCGGACACCGAGCACCGCGAGCTGATCTCGCGCATCGACCGCGCGGTGAAGCGCCACGCGCTGCACAAGAACAACGGCGCTCGCAAGAAGTCCCGCGCCGCCGCTCTGCGCAGCAAGCTCAGCTAGCCTGCCGCGCGCGTTAGAGCCAGGGAGAACGCCGTGTCCTCGTCGAGGCCGGCGGTTCCGCCTCCGCGCAGGTCGACCTCCAGGTCGGCGAACGTGCAGAGCGCGCGTTCGAGCGCCTGACGGTCCGCGCCCTTCGCCTTGGCCAAGATCTTCTTGGCCGCCCACGGCGGCCCGCCAATCGCGGCGGCCACCTTCTGCTCCGGCACGCCCTGCTCGATCAGCGACGCCGCCCGGTGCACCTCGCGCAGCCGGCGCGTGATCGCGTACATGATCTTCGAGCCGTGCTCGTCCCTTTCGAGCAGCGTCTCGGAGAGGGCGAGGGCGGCTCGGCCGTCGCCGGCCACCAGCGCGTCGGCCACGTCGTAGCCGCTGCGCAGGCTCTCCGCGGGCGCCAGCTCCTCGACCTCTTCGGCGCTGAGCGTGGCCGACGGATGGGCCGCGAGCACGAGCTTCTCCACCTCGCGCGCCAGCCGCTGCTGCCCGGTGCCGACCGCCGACACGAGCGTCTTGGCCGCGTCGGAGTCGAGCGTGAGGCCCTCCTCCTTCGCGCGCGCCATCACCCACTTGTGCATCTCCCAGGGCTTGGGCGCCTCGTACGAGCGCACCTCACCATCGGCCTTCTGCACGGCCTTCGACAGGCGCGCCTGCACCTTGCCGCGCGCGATCAGCACGAGCACGGTGTCCGGCGACATGTCGGCGAGCGCGCGCTCGAGCGGCTCGAGATCGCCTGCCTTCCACGCCTGGACGAAGTCCGCGAGCAGGTAGCGCGTGCCGGGGTTGAAGGTGAGCGTGGCGAGCTCGGCG
>Ga0068852_100003558_pt1 | contig 10907 bp, 12 predicted proteins | sample KBSCornC22_FD_66594 | JGI IMG/M metagenome (GOLD analysis project Ga0068852, IMG submission 66594) | Corn rhizosphere microbial communities from Kellogg Biological Station, Michigan, USA - KBS Corn C2-2 | ecosystem: Host-associated > Plants > Roots > Rhizosphere > Soil ... | reverse complement strand
CCACGAGTCCGCACTGCCACCGTACTCGGTGGAGCGCTGTCGAGCCGCGCGGGCGCACGTTCATCATTGGCGAGAGCGGCGGCGATGGAATCCCAGCGCGTGAGCGGCAGCCCCATCGAGTCTCTTTCGGCGCGCGCCATGGACACGAGCGCGCGATACGCGTCCCGCTCACGCGCGCACGTCGCGCATTCCGCGAGGTGCTCCGCCTCAGCCGCGGTGGGCGTCTCGTCGCCCAGGGCAGCGAGACGATCAGTGGATAGGTGCGACATGTTCACCGGTGTGTTGCAGCGTGGTCGACGGTGCATCGATCACATGGGCCAGCAAGGTGCGCAGCTTCGCGCGCGCCTTGAATAGTTGGGACTTGGAGCCGCCCGCGGTGATACCCAGCTCGGCGGCGATCTCTTCGTGGGTGTAGCCCTCGACGTCGTGCAGAAGGAAGACCGTGCGCGCGCCGGGTGAGAGCTTGGCCGCCGCTTCCTCGATCGACGCGGCGAGTAGGGCGCGCTCCGCTTCCGGCTCGACAGACGATGTGTCGTCTTCCATCTCCACCTCCAGCGCCGCCATTCGCTTCGTGCGGCGCAGCGCGTTGAGCGTTCGGTTCACGGCGATCCGATGCGCCCACGTTCCGAACTGGGCGTCTCCGCGATAGCTCGGCAGCGCCCGAAAGATCTGGATCCACACCTCTTGCGCGACGTCGGCGGCGAGATCGGGATCGTGGCCGACCAAGCGGCGGACGACGACGTCGATATGCGGCGCATGCCGGGTCCAAAGGGCCCGCATCGCCGCTTGATCGCCGGTGAGGGCGCGCTGAACGGTGAGCTGATCATTCTCCATGACGTCCACCCAATTTGTCACGGGGGAAGCGGCGAGGGTTGCCGCCACCACAGACGTTGGGCCGAAGCCGCAGGACCGTGGCGTGCTCGCCTCTACGCGTCCGCTCGGCCCGTGGCTTCAGGGGGAACCAACTGTTCAGCTCGTCAAGAGGCATTCATGGCGATAGACTGGCAGTGCTCCCCCCGGTACTCTCGCATCCGTGGCGTTGCCCGTCCAAACATTTGTAGCTCGCCGAACGCTGCCGGACGCGACCTATCCCGTGACGTCACAAGCTCTTGCTCGTCGTGACGCTAGTACACATAATGCGCTCGGCTCACTCGGACCACGGAACTGTGAGCCAGATCACACGGTATTGAGCACCGGCGGGCACCTCCGCTCCCTTAGGATCGGTGACCGTCTCGAGTACGGACGAGCACGCAAACTGCCCTATAGCGGGCAGTGCTGGCGCGTTTCCACCTCGGTTCAACAGGAAACACTGCGTTGCTGAGCCTGCTGTTCGCCGCCACGACCCTTCTGCATCCGCTGCCCCCAGCGGGCCACACGCCCGTGGGCGACGGTCTGCCCGCCAAGGCGCCGAGTGCCGTGGGCATGTCCGCTGCGCGCCTGGCGACGATCGACCGCGTCGTGGAACGCGGGATCTCGGCTGGCGGCTATCCCGGCGCGGCGGTGGTCGTTGGGCGGAAGGGCGCCGCCGTGTGGGAGAAGGGGTTCGGCAAGCTCGGTTGGACAAGCGACGCCGGCTCCGTCGTCCCCGAGCGGACCATCTACGATCTGGCATCGCTCACCAAAGTCGTCGGCACCACGACGGCCGTGATGATCCTGTTCGACGAGGGCAAGATCCGCCTCGACGACCCGGTCGTGAAGTACATCCCCGAGTTCACGGGCGGCGGCAAGGACGCGATCACGATTCGCCTCTTGCTGGAGCATCGCTCAGGTCTGCCCGCGGGCCGCGATCTGTGGCGCATCGCGCATACGCCTGAAGAGGCGCGCGCCGCTGTCATCGCCACGCCGCTATTCGCTCCGCCCGGCCAGTACTACGAGTACTCCGATCTCGGTGCGGACATGCTCGGCTTCGTCGTCGAGGCGGTCACCGGCGAGACGCTGGACAAGTTCGTGGATGAGCGGGTCTTCACGCCGCTCGGCATGTCCGACACGCACTTCCGCCCCGACCCATCGCTGCGCGGGCGCATCGCCCCCACGGAGCTGACGCCGCCCCGCGGCTATCCGCTGCGCGGCGAGGTGCACGACGAGAATGCCTACGCCCTCGGTGGTGTCGCCGGCCACGCCGGTCTGTTCAGCACGGCGAGCGATCTGTCGATCTTCGCGCAGATGCTGCTCAACGGAGGCAGCTACAACGGCACGCGCATCGTCGCCGACTCCACCGTGGCGCTGTTCACGAAGCGCGCTGCGGGCACTCGTGCGCTCGGTTGGGATACCTGCGCCGGTGCCTACGGCTGCGGTACCTACATGGGGCCGAACGCCTACGGCCACACCGGATTCACCGGAACGTCGATCTGGATCGATCCGGATCGCGAGATGTTCGTCATCCTCCTCACGAACCGGGTGCACGCTGCCCGCGCTCGCCGGCCTGCCAAGGTGATCAGCGACGTGCGTGCCGATCTCGCCGACGCGGCAGCCCTCGCCGTCACCGATTCACGCGACGGTTTGTTGAGCATGCCGGGCTCCTTCCGCGCCGATCGCGCGGTGGGCTGGAACCGTCCCGAGCATGTCGCTCGGCGCGGCTCGCGCAGCAGACATGGCAAGAGCGCCGCGCGTTCCTCGCGCTCGCATGGGAAGAGCTCGTCCTCGCGCGGCTCGAGCCACGGCGCGGTGAAGAGCAGATCGTCCAAGAGCTCGTCGAGCGCGAAGCGCTCCGCGTCGGCGAAGAAATCGGCGTCGAGCAGCTCTGCGAAAAAGTCAGCGTCGAGAAGCTCCGCCAAGAAGAAGCATCACGGCTAGCCGCTCGATTCATCGACGTCGCATCACCTGAAACGCCCGCCACGCGCGGGCGTTTGTCGTTGCGGCAGTCTGTTGGCCTGGTGATACTCCAGTGTCCTACACGGAGTGCATCACCAGATGTCCAGCGACACCAACCATCCCAACGACAGCGCCCCGACCAGCGCGAACGGCGCGTCCTTCGCCGACGAGGGCGCGACGACGTCCGCCGATTCGGCCGGCCATCCAGCGCCGCAGACTGCTGACATCCCCGCCGTAGCGCCGGGTAGCGGCGAGGCGTTCTCGGAGTTCAGCCTCGAGCAAGCCAAGCTCGCCCTGCGGAAAGTGAAGGACCCGGACCTCAACCTCAACATCGTCGATCTCGGGTTGGTCTACGACGTCCGAGTCACTGACAACAACGTCGAGGTGGACATGTCGCTCACGTCGCCCGGCTGCCCGAGTGGACCGGAGATCATGAGCGACGCCGAGCGGGTGCTGAAGGCGCTCCCCGGAGTCGGCAACGTGTCGGTGAACCTCGTTTGGACACCGTTCTGGTCGCCGGAGCGAATCGAGCCGCGAGTTCGCGCGTACATGGGGCTGTGACTCGGGGAAAAACGCAACTGCAGTGAACGGAGTACCCTGATCGTGGTACTTGGATTGGCATAACGGCCCCACGAATGCTTGGACGCGTCTCGGTACTCGGTACTGAGCTGTATCCACGGAGAGCTCTCCGTGCATTCGTGGGAGCAGTATGCCAATCTCCGTACAGAGATCAGGGTACTCGGTTCACTGCAGTTGCAGTTTTTCCCTTCACGCGTACGGCGACTCTTCCTTCTTGCGATGAGGCTCGAGCGCGGCCACGAACGCCTCGCCGAGCTCGCGCACCTGCCAGCGCCGGAGCTCCGTCACTTCCTCGAGCTCCTCGATCGACGACGGATTCCGTCGAGCGACGGCTTCCATGCGATCGCGTGAACAGAGGACACCGGGGTCCAGCTCGAGTCGTTTCGCGGCAGCGTCGCGCGCCGTCTTGAGAGCGCTCACGCGAGAATCGAACTCCGCGTCGCGATCCCAGCGCGCTGCACGCGGGAACTTTGGCAGCTCGGCGTCCGGCACATCGAGCGCCCGCTTCACCGCATCCAGGATCTCACCGCCCCGCTGTTCCAGGATGGCGCGCGGCATTCCCTTCACCTTGCTCAGCGCCTCCTTGGTCTTCGGCTGCGTGCGCGCGATGTCGAGCAGCTGCTCGTTGCCGAGCACGCGGAAGGTCGCACGGTCGTGCGCACGAGCGACGACGTCGCGCCACGGGACAAGCTCCCGCAACACGGCCAGCTCGCGGCGGCTCAGATCGCGCGCGCCCTTGAGCTTGAGGAACGACATGCCCGGCGCATCGTCCGTCCAGCGCGTCCCTTCGAGCAGACCAAACTCTTCCTTCGCCCACGCCATGCGGCCCATGCGCTCGAGCTCGGCCGTCATCGTGTCCTTTAGCTGAAGCAGGAAGCGGGTATCCTGGGCGGCGTAGTCGAGCATGTCGTCTGTGAGCGGACGCATCGACCAATCGGCGCGCTGATGCTTCTTGTCGAGCTTCACGTCGAAGAAGCGCTCGAGCAGCGCGGCGAGCCCGAAGGCGGTGTAGCCGAGCAGCTGCGCGGCGATGCGCGTGTCGAAGATGTTGCGGATCTGCCAGCCGTAGTCCTGCTGGAGCAGACGCAGATCGTAGTCGGCGTCGTGAAACACCACCTCGACGCGCGGATCTTCGAGCAGCGCACCCAATGCGGCAGGCGTGCCAAGCGGCAACGGATCTATGACGGCGTGCCGCTCGCGAGTGGACAGCTGGAGCAGGTACACACGGTCCACGAAGCGGTGGAAGCTCGCTCCTTCGGTATCGAGGGCGATCTCACGCGCCCCGGCGATCTCCTTGCTGAACTGCTCCACCGCATCGGCGGTGTCGAGATAGACGAACGATGCTGCGTTCGCGCGCTCTGCCACGCTGTTCCTCACTCTGTTGGCGGATCGTAACTCGCGGTAATGTAGCGCCTCGCGCGATCACGTCACGCCGCTTGCGCGGCCACGACGAGCCGCCACTCGCTCCCGACCCACGCTCATCGCATGACCGAAGAGACGCGCGAACCAGCACTCGATGTCGGCTCACGCCCTCGCCACGAACCGGGCTCGGCCGACCCCAAGCAGCTCGACCGGCCGCCGACGCAAGGTCGAGGGCAGGTGCATCACCGACGCTCCATCGGCTGGCGAAGCCGCGACGTCGTGCGCGCGTCGGGGCTCGTGCTCGCGATGTACCTCGCGATCCAACTGCTCTGGTTCGCCAACGCGATCTTCCTAGTCTGCTTTCTCGGGATCCTCTTCGCCATCGCCGTGTCCGCGGGCGCGGATCGTCTCGAACGACTGCGCATTCCTCGCGGCGCCGGAGCAGCGCTCATCGTGCTCGCGTTCTTCGGGTTGCTCGCGGGGTTCGGGGCCTGGCTCGCTCCGACGCTCCGCGCGCAAGGAGCCGAGCTTCGCCAGAAGCTTCCCGAAGCGGTGGACCGCGCCGAGCAGTGGATCAACAAGCGTCAGAGCGGCGTGTTCGGGATCTTCCTCGGAGGCAACGACGCATTGAAGTCGGCTTCCGCAGTCGACGCGACGACTGGCGCTCCAGCAACGGGAGCTCAGGCAACCGCAGCGGCCGCTGCTGCGAGACCGGCCGCGGGAGTCGCTGCTCAACCGGGCGCCGCTGCGCAACCCAATCCTTCACAGAATGGCGCCGCGCCGGCGCCGGGCGCGCCCGCGCTGCACGACCGTATTCAGGACAAGCTCAGCGGTGCAACGCGATATCTCTTTCCCTTCCTCACCCACACCGCGGAAGCGCTGGGTGGGATCCTCATCGTCGTTTTTCTGAGCATCTACCTGGCGGCCGATCCGCAGCTGTATCGCGGCGGCGTGCTCGCGCTGCTGCCCGCGCGGCGACGGAAGCAAGGGACGATCGTGATGGACCGCGTCGCCACGGTACTGCGTAAGTGGCTCGTCACGCAGCTCATCGCGATGGTCGTGATCGGTGTGGTGACGACGATCGTGCTGCTCCTGCTGCGAGTGAAAGCGGCGTTCGCGCTTGGCATGCTGGCGGGACTATTCGAGTTCATCCCGACGGTCGGTCCGCTGCTCAGCGCGGTGCCGGGCGTGGCGATGGGATTCCTCGACTCGCCGGAGAAGGCGGCAACCGTCGCGGTCGCGTATTGGGGAATTCAGTTTCTCGAGAATCACATCCTCATCCCGCTCCTCATGAAGGGAGGGATGGATTTGCCGCCGGCGCTCACCGTGGTGACGCAGGCGTTGCTCGCGCTGGTATTCGGATTCCTCGGACTGATGGTCGCCGTGCCGCTTCTCGCGACTGTGATGGTCATGGTCCAGGTGCTGTACGTGGAGCCGAGCAATGCAGGGAACGACGTGTCGAAGAGAACGTCGCGCGCTGAGTTCGATCCGGACCTGGACGAGGCGCTCGATGGTGCGCGCCCGGCCTGACGGTGCTGGCGCTCTACGCGCATTGGCCGCGCCTCGAGCGCACTCTGGCGCGCGTCGATCTTCGAGTGCGCGAAACGCCGGTCGAGCGTTGGACGCTGAACGATGTCTCGCTGCTCGTGAAGCGCGACGATCTCACGACACCGACGCTCGGCGGGAACAAGGCGCGCGCGCTGGAGCTGCTGCTCGCCGGCGTAGGTCCGGACGACGTTTTGCTGACCGTCGGATCGACCGGTTCGACACACGCGCTCGCCGTGGCGCACTTCGGAGCGCGACTTGGCGCCGAGACCCGCGTGATCACCTGGCCGCAGGAGGAGCACGAGGTCTCGCGCGCGACCGCGCGCCGACTCGGCGAGATCGCGCGCGTCACGCGCGCGGGTTCTCCGGTGATGGCGATGGTTCGCGCGGGACTCATGCGACTCACCTCGCGCGTACGATGGATCCCAGCCGGCGGCAGTAGCGCGCTCGGCGCGCTCGGTCACGCCGGCGCCGCGTTGGAGCTCGCGGACCAGCTCGCGCGCGATGGTGAACGCGTGCCGGACGAGATCGTGATCCCACTCGGAAGCGGAGGCACCGCCGCGGGCTTGCTGCTCGGACTCACCCTCGCCGGATTACACACGCGAGTCGTTGGCGTGCGCGTGGTTCCGAGCGTGGTCGCCAATCACGGACGGGTGATGCGGCTGGCGCGCCGAGCCGCCACGCTGTTCGCGCAGCTCGCCGACGTGCCACGATCCACGATTCGCGACGAACGCCTGCTCGTGGTGGACGCGCATTACGGAGGTGCGTACGCGCGAGAGACCGAGGCTTCGCGCGCGGCGGCGGCGTCCGTACGCGACGCTCGAGGGCCCGCTATCGAAGGAACGTACAGCGCGAAGGCGCTCGCCGCGGCACTGGAGCGCTCGCGTCGCGCGGGTGACGAGCATGTTCTCTTCTGGCTAACCTTCGATGGGCGATGGCTCGCCTCCGGCGCGCTCGCGCCGGATGTCGCAGGCTCAAACCACGGAACCAAACCATGACCAGCGAGCTGCCCGAGGTGGTGTTTCACATCTATCCCACCGACTGCGACATGCTCGGGCACGTGAATCACGCGACGATGCTCGGCTTTCTGGAGCGCGCTCGCTGGGCGTTGCTCGAGCGACGCGGAGTGACGGACTTCGCGACGCTGCCGGTGTACTTCGTGGTGCGCCATGTCGACATCGGCTACTTCGCGCAGTCGCTGCCGGGCGAGGATCTGGCGATTCGCTCCGGGTTGCTCGCGGTGAAGAACACGAGCTTCATCGTGAAGCAGGACGTGCGCAAAGTGGGCAGCGACACCATCGTCGCCGAAGCATCGATCGTGTACGTGACGATCGATCGCACGGGGCACGCGGTGCGAGTGCCCGACGACTGGCGGACGCTGTTCCCGCACTGGCCAGACGACGGCGAGCCCGCCGAACGGTGATCGCGCTCCTGCGCGGAGGGTTGGAGCTCGCCTACGAGGAGTCGGGCAGCGGGATTCCCGTGCTCATGGTGCATGGGTTTCCACACAACCGCACGTTGTGGGAGGGCCAGATCAATGGCCTGTCCAACTACGCGCACTTCGTTGCGCCCGACCTGCGCGGATTCGGCGGATCGACGTCCGCGGGTCCGTTCTCACTCGACCAGTATGCCGACGATCTGGCGTCGTTTCTCGACTCGCTCGAGCTGCAGCGCGTCGTCGTGTGCGGACTTTCGATGGGCGGATACATCGCGTTCGCGATGCTGCGGCGACATCGCGCGCGAATCCGCGCGCTCGTGCTCGCCGACACGCGGGCCACCGCTGATACGGCCGAGGCGCGTGAACAACGCATGCGACTGATCGCGCTCGTCGAGGAGCAGGGTGTCGATGCGCTCGCGGAGCGGCAGGTGCGCGCGTCAGTTGGACGCTCGACGTTCGAGCAGCGTCCGCAGCTCACCGAACGCATACGCCGCATGATGTCGTCCGCGCCGGCAGCGGGTGTGGTCGGAGCACTTCGCGCGATGGCGGAGCGGCCGGACTCCTCCGCGCTGCTGGGCACCATCGATGTGCCCACGATGGTGGTGGGCGGGCTCGAGGACGAGATCACGCCGCCGGACGAGCTGCGATTGCTCGCCGAATCGATCCCCCGGAGCCGCCTCGAGCTGCTCGAGCGTTGTGGCCATCTGTGCCCGATGGAGCGGCCCGCCGCGTTCAATCATGTGCTCGGCGAATTCCTCGGGACGCTGTTGTACGACTGATCGCGCACACGCGCGCGCGCCGACTCGCGCCGTTGGCGCCTACGTGCTTTGTCGCGCTTGAGCATTGGCGTCGCGCGGGCGAGCTTTCGACCTCGTCTCCTCGCAACCAGCCATCATGCCGCCGTCCGTCCCGCCAACGTCGTCGCCGTCCGCTCCTACCGAGATCTCGGAAGCGGAGCGCAGTCCAGCCGCGCGTGCGGGCGCCGTGCTATTCCGCCATCGCGGCTGGCTGCCCGTTCCTTTTCTCCTCGTGCCATTGGTCGCGCACGGCGTGATGGAGCCCACGAACTGGATCGTGGGCGCGGTGCTCATCGCGCTCGGCGAGGCGATCCGACTGGCGGGCGTCGCCGCGGCCGGCACGGTGACTCGACGTCGATCGCGCACGGTGCAGCGGCTCGTCACCTACGGGATCTTCGCGTGGATGAGGAATCCGCTCTACGTGGGCAACTTCCTGATCTGGATCGGATTCACCGTGATCTCGGGCGTTCTCTGGTTCCTCCCCGTCGCCGTCGTGCTCTTCGCGGCGGAGTACACGCTCATCGTGCGCTACGAGGAAGGCGTGCTCGAGTCCATCTTCGGCGCCGAGTATCTCGCGTACAAGAATCGGACATCGCGCTGGATCCCTCGGCCGCCGGGCGCGGACGAGGAGGGCGAGCACCACTGGGGCGAAGCGTGGCGCAGCGAGATCAGCACGTTCCTGCAGTACGCCGTGATCAGCGCGCTCTTCGTGGCGAAGCAGCGCATGGGATTCGGGTGGTGACCGTTCCGATCACTTCCTCGTGTCGTCCCGCAGCAGATACTCGGTCAGCTCGCTGAAGCTCTGCGCGACGAACTCCGCCTCGCTGGGTCCGCCGACTCTCACCACATCCAGACGGATGGCGCGAAATCCGGCGGCGAGCGCGCCTCTGACGTCGGTGCGTTCGTTGTCGCCGATGTGCAGGATCTCGTGCGCGGGAACACCGAGTCGCTCGACCGCCGCGGCGAAGATCTCCGGCCGCGGCTTCGCGTGGCCGACATCCATCGAGTAGATCGTCGCGGAGAACATCGCGCGGGCGCCGTCCTTCTCCAGCAGGCGGTCCTGCGCACGGCCTGAGGCAAAGCCAGTGTCGCTCAGCACCGCGAGCGTGAAATGGCGATGCAACGTCCGAAGCGTCTGCCATGCGCCCACCAGCATGGCCGGCGGCAGCATGAGGAGCGCGTTGTCCACCGCATCGGCTGCGGCCGCGACGTGCTCGCACCCTTCGCGCGCCTCGACTTCGGCACGTTCGAGAATCCAGCGTAGCCTATCTCGCGTGGTGTATCCGCGCTGCTCTTCGCTCCACCATCGCTCGGCCTCGCGCCCCGACTCTTCGTAGAGCGCGCGAAGTTGATCTTCAGCGAGTGACCGGCCGTACGCGCCGAGCAGCGCGCCGACCGCGGTGCGACGCAGCGCCACGCGCTCGGGGAGCGCGCCGCCCTCGTAGAGGGTGTCCCAGTAATCGAAGGTCAGGGCGCGAAGCATCGCGCGCGCCTGCGGGCAGCGTCAGCGCGTCGGGCGCGCGGGCGGGTTGTCGCTCGTGAAGACGTCCCGATTGAGCTGGATGTACTGCTTCAGGTTCGCCGGAACGTCCTCTTCCGGGAAGATCGCCGTCACCGGGCACTCCGGCTCGCAGGCCCCGCAGTCGATGCACTCATCGGGGTTGATGAAGAGCTGCTGCTCGCCTTCGTAGATGCAGTCGACGGGACAGACGTCCACGCACGCCTTGTCCTTCGTGTTGATGCACGCTTCGGTAATGACGTAGGGCATTGTCGCCTCAGATGATCACGCGTAATCAGGTCGTCCCGAGCAAGATAATGCGAATCGCGAACGCGACAACGGCACCATCATCGCCAGGGCGGCGGTGCCCCCTTCTTGCGCACGAGGTCCGGGTTTTCCCGATACAGCGTGCACGTGCGGCCGATCGTCTGCACCACGTCGGCGCCGAGCTGCTCCGCGAGCTGACCTGCGGCCTCCTTCGCAGACACGTCGGTGGTCTTCGCCAGCGCGACCTTCACCAGCTCATGCGTGCGAAGCGCGTCGTCGAGCGTCTGTCGCAGAGCGTCCGTGAGCCCCTGATGACCCACGTGCACCACTGGACTGAGATGATGCGCTTCGGCGCGGAGCTCGGCGCGTTCCTTGGATGACAGAGTCATGGCCGTACTGCGTGCATGAGGAGAAAGAGCGGGTAGGGGTTGATCGGCTCGCCGTCCCAGTACTTCCCGTCGGCAGGCATGCGCATGACCTGAAAGTGGAGATGCGGCGTGTCTTTTGGCGCGTTGCCCGTGGTGCCGACGAAGCCCAGCGTATCGCCTCGCGCAATCGTCGCGCCTTCGGTGAGCCCGGGCTGATACGCGTCGAGATGGGCATAGTAATA
>Ga0068852_100003555_pt1 | contig 10908 bp, 9 predicted proteins | sample KBSCornC22_FD_66594 | JGI IMG/M metagenome (GOLD analysis project Ga0068852, IMG submission 66594) | Corn rhizosphere microbial communities from Kellogg Biological Station, Michigan, USA - KBS Corn C2-2 | ecosystem: Host-associated > Plants > Roots > Rhizosphere > Soil ... | reverse complement strand
CTTCGTCTAGCGGTCCAGGACGTCGCCCTCTCACGGCGAAAACACGGGTTCGAGTCCCGTAGGGGTCACCAGCGATATCGTCGAGCGCATCCTCGAGCGCCGATCGCCCACCGTTCCGGCGCATTGAGCCAATTCAGGCCTACCGTCGCGCCGATCGCCAACTGCTGTGCAGCAATTCGGAGGCTGATCGACAAACGCTCGCGTGGCTGAAATGGTCGCTGCGGAGTCATTGTAAAGAAACCAGGGCAATTGAATAATATTTCGAAATCCGGCGGAATTTGCGATCAACAACGGACCAATGTACCGATGAGCCACAGCCCGGATCACGACATCGGCAAGCAGCCCTCCTAGACCGGACGCCGACCCAGTCATGCGCGCCGCCTTTTACCGGGTCCAGGGTCCAGCGGCCGAGGTGCTTAGACTGGGCGAATTGGCCACTCCCGAGCCGGGACCCGGAGAGGTGCGGGTGCGCGTCCATGCTTCGGGCGTGAACCCGTCCGATTGGAAGATTCGGAAGGGCGGATTCGGTGTGGGATTGATCAACCCGCCGATCATTCCCCACAGCGATGGGGCCGGCGAGATCGATCGGACAGGGCCCGGGCTCGAGGACAGAGTCGGTGAGCGAGTTTGGATCTTCAATGGTCAATGGAAGCGCCCTTGCGGTACCGCCGCCGAATATATCGTGCTCCCTTCCGCTCAGGCGGTCCGGTTGCCGGAGTGTGTCACTTTCGCGGAAGGGGCTTGTCTTGGAATCCCGCTTCTGACCGCGTCGCAAGCGATCCGGCTGGCCCGTCTCGAGCCTGGGGAGACGGTCCTGGTGAGCGGAGGTGCGGGATCGGTTGGAAGCTATGTCATCCAGCTCGCGAAAGCACGAGGCGCGAGCGTCGTGGCGACGGTCAGCAGCACCGCAAAGGCTTCCCACGCAAGATCGGCGGGCGCCGATCACATCATCAACTATCGCGAGGAGGACCTCGGCGATGCGCTGAAGGCCATTGCACCGGACGGGGTCGAGGCCCTGATTGAAGTCGATCTCAGCTTTAATGCAAGGACCTACCCCAAGCTTCTGAAGCAGCATGCCAGGGTCGTGGTCTATGGAGTGAGCGCGGCCGACGTCGTCATTCCGGCTTTGTGGCTGATGCGCAACTCGATTAGCCTGAACTTCTTTCTCGTGTACGAGACGCCTCTTGCTGATCGGCTCGCCAACATCGCCGAAATCAGCGGGCTATTGGAGCGCGGCGCGCTGATCCACACGATCGGCCGGCGCTTGCCGCTTTGCGACATCGCTCAAGCGCATGATCTGGTGGAGAGCGGCACGGTCATGGGCAAGGTCGTGCTTGACATTTGCTAGTCACGACTGAGCGCAATCGCCTTGAACTGCCGGCGAGCGCGAATGGTCCTACAGCCGGTGATAAATGGGAGCGCGGCCGCCGCGAAAAGGACGTCTGTCTAACAGCCCTGCTCTCATGTCGATGCGCCTGTGGACTTTTCTCCCCCGATCCTGCACCCGCTTGTCGTTGTCAGATGAAAACCGCGATCGATGGACGCTAGACTTATGGCGCTGCATTCCCAACCATCAGATCTTGCTACCCCCGAGGCTGCCGGCCGGCCCCTCCGCATCGCCTTTGTCGGCTTTCCCCGTCTCAGCCTGCTCAATTTGACCGGGCCCTATGAGGTGTTCGCGATGGCGAACAGTCTCAGTCAGAAGCCGCTCTATGAGCTGGCCATCGTTGCCGAGACAGTGGCGCCGCTCGTATCGCAATCGGGCTTCGCTCTGCTGCCGAATGAGGAATTCGCGAAAGCCGGCGGTTTCGACACGATCGTCACGCCCGGGGGGCAGGGCTTGCGCGACCCTCACATCAGCAGGGTCGTTGCGGATTGGCTGCGCGCCCAATTCCCGAAAACGCGACGCATGGTTTCGGTTTGCACGGGCCTCTACGCGCTCGCCGCGACAGGGCTTCTCGATGGAAGACGCGTCGCGATTCATTGGCGCCATGCCGACGATGCCGCCCGCTCTTTCCCCAAGGTCGCCTTCGACGGACAGGTGATCTACGTCAAGGATCCGCCGTTCTTCTCGAGCGCGGGGGTCACCGCGGGAGTGGATTTGGCGCTCGCCCTCGTCGAAGATGATTACGGCCCGGAGCTGGCCCTCGCGATCGCACGCATGCTGGTCGTCTACCTGAAGCGGCCGGGAGGCCAGAGCCAATTCTCCGAGCCGCTACGTTTTCAGACCCGCGCGACTGACCGTTTTGCAAGCCTCGCGGCGTGGCTGCCGGACCATTTGGCTGATGACCTTTCGGTCGAGGTTCTCGCCCGGCGCTCCAACATGAGTCCGCGTCATTTCGCACGCCTTTTCAAGACCGCTTTCGGGACGACCGTTGCCAAATATGTCGAAACTCTAAGATTGACGGCGGCGCGTGAGCGGCTTGGAGCTCCCAAGCATACGGTCGAGAGCGTAGGCTTGTCGGTCGGATTCAAGAGCGCCGACGTGTTTCGCCGAGCTTTTGAGCGGCGCTTCGGAATGGGCCCGGCTGCTTATTCGAGTGCCGACCCCGAAGATGCGGCAGCGTCCGCGCCACTGATGCCGTTCACCGAGAGATATTCTGCGAAAGCACAGATCCGCCACGGAGGACCAGGCCCGCATTGATGAGCTGATTGGGTGACGATGCGGACCGGCCGGATTGGTCGGCGGCCCTTTCCGCCGAGGCTGCCTACGTTTGACAATGGATATGCCGTGCTCAGCTCATCGAGGGGCATCCCACCCGACGACTTGGTGGCGCTGCGTACCGAGTTGCGCGATCCCTAGCTCCACCACATCCCCCACTTTCAGGAATCTCGGCGGCCGCATTCCCATCCCGACCCCGGGAGGTGTGCCGGTTGTGATGATGTCGCCGGTTAGAAGAACCATGAACTGGCTGATATAGCTGACAAGCTTTCGGCAGCTGAAGATCATGGTCCTCGTATTGCCGGTTTGCATCCGCTGGCCGTTGACGTTCAGCCAAATGTCCAGGTTCTGAACATCCTCCAGCTCGTCGTTCGTCACGAGCCACGGGCCGATGGGTCCAAAAGTCTCACAACCCTTGCCCTTGTCCCATGTGCCCCCGCGCTCGAGCTGGAAATTGCGTTCGGAAAGGTCGTTGCAGACCATGAAGCCGGCAACGTGATCGAGCGCTCGATCCTCATCCACATAGGATGCGCGACTTCCAACAACGATCGCCAGCTCGGCTTCCCAATCCATCTTGGTCGACCCGCGTGGCTGCCGAACATCGTCATTCGGCCCCTGGATGCAGCCCGCTGCCTTGGTGAACAGGACCGGCTCCGCCGGGAGCGGCATGTTCGCTTCCGCGGCATGGTCGGCATAATTGAGGCCGACCGCGATGAATTGACGAGTGCCCGCAATCGGGGGACCGAACCGCACCTCCTCCTCGATCAGAGGCAATCCAGCGGGGTCGATCGCCGCGAGCCGCTCCAGGATTTCAGGGCGGAGCGCGTCGGTGTCGATGTCATCGACCTCACTCGACAAATCGCGAAGCTGGCCGCGACCGTCGATCAGACCGGGCTTTTCGGCTCCGCGAGGACCATAACGAACAAGCCTCACGAACATTCCTTCACCTGGACCCGCCGCAATGCGGCTTAGGAGCGAACCACTTCGCGCATCAAGCCGTTTTCCGGTTCCAACGAGCGTTGTCAGTCATGATCTGGGTTTCGTCCTGTTGCGAGGCTCTGCATCGGGCTACGGCGTCATCGGGGGCCCTATGCATCCTAAAAATGCGAAGACATTGTCCATGGAGCGCCGATTTGGCTGGCGCGCTGCCGCCGCAATGGCGCTGCTATTCACGAGTGCGCTGGCGGTCGCGGCCGATCGTTCCGGCCAATGGACGCGGGACATTGCGACAATTGCGAATGACAGGAATGAAGGCCGATTGACCGGCTCCAGAGGCTATCTTCGCGCTGCCCGCTATGTCGAAAAGCGAATTCGCCAGATTGGGCTGAAGCCGGCGGGACAAGGGGGAACGTTCCGGCAGCCCGTCTCCTTCGAGGAGCAGACGATTGATCTTGCGAACTGTTCGGCGATGCTCACGGTTGACGATCGCAGGTTCCCACTGCGGGTTGGTAGCGACCTGATTATCGGCGCGCGGGGTGCGCCGTTGCCACAAGCGCTCGACGCACCGTTGGTGTTCGTTGGCTACGGGCTGCACATGCCCGAGCGACGATATGACGATTTCGCCGGTCTCGACCTGCGCGGCAAGATCGCGGTCGTGATTTCTGGCGGGCCAGCCTCTCTTTCCGGACCCGAGAAAGCGGTGGCGCGAAGCCAGCGTGCGCGGTTTCTCGCTAAAGCGGGAGCGGTCGGCTTGCTTTCCCTGACGACTCCCAAGCAATTCGAAATTCCATGGTCGCGCGTCACTTTGCTGGCCACGCAGCCCGGCATGTATCTTGCCGACGCGAGGCTGCGCGATACGCCTGACGGATATCAAAGTGCGGCGTTGAATCCTTCTATTGCGGAGCGGATCTTCGTCGGCTCGGGACACAGTTTCGCCGAGCTCGCCGACTTGGCGGACCGCTCGGCAGCGGTGCCGCGCTTTCCCCTTAAGGCGCGACTTTCGACCCGGCTCGCAACGTCGCATCGCCGGCTGACCTCTCCGAATCTGATTGCGCTGCTTGAAGGGAGCGACGCACATCTCAAGAATCAATATGTGGTCCTGTCCGCCCATCTGGACCACCTCGGAATCGGCGAACCGATCGGAGGCGATCGAATCTATAACGGGGCAATGGACGATGCGTCCGGAGTAGCTTCCGTTCTCGATATCGCGCGCCAGCTCGCAACCGGGCCTCGACTACGCCGTTCGATGCTGTTCGTGATTATGACGGGGGAGGAAAAAGGGCTACTCGGCTCCTATTATTTTGCCAATCATCCGCCAGTCCCATCCAGTGCGATGGTCGCAGACCTCAACATCGACATGCCGCTACCGCTCTGGAAACTGAAGAAAGTGATCTTGGAGGGCGAGGACGAGAGCGACCTTGGAGACGTTGGCCGCTCTGTCGCAGCAGAGCAGGACCTGCGCGTTGTTCCGGACCCAATTCCCAATCAGAACGTCTTAATCCGCACTGACCAGTTCAGCTTTCTGAGGTCGGGCATTCCGGCGCTCGCCTTCAGGTTCGGCTTTGAGCGAAACACGCCCGAATTTCAGATTCAGCACGATTGGTTCACCAATCGCTATCATGCCCCCAGCGACGATCCGCAACAGCCCGGCGTGCAAGCCAGTGAGGCAATCAGACTCGACGATTATATGAGCGTGATCGCGCGACGCATCGCCGATTCACCCGAACGGCCGCATTGGAAACAGCAAAGCCTGTTCAACGACCGCCACTAAGCTTCGGTCTAGCCGCCCTTTCCCCAATCCCGACGTAGGGCGCTATGGAGTTCCGGTCGGCCGGAGCCGCTTCCATGCCTCGATGAACTGGACCGCAGCGGACACGAACTGTTCGGCTTGGTCGCGACCCTGCTCCGCGGTGGCCAACTTCGGATCGAGTACGCTCCACGATCCCGTATCGGACATCTCCCGAGTCGATGTATGCTTGCCTGTGGATTTCGCTTTCAGCGCTTCGGCCACGAAGACGAGATTGGCCGTCGGATCACCCGCCATCATTTTGGGAATCATGGCCTTGAGATGCGGCGGATAGGTGAGGGTTGCCGGTCTCGCCGCCGACAGATTTACGAGGTTCGGCGTAAGATATAGCGACAGGCTGGTTTCGGCGACGCCGGCGTGCCGGTCAAAGTCGGGGAGCGGTGCGCCCGCCGGACGCGGCGGGGCCTTGGGTCGATAAGGCGCGGCGGCTTCGCCCAGCTCCACGGCGATGCCGCTCGTTTCCTGGTTGATCCGATCGACGATGAACCGGCTGGTCGCTGCATTGCCCCCGTGACCGTTGAGGATCAAAAAGCGCTTAAAGCCGTGGTGGATGAGGCTCTGGACGGCTTCGAAATAGACGCGCTCGATGGTCTCGGCCGACAGCGTGATCGTGCCGGGAAATTCCATATGATAGGGTGAATTACCCGGCAGCAGGATCGGTGCCACGAGCACATCGGTGCGCTGGGCGATCAACTTGGCTTCTTCGGTGCTGTTGAAGAAATCGGTGCCGATCGGACCCTGCAGGCTATGCTGCTCCAGGGCGCCGACCGGAATGATCACCATGTCGCTGCGCGTGAGGAGGGACTGCACCTCGGGCCAGGTCATGTCCGGTAGATAATTCTTGATCTTCGCCTCGTGCCACAGCGGATTGGCTGGCGCCACGGATGGAGGGGCGGCGGCATGAGCGGGGGCGGCCAGCTCCAGACTTCCTCCACAGACGAGCAGCCCGATCAATCGGGTGATGATTCCGGAGATTCGCATAAGAGCTCCTCAGTCCATTTTGTGAATGTTAGCGGCAGCCGTGGTGCCGTCCGCTCTAACGGGCCTGGGCAGCGGGATAGTCGGTATAGCCTTGAGCACCGCCGCCAAAGAATGTGCTGCGATCCGCCTCGTTCAACGAAATATCTTGCTTGAGTCGCGTAACGAAGTCAGGGTTGGCAAGCACCATCTGACCGTAGGATTCGAGGTCGGCGGCCCCCGAAGCCACGTCGGCACCACTCTCGACAAGCGGGCGGCCTGGACGGTTCAGAATGATTGCCCGGCTCCAGCGCCGCCGAAGGTCAGCCAATAATGGTTCGTCGCCTCCATCGATGACGTGCAAATAGGCGAGGCCGAGCTTGTCCAATTGCACCGTCAGATGGCGATAGAGCTCAGGGCCGTCCGGACCCTCGTCAATGTCTCCGGCGCTCGATCCGGGAGACAGGCGGATGCCTACCCGGTCGGCTCCGATCTCGTCCGCGACCGCTTTTGCGACGTCGAGCGCGAACCGAGCGCGGTTGTCGATAGAGCCTCCAAATTCGTCGGTTCGAATATTGGCGACCGGCGCAAAGAATTGCTGCACGAGATAGCCGTTGGCGCCGTGGATCTCGACCCCGTCAGCGCCCGCCTCGATCGCCCGGCGCGCCGCGAAAGCGAAATCGGCGGCGGTGCGCCGGATCTCGTCAACGCTCAGTGCGCGTGGTGTCGGGATTTTCTTCATGCCGCCGGCGGTGAACATGTCGGTTTGAGGCGCTATGGCGCTCGGAGCGACGGGCTGCCGGTGATGGGGGGTATTATCGGGGTGCGATATTCGCCCGACGTGCATCAGCTGGATAAACATGTGCCCACCCGCCCCGTGAACCGCCTCCGCCACTTTTTTCCAGCCTGCGACGTGGGCATCGGTGTAGATTCCCGGAGTGGCGAGATAACCCTGCCCATCGTCGGACGGCTGGGTGCCTTCCGTAACGATCAATCCGACCGCAGCGCGCTGGGCATAATAATCGGCCGCGAGCTTCCCCGGAGTGCCGTCGAAGTCCGCTCGGCTTCTCGTCATCGGCGCCATCACAATTCGATTGGGAAGATCGTACCGCCCCAAGCGAACCGGTGTGAACAGAGGATTCATCAAACCTCCTGATGGCATGAGAGCATTTCGCGCACTCCAGCGGAATGTTCGAAGGAAAACGGACCGGTCCAGAAGATTGAAACCGAGCCGGAGACCTGCCGCGCGTGGCGCCGGGCCGCCGTCGCAACTTATCTCGCAAACAACGATAAGCGCCAATCTCGCAAGGGTAAGGTCGAAGACCAGACGATTCCGGCCACCGAAACGCCAGGGCTATTGCAAAGCCGGTCGGCCGGCGCTCTGCTCCGTTAAAATGGTGCGAGCTATGCGACCAGAGCTACGCGCCTGCTGCCGCCATCGCGCCGGCCGTCGTGACCAGAATTGGGGGTTTGTATGAGATTTGTTCCACTGCTGATATTCGCGACGTCTCCAGCGCTCTGGCCGACGGCGGCGCAGGCTGACAATGTTCATTTTCCATTGGCCGCAGGCTCACTCCCGGCGGGGGCGGTCTCTCCTGCCGGTAATCCGGCTTTCAGTGCCGCAGTATTGGCCGGAGATACTCTGTATATTTCCGGATCGATTGATCTGGACCCGGCGACAGGGAAGCCCCCGTCTGATCCCAAGGTCGGCGCGAAGATCATCCTCGACGGTATGAAACGAACCGTCGAGCAGGCCGGGATGACCATGGATGATCTTGTGTGGGTCCAGGTGTTCGCATCCGATCTTTCGAACTATGCAGCTTTCAACGAAGTATATCGCGGTTACTTCAAGGGACCCTTGCCGGCACGTGCATTTGTGGGAGCGGGCAGCCTGCTTGCAGGTGCACATTTTGAAGTGATGGGAATAGCCGTGAAAGCGAAGCCAAAATGAGTCGCTGGAACCGCGGCCCCGACCACATGTCGGTGTCCACCGATCGCAGACACCACGATTTCAAGTCCCGTTAGGCGCCGCCAGAGCGCAGGATGTGCGGGATGTCCGAGCGCCGGTGATAGCCACATGAGCGCTTTTTTACCCATTCCTCGATGATGTTGGCGATCCGCGCCGCCGCCTTGCCGTCGCCGTACGGAAAGGAACGGCGGCGCATTCGATCGAGCGCGGCGGGGTCGTGCAGGAGTCGGCGTGCCTCGGAGATGATGCGCTCGGATGAGGTGCCGACGAGAGACGCGCTCCCATGAGCAATACCCTCCGGCCGCTCGGTCTTCTCGCGCAGCACCAGCAGCGGGATGCCGAGTGCGGGCGCTTCCTCCTGGATGCCGCCGGAATCGCTGAGGATGAGGTCGGCAGCGCGCATCCGCTGGATGAGCTCGCGGTGACTGCAGGGCTCCAAAAGGCGGATGTTCTCCTTCCCGCCAAGCAGCTCGCGCATGGTCGCGGCGACGTAGGCGTTCGGGTGAAGGACGAAGTCGATGATCGCCTCGCTTGCAAGCTCGCGCAGAACGGTCGCGATTGCGTGCAATCCCTCGTCCCAAGATTCGCGCCGATGCGCGGTGACGAGAAGCTGTGGAAGGCCGCCGCCTTGCCGCTTCGCCGGCGGCAGATTGGCTTCGACCGCGAGCACGGCGTCAATCGAGGTATTGCCGGTGACATGGATTTCGCCAGGCACGCCCTCGGCGCGGAGGTTTGCAGCGGCGAAGGGTGTCGGTGCGAACAGCAGGTCGGCCTGCGCATCGATCGCGGTCCGATATTCTTCCTCGGGCCACGGCAATTGCGGATCGTGCGTCCGAAGCCCGGCTTCGACATGAGCGACCGCGACGCCCGCGGTGAAGGCGGCAAGCGCCGCGCCGAGTGCGCTCGACGTGTCCCCCTGCACGATAATCAGGTCCGGCGGTGAAGCGAACCGCCGCAGGAGGGCGAAGGTCACCGTGCCGACATGCCGGTGCGGGTCTTCCTCGCCTGCGCAATCGAGCCGCTCGGCGCGAAATCCGGCAAGCCCGAACTCGTCGGGTCCGATATCGCGGTGCTGGCCCGTGAAGACGAGCGTCGACGGCAGCCCGCGCTCGGCAAGCGCCTGCGCGACCGGTGCCAATTTGATGGCTTCGGGTCTGGTGCCGATCACCAGCCTAATGTCGGCAGAACGCAGCCTTCCCCCTAGCTCGGCGGCCCCACTGTGCCGCCGCTAGGGGCGAAGCTCAACGGAAATTGTCGGCGTAGGCCTGGATTTTGAGGCGCGCGAGGGGGGCGGGGATCAAATGATAGTCGAGCCCGTGCTTTTCGCAGTAGGCGATCGCGGCCTCTTTCGAGGCAAAGGCCATCCGCACCTGCGGGTTGGTGTCGCTCGAGCCATTCCAGCCGGTCAGCGGGTCGGGGCGGAGCGGCTGCTGGCGTTCAAATTCGAGGATCCATTTTCCGGCATTGGCCTTGCCCGACTGCGTCGTCTTGCGTTCCTGCTCCAGGATCCGGGCCGTCGTCATGGCAGTCGAGGTGGCAAAGAGCGCAGCTCAAATCAAGACGCGCGCTTGGATTTGAGCGTCGGTGCCGCCGAGGCGGGGTCGTCGGGCCATGGGTGCTTGGGGTAGCGGCCGCGCATGTCCTTTGCGACCTCGCGCCAGCTGCCGGCCCAGAAGCCCGGCAGGTCGCGCGTCGTCTGGATCGGCCTGCCCGCTGGCGAGGTAATGGCGAGGACCAGTGGCACCGCGCCGTTCGCGACCGTCGGGTGGCGCGACAGGCCGAACAGGGCCTGGGCGCGGACTTCGGCGGTGGGCCCGCCGTCGGCCGAATAGTCGATCGCGTGGCGGCTTCCGGCGGGGCTTGCGAACTCCGCGGGCGCGAGCCGGTCGAGCTTGCGCGCAGCCTCATAGCCGAGCAACTGCCCGAGTCCGGAAAGGAGCGCGCCAGGCGCGATGTCGCCGAGCCGGCGCTTGCCCGAGAGCGGCGGCGCAAGCCATTCGTCGAGCCGCTCGGTCAACGTTGCGTCATCGAGCGGCGGGATCGAATTGTCGAACCTATACGCGAAGGCGGCGCGGTGCCGAAGCTGAAGGCCTCGCTCGTCCCACGGCAGGAGAGCGAGGCCATGCTCGCGAACGCCATCGAGCAGCGCCTGCTCGATCGCTCGCTGGTCGGGCGCCGGATCGGGCCCGCTCGACAGGCGGATGGCGCCGAGGCGGCGGCTGCGGGTTGGCGTGACCGAGCCGGTTGCCGGATCGAAGGCGCCGTCGTGGCGCGTCTCGATTCGAGCGGCGAAGAGGTCGAGGACCTCGCGCTCGTCGATTGCTGCGGCCGAAAGGATCCGCGCGCCGGACGCATGACCGGCCACCTCGCCGACCGCGAGCCACTCGCTGCGCGCGAGCGTCGACGCCGGGTCGAGGCGGAACCCGCGTCCGCCGACCGATTGCCAGCTCTCGCCCGAGGGATCGCGGCGGCGTGAGACCCGGTCGGGAAAGGCGAGCGCGAGGGCTGCGCCTAATCCCTCCCCCCGCTGCGGGGGAGGGTCGACTCGCGCGGAGCGCGAGCGGGGAGAGGGGC
>Ga0068852_100003546_pt1 | contig 10916 bp, 2 predicted proteins | sample KBSCornC22_FD_66594 | JGI IMG/M metagenome (GOLD analysis project Ga0068852, IMG submission 66594) | Corn rhizosphere microbial communities from Kellogg Biological Station, Michigan, USA - KBS Corn C2-2 | ecosystem: Host-associated > Plants > Roots > Rhizosphere > Soil ... | reverse complement strand
GACATCCAGATCGGCGCCACCAGCGTGGCCGGCACGATGACGCTCACCTCCGACAGCGGCAACATCACGCAGACCGGCGTGCTGAGCACCGGCGCCGATGGCAGCGTGTTCACGACCTCGACGGCGGGCAAGACCATCGACCTGTCCACGTCCACCAACACCTTCGGTTCGCACACGGTGGCCTTCACCACCAGCGGTGCGGCGGGCGACGTGGCGGTGAAGTCGGACACGCTGAGCTTTGACACGACCAACGTGGGCGGCAAGCTGACGGCCACGACGACGACGGGTGGCATCAGCGAAGTGGGCGCCATCGGCACCGGCGCGACGAGCAGCAGCTTCACCGTGCCCACGGGGCAGTCGATCAACCTTGGCACGCAGGCCAACACGCTGGCCTCCGCGGTCTCGTTCAGCGGTGCGACCGACCTTGCATGGCGCAACGCGGGCGACCTGCAGATCGGCACCACCTCGGTGGACGGCAAGTTCACGCTGACCTCCGACACCGGCAACATCACGCAAGGCGGGGTGCTGACCTCGGGTGCTGATGGCAGTGTGTTCACCACCTCGGCCAGCGGCAAGACGGTCGACCTGTCGACCTCGACGAATGCCTTTGGCGCGCACACGGTGGCTTTCAACACCAGCGGCGCGGCAGGCGATGTGGCGGTGAAGTCGGACACGCTGAAGTTCGACACGACGCACGTCGGCGGCAAGCTGACGGCGACGACAACCACCGGCGGCATCACCGAGAGCGGAGCGATCACCACCGGCGCCACCGGCAGCAGCTTCACGGTCGCGGCCGGCCAGTCCATCAACCTCGGCACGCAGGCCAACAGCCTCGTCGGCGCCTCCGCGGCGGGCCTGGCCTTCAGCGGCGAGACCAACCTCGCGCTGCGCAACGTGGGCGACATCCAGGTTGGCGCCACGACGGTCGGCGGCACGATCTCGCTCACCTCCGACAGCGGCAACATCACGCAGACCGGCGTGCTCGGCACCGGCGCCGATGGCAGCGTGTTCACCACCTCGACGTCCGGCAAGACCATCGACCTGTCCACGTCCACCAACACCTTCGGCTCGCACTCGGTGGCCTTCAACACCAGCGGCGCGGCAGGCAACGTGGCGGTCACGTCGGACCAGCTCGTGCTGGGCGCGAGCGCCGTGGGCGGCAAGCTGACGGCCACCGCGGCCACCGGCGGCATCACCCAGGCGGGCGTGATCAGCACCGGTGCCAACGGCAGCGTGTTCACCACCTCGACCTCCGGCCAGGCGATCGACCTGTCCACCTCCACCAATGCCTTCGGCAGCCACACGGTCGCCTTCAACACCACCGGCGTGGCGGGCGACGTGGCGGTCAAGTCCGACAGCCTCGTCTTCGGCGCGACCAGCATGGGCGGTGCGCTCACCGCCACGGCCACGACCGGCGGCATCTCGCAATCGGGCGCCGTCACCACCGGCACGGCGGGCAGCAGCTTCAGCGTGGCGGCGGGCCAGTCCATCGACCTCGGCACGCAGGCCAACAACCTCGTCGGCGCGGCCGGCGCCGGCCTGGCCTTCAGTGGCGAGACCAACCTCGCCTTGCGCAACGTGGGCGACATCCAGATCGGCGCGACCTCGGTCGGCGGCACGATCAAGCTCACCTCCGACACCGGCAACATCACGCAAAGCGGCGTGCTCGGCACCGGCGCGAACGGCAGCGTCTTCACCACGTCCACCGCGGGCAAGACCATCGACCTGTCCACGTCCACCAATGCCTTCGGTGCGCATTCGGTGGCGTTCAACACCAGCGGCGCTGCCGGTGACGTGGCGGTGAAGTCCGACAGCCTCGTGCTGGCCGCAAGCAGCATCGGCGGCAAGATCACCGCCACCACCACGGCCGGCGGCATCAGCGAAACCGGCGCACTGGTGACGGGCGCCGCGAACAGCAGCTTCACCGTGTCGGCGGGCCAGTCCATCGACCTCGGCACGCAGGCGAACAACCTCGTGGGCACCGGCCTCGCGTTCGCCGGCGAGACCGACCTCTCGCTGCGCAACCTGGGCGACGTGCAGCTCGGTGCGACCTCGCTCGCCGGCAAGATCGTGCTCATCTCGGACACCGGCAACATCACGCAAAGCGGCGCGCTGGGCACGGGCGCCGACGGCAGCGTGTTCACCACGTCGACCTCGGGCAAGACGATCGACCTGTCGACCTCGACCAACAGCTTCGGAACGCACACGGTGGCCTTCAACACCAGCGGCGCGGCGGGCGACGTGGCGGTGAAGTCGAACAGCCTGGTGCTGGCCGCGAGCACCATCGGCGGCAAGCTCACGGCCACGACGACTGCTGGCGGCATCAGCGAAACCGGCGCCATCACCACCGGCGCCGCAAACAGCAGCTTCACGGTGTCGGCGGGGCAGTCGATCAACCTCGGCACGCAGGCCAACAACCTCGTGGGCACGGGCCTCGCGTTCGCAGGCGAGACCGACCTCGCGCTGCGCAACCTGGGCGACATCCAGATCGGCGCCAACACGCTCGCGGGCAAGCTCGTCCTCACCTCGGACAGCGGCAACATCTCGCAGACCGGCGTGCTCACGACGGGTGCGGACGGCAGCGTGTTCACCACGTCCACCGCCAACAAGACCATCAACCTCGCGACCGCGCTGAACCAGTTCGGCACGCACACCGTCGCCTTCAACACGACCGGCGCATCGGGTAACGTGGCGCTGCTGTCGGATTCGCTGAAGTTCGCCACGAGCAGCGTCGGCGGGCGCATCACGGCGACCACCTACGCCGGCGGCATCACCGAAACCGGCGCGATCACCACCGGCGCGACGGGCAGCAGCTTCGGCGTCTCGCCCGGCCAGTCGGTGAACCTCGGCACGCAGGCGAACAGCCTCGCCGGCGCCGTGAGCTTCACCGGCGCGACCGATGTCGCGTGGCGCAATGTCGGCGACCTGCAGCTCTCGGCCACGACTGCGGCCGGCAAGTTCACCATCACCTCCGACACCGGCAACATCACGCAGGCCGGCGTGCTGACCGCGGGCGCAGACGGCAGCGTGTTCTCCACCTCGGCGACGGGCAAGACCATCGACCTGTCCACGTCGACGAATGCCTTCGGCACGCACACCGTGGCCTTCGCCACCAGCGGCTCGGCAGGCGACGTGGCGGTGAAGTCCGACAGCCTGAAGTTCGCGGCCAGCAACGTCGGCGGCAAGCTCACCGCAACGGCCGCCACCGGCACCATCGGCCAATCCGGCGTCATCACGACGGGGGCGAACGGCAGCCAGTTCACCACCTCGACGTCCGGGCAGGGTGTCACCCTCAACCTCGCGAATGCGTTCGGTGCGCACACGGTTGGCTTCCAGACGACCGGCGCGGCGGATGTGACGGTGACGTCCGATTCGCTCGCGCTGGCCACGAGCAGCATCGGCGGCAAGCTGCTCGCGACGGCGCAGACGGGCAACATCACTCAAGTCGGTGCGGTCACGGTGGGCGCGGACAACAGCGTGTTCAGCACGCTCGCGTCCAACGCCACCATCGACCTGTCGACTTCGACCAACGGTTTCGGCGCGCACGCCGTGTCCTTCGACACCGTCGGCGCGGCGGGCGACGTGAGCGTCAAGGCCAATCAGCTCGTGCTCGGCGCGAGCACCATCGGCGGCAAGCTCACCGCGGTGACGACCACCGGCGGCATCACCGAGACCGGCGCGGTCACGACGGGCGCGACGGGCACGACGTTCTCCGTCGTGGCCGGCCAGTCCATCGACCTTGGCACGCAGGCCAACCAGTTCTCGGACGCCGGCTTCAGCAACGCGGCCAACGTGAGCTTGCGCAACGTCGGCGACTTCCGCATCGGCGCGACCACCTTGCCGGGGCGCATCGTCATCAGCTCCGACGGCGGCAACATCAGCCAGGGCGGCGCGATCAGCACCGGCGCGGACGGCAGCAGCTTCACCACCGTGGCCGCGGGCAAGACCATCGACCTGTCGACCGCGGCCAACAGCTTCGGCACGCACACCGTCACCTTCTCGACCAACGGCAGCGGCGCCGACGCCAAGCTGCGCAGCGATTCGATCAAGCTCGCCGGTGCAGGCGTGGGCGGCAACCTCGAACTCACCGCGACCGCAGGCGACATGAGCCAGACCGCGCAGCTCGTGGTCGGTGGCACGGCCATCCTCAACGCGGGCGCCGGCACGGTCAACGTGACCTTCACCGACCCGACCAACCGCATCACCTCCGCATCGCTCAACCCGACAGGCGCCGGGACCTTGAACACGGTGCAGCTTGTCACCGGCGGCGGCCTGGGTGTTGGCGGCGATGCGACCAGCCTGCAGGTGACGGCCGGCGGCGCGGTGTCGCTCACCGGCGGCAACTACACGACGCTCGCGCTCAGCATGCCCAGCGGCCTGAGCCAGACCGGCGCGGTCTCGGTGAGCGGTACGACGAGCATGGTCGCCACCAGCGCGGGCGTGGCGGTGGACCTGTCCACCAACGGCACGCTCAATGAATTCTCGATCGTGACGCTCGCCGCTGGCGCAGGCAATTCCTTCGGCGCCGTCGCCATCAACGACCGCGACGTGGCCCGCACCGACGGCCTGCGCGTGAACGGCGATGCGGGCAGCCTGGCCGCGGCGACGGCCGGCGCGCTGCTGCTTGGCGGCGGCACCTACGGCTCGCTGGACCTGTCGGCCGGCAGCACGATGGCGCAGCTCGGCGCCCTGACCGTCAGCGGCGGCACGACGCTGCACGCCACGGCGGCGGGCGTCAATGCCAACCTCGGCAGCGCGTCGAACAGCCTGCCCAGCGTCGTGCTCGACACGGCGGGCGGCAGCTTCAACACGGCAACGCTCACGACCACCGGTGGCCTGGCGTTGAGCGGCGATGCGACGACGCTCAACGCCAATGCCGGCTCCACGCTGAGCTTCGGCGGCGGCAACTACGGCGCGGTGAACGCGAATGCCGGCGGCGCCATCACGCAGACGGGCGCGCTGTCGGTCAGCGGCACGCTGGCGCTGGTGGCCAACGCACCAGCGCTCGCGGTCGACCTGAGCACCAACGGCGCGGCCAACGAGTTCAACACCGTCACGCTCACGCCGGGCACCGGCACGTTCGGCAGCGTGGCGCTGCATGACCGAGACCAGACGCGCGTCGATGGCCTGACCGTGTCGGGCCAGGCAGCAGCGCTGTCCGTCACCACCGGCGGGGCGCTGAACCTCGGCACCGGCACGTGGACTTCGCTGCTGGCCGACACCAGCGCGGGCAACGGCGCGATCACGCAGACCGGCGCGATCGACGTCGGCACGCTGCAGCTGAATGCCGGCACGGGCGACATCGCGCTCTCGCGCACCGACAACGCGCTCGGCACCGTGACCATCGCTGCGGCGCATGACGTGCAGATCGCCGACGTCGACGGCTTCACGCTCGGCAGCAGTCAGGTCTCGGGCCTGCTCACGCTGGACAGCAGCGGCGCCATCCACATCGCGGGCACGGTGACCGGCGGCGGCAGCGTCGCCAAGACGGGCAGCGGCACGCTGCTCATCGATGGCGCGCAAGGCTGGACGGGGTCCACCGCAGTGCATGCCGGCACGGTGTTGCTGCAGGGCGCGACGGCCACCGTCGGCACGGGCGCCATCACCCTCGATGCAGGCACCACGCTCACCCTCGGCGGCGGCGTGTCGCTGCCGTCGGCGGTCAACAGCCAGGGCGGAGCAATCAAGGTCGCGGCCGCCGACAGCGGCACGCTCACTGGTGCGCTGAGCCTCAACGCCACCACCACGCTGGACGTGGGCAGCGGCGGCAACCTGTCGCTCACCGGCGCCGTGTCGAGCGCCAGCCCGACGGCCGGGCTCATCAAGACGGGCACCGGTGTTGCCCACCTCTCAGGCGCCAACACCAGCACCGGCACGACGGACGTGCAGCAAGGCACGCTGCGGCTCGAAGCCGCGAACGCCGCCTCGCCCTCGAGCGCGATGCAGGTGTCCGCGGGCGCGACGCTGGATGTCGCGGCCGACGTGTCGCTGGGCTCGTTGAGCGGCCTGGGCACGGTGACGCTCGAGACCGTGCAGCTGCAAGTGGGGGCGCTCAACAGCAGCACCAGCTTCGGCGGTGTCATCGGCGGCACCGGCAGCCTGCTCAAGACGGGCACCGGCACGCTGACGATGTCCGGCGCCAATGCGTACGTCGGCACGACCCAGGTCGTCGGTGGCACGCTCGCCACCGGCGCGGCCGGTGTCATCCCCGATGGCAGCGCCGTCAGTGTCGGCCCGGCGGCCACGCTCCTGTTGGGCGGCGACGAAACCATCGGCTCGCTGGCGGGCTCAGGCGCGGTGAACCTGCAAGGGCATCGCATCACCGTCGGTGGCGACGGCACTTCGACGCTCTTCTCCGGCACGCTCGCGGGAACGGGCGGCCTCACCAAGACCGGCGCCGGCGCCTTCACGCTGTCGGGCACCAGCAGCTACGGCGGTGCCACGCAGCTTGCGCAGGGCACGCTGGTGGTGTCCTCGTCCACCGCATTGCCGGCGAATGACGACGTCGCGGTGGCGTCCGGCGCCACGCTGTCCGTGCAGGCGCCGCTCACGCTCGGCGCCGTGACCGGCGCGGGCGACCTGCTGCTGGGCGGCACCAGCCTGTCCATCGGCGGACACAACGCGACGGCGCAGTTCGATGGCGCCGTGCGCGGCAGCGGGGCGCTGCACAAGGTGGGCACCGGCACGGCCACGCTCACCGGCACGAGCGACTTCACCGGCAGCACGGCCGTCGATGCAGGCACGCTGCTCGTGTCCGGCAGTTTCACGGGCGACCCGACGCTCGCGGTCGCCAGCGCCGGCACGCTCGAACTCGCAGCGGCCCAGCGCTTTGCCAACCTGTCGGGCAGCGGCCACATCGTGCTCGACGGCGTCCAGCTCACCGTGGGCGACGACAACGCCGACAGCAGCTTCTCCGGCATTGCGAGCGGTGCGGGCAGCCTCGTCAAAGCAGGCACCGGCACCCTGGTGCTGACGGGTGACAACAGCTATGGCGGCGGCACCACCATCCAGGCGGGCACGCTGCAACTGGGCAGCGGCGGCACCACCGGCATCGCGGGCAGCGGCAGCATCGTCGACAACGGCACCCTGCGCATCCAGCGCAGCGATGCGCTGGCCTTGGCGATGCCCATCAGCGGCAGCGGCGCGGTGGAAATCGCGCAAGGCACGGTGACCTTGTCGGGCAGCGGCAACGCCTGGACCGGCGCGACGCGCGTGCTGGCCGGCGAGCTGCGCACGAGCGGCGCCGAGCAATTGCCCGACGCCAGCGCAGTGCAGGTGGCCGCGGGCGCGAGCCTCACGCTCGGTGGCAACGAGACGGTCGCGTCGATCAGCGCGGACGGCCTCGTCACCGCGCACGGCAACATCACCACCAGCGGCGACCAGGCCTACCGCGGCGGACTCGTCGTCGCCACCGGCGGCGCCTTCGCGCTCACCGGCGCGGCGATCGATGCGGGCCATGCCGGCAACGACCTCGGCACCGGGCCCATCGCCATCACGGCCGACACGATCTCGCTGGCATCGGCGCCGGTCACCGGCGGCACGCATGCCGACCTGCACCTGGGCAACGTGACGCTCGGCCATGGCGGCGACATCACCGCCGGCCGCGTCATGCTGGACGGCAACCTGCAGCTTGCCGCCGGCACGCTCAACGTGGTCGCCGACGCCAAGCCCGATGCGGCCAAGGCCGTGACTGCCGGCATCTCGCAGGTGCCGCTCACCGGCCGGCAACTGGCCTGGGCCGAGGACACGCTGGCGCAATCGGCGGGAACGACCATCAACGTGGCCAGCGGCGCGACGCTCAAGCTGTCGGCCACGGGCGCCGGGTCCATCGCGCTCCTGGAAGACGGCAACCAGTTCCTCGGCAGCCTGTCCGCGCTCAGCGGGCCGGCGTTCAACACGGCCTGGGCGCCGGTCATCTCAGGCACGAACGCGATCACCTCGCGCGTGCGCATCGCGGGCGACGTGGTCAACGTCGGCGGCTCGGGCGTCGAGGCGGACGTCATCAACATCCGCGCCAACCAGCTCTCGACGCAGGGCAGCGCCGCGCTCGTCGCGCGCATGCCCTTCGACAACATCCTGCTGGGCACCGGCGCCTCCGAGCCGTCGCTCGTGCTGGAGCTGGCGCCGGGGGCCTTCTCGCTCACCACGCCGTTCGGCTCGGGCACCACGCCGATCAACGTGTCGGTAGGCTCGGTCACCACCGGTCCGCGCACGGGGCTGCCCGATGCCGGCTTCGTGCGGGTGCTGCCCAAGGGTGGCGCGTCGGGCGCGACGGCGGTCTTCCTCGTCGGCCCGACGGTGGGCACGGGCTTCGGCTACGCCTTCTTCAACGAGGGCGTGGGCAAGCCCACCGAGATCCCGGTGTTCTACAACGGCGTGCTGCCGCAGACGCCGCAGGTCACCGGCTCCTTGTCGGCCGTGGCGTCGGTGGCCGAATCCGCTCGGCGCGATCGCTTCCAGGAAGCGGTGCGCACCGAGAACGTCACCGTGCGCCTGCGCAGCGGCGTGATCGCCGAAGTAGGCCCCGGCCGGCCGGCCACGGTGGGCACCGAAGGCGCCGCCACGCCGCCGCTTTGCAACCCGCGTTCCAACTCACTGACTTGCGATGAGAAGTAGCCGTACCTCGAGTTCAGCCCGTCGCCGTTTCCTCGGTGCCGCCGCGGCCTGCGGCGCACTGGTGCCCACGCTCGGCGCGCAGGCGCAGCCCGGTGCGGCCACCACCGCCGGCCAGACGCGGCTCGCGCTGCTGATGGGCAACCGCAACTACCCGACGCCCTTCGACCTGCCGCCGATTCCGAAGAACGTGCACGACGTGGACCAGGCGCTGCAGGCACGCGGCTTCGAGGTGAGCAACGGGCTCGACCTCGACCCCGCCGCCGCGCGGCAAATGCTCGATGCCTTCGTCGAGAAGGTAAAGCACTCGCCCGACGATGCGGTGGTGTTCTTTTATTTCTCCGGCCATGGCGTGCAGGTCGATGCATCGAACCTGCTGCTGCCGGCGGGGCTCAACCCGTCGGCCAGCAGCGACACCTTGCTCAAGGGCAGCGTGCAGCTCCTGCGCGACGTGATCCTGCGCATGCCCGAGCGGCAGAACGGCATGACCATCGCGGTGGTCGACGCCTGCCGCACCAGCCTGAAGGCGACGATCGGCGGCACCGACGAAGGCCTGAACCAGGTCGAGGCGCCGCCGGGCTGCCTCATCGCGTTCTCCACCGGCGCCGGCCGCCCGGCCATCGCGCCGGCCGTGGATACGCTGAACACCTTCTACACCGGCTCGCTCGTGAAGGTGATGAACTCGCTGTCGGGCGAGGTGACGTTTTCCGACCTGTTCCGGCTCGTGAAGGTCGACGTCGAGCGCACGATGTCCAACCACCCGGTCGAGGCCATCCGCAAGCTCACGCAGCGGCCCTTCATCGCCGAGAACACCAAGGTGCGCGTGCCGCTGGCTTTGCGCGCCGCAGCGCCGGAAGCCGCGGCGTCGGGTGCGGATGCCGGCAACGAAGATGCGGATTGGGCGGCCATCGAGGCAAGCAACTGGCCGCACGAGATCGTGCAGCTCACCGAGTCCTTCCTCAAGGCCTTTCCCAAAGGCCGCTTCAACGCGAGCGCGCAGGTGGCGCACGACGGCGCCGAGGAAGCGGTGCGCACGCTCAAGCGATCGGACGTCCGGCTGTACAAGAGCGCCTTCCAGCCGCAAGCCGATGCCGGCGCCGACGTGCGCCGCGACGTCTACCGCGCGGCCCGCGGCGACAAGGACGCCGCCGCGCGCCTGGGCCGCCGTGCCATGGCCGAGGGCAGCACGCCCGCGGCCACCTCGCGCTACGAAGGCTGGCTGCAGTACGCCACCTCGCTGGGCAACGGCATCGCGGCGTACGAACTGGCCCTGCACTACCGCGGGCGCGAGCAGCCGCTGTTGGCCGGCCAGTTCGAGGCGCGTGCGCGAGAGCTTGGCTACAACCCGCCGCCGACGCTGGACAACGTGCGGAAGTAACGGCCGCGATGCGGCATCATTCGGCCCGCCATGAAAGGAACCACCATGACGGGATCACACCGCTTGAAGCTTGCATTCACCGCCGCCTCGTGCGCGTTTGCGCTGGGCATGGGCACGGCGTCATTCGCTGCCGACGCGCCTAAGGCCAAGTCGTCGAAACCGGCTGCCAAGGCCGCCGCGAAGAAGGCGCCCGTCGTCGTCCTGCCTGCCGCCGACAAGGAGCAGCTCGAAGCGGCCAAGCTCGTCTACTACGGCCACTACGAGTGCGGGATGCAGCAGATCGTCGACATCACCGAGGACGCCAAGGACGCCGGCTATGTGGACGTGAAGCACGCCAAGGCGCTGTACGTGATGAAGCCGGTGCTCTCGTCCACCGGCGCGTTGCGGCTGGAAGACGTGAAGGGCCAGACGCTGATGGTGCAGATCGCCAACAAGTCCATGCTGCTGGACGTGAAGGCGGGGCATCGCATCGTCGACGACTGCATCAGCCCGAAGCAGCGCGAGCTGATGGAGGCCGCGGCGAAGGCGAAGGAAGCCGCCGCCGCCGCAGCGAGTGCGGCATCTGCGCCCGGCCAGGACGTGAATGGCACGACGCCCAATGCGCCGGCCAGTGCGCCGGTGAAGTGACCGGCTCTCGCGTCTCGTGAACTAGCGGGTCCACGGCGCGGCGCGGTCGGTCGCGATGCCGTAGCGCTGCGTCGCCTCGGCCAGCAGCTGCCGGTCGCCCGCGCCTTCGCGCACCAGCGCCTGCAGCGCGGCCAGCACGATGTGGTGCCGGTCCACTTCGAAGAAGCTGCGCAGCGCAGTGCGCTTGTCGCTGCGGCCGAAGCCGTCGGTGCCCAGGGTCACGTAGCGCGCATCGACGTATTCGGCGATGAGCTGCGGCCACGCGCGCACGTAGTCGGTGGCGGCGATCACCGGCGCG
>Ga0068852_100003545_pt1 | contig 10917 bp, 9 predicted proteins | sample KBSCornC22_FD_66594 | JGI IMG/M metagenome (GOLD analysis project Ga0068852, IMG submission 66594) | Corn rhizosphere microbial communities from Kellogg Biological Station, Michigan, USA - KBS Corn C2-2 | ecosystem: Host-associated > Plants > Roots > Rhizosphere > Soil ... | reverse complement strand
ATGGTGACCTCTACGACGCGCTCGACAAGATGTCCGCGTCATTCCGTGCCCTTGGGCTCGACGCGTTTCTCGCCGCGAATCCCGAGGGCGCGGCCAGCGTCGCGGCCCGCGCGGCAGATTTCAAACAGAAACTGTTCGAGACGCACATGCTCTTCAACGAATTCCTGCGCACCGCCGTCCGCCAGCTCCGGATCGAAAGAAGCAGGTAGCGGCGCAGTCGACCTGCACAGATCGCGATAGCAGCTTAGGCTCGGACGAGTTGAGAGTTCTATCAGCTGATCTTGGTAATTTCGCCGGAACGGACGGGGCGGAGGTCTGCATCAGTGCGTGCGCGCAATCTGATCTGCGCGGTCGCGTGCTGTGTACTGGTCACGAGCGGATGTGGCTCCCACGTGCCTCCTGGGCAGTATTTCGGCCACACCTTCGGCGCAGCAGCCGCTGAAGCACCGCCGCAAGGCGGGCCGAATGCCTCGTCGGCGAATCCGGTGGCGGGCCCGGCTCCGGTCGGCAACACCATTTCCAACGGGGCGACCCAGCCCGGCGGTCAATTCTCCTCAACCGGGTCCACCGGGCAGACGAGCGCCCCTCCCGGGCGCCCGGCTGGGGCGGGAATCGCCCGCGGCAGCTGCACCGGATTCCGCAACAGCACCGGAATCAGCGACTCCTCGATCAATATCGCCAATATCGCCGACGTCAGCGGCCCGGTGCCGGGGCTGTTCAGCTCTGCGCAACAGGCTGTACTCGCCTATCAGGCCTATTTCAATTCCTCGACGACCATCTGCGGGCGCAAGCTGAAGGTGGTCAGCTACGACAGCCAGACGAGTGCCACCGGCGACCAGCAGGCCAGCACCTCAGCGTGTTCGGACACGTTCGCCATGGTCGGCTCCATCGGCGCCTTCGACAATGGCGGCGCCGCCGTGAGCACGCACTGCGGCATTCCCGACCTGCGCACGATCGCCACCAACCCCGAGCGGTTCGCCTCCCCTGTTTCGTTCGGGACGGACTCCGTGGATCCGAAGCAGGTATCGACAACGCAATATCGGTTCATCAAAGCTGCCACCGGTAACGCGTCGGCCAAATCGGCGATGTTGTATCTCAACGCGGGTGCTGCCGTGCCGAATGCCCTCGCCTATAAGGCCACCATGGAGCACGTCGGCTATCACTTCGTCTATCAGAAGGCGATTGGCGTCACGGAGTTCAACTACGCCCCGTATGCGGCCGATCTGAAGCGGCTCGGCGTCACGCTGGTGCAGTTCGAAGGGTCCTATCAGTTCGCGGTGCGGCTCAAGCAGGCCATGCAATCCCAGGGCGTGAATGCCGTCTTCGTGATGGATTCGGTCGCATACGACCCCGTGTTCGTCGAAGCCGGCGGTTCCAATGTCGACGGGATGTACAGCTACGTCGATACTTCGCTGTTCGAAGAAGCGTCCCGAAATCCCGAGCTCCAGCTCTACACCGAGTGGCTGCATCGAGTCGCACCGCTGGCCAAGCCGTCCTTCTTCGGAATGTTCGCGTGGGGTTCGATGGCACTGTTCACCCAGCTGGCTCTACAACTCGGCGGGCACCTCACGAGAACGAATCTGCTTGCCGCGATCAAGCAGGTGCACGGCTACACGGACCACGGCCTGTTCGCCCCGCAGGATGTTGGCGGCAAACGCTCCCCCAGCTGCCAAACCGTCATTCAGCTCCGCGGCGGTTCGTGGGTTCGCCGCACGCCCTTCCCCTACGCCTGCAGCGACGTCTTCGACGCTGCGGGTTCATGAGCCAGGAGGAACACGGTGCCTTTCGAGCTCCGAGACGTGTTGAAGGAGCGCCACGGCGAGAACTTCGCACTCCATTCGAAATATCTCAGCCCGCAACTCCCCCGGGTGCTCGCGACCCTCGGCTTCGACAAGTTCTACGAGCGCGGCGAGGGCTGCTACCTCTATGACGACAAGGGCGATCGCTATCTCGACCTGCTGAGCGGATTCGGGGTCTACGCGCTGGGCCGCAGCCACCCGGCCGTGACGAAGGCGCTGCATAACGCCCTCGAAGCCGACCTGCCCAACCTCGTCCAGCTCGACTGCGCGCTGTTGCCCGGCGTGCTGGCCGAACAGCTCGTCGCTCGCGCGCACCCCGGCATCGAGCGCGTGTTCTTCACCAACTCGGGCGCCGAGGCCATCGAGAGCGCCATCAAGTTCGCGAGGGCAGCCACCCAGCGCAACCGGATCCTGCACTGCGACCACGCGTTTCACGGCCTCACCACCGGCGCGCTCGCGCTGAACGGGGGTGCTGAGTTCCGGACCGGCTTCGGCAGCCTGCTCGAATCGTCGATGGTGCCGTTCGGCGACATCGACGCCTTGGCGATGGAGCTGGCACGAGGAGACGTCGCGGCGTTCGTGATGGAGCCGATCCAGGGCAAGGGTGTCTATCTCGCATCCGAGGAGTACTGGTCCGCCGCGGCTGAACTCTGCAAACGTCACGGAACGCTCTTCGTGGTGGACGAGATTCAGACGGGCCTGGGGCGCACCGGCCGGTTCTTCGCGCACGAGCACTACGGCGTGCAGCCGGACATCATCACCGTCTCCAAGGCCCTGTCCGGCGGCTACGTGCCGGTGGGCGCGATGCTCTGCTCGGCGAAGACGTCGGACGCCGTGTACAGCTCGATGGAACGGGCGGTCGTGCACTCGTCCACGTTCAGCACCAACCTGCTCGCGATGGTCGCCGGTCTGGCAACGCTGCAGGCCATCGACGAGGAGGGAATCGTCGAGCGGGCCCAGGCCACCGGCGAGCTGTTCATGCAGGCCCTGCAGCCGCTCGTCGACAAGCACGAACTGCTGCACGACGTGCGCGGCAAGGGCCTGATGATCGGCCTCGAGTTCGGTGAACCGACCGCGCGAGCTTCGCGCAGGCGTTACCGCGCCGTCGAGCGAGTGCGCACGGCCATGTTCGCTCAGCTGGTCGTCGTGCCGCTGTTCCATCGCCACCGCATCCTCACCCAGGTAGCGGCGGACAACGTCAACATCGTCAAGCTGCTTCCCCCGCTCATCGCGGGCGAGGCCGAGGTCGACTACTTCACGCAGGCTCTCGACGACGTCCTGACCAGTGCCGAGAAGGGGTCGGGGCTGATGTTCGAGGTAGGTCGCACGCTGGCCAAGGGATCGCTACGCAAAGGCCGATCGTGAGCGAGCGCGCCTTCGTCACCGGTGCCACCGGGTTCATCGGCTCGGCCGTCACCCGCGCCCTGCTCGCGGCGGGCCACTCCGTGGTCGCTCTGGTGGAGCCCGGTGCCAATCGCGCCGCTCTCGAGGGCCTGAGCATCGACACCGTCGAGGCAGATCTTCGCGACGGGCCGGCCGTACGCAGCGCGATGTCCGGGGCGCGCGCCGTGTATCACGTGGCCGCGCTCTACCGATTCTCCACCCGCGAGCCGAAGCTGTTCTACGAGGTCAACGTCGAGGGCACCCGCACCGTCATGACCGCCGCCCGCGACGAGGGCGTCGAGCGCGTCGTCTACACCAGCACGGTGGGAACCATCGGGCTCGATCACGACCGTCCCGCCACCGAGCTGGACTACCCGGACATCGCCCACCTGTTCGGGTCCTACAAGCGCTCGAAGTACGTCGCCGAGCACGAGGTCCTTCGTGCCGGCGCGGAGGGCCTTCCGGTGTCGCTCGTCCTGCCGACCTATCCGCTGGGCCCGGGTGATCGCACCCCGACACCGTCCGGACGGCTGATCATCGACTTCCTCAACGGCCGCGTGCCGGCCTTCGTGGACACGGTGCTGAACGTCGTGCACGTAGACGACGTCGCCGCGGCGCACCTGCTCGCCCGTGAGCGCGGCAAGGTCGGGCGCAGCTACATCGCAGGCGGTGAGAACTACTCGATGCAGCGGTTGCTGACCGAACTCGCGCAACTCACCGGCCGCCGGGCACCGACGCGACGCGTCCCCCGGTCAGTCACGCTGGCCGCCGCTTGGGCGTCGGAGGTGGTAGAGGGCCGTCTGCTTCGCCGTACGCCGCACGTTCCGCTGGAAGGAGCCCGCATGTCGACCACCAAGATGGCCTTCGACGACACCCGGGCACGCACTGAACTGGGCTATCGGCCACGCCCGGCCAGTGAGGCGATCGCGGAGTCGGCCGACTGGTATCTGGCCAACGGCTACGTCGAATAGACACGGCTGAGATCGAGATTGTCGTGATCCGGTACTACCGTCACCCACTATGACCGAGACTTCCGTGGACGTACTGATCATCGGTGCCGGCATCTCCGGGATCGGCGCCGCCTGTCACCTCACCCGTGACGGCCGCGGGCAGTCCTACCTGATCCTCGAGCGCCGCCACACCATCGGCGGCACCTGGGACCTCTTCCGTTACCCGGGAATCCGCTCGGACTCGGACATGTCGACGTTCGGCTTCAACTTCCGCCCCTGGACGGCCAGCAAGGTGCTCGCCGACGGGCCCTCGATCCGCGAGTACGTCGAGGCGACCGCCAACGAGTACCACGTCTACGACAACATCCGATTCGGCCAGTTCGTGCAGCACGCCAGCTGGTCCACCGCAACGGGTCGCTGGACGGTCACCGCCCGCAACGATGCGACGGGTGAGGTGGACACCTACACGGCTCGCTTCCTGCTCGGTTGCACCGGCTACTACAACTACGACGAGGGTTACCGCCCGCAGTTCCCGGGCGAGGAACGCTTCAGCGGGCCGATCGTGCACCCGCAGCACTGGCCGGACGACCTCGACTACGCCGACAAGGAGGTCGTCGTCATCGGCAGTGGCGCGACTGCCGTCACCCTCGTGCCTGCGATGGCCTCGACCGCCGGTCACGTCACCATGCTGCAGCGCTCGCCCACGTACATCATCTCCCTGCCGGCTGTCGACAAGATCGCTGCCTGGATGCGCAAGTTCCTGCCGGAGATGGCCGTGTACCGCCTCAGCCGAATCCGCAATATCGGCATTCAACGGCTCTCGTACTCGGTGTCGCGCAGATACCCGAACTTCATGCGCAAGGTCGTGGTGGGCAGCGCGCGTCGCCACCTGCCTCCGGACTACGACCTCACCAACTTCACCCCGAAGTACAACCCGTGGGACCAGCGCCTGTGTGTGGTGCCCGACGGCGACCTGTTCCGGGCCATCCGCGACGGTAAGGCCGACGTCGTCACCGACGCCATCGAGACGTTCACCGAGACCGGTGTCCGGCTGAGTTCGGGCCGCGAGCTGCCCGCCGACGTCATCGTCTCCGCGACCGGGTTGCAGATTCAGATGCTCGGTGGCGCCACCGTGGACGTGGATGGCGAGCCCCTGCGGCTCAACGAAGTGCTCACCTACAAGAGCGTGCTCATCGAGGGCGTGCCCAACGCGGCCATGATTTTCGGCTACACGAACGCATCGTGGACGTTGAAGGCGGACATCGCGGCGCAGTACGCGGTCCGCCTGCTCAACTACCTCGACGAGCACGGATATCAGCAGGTCGTCCCGCGGGCCGAGCCAGGTGATCACGGAACCGACTCGGTGCTCGGCAGCCTCGAGTCCGGCTACGTCATGCGGGGCAACGCGCACATGCCCCGGCAGGGCACGAAGGCGCCATGGATTGTGCTGAACAACTACATCCGGGATGCCCAGACGCTGAAGCGTGCGCGCTTCGACGACGGGCTGCTGCAGTTCAGCCGACCGCGTCCGATGCTCGTGAAGAACACCGAGTCCGGAGCCGCGGGCCGGGCATAGCGGTCAGCAGTTGGTGGGTGCGGGCTTGCCGGCGAACCGATCGCTGAGCCAGACGAGCGCCCCGTTCGCGCCGGCCAGCATCACCTGGACGTGGCCGCCGTTGGGCACGCGCACGTAGTAGTCGGCTACTCCCTGATCGCAGTACCACGCCTGCAACGCGTCGCTCTGCGAAATCGGAATCAGCTCGTCGGAGACGGCGTGGTAGGCCAGCACCGGGGCGGTCGGTGCATGCTGGCCGAGCGAGACGCTGTCGAGCACTGCGGCGAACGCGGGTGACTCGACCGCGTTGGGCACCGTCGTCAGATTGTCGAGCACCGTGTTCGCGAACGTGGCGAGCAGATCGGTGTTGCACAGCGCGCTGGCCTTCGCGACGGCCGTCCACCCGGCGTCGTTGAGCACCGGCCCGAGGCTGGCCGACGGGTAGGCGCGACTCAGCCCGATCACCGATCCGAGCTCCTCACCGGCCAGCGACGTGCCGTCAGTGCGCTCGATGGTGGCGCCGATGTCGGATGGCACGCCACCTTCGGCGATGCCGACGACATTCAGTTCCGGCGCGTAGCTGCCCTGCAGCTCGCCGGCCCAGGCCGTCGCCTGCCCGCCGCCGGAGTAACCCCACATCGCCACCTTGGACGTGGCGGTCGCACCCGAGGCGGTGAACCGCTCGACGGCGCGGAGCCCGTCAAGCACCGCGTGTCCAGCCTGCACCCCCGCGGTGTACTGCGAGGTCGGGCCTTCATAGTCCGGCACCGACAGCACCCAGCCCTGAGCGAGCGCCAGCATCATCAGAAACTCTTCCGACCCGCTCACCGCGGCAGAGCCGACGCGCATCGCGTAGGACGGCGCGCACTGCAGGCCGAGGCTGTCCTCGGCCACCTGATACGACACGACGGGCGCGGGCCCGGAACCGGACCGTGACGGCGGCAGGATGACCGTGGTGACGTCGGCTACCGGCTTACCCAGCGAATCCTGCGAGCGGAACTTCAGCTGGTAGGCCGTGAGCCCGAGCGCTGCCTGGTTCGGCCCGTAGAGGCTCACCGCCCGGGCCGACAGGACGGTTCCGTTGGGCACCGACCCGAGCGACGCGGGTTGCGAATAGAACGAGTCGTAGTTCGGGGCAATCACGGCCGGCGCGGAGGCGCTGGCAGCCAGGGGCGCCGCAAGACCGGCAACGACGAGCGCGGAAACAGCAGCAGAGAGAGTTCGAAGGTGAAGCACGGTGACTCCAACATGGCGGGGAATTTAACGGTAACTTCACATCGGCCAGACCGTCAAATGCAGCGCACACCCATGTTTGCACGCGCCCGCCAGGCAGAACGTGACATGACATAGATTTCCGGTCGTGACGGACATCAACGACATCAAGCGGTTCCCAGGCCTGGACACGCTGCTCGGAATCGAGATCGTCGAGGCCAGCGCCGACCGCGTCGTGCTGTCCTGGACGGTTGGCCCGCAGCTGCATCAGCCGTTCGGAATCCTGCACGGGGGCGTGCACTGTGCCGCGGTGGAGTCGGCAGCCAGCATGGGCGCAGCACTCTGGTACGGCGAGCGGGGCACCGTCGTCGGCGTCTCGAACCACACCGACTTCCTGCGCAGCGTCCGAGACGGCCGCCTGAGCGCCACCGCCGAGCCGATCCATCGCGGAAATCTCCAGCAGCTCTGGCTGGTCAACATCACCGACGCCGATGGCCGCCTCGTCGCCCGGGGCGAGGTCCGGCTGCAGAACCTCGTGACCCGGCCCTGAACAGCTTCGGCGAGCGGCTTGCTCAGCTCGCGCAGTAGGGTCAGACGTGCCGGCGGATTGGCCGAAACGCACCACGTTCGAAGGGGACGCCACCCGAAATGTCGGATGCACCAGCAGCGCAGTTCGTCGCACCGGACAAGACCACGCTCGACCTGCCGATCTCACCCGCAGCCGAAGGCTCGGCGGGCGCGGATATCAGTAAGCTGCTGTCCAGCACCGGCCTGGTCACCTACGACCCGGGCTTCGCCAACACCGCGTCCTGCTCGTCGGCGATCACCTACATCGACGGTGACGCGGGCATCCTGCGCTACCGCGGTTACCCGATCGACCAACTGGCCTCCGGGTCGACCTTCACCGAGGTGAGTTACCTGCTCATCTACGGCGAGCTGCCGAGTGCGGACCAGCTGGCCGAGTTCGAGAACAAGATCCAGCGCCACACGCTCGTCCACGAGGATCTGAAGCGATTCTTCGACGGGTTCCCCCGCGACGCCCACCCGATGCCGGTGCTGTCCTCGGCGGTGTCGGCCCTGTCGACGTTCTACCAGGACTCGCTCAACCCATTCGACGACGCCCACGTGGACCTGTCCACGATCCGGTTGCTGGCCAAGCTGCCCACCCTGGCTGCCTACGCGTACAAGAAGTCGGTGGGGCAGGCGTTCCTCTACCCGGACAACTCCCTGACCCTCGTCGAGAACTTCCTCCGGATGACCTTCGGCAACCCTGCCGAGGCCTACGAGCTGGACCCGACGATCGTCAAGGCGCTGGACATGTTGTTCATCCTGCACGCCGATCACGAACAGAACTGCTCCACCTCGACGGTTCGCCTGGTGGGTTCCTCGCAGGCGAACCTGTTCGCCTCCGTCTCGGCCGGCATCAACGCATTGTTCGGACCCCTGCATGGGGGTGCCAACCAGTCAGTCCTGGAGATGCTCGAAACGATTCGCGCCGATGGCGGCGACGTGGCGACCTTCGTACAGAAGGTGAAGAACAAGGAAGACGGCGTCAAGCTGATGGGCTTCGGGCACCGGGTCTACAAGAACTACGACCCGCGCGCGGCCATCGTGAAGAAGGCTGCCGACGAGATCCTGTCCGCGATGGGCAAGCGCGACGACCTGCTCGACATCGCCATGGAGCTCGAGGGCGTAGCACTGTCCGACGACTATTTCGTCAGCCGCAAGCTGTATCCCAACGTCGACTTCTACACGGGTTTGATCTACCGGGCGATGGGGTTCCCCACCCACATGTTCACGGTGCTGTTCGCGATCGGCCGCCTGCCGGGCTGGATCGCCCAGTGGCACGAGATGATCAACGATCCGCAGACGAAGATCGGGCGCCCGCGCCAGCTCTACACCGGGCCCACCGAGCGCGAGTTCGTAGCGATCGAGAAGCGCTGATCCAGGCCGAATCCCAGTGCGCCGGGGTGAATCCAAAGTTCGGTCCGACGACGAACTAGGAGATGTGGAGACCGCCCTCAACGACATCGGTGAGCGCCTGAACCAAGGCCAGCCGGAGGCCTTGGAAGAGGCCTACCGCACCCTGGGTCCGCTCGTGATGTCCTATTTGGCGCGATACGTTCCGCAGCCAGACATCGAAGACGTCATGCAGAAGGTCTTCTACGAGCTCTGGCGCGTGCACGAGCGCTACGACCCCAGCATGTCCCTGCGCGGCTGGGTGCTGGGCATCGCCCGCAAACGAGCAATCGATCACCTTCGCAAGCGGCGCGACGTCGTCGTGCCCCTGGACTCCATGCGCGAGATCACCGGTGACGACGGGCGCGAGGTCGCCGAGCGGCTCGTCTGGGCCGACGAGGTGCGCTCCGCGCTGGACCTGCTTCCGGAGCTGCAGCGGCAGGTCATCGAGCTGGCCTACTTCGACGGCTATACCCAGACCGAGATCGCCCAGGCCCTGGACATCCCACTCGGCACCGTCAAGACCCGCACCTCGCGCGGGTTGCAGCGTATGGCGGGCCTGCTCGAGAGCTCGCGAGGCCTGCGATGACGACACGCACGAAGAACGGGTGGTACCGATGAACGGCCATATCTCCGAGGAACTGCCTCGCCTGCTTACCGGCGAGGTGAGCCGTGAGACCGTCTTCGAGGCGGCCGCCCACCTGCGCGAGTGCACCGACTGCCAGCAGGAGCTCGTCTCCGCAGTGGTGGCACACGCGTCGCTGACCTCCGCGCAGCGGTTCGCGCCCGAGGTCGTCCACACCGAACGCTCCGAGGCCGAACAAGCTGTCGCGCTCCCGGATCTGTCGGCGATCTTCGCGCAGGTGCGTGATGAGGCCGTGCACACCCAGCGGCGCGCTTTTCGCCTGCCCAGCCGGGCCTGGATCGGCGCCGCGGCCGCGGTTCTGGTTGTCGGCGCGGGCGTCGGCACCTTCGCGGCCGTCAGCAGCAGCGATCATGCGCGAGGTCAGGCGGTGGCGTTGGCCGCCTTCCACGACGGCACGACCAATGCTCAAGCACGCATTGCGGGTGACAGCATCACGGTCAACGCCTCGTCGCTGCCCAAGCTCGCCGGCAAGCGTTACGAAGTGTGGCTGACGAACCCCGAGCGCACCCAGATGCAGCCGATCGGCTGGATCGGGACCGATGGACGGGCCGATCTCACCGTGCCCAGCGACCTCGTCGCGCGCTACAGCGACATCGAGGTGAGCGTGCAGCCGGTGGCCAGCACGGGCTACGAGTACAGCAACGTCAGCGTGCTGCGCGGCGCGTACAGCGACTGACCCACCAGCTCCCCCGGCTCAACACGTCCGGCCGGCTGGTCGGCCTCCGCTCCTCCCGCGAGTGGGCAGTTAGCCCCTCGAGTGGGCAGTTACAACTGACCACTCGGGGCACAAGTGCCCACTCGCGGGGAGGAAGCCCGCCGAGCGGGACGTGGGGGTCAGCGCTTCTTGGGGGGCAGCGGGAAGAAGCCGCTGGTGCGCGCCGCGTACTCCGACCAGCCGGGCCGCGAAGACATGTGCTTCTCGAGGATGCGCGCCCCCGACCCCTTGGTCAGGAGCAGCGTCATGACGATGGGTGCAGGGACCGTCAGCACCCCCGGCCAGGACGACGCCGCCACCAGGAAGATGCCCCACCACACGCACGCGTCGCCGAAGTAGTTCGGGTGCCGCGTGTAGCGCCACAGCCCGACGTCGATGACCTTGCCCTTGTTGGCCGGGTCCCGCCGGAACGTCTCCATCTGGTGATCGCCGACGGCCTCGAACACGACACCGACACACCACACACCTAGCCCCACCCAGGCGACAGCGTTCACCGGACCCGTCTCGAAGCCACCGACGAGGATCGGCGCCGCGATCAGGAACGCGAGGATGCCCTGCAGCAGGTACACCATGCGGATCGCATACAGATCGGGATTCCCCCGCGCCTTGGACAGCAGCGCCTCATAGCGCGGATCCTCCGGCCTGCCGATCGTCCGACGCCCGATGTGCTGGGCAAGGCGCAGCCCCCAGAGCAGCGG
>Ga0068852_100003542_pt1 | contig 10920 bp, 14 predicted proteins | sample KBSCornC22_FD_66594 | JGI IMG/M metagenome (GOLD analysis project Ga0068852, IMG submission 66594) | Corn rhizosphere microbial communities from Kellogg Biological Station, Michigan, USA - KBS Corn C2-2 | ecosystem: Host-associated > Plants > Roots > Rhizosphere > Soil ... | reverse complement strand
TCTGCAATCGAGTCAGCAAGGCTGAAGCCCACCACCAGCGCGCCACCGGTCTTGAGGAACTGCCTGCGCGTTACCGCGAACGCGGCGCCCATGTCAGGACTCCCGCGCGGCGCGCATGACGGCGTCGATGATGCGTGGGTGAGTCCCGCAGCGACACAGGTTGCCAGCCAGCGCACGCCGGACCTCGCCTTCACTGGGCCGCGGATTCCGATCCAGAAAGGCCTTGGCGGTCATGATCATGCCATTGATACAGTAGCCGCACTGCGCAGCCTGTGCATCGATGAACGCTTTCTGGATCCTGTGCGGTCGGCGACTGGATCCCAGCCCCTCGAGCGTCGTTACCGCTTTGCGGCCAACGCTGGAGAGGGGGGTAATGCATGAGCGCGCCGCCTTGCCATCGATGATCACGGTGCACGCGCCGCACTGGCCGAGGCCGCAGCCGAAGCGGGGGCCTCTGAGATTGAGGTCGTTGCGCAGGACATAGAGCAGCGGCATGTCGGGTTCGGCCGTTACCTGCCGGCCATTGCCGTTGACTTGCAGTGTGAAGGTTTTCATCGTCTCAGCGCCCTTTATGTAAACCGCGGCGCCGGTATCCTGGCGCAACATGCGTTGCTTCAAGTGTGGTCGGCGGCGGTATGGCGCGACCATCAGGAATCCTCGATGATTCGTGTAGGGAGAGCTGGGAAGCACGCAAACCGCGCGATGGGCAGTCGAGCTTGTGAGCCGTGCCGAACCGTGCAATTGATCAGCTGAAGACCCCGGTACGCGACTTTTTGCAGCATTCAACTACGACAGGGGGGGATGATCGTCATCGCCAGAGACAACATCTTCCGGCCTAGGCGCTCGTTTGCGTCCGCGATCAGATGGAGCATTCGCCGCTCGCCGCAGCTCAACGGTCCGGGCGGTCCCGCGACTGCGCGGGCAGGGATAGTCGTCAAGCACGGCACACGCCATCTCTGGTCGACGTGCCGGCGGCCTGAATGCACGCCTCGGTATGACGAATTCGTTGCGACGCACGGCTTAGAAACATTGGGTGTGCCGGGTTTGACTGGACGCGAAACATTGACGAGGTAAACGCTTGGTTGGCGTGACTGAATATGTGACGTTCATTGTTACGCTTACAGCGGTTGTGGACGCCTTTCTCGCGGTTCCGTTCTTCCTGGCGTTCACGAGGATTCGTGGGGCCACCGAGCGCCGACGGCCCGCGCGCGTGGTGACGCTTACCGTCTTCTTGGTGCTTGCGAAAGCGACGTTCATAGGTGAAGCGCTACTGACCCTGATCGGAGCCAGCTTGCCGGCATTTCGGGTGGCTGGTGGGCTGGGTATTGCTGCTGATGGCGCTCGCGATCTTGAACGCGCAGGCGAGTGGCCGTCGCCAGTCCGAGGCGGAGATATATGAGTTCGAGACAGGTGACGTTAGCGGTATCGTTCCGCTGACGGTGCCTTTGCTAGCGCGACCGGGGCCATCAGCACCGTGATCATTGCCGGCGAGCACGGCCGAGTTGCGCACCATCTCGCGCTGATCCGGTGCATTGCGGTTGTGTGCCTGGTCTCAACGGTCGCGCTCACGAAAGCACACGCAATCGCTGCCCGGGTAAGGATAACCGGACTCAACATCGCAACCCGAATCCTCGGGCTGCTCCTTGGCGCGATGGCGATGCAGACGATCGGTGAAGGTCTGAAGGAGCTCCTGCCTGGACTGGCTTGATCGAACGAGGGGATCCGGTTCGCCGCCTACGACAGTGCATGTTGGATGAGCCGCGGCACTTCTTGCGCCGGGCGCTGTCGTGTCAACGGGTGAGATCAGCGCAGGCTCAATGCAGCATCCGCATCTTCCGGCTGGCGACGTACGGATCCAACCGCGCCAGCAGCCAGTGAGCAGCGCGCTGCCGTAGCTTCTGTAACCACGTTCGTGCGGCGATGGTCGCGGCTTGGCTGTACAGCAGGTCGATTTCGAACATCTCGCGTGCCTGCGACGCGAGCAGCGGGACGGGCAGGCGCAGCAGTAGCTCGTAGTTGATGACACGGCTGCGAACATCGAGGTTGGCTGACCCGATATACACGACATCGTCGATCACGAGTAGCTTGCCATGCATCATCTGCGGCAGATACTCGAAGAACTGGATGGCGGTGGTGCCCATGCGGGCTATCGCATGCCGGGCGGCAAGCTGGGCCAAGGCCACGTCGCTACGCGCGGGCAGCAGAACCCGCACCTCACCACGGCGTGCCACGTTGGCCAGCAAACGACCGAGCTCGCGCGAGGGAAGAAAGTACGCAGCATGGATCGTCGCGTTGGAAGCCGTGCGCAAGTCGTCGTGTAGCTGTCGCCGAAGCTCATCGGTGCCGGAGCCTGGCCCTGCGAGCAGGAGCGCCGGAAGCGACGTATCGCCCGTTACCGTCGATCGTCCCAAGGCGAAGTGACGCAAGTTCGAAGGCCCAAACGGCGCCAGAGCCCACATGCGCTCGAAGCTCCGGGACAGTGCATCGACGGTTGGTCCTTGCAGCTCCAGCGCGAAATCCCGCCAACCCCGGACCACGCCATCGCCGTCGTATTCATCAGCGAGGTTGAGGCCCCCCACAATCGCCGTCGCGCCGTCCGTCAGGACGACCTTGCGATGGTTCCGAAAGGTCAGGCGAAGCAGTCGCATCGGGTTAAACCAGCGCAATTGCCCCCCGCACGCTTCAAGTTCGCTCCAATAGCCGCGAGCGACTTCGTCGGAGCCGAAGGCGTCGAGCAGCACTTGAACGCGTACGCCGCGCAACCGGGCCGCGATCAATGCAATGCGAACACGATCGAGCACGGCTCCCCGTTTGCAGATATAGAACTCGATCGCAACGCTGTACTGCGCCCCGTCGATGTGGCGCACCATGGTATCGAAGGCGGCGGCGCCGGTCGCCAACCATCGAAAGACGTGCCCGTCCGCCGACACCGGGGCGAACGCCTTCCGAGGCACCTGGCTCGTTATCCCAGTCGAGGGTCCGTTCACCATCGAAATCGAAGCAGACGCGAACACGGGCCTCCCATGCTTCACAGCGCAAGCGATACGACGACTGTGGCGCCCCCTGGCACTTCATCGACATCAAAGCCGAGCCGCCGCGCGAGCGCGATCATGCCCGTGTTCGACGGATCTACCAGCCCGTAAAGCAACCTCACACGGGTTCGCGACAAAACGCGATGGCCTTCTGAAGCAGGATTCGGCCGAGCCTTTGTCGCTGGAGGTCCGATCGCACGGCGATGGCGAACTCGGCGCGCGCGCCATCTATATCCTCGTGTACCCGTACTTCGCCGGCGATTTTGCAGCTTCCAGTGGCTGCCCGCATTATCGCGACAAAGGTCGCCTCTCTTTCGTGATGGACCCTCGTCATGCGATGGACCTGGGAATGCGGCACTTCATTGACGCGACTGCCGAAGCGGAAACGCAGGTCGTCGGGCTTGAGCCGCGCGATAAACTCCTGGTGCAGCGGCGCGTCGTCGGCCCGCATGGGTCTCAGCAGGACGTCCATCCCATCTAGGTTGATCAGCTCATCCATGGGTCTTCGCGCGACACGACGGGCGAACAGCGCGCCGCATCAACAGTCTCGCGAGCTTCATATTATCCTGAGGATGGCCTGCGTAGCTGTCATTAGGCGTTACAAAGCTCCGGATCAGGCTACCGTCTGAAAGGGTCCACTATTAAAAGCGCGTTCGGGCGTGGCGGCATGCGGCAGCGCATGCTGCTGCTTTCACCCAGGCGCTAATCACACAAATATCGCAGACTGCGGTGTGCAGTCGTCACCACTCCGCGGATCAGCAGCTTTGTCGCTGGCTGCTCCTGAGTTACGACCGGCTGTGGTCGAACGACCTAGCGATGACGCAGGAGCTGATTGCCAACACGCTCGGCGTACGTCGCACCGGTGTGACCGAGGCAGCAGGTAAACTGCACCGCGATGGCCTGGTCGACTATCACCGCGGCCACATCACGGTTTTAGACCGGGCGAAACTGGAAGAGCGTGTATGCGAGTGCTATGCGGTGGTCAGGGCCGAATACGACCGGCTGCTCGGTTAATGACGCCCGGCGGCTGGCGCGCCGGGCGACGCGTGTCCACCGGGCGGAGGACGCAAAAGGCACGCAGCGCGGTCTGAGCCGCGGGTCGGTGGTTGGAAAGCCCAAGCGTCCTGTCGCATAGGCATTGCATCTGCAGCAATTCGATCTTCGTTACGATGCCGTCGCGCCAATGTCAATGTCGTCGAACACGAGACCGACATTACCCTTGGCGTCCTCCCCATAAACGCTCGATCGCGCGCTGATCAGCGAAAGCTTGTCTTGTGCGGCGACCCTAAGCAAGCCTTAGAAACAGTGATGTTCCGAACGGTCCTCTTATGAGGAAGTCTGCGTTCGTATATCTTTGGGTAGGCGAATCGCTGAGCGCGCAGTTTTGCATTGGCCAGGAGGGCGATTTTGCGGCGGTTGCGCCTCTTCAAGGAGATGGGCATGAATCGTGGAGCTGCAATTGAACAAGTCTTGATCGGGGCAATGCTCGTGATGGTCGCTGTGTCGCTATTTGCCATCGCCTCGGGATATGACTTCCTCGGCTTAACGCTGTTCATGACGGTTGCGGTTGCGGTCCGGTTGCTCGCAGCAAAGCACGCCCGACGCTTGCGGCGTACGGCTACACCAACAGCGCGAGACAGCTGCGCGCCGATGGCCTCACGTACGGGCGCCTCGCGTAGTCGTATGATTTGGTGCGAGTCGCGATCATTACTCACAGGCCTTGCTTGATTGAAGTGCTGGGGACGTGCTGCTGCGGTGAGCAATGTTGAACCGCTTTACGCGATCCGCTAATCGTGCGGCAGCGGTGCGTTGCCGCCGCAGTTGTCTGCCTGTTGAGCCCTGACACCCTTTGGCGGAACCGCTTCAACATGCGGTGGCGTGCCCCGCGGCCGGAATGCGTGAAACGGTGGTGCGCCGCCACGCACGCTGCATGGCGGTCCGAACCCTGCTACTCGGCATGATTCTTTTCGGGAACCCAACCCCTTTGTGGCCGAGTCGCGCGAACTATTGCGTCGCCTGTCACATGGCCGCAGTCAAATCTGGTATAGCGGACCGACTGCCGAGGATCGGGTCGGGCGGAATTTCGATGCCGCGGGTCCTCTGGCGGTAGCGAGGTTCGATGCGCTGAAGGTTACGCGGGCCGTAGATTTTTATGTATGGGGACCAACGGCATTCACGCGCGCGCTCTGCACCGACCTCGCCAACCGGAGCGTCCCCGAGCACGCGAATCCATATCGAAACGTTCGGCTCGGGGGAACGCCGCACGGCGGGCATCGTCGAGTCGCATTATCGACTGGTGCATTCCTGCCGGGGCCTCGGGCAGCGGAACCGCTCGTGTCGATCACGCGCAGCAATCTCGCGATTCGCTGGCATCCGAAGTATGAAAGCCTGCTGGAGCTTGCCGAAGCCTGCGACGTTCTCGTCAGATGGTCGTGCCACGATCCGCTCGAACCGCCCCGCCGACGGCAGCCTCCTCATCTGCTGCTCGCGACCGCGGAGCGACGTGATCATCGACCTCTGAGTGGCCCCGTTCGAGTCGAGAATGCCTGACCTCCATTGTTGAGACTTGCCGATAGTCCCGTTGCCGGCATGCCTGTAGGCTCAAGCCCGCAGTCGACCGTCACGCCTGGCCGATTCGGCAAAACACACTTTTAGGCGAAGTGCACGACGGTCCATTGATTTGTCACTACGGAGATTCTCATGAAGAACAAGCGACCTGTACGTCCGCGCACGGCGTCCATGCCGTTCGCGCCATTTTTGCCAGGAACGATAGCCGCTCCGGCGTTGCGCCCTGTCAGGGTTCCGGTTACCCAGCATGATCAGGAAAAGGCGTTGTCGGACGGCCAAATCATCCGCCGCAAGAAGTAATGCTGCAGGGCGACGATGCGGCGGTGGGCGCCAGGAATGGATCTTTGGTGGCGTAGAAAACGAGCCGTCAACATGCGAGCCACACGCACGTTGGGTGGGAAGCGTTAAGGAATGGGAAGGGGCCAGGTCGACTTCGGAAACGGCGCGTTCAGGAGCGCGTATTCGTTCAAGTCGCGCTTCGAGGACGGCAAGGGCACCAATCCCGAAGAACTGCTCGGCGCGGCCTCATGCGAGCTGCTTCGCAATGGCAATGTCGCTCGTATTGGGCGGTGCAGGATTCGAACCCGAGTACATCGATCCGACCGCCCACGTCACGATCCTACCCCAGGACGGTGGCTTCAGGATCACGAACAGTCATCTCGTCTGCGAGGCTGCGGTGTCTGGATGCGGCTACGTTCGCGAGGTATGCCGAGGCCGCCAAAGCGGGCTGCCCGGTGTCGCAGGCGCTCGGGGGTAGCACGATCATCCTGGACGCCAAGCTCGTGCGATAGAGCAGGGCATGCAACAGCGCATCGATTACGAGCAATTGTCGCCCAATGCGTACAACAGGATGCTGGCTCTCGAAGCTTACGCTCGCAGCTCGGGAATTGAGCATCCGCTGCTCGAGCTGTCAAGACGAGGGTATCTCAGATCAACGGTTGCGCGTCTGCCTTGACCTGCACACTCAGGACGCGCGGGCGGGCGGCGCAGCGGAGCAGCGATTACACGTCTCGCGGCGTGGCGCGAAGCGTCGTTCTATTCCGAGCGCGAGCGGGGCGCGCTTGCCTGGGCGGAAGCGCTCATGGAAATCTCGGTCAACGGCGCGACGGACGCGCTTTATGCGGAAGTGCGGCGGCACTTCGATGAAAAGGCCCTGGTTGATTTGACGCTCGCGATCGTCGCGATCAACGGCTGGAATCGACTCGTAGTCGCGTTCCGATCGCAGGCAGGAACGTACGTGCCGAAGGGCCGGAGGTCGGGGCCGGGTGACGCGCGAGTGCGTTACGGTTTCTCTCCGATCGAAGTCGGCAGCTCCGGGTGCCTGCTCCACTCGTCAAAGGAGCCGGTGTACAGAGAGACGCGCGGGTAGCCGAGTAGAGTCAGCGTGAAGTAGGTGGCGGCGGAGCGGACGCCGGTCGAGCAGTAGGGAATGATGGTCTTGTCGGGAGTAACGCCGGCGCCTTCGTACATGGCGCGAAGGTCCAGGCCAGACTTCCAGACTCTGGGCTTGGTCGCGACCGCGTTGTCGATGAACGGGATGTTGATCGCGCCGGGGATGTGTCCCTTGGCATATTCCGCCGGTGTACGGGCATCGATCAGGACCACGTTCGGATCCTCAAGGACCGATTTCACGTCGTCGAGGGTGGCGAGGGCGTCAGCGCTGGGGGAACTCTTGTAGGCTTGGGTGTGACGGTGATTCGTGAATGTTCCCTTTTCGATCTTGCCACGGGCATTCATCCACGCAACGAGTCCACCGTTCAGGATGCGCTTGTCCCGATGCCCGAGGCGATCCAGGATCCACCAAAGGCGAGCGGCGTAGAGCGTTCCGTCATCGTAGATGACGACGGTATCGGACTGCGAGATGCCCAGACGGGAAAGCTTTTGCTCGATGTCCGCCTGCCAACGCGTGATTGACGAAGCCGACGTGTCGGCCAGGCCGAGCGCTGGCCAGTCAATCTGCGCCGCGCCGGGAATGTGACCGCTCTTGAATTCCGAGCTTCCCATAAGAGCGATCACCTTGACGTTCGGATCGTTCAAGTGCGCCTGCAGCCAAATCGCGTCGACGAGCCACTCGGCGTGGGCATAATTGCTCGCGGCGAGCGCAGTAGTCCGAGGCGGCCGTGGCGCCTCGGCGGTCCGATCGGTGACCGTAGCAGCGCACATCGAATTCGGCGCGGCACAAAGCTCGAGCACGAACAGAATGAGAATGAAGTTACAGTTGGTAATGCGCATCATGACTCCTTCCGTCGCAGGGGCGATCCACTTCACGGTCATGCCGAGTTTCTTACGCCGACAACTCGGTATCGAACTCGGGGTCCTGACTGCCATTTCCCAGGACTAGGCGGCTCGAAGAAGCCGGCTCAGCCATGAGGACCAGCGACGCAAATCGCCTTGGGCACGACGGCAGCAACTATCATAACGGTTCATTTTCCATAAACAAACGGACCGTGAATGTGCCTTGCTTGTCGCCGTTGCATGTTGCGACACGATTGTTCTAGTCCCCTATTGGCCGGTTCATTGGCTGGCAAAGGGTGCAGTTCTTTCTCTGGTTGCCTCCACTACTCCCTACTGTAAGAGACCAAAATGGCGGAAGCCGCGCAACCCAAGAACGAACCCGAAGAGTCCCCACTGTCGCCCTGGTGGATACGATCGGTGCTGATCGTGATGGTGGCAGGCTTCGCTGGGCTCGTAGCGATCACCGAACTCGCATACCGCAATGCGCCACCCATACCGGGGCGCGTGCTGGATACCAATGGGGCCGTCGTGTTCAGCGGCGACGACATCAGCGATGGCCAAGCACTGTTCCTGCAGCACGGGTTGATGGATAACGGCACCATCTGGGGGCATGGTGCGTATCTCGGCCCCGATTATTCTGCCGAAGCGTTGCACCGCATTGGTGAAGAGACCGCTACGGCATTGGCTCAGCAGCAATATGGCAAGCCTGTTTCCGACTTAGCACCGACTCAAGCGGCGGCGATACGCGCCGAAGTGGCGGTGACCCTAAAGCTCAACCGCTACGACGTCGCCAGCAACACACTGCAGCTGACCGCGCCGGAAGCGGTGGCCTATCGACAGCAAGTCGGCTACTGGAGAGATTACTTCCACGACCCGGCCAAGAACGGCGGGCTCAAGGCCGACCTTATTACCGATCCTGCCGAGTTGCACCAGCTCACCGCGTTTATCGTTTGGGCGGCATGGGCCTCGGTCGCAGACCGTCCGGGCGCCGATTACTCCTATACCAATAATTTCCCCTACGATCCCGATGTTGGCAACGTGCCGGTTCCTGGCGCGTTGCTGTGGAGCGCGCTCAGTCTGGGCGTTTTGCTCGGTGGCATAGCAGTGGTGCTGCTGGCATTCGGCAAGTTCGATTATTTGGGCTGGGTCACGCGCGGTCACCATGTGCACCCGCAAGTAATTCCCGGAAACGCAAGTCCTGGCCAGCGCGCGCTGGTCAAGTTCTTTGTCGTGGTATCGCTGCTGTTTCTGATGCAGACGCTGGTGGGTGGCGGGGTCGCACACTACCGTGCCGATCCGCGCAGCTTTTACGGCTTCCAACTGGAAGCAATTTTCCCCAGCAACCTGCTTCGCATCTGGCATTTGCAAACCGCAATCTTTTGGATCGCAACCGCCTATGTTGCCGCCGCCTTGTTCCTTGGACGTTCGCTGCGGACGAACGAGCCGCGTTGGATGGTGACTGCAATTCATCTGCTCTTCGCCGCGTTTGCATTGGTCATCGGCGCCAGCTTGCTCAGCGAATGGGTCGGCATGTCCTCTCTGCTCGGTGACGGCTGGTTCTGGTTCGGCAACCAAGGCTGGGAATACCTGGAAATCGGTCGCTTCTGGCAGTACCTGTTGGTGATCGGGTTGTTGGCGTGGTTCGCGATGTTGTGGTCGTTGGCATGGCCAGGCGAGGTCGTCAATCGGCAGGCCCGCCCGCTGGCACGGGTGTTCCTGTATGCGTCGTTGGCGATCCCGGTGTTCTATGTACCCGCACTCCTCTTCGGCGCCAAAACCAATTACACGGTGGTCGACACGTGGCGCTTCTGGATCATTCATCTCTGGGTGGAGGGTTTCTTCGAATTCTTCGCCACAACGATTGTTGCGCTGACCTTTTTCCAGCTAGGTCTGACGCGGCTGAACACTGCGCTACGAGTGATCTATCTGGATGCGATTCTGTACTTTGTCGGTGGCGTCATCGGCACCGGCCACCACTGGTATTTCACCGGCCATTCCCAATTCAACATGGCGATGTCAGCGATGTTCTCGGTGCTGGAGGTCGTGCCACTGACCTTGCTGACTCTCGATGCTTGGGATTTTGTGCGTACCACTCGGGGTAACTGCGACATCTGCGGCGAGCCTGTTGCGGTGCCGCACAAGTGGACGTTCTACTTTTTGATGGCAGTCGGCTTCTGGAATTTCGTCGGCGCCGGCGTGTTTGGTTTCCTGATCAATTTGCCAATCATCAGCTACTACGAAGTCGGCACCATACTGACACCCAATCACGCGCATGCGGCGCTGATGGGCGTTTTCGGAATGCTGGCAATCGCGCTGATGGTATTCGTGCTGCGCCAGACCTCCAATGATGTTCGCTGGAAGAGCATGGAAAAATACATCATGGTGGGCTTCTGGGGCACCAACATCGGATTGTTGATGATGGTGGCGCTGAGCCTTTTCCCGGGTGGCGTGCTGCAAGTCTGGGACGTCGTCCAGCACGGCTATTGGCATGCCAGGAGCCTGGCCTACATCGGGACCGACACCGCGCATACGATCGAATGGCTGCGCCTGCCCGGCGATCTAGTGTTCATTATTTTCGGTGCGGCCCCCCTGACAGTGGCCGCGATCAAGGCCTATGTCGGCGTACGCATGCGATCGATTGAAGAGGGTGTACTCAAGCGTAGCAGCGCCTGACCGGTAGGACCATTGAGTAAGTATTCCCCACTGCGATGATCACCGCCCACACGGTGAGAATCCAGATCATGAATGCGGTGACGTGTTCAAGGGTTTCAGCTGTCTCTCCTCTAGAACCAATCGTAGCGTCCGAGTCTGGATTGGCAAAGGCCAATGAGCGAGATGCATGCCAGTTTTGCCCTGTTGCCTGCGCCGGCGAAATCATCCCGTGAGAATCGCGTAAATCAGTCCGGCTCAGTGGCGCGCGGTACGGAAGCGATGCAGGGTCCGCCGTGGCGCAACTTGGTGATAATAATGGCGCTTTTGACTCAAAAATCCGGGTACGAACCGGGAGGTCACTGATTTGAACGTGCTGTACGAGCACGTTAATCAGCGGCTTGCAGAGACGCGAGGGCCGTTGTCTTCTCCCTTG
>Ga0068852_100003541_pt1 | contig 10930 bp, 11 predicted proteins | sample KBSCornC22_FD_66594 | JGI IMG/M metagenome (GOLD analysis project Ga0068852, IMG submission 66594) | Corn rhizosphere microbial communities from Kellogg Biological Station, Michigan, USA - KBS Corn C2-2 | ecosystem: Host-associated > Plants > Roots > Rhizosphere > Soil ... | reverse complement strand
CGCCTTCGTCATAAAACCCAGGTGTTCGTCGCGCCCGATGGCGATCATTATCGCGTGCGGCTCACCCACAGTCTCGAAGTCGCGCAGATTGGCCGGACGATGGCCCGCGCGCTCGGCCTCAACGAGGACCTGACCGAGGCGCTATGCCTCGCGCATGACCTCGGGCACCCGCCGTTTGGGCATGCGGGGGAGGATGCGCTCAGCGCCGCGCTCGCAGATGCGGGCGGGTTTGATCACAACGCCCACACCATCCGCATCGTGGCGAAGCTGGAGAATCCTTATCCGGATTTCGACGGCCTCAACCTCAGCTGGGAGGCACTTGAAGGGCTGGCGAAGCATAATGGCCCGGTGCGCGATGAAACCTGGGCGATGGCCGAAGCCAATGACGAATGGGATCTCGAACTCGGTAGCTGGCCGGGTCTCGAGGCGCAGGTCGCTGCAATCTCGGACGACATTGCCTACGACAATCACGACATCGACGACGGCCTCCGGGCAGGACTGCTCCAGCTCGACGAGTTGGTCGAGCTTCCGATCATTGGCGGTCTGTGGCGCGCCATTGGCGAGCGGCATCCGGGCATTCCTCTAGAAAAGCAGCAGCGCGCGCTCGTGCGCGACATGATCGGGACCATGGTCGGCGATGTGCTCACCGAGACAGAACGGCGCGTGCGCGAAGCAGGCGTCGAAACGATCGAGGATATTCGCGCCGCGGGCCGCCAGCTGGCGGGTTTCTCAGAAGAGCTTGCCGCGGAGGAACGCGAGCTCAAGCGTTTCCTCTACGCGCGGCTGTACGATCTCCCCGAACTGCGACCGATCCGCGAAGAAGCGGAGCGAGTCGTTGCAGGCCTTGGAGCCGCCTACCGCGCGGATCCCTCGCTGCTCCCCGTCGGATGGCAGCATGGCGGTGACGAGACGCAGCAGCTGCGCACGATCGGCGATTTCATCGCCGGGATGACCGACCGTTTCGCCATCGCTCGCCACGAAGAAATCGTCGGCTCCGTGAACCTGCCGCCGGACCGCTTCTGACTTTAGCCAAAAGGAGCAACGGCTTCACATCGCGTTAAGCCCGGCTGGCGAAAGTTCGCGAGCGGGAGATTGTCGATGCTCGATGCCGCAATCGCGCTGAATCGCTTCGGGCTTGGAGCGCGCCCAAGTGATCCATTGCCGTCGGATTCGAAATCCTGGCTGATCGGCCAGCTTTCCGCCTTCCAGCCGCGTCCAAAGGCGCTGTCGATGATACCGTCGCGAGCCGAAGTTGTTGGGCAACTCGCCGAGTATCTCGCGCAAGCGCGGACGGACCGCCAGGCCAAACGCTCGATGGAGCCCGCCTCTCTTGCCACCGGCGCTTCACGACAGGCGGACAAGCAGCCCGATCCGCTGAGGCGTTATCTGCGGCAGTCGATCCGGGACGATTATCTGGCGATGAACTCGGCGCGCCTCAACTCTGCGCTGACCACGGACAATCCGTTCGCCGAGCGGCTAGTCCATTTCTGGGCCAATCATTTCGCCGTTTCTGTCGACAAGCTGCCGGTGATCGGGCTCGCGGGATTGCTTGAGTTCGAGGCGATCCGGCCGAATCTCTTCGGGCGCTTCTCGGACCTCCTCCTTGCGGTCGAGCAGCATCCGGCGATGCTCGTCTACCTCGATCAGGCGCAATCGATCGGCCCGAACTCAGAGGTCGGACGGTTCGCTGCCGAGCGCGGAGCAAAGCAGCGCGGCCTCAACGAGAATCTGGCGCGCGAGATCATGGAGCTGCACACGCTGGGCGTCCGGACGGGCTACAGCCAGACCGACGTGACCGAGTTCGCGCGGGCGCTGACCGGCTGGACCGTCAGCGGCATCGCGCGCGGGCCGATGGCTCGCGCCGTCGGAGGGGGAGAGGACGGGGCCTTCCACTTTGCCGAGGCGCTGCACGAACCCGGGTCGCGCACCATCATGGGCAAAGGCTATTCGCAGCAGGGTGAGGCTCAGGCGCGCGCGATCCTGCTCGATCTTGCTGCAAGCCCCGCCACCGCCCGGCATATATCGACAAAGCTCGCACGGCATTTTGCCGGCGACGATCCGCCACAAGTGGTGGTTGACGGACTGTCGAGTGCCTTTCTCGCGAGCCGCGGCGATCTGCGCACGGTCTACCGCGCCCTGATCAATTCTCCCGAGGCCTGGGCTGCGAAGCCGCTGAAATTCAAGACTCCGTGGGAATGGTCGGTGTCGGCGCTGCGCGCGGTTGGCCAGACCAGCATCGACCCGACTGTCGCGGCGGGAATGCTGAAGCAGCTGGGGCAGCCGACATGGCAGCCCGGCTCGCCCGCGGGCTGGGACGATATCGCCGCGAGCTGGGCGGCGCCCGAGGCCCTGATGCGCCGCGTCGAGATTGCGCAGCGGCTCGCTGCCGGCGCCGGATCGGCGATCGATGCCCGTGCGCTTGCCGAGAAGATCCTGCCTGGCTCGCTCGGCGATTCGACGCGAACGGCAATCGCTCGTGCCGAGAGCCCGCAGGAGGGGCTGGCGATGCTCCTCGTCAGCCCGGAATTCGTGAGGAGATGAACATGCTCACGCGTAGATTTTTCCTCGGTGTGGGGGGCTCGGCGGTCGCCGCGCTTTCGATGCCGGCCATGGCTTTCGCCGGTGCTGGAACGAGCCGACGTTTCGTCTTCATCATCCAGCGCGGCGCGGCCGACGGCCTTTCGATCGTCGCTCCCACGGGAGACCCCCAACATGGAGGCCTTCGGGAAGGCTTCGACGCGGACATTGCCGGTGGAACGAAGCTCGGAAGCTATTTCACGCTTCACCCGGCGCTTGCCGAAGCGGGGAAGATGTTCGTCGAAAACCAGGCCTTGTTCGTGCACGCGGTGGCGTCGCCATATCGCGATCGCTCCCACTTCGACGGGCAGAACGTCCTCGAGACGGGCGGATCGGCTGCCTATCAGGTGAAGGACGGTTGGGTGAACCGGCTGCTCGGGCTGCTCCCCAAGGCCGATTCCAAGGCTCTGGCGCTATCGGACACGGTGCCGATGGCGCTGCGCGGAATCAACGAAGTCGGGTCCTATGCCCCATCGAACCTCGCGGGCCCGAGCGATGACCTGCTGCAGCGCGTGTCGGCCATGTACGATCCCGATGCGCAGCTCCACTCCCTGTGGGCCGAAGCGCTCGCAACACGGATGAGTGCCGGCGATGCGCAAGGCGGCGGACGCAACGGCGGGGCGATCGGAAGCGTCGCAGCCAAGCTGCTGTCGGGAGAATCGGGCGCGCGCGTCGCAATGATCGAAACCAATGGCTGGGACACGCATTCGGGCCAGCGCGCGCGGCTCGCCGCCCAGCTCAGGAACCTTGACGGAATCGTCGGCGGACTGAAGTCGGGACTTGGTGCCGACTGGGCAAACACGCTTGTCATCGTCGCGACCGAGTTTGGCCGCACCGTTCGCCCTAACGGGACCGGCGGCACCGACCACGGCGAAGCATCGCTGGCGATGTTGTTCGGGGGCGCGGTCGCTGGCGGGAAGGTGATTGCCGACTGGCCGGGGCTCTCGACAGCTGCTCTCTACGAGGGACGGGATCTCAAGCCGACGACCGACCTCGACTCTCTGATCGGTGGCGCGCTGGCGCAGCATTACCGGCTCGAACCGGCGCGAGTCATGTCCGCGTTGTTCCCGGAAAGTCGTGGAAGGGCGTTCGGACAGCCCGTCATCGCCTGACCGCGTGACGCGCGGCGGATGCTGCGCTAGAGGCGCGCTTCCCGCTAATTCGTGGAATGAAATTGAGCCTTTACGCCCAATATGCCGCGCTTCTTGACGAAGTGCTCGACGAGCTCGTTGCCGATGGCACGCTTTCGGCTGACGTCGACCGGAAGAACGTGACCGTCGAACCGCCGCGTGATCCGTCGCACGGCGACCTCGCGACCAACGCGGCGATGGTTCTGGCCAAGCCCGCCAAGACCAACCCGCGCACGCTCGCGGAGGCGATACGGCCGAAGCTGGAGGCGCTGCCGCCCGTAACCTCCGTTGAGGTCGCGGGCCCCGGCTTCATCAACCTCCGCCTGACGCCGGACGCGTGGCGCGACGAACTTCGCACCATCATCCGCGAGGGCGAGGAATATGGCCTCTCCACCATCGGCGGAAACGAGCGGGTCAATGTCGAATATGTCTCGGCCAACCCCACCGGCCCTTTGCACATGGGCCACTGCCGGGGAGCCGTCGTCGGCGACAGCCTGGCGCGCATTCTGGAGGCAGCGGGCTTCCGCGTCACCAAGGAATATTATGTCAACGACGCAGGAGCCCAGGTCGATACGCTCGCCCGCTCGCTGCACCTCAGGTACCGCGAGGCGCTCGGCGAGGACATCGGCGAAATCCCGGAGGGCTTCTACCCCGGCGACTATCTGAAGCCCGTCGGGATCGTCATGGCTGCGGATTACGGCGATAGCCTTGTCGAAGCGCCCGAAGCCGAATGGCTTCCGATCTTCCGCAAATCCGCGATCAAGGCGATGCTCGACCTGATCCGCTACGATCTCGGGCTCCTGGGAATCCACCACGACATCTTCTCGTCTGAAAACGAGCTTCAGCAGTCGGGTGCGGTCGACCGGGCGATGGGTGAGCTTCGAAGCAAGGGCCTGGTTTACGAGGGAACGCTCGAGCGTCCCAAGAGCCTCGATCCGCACGACGAATGGGAGCCGATCGAGCTGACCCTGTTCCGCTCGGCCCAGTTCGGCGACGACCAGGACCGACCGATGAAGAAGTCGGATGGAAGCTGGACCTATTTCGGGGCCGACGCAGCTTATCATTGGCAAAAGGCGCAGAACGCCGACCACCTCGTCAATATCTGGGGCGCCGATCATGCGGGGACCGTCAAGCGCGTCCAGTCGGCGGTGAAGGCGCTGACCGACGGCCGCGTCGATCTCGACGTGAAGCTGATCCAGATGGTCCGGCTGTTCCGCGGCGGGGAGCCGGTGAAGATGTCGAAGCGCGCGGGTGACTTCGTCACGCTCGCCGATGTCGTGAACGAGGTCGGCAAGGATGTGGTCCGCTTCATGATGCTGACGAAGCGTTCGGATACACCGCTCGATTTCGACTTCGCGAAGGTGGTCGAGGCGTCGAAGGACAACCCGGTCTTCTATGTACAGTACGCCCATGCGCGCATCAGCTCGCTGAAGCGCAAGTCGGCGGAAGCCGGCGTCGACCTTGCGAGCGATGCCGACCTGTCCTTGCTCGACGAGGAGGATCTCGCGCTGGTGAAGCGGGCGGCGCAATATCCACGCGTGCTCGAAGGCGCGGCGATGGCGCACGAGCCGCACCGGATCGCTTTCTATCTCTACGACCTCGCCGCTGAATTCCACGCTTTGTGGAATCGCGGGAACGACGATCCGGAGCGGCGCTTCCTCATTGAAAATAATCCACAACTTTCGCGCGCACGGCTGGAACTGGCGCTCGGCGTGGGGCAAATCATCAGGAGCGGCCTCGCGCTCATGGGAGTGGCAGCCGCCGAGGAGATGCGCTGATCATGACCGACAGCCGGGCGGCACTTGGCTCAGACCGGTTGCCATGGCTTTCCGACGAACCGCGGGCGAGGCCGGCTCCCCGAAAGTCTGCGCTCCCGCCGCTTTGGGCTCATGCCGCTGGTGTGCTGCTGCTGGTCGCGGGCGCGTCTTATTGGCTCGGGACCCGGACCGGAAATGAGGTTCCGACGGCGAAGCCCGAAGCGAGCCATACCGTTGTCGCTCCACTTCCCGAGGCGCGAACCGTTCCGACGCAGCAGATCGAGCCCGTGCAGCAGCCCCAGGTTAATCCGGTGCCTGCGCCCGAGGTCCGGACGGCGCCCGAGCGCGAATTTCGAATTCAGAGATCGCGGCCGATCGAACGTATTGTGATTGAGAATCCCGAAGCGCCTTCGGAAGCGCCGGAGAGTTCAAGCGTTGCGCCCACTTCAACCGCTCCCGTGGCCAAGCCGGTCGTGAATCCGGATTCCAAACCGCTGAGGGTCTGGCCGGCGTGGGAGTCGGCGGGCGCGAAGGGCCGTATCGTGCGCATCGGTGCATTCGGCACCCGCGACCAGGCGAAGCTCGGCTGGCGTCACATGGTCCGCGCCTATCCGGCGGTCGCTCATTTGAAGGCCACGGTGGTCACCGACCGCAATTCGCGGGGCCGGTACTTCTACCGCTTCCAGCTCGGCACCACCTCCCAGGCGCATTCCGAAGTGCTGTGCCAGCGGATGGAGCGGATCCGCTTCAGCTGCGCGGTCGTCGGTTTGCCGTGGAAGCCGAAGGGCGTCGAACGGTGACCGACTCTCGTCCCTACGACGAACAATTACCGTGGCTTCAACCCGTCGAGGACGAGGACGAGCCACGCGCGCTTTCGGCGCGCAAGATGCTCGGCGCGCTGGTCGTCGTACTGCTCGCCGCGCTGATCGTGGCCGGCACTTTCTTCTGGCTTGGAAGGCGGGATTCCGCGACCGGCGGCGCTCCCGAGCTGATCCAGGCGCCGCCCGGGCCCTACAAGGTCAAACCACCCAATCCGGGCGGCCTCGACATCAGCAGTGAGAGCGAGACCGCGTTCGAAACCAGTGCCGGTGAAGACCGCGATTCCCAGCTCGACACCAGCAAGCTGCCTCAAGGCGCAGCCCCGGCGGCTCCGAAGCAAGATGCAAAAGCCGCTCAGCCTCCGCAGGCGACCGCCGCACCGAAGCCGGAACCCCTGCCGAAGGCGGCAGGCGGCACGGGTAGCGTGATCCAGCTCGGCGCTTTCGCGAACCGAACCCAGGCCGAGCGGGCCTGGACCGCTTTGTCGACCCGTTTCCCGAGCATCGGCGCGATGGACAAGATGATCGTTCCGTTCGCCAAGGGTATCCGTTTGCGCGCCGGTGCAGCCTCGCCAGCCGATGCCAAGCAGGCCTGCGATACGCTGAAGGCGGCGGGCGAGAATTGTTTCGTCGCCGAATAAGCTGAGGCCCATGCAGGCAGCGATCTACGGTTTCGAGGGGCTGGAGCTCACCGCCGACGAGCGCGCCTTCTTCCGCGACGCCGATCCCGCGGGGTTCATCCTCTTCAAGCGCAACTGCGAAACCCGCGACCAGCTGCTGCGGCTGACGGATTCGCTTCGCCATCTGACGGGCAGGGCGGACGTGCCGATTCTCATCGACCAGGAGGGAGGGCGCGTCGCGCGGATGAAGCCGCCCGAATGGGCTGCCTTTCCGGCTGCGGAACGCTTCGCGCAGCTTTATCAGATTGCTCCATCCTCGGCGATCGAGGCGGCGCGGGCGAACGCTAGGGCGATCGCGCTGACCCTTCGTTCGGCCGGTGTAAACGTCAACGCGTTGCCGTTGCTCGACGTGCGCCAGGAAGGCGCGAGCGACATTATTGGCGACCGCGCATTCGGGAGCGAGCCGATGCAGGTCGCGGCGCTTGGTCGAGCGGTGCTCGACGGCATGGCGTCCGCCGGCGTGGTAGGCATCGTCAAGCATATCCCCGGACACGGTCGGGCCTTGGTCGACAGCCACCACGAGCTTCCGATCGTCACGGCAGGCGCCGAACAACTGGACATGGATCTCGAGCCGTTCGAGCGTCTGTCGTCAGCGCCGATGGGAATGATGGCGCACGTGGTCTACGTGGCGTGGGACCCCGATCATCCTGCCAGCCAGTCGCGCGCGGTCATCGACAATATCGTCCGCCAGCGGATCGGCTTCGACGGCTTCCTGATGAGCGACGACAGCAACATGAACGCGCTGATGGGCACCCAGGCTGAACGCGCTTCAGCATGCGTCGCGGCAGGCTGCGATGTTGCGCTGCCCTGCAACGGTGTGCTGTCGGACAATATGGAGATCGCCAGGTCGTTGCCCGAAATCAGCATCGAGGGAGCGGATCGCCTCGCTCGAGCGATGGCCGGTACGATGGTCGAACCGGAGGGACCGGATTTCGCCGAATCCGTTGCGACGCGCGACACGCTGCTCGCACTTGCCTAGTTATCCACAATCAAGTGGGGCGCTGCCTTCGCAGCGCCACCACTCGTGGTAACATCGCCGCGTGAATGAGGATTTCGACGAGCCACTGGTCCGGCAGTCCGACGAGTTGACTCTCAGCCTCGACGGCTGGGAAGGGCCGCTCGACCTGCTGCTCAGCCTCGCCCGAGTGCAGAAGGTCGACCTGGCGCAAATTTCGATCCTCCACCTCGTCGAGCAATATCTCACCTATTTGAACGAGGCTCGCGCGCTGAAGCTCGAGATCGCCGCGGATTATTTGGTGATGGCGGCTTGGCTGGCGTACCTCAAATCCTGCCTGTTGCTGCCGAAGGATCCGGAGCAGGATCCCAGTCCTGAGGAGATCGCCCTTCGGTTGCAAATGCGGCTGCAGCGTCTCGACGCGATGCGCGAAGCCGGCGCGCGGCTCCTCGGCCGCGACCGCATCGGGCGCGACGTGTTCGTGCGCGGAAATCCCGAAGGTCTGCGGCTGGTCCGCAAGGCCGCGTGGCAAGTGCGCGATTTCGACCTGTTCGCCGCTTATGGCGCGGTCCGCGCGCGCACCCAGCCGGCGATGCACGTCGTCCATGCGCGCGCCGTCATGACCCTCGACGAGGCCATCGAGCGTGTGAGCAAGATGATTGGGATGGCGCTCGACTGGACCTTCCTCGAGAGTTTCCTGCCGTCGAGTCAGGACCCTCAGTTCCGCCGCTCCGCGCTTGCATCGAGCTTCCTTGCCGCGCTCGAGCTGGCACGCCGGGGCCGCCTCGACATTGCGCAGGATGAGCCGTTCGCGCCAATCAAGCTAAGAGCAGCCTGATGGACGAGCTGATGCGCTCGATCGAAGCGACTCTGTTCGCGTCCGCCGAGCCCCTGACGATCGAGGAAATCGCCGAGCACGTCGGCGAAGGCGAGATCGAGATCGCGCTCGGACAGCTTTCCGCCCAGTATGAAGGGCGCGGCATCGAACTCGTCGAGCGCGGCGGCCGCTGGCATTTCCAGACGGCGCCCGATCTCGCGCATTTGCTTCGGCGGACTCGCGAAGAAGTTCGGCGCCTATCGCGTGCGGCGACCGAGACGCTGGCGATCATCGCCTATCACGAGCCCGTCAGCCGCGCCGAGATCGAGGCAATCCGCGGGGTGCAAATCTCGAAGGGCACGCTCGACGTGCTGATGGACGCCGGCTGGGTTCGCCCTGCTGGCCGCCGCGAGGGGCCAGGGCGACCGTTGCTCTACGCGACGACCAAAGAATTCCTCACCCACTTCGGCCTCGGCTCGCGGCGCGATCTTCCGGGAATCGATGACTTGAAGGCGGCGGGATTATTGGACCCGCTCGACGAGTCTGTCTTCCAGCTTCAACTGGAAAGCGAAGACGAGGCGGACTAGATAGCCGCCTCAAAGGAGTTTCCCCATGGGCGGTCTTAGCATTTGGCATATCCTGATCGTTGCGATCATTCTGCTGCTTCTTTTCGGCGGCAACCGCTTCTCGTCCATGATGGGCGACGTCGCGAAAGGGCTGAAAAGCTTCAAACAGGGCATGGCCGACGAGGATGACGAGAAGACGAAGCGCTACGATGAGCAACGCCGCAACGAACCGCCCCGCCGGATCGCGCGCGATCAGGAGCCGATCGATGTGACTCCGCGCCGCGATGAACCTGTCGCCCCGCCTCCGCCGCCGCGAGACGACGAAGCCCGCTAAGCGCTAGGCCACCGCCATGTTCGGCGTCGATTCCTCCGAGCTCGCGGTCGTCGCGATCCTCGCGCTGATCTTCATCGGCCCGAAGGACCTGCCCAAGGTGATGCGAACGGTCGGCTACTGGGTCGGTCGCGTCCGCGGGATGGCGCGGCACTTCACCGCCGGAATCGAGAACATGGTCCGCGAAGCCGAGCTCGAGGAGATGGAGAAGCGCTGGCGCGAGGAAAATGAGCGCATCATGAGCCTCCATCCACCCGACGCCCATTATCCTGAGCCGGGCCAGCCCGACGAGATGCCGCCCGTGGCCGAGGTGCCCGAACCGATGCTGCCGCTCGACGAGAAGCAGCCCGGGGAAGAAGTCCCGGTCGAAAAGCGGCCGCTTCCATGAAAGATATCGACGACACCAAGCAGCCATTGCTCGAGCATTTGATCGAGCTGAGACGCCGGCTTCTCTGGTCGCTGGGGACGGTCGTCGTCCTGTTTTTTATCTGCTTCCATTTCGCGCCGAATATTTTTGCCGTCCTGGTTCAGCCGCTCCTCCGCGCCGGAGAGGGGCGGCTCATCTACACCGACGTGTTCGAAGCCTTCTTCGTGCAAATTAAAGTCGCGCTGTTCGCGGCGCTGATGCTGAGCTTTCCCGTCATCGCGCTGCAGCTGTGGCGCTTCGTCGCTCCCGGCCTCTACGCGAAGGAAAAGAACGCCTTCCTGCCGTTCCTGATCATGACGCCGTTCTTTTTCATCGGCGGCGCCTGCTTTGCCTACTTCCTCGCCATGCCCTGGGCGCTCCACTTCCTGCTGAGCTACCAGGGGGATGTCGGCGGCGTGCAGCAGGAGGCGCTTCCGGGCGTCGGCAATTACCTGAACTTTGTCACCCGCTTCCTGTTCGGGTTCGGCGCGGCTTTCCTGCTCCCGATCCTTCTGATGATCCTCGAGCGCGCAGGAATCGTGACTCGAGAGCAGCTAGCCAAGTCGAGACGGTACGCAATCGTCGGCGCCGCCGCCGTCGCGGCAGTGCTCACGCCGCCCGACGTCGTGTCGATGCTCTTGCTGCTGATCCCTCTCTACGGCCTCTACGAATTCGCAATTCTTGCCATCCGGATCACGCACTGGCGGGCGGCTCGGAAAGCTGCCCGCTCAGGCTCTGCCGTCAGCGCAGTTGTTTCTGGGCCCCAGACAGAAGAGGGCCCGGAAGCGCCACCGGGGGGGGGGAGGGTTGGCGGTTCCGGGCCCATTTAAGCGGATAGCGAGAGCGGGGGGGCAAAAGGTCACTATCCGAACTGCACAACGCCCCTTCTTTCG
>Ga0068852_100003534_pt1 | contig 10939 bp, 10 predicted proteins | sample KBSCornC22_FD_66594 | JGI IMG/M metagenome (GOLD analysis project Ga0068852, IMG submission 66594) | Corn rhizosphere microbial communities from Kellogg Biological Station, Michigan, USA - KBS Corn C2-2 | ecosystem: Host-associated > Plants > Roots > Rhizosphere > Soil ... | reverse complement strand
ACCCGCGCGCTCGTGAAGGATTACGAGCAGCAGTATCAGGACGGCCTGATCACCCAGCAGGAAAAGTACAACAAGGTGATCGACGCCTGGTCGCGTTGCGGTGACCAGGTCGCAAGCGCGATGATGAAGGAGATTTCGGCGACTCCGAAGCGCCCTGACGGGCGCCAGGCGGACCTGAACTCGATCTACATGATGGCTCACTCCGGTGCCCGCGGTTCGCAGGCTCAGATCAAGCAGCTGGCCGGCATGCGCGGGCTCATGGCCAAGCCGTCGGGCGAGATCATCGAGACTCCGATCATCTCGAACTTCAAGGAAGGCCTGACCGTCCTTGAATATTTCAACTCGACCCACGGCGCCCGGAAGGGCCTCGCGGACACGGCGCTCAAGACGGCGAACTCGGGTTACCTGACCCGCCGTCTGGTCGACGTGAGCCAGGACGCCGTGATCATCGAGGAAGATTGCGGCACCGACCGTGCGCTCGAGATGCGCGCGATCGTCCAGGGTGGCGCGGTCATCGCCTCGCTCGCGGACCGTGTTCTTGGCCGCACCACGGCGGAGGACATCGTCGATCCGAAGTCGGGCGAGACGATTATCGCCGAGGGCGAGCTTCTCGACGAGGCGATGGTCGCCCGTATCGAGGAAATCGGCCTGCAGGGCGTGAAGATCCGCTCGCCGCTGATCTGCGGATCGAAGCAGGGCGTCTGCGCCAAGTGCTACGGCCGCGACCTTGCTCGCGGCACTCCGGTGAACATCGGCGAAGCGGTCGGCGTGATCGCGGCCCAGTCGATCGGTGAGCCTGGCACGCAGCTGACGATGCGGACCTTCCACATCGGCGGCGCGGCGCAGCTCAACGAGCAGTCGAACCTGGAATCGCCGGTCGACGGCACGATCGAGCTTCGCGACATGCCGACGATCGTCGACCCGCGCGGCCGGCACCTGTCGCTGTCACGTTCGGGTGAGATCGCGATCGTCGACATGGACGGCCGCGAGCTTTCGACTCACCGCGTGCCCTACGGCGCTCACCTTCTGTGCGAAACGGGCCATATCGTCAGCCGCGGCGATCGCATCGCCGAGTGGGATCCGTCGTTCAGCCCGGTGATCACCGAAAAGGCCGGTACGGTTAAGTACCAGGACCTGATCGAGAACCGGACGATGACCGAGCAGGTCGACGAATCGACCGGAATCACGCAGCGCGTCGTCACCGAGGATATGACCAAGTCGAAGAAGGACACGCCGCATCCTCGCCTCACGCTTACCGGCGAGAAGGCCAAGGAAGCGGGCGTCTACCGGCTGGCTTCGGGCGCGATCGTCGCGGTCGAGGACGGGCAGCAGGTCGAGGCGGGTGAAGTGCTCGCCCGCATGCCTCGAGAAGCCGCGCGTACGCGTGACATCACCGGCGGTCTGCCGCGCGTCGCCGAGCTGTTCGAGGCGCGCAAGCCGAAGGAGAATGCGATCATCGCGAAGGTCTCCGGCAAGGTGACCTTCATGCGCGACTATAAGGCGAAGCGTAAGATCGCGATCGTTCCCGATGACGGGTCGGAGCCGGTCGAGTATCTCGTGCCCAAGTCGAAGATGATCGAGGTCCAGGAAGGCGACTTCGTCAAGCGCGGCGACAATCTCGTCGGCGGTTCACCCGATCCGCACGACATCCTGGAGGTTCTCGGAGTCGAGGCGCTGGCCGAATATCTCGTGAGCGAGATCCAGGAGGTCTATCGACTCCAGGGCGTGAAGATCAACGACAAGCACATCGAGGTGATCGTTCGCCAGATGCTGCAGAAGGTCGAGATCACGGACGGTGGCGATACGACGTTGCTCGCCGGCGAGCAGGTCGATCGCTTGGAGATGGACGAGACCAACGCCCGCCTCGAGAAGAAGCAGAAGAAGGCGGAAGGCAAGCCCGTCCTGCTCGGAATCACCAAGGCGTCGCTGCAAACCCGCAGCTTCATCTCGGCGGCTTCGTTCCAGGAGACTACGCGTGTCCTCACCGAGGCGGCGGTCCAGGGCAAGGTCGATACGCTCGAAGGCCTCAAGGAGAACGTCATCGTCGGCCGGCTTATCCCGGCGGGCACGGGCGCTGGCATGAATCGCCTGCGTGTCGCGGCGTCGTCGCGTGACACCGCTCTCCGTGCGGCTCAGCGGCGGATGCAGGAAGCGCTGATCGCGCCGGATTCGGCCGAGGAGCTTCGTGCCGCCGAACTGGCGCGTTCGCCGCGTGAAGACACCGGGACGGGCGACGATCCGCTCGCCGAGGTCGCGCCAAGCGGTCATGGCCTCGACGCTGACGCGGGCGACTATCTGCAGAAATAGTCCGCTCGGCTAAGCGTAAGTCTACGGCAAACAAAACCCCGCCGGAGCAGGCCTCCGGCGGGGTTCATTTTGCCTGACAGCGCTTTCTTAGCAGCGACCCCCGTGCATCGCGTTCTGCGTGCAGTTGGCGGCGGAATTCACGTCCGAAGCCGCGCCGCGGACGGTGTTGCACGCGGCAATCGCGAGACAGGCACCGGCCAGCGCCACTGCAATAACCTTCTGAACCATTGTCGCTCCTCCGTTAGACCTGCGGAACGACAATGAATCACCGAAACAGCTGTCTGTCCACTTAACTTAGTGACAGCCGCTGCCGTTCATCGTGTTCTCGGTGCAATTCGCGACCGAATTCACGTCGCGGGCGGCGCCCCGGACGGTGTTGCAGGCCGCCGCGGTCAGCGCAATGGCGAGAAGGGCCACCGTGGTCAGTTTCTGGAACATGTATATTCTCCTGTTCTGGATGGTTTCAGGTAACGCGGCGCTTCCGGAACGGGTCCATTACACCCGCGTTCTTTTCAGCAGTACCCTCGCGGAGCCCGCCAATGCGAATGGCCGTCCTGGTCGCGATTCTGGCGCTTGGCGCGTGCGTGAACCGCGGCGGAATCCGCCCCCTCCGGCCGCTCGAAATCCCCTTGGCTCCCTATCGCGACGCGGCTCCGACCGCGATGACGGGAACCCTGATGTACGAAGGCGGATGCCTGCTCTTCCGTGACGAGCAAAGCCGCGCACTGCTTCTTCCTGTGTGGCCGTTCGGAAGCTCATTCAACGGGACGGAGGTGTTCCACCATCTTCCGGGCAAGAGCGACCAAGTGCTGGTGCTGGCGCAGGAGGTCGTGCTCTATGGACAGCCGGCTGGGTGGGCGGCCCTGGGTGCGCCGCAATACCAGCCCTTCCAGGGCCAGTGTGGCACTTACGCGCCGTTCTTTGTCAGCAATGTGAGGCCGGCGGATTAGACGGCGACCGGCGCCGAGATGTGCGGGTGCGGATCGTAATTTTCGAACACGAAATCCTCGGGCTCGTAGTCGAATAATCCCTGTCCGCGATCCTTGATTACCAGCTGCGGAAGCGGCCTCGGTTCGCGGCTGAGCTGCAGCCGCGCCTGCTCGAGATGGTTTGAGTAAAGGTGGCAATCGCCGCCGGTCCACACGAACACGCCCGGCTCGAGCCCGCACTCGCGCGCGAGCATGTGCGTCAATAGTGCATAGGAAGCGATGTTGAATGGTACGCCGAGGAAAATGTCGGCGCTGCGCTGGTAAAGCTGAAGGTTGAGCCGCCCTGCTGCCACCTGCGTCTGGAACAGGCAGTGACAGGGTGCCAGCGCCATCTTCGCGATCTCGCCGGGATTCCATGCGGTAACAATCTGACGCCGCGAATAAGGGTCGCGCCGGATCAGGTCGACGAGATTCTCGATCTGGTCGAAATGGCGGCCATCGCAGGTTTCCCAATCGCGCCACTGCTTGCCGTAGACGGGTCCGAGATCGCCCTCATCGTCTGCCCATTCGTCCCAGATGCTGACCTTCCGCTCGTTGAGCCAGCGAACGTTGGTATCGCCGCGAAGGAACCACAAAAGCTCGACGATGATCGACCTCAGGTGAAGTTTCTTGGTCGTCAGCAGCGGAAAACCGTCGGCGAGATCGAAGCGCATCTGCGCTCCGAACCACGAAAGCGTGCCGGTCCCCGTGCGGTCCTGCTGCTCGACTCCACGGTCGAGAATCAGTTGCATGAGATCGAGATACTGCCGCATGGGCCGACCCTAATCCGCGGCACTCAAAACGAAAAGCGGGGCAGCGAAGGTCGCCACCCCGCTTCTGTTAGAAACCGTGATCTAGTAGCGCGCGGTCAGCTTCAGCGAGACCGTGCGCGGTGCTCCGAAATAGACCGTGCGGATGTTGCCGATGCTCGAGAATTCCTGGGCGTCGGTCCGGTAGAGCTTGTTGGTCAGATTGTAGCCGTAGAGGCCGACAGCGAATTTTTTCGACGGATCCTCCCAGACGATCCGAGCATCCTCGAGCCAGTAGCCGTTCTGGAAGAGACCCTGAATCTCGGTGTCCGTGTTCACGAAAGTATTGTCGACGGCGAGCGCCTGGCGCGAACGGTAGCGCGTCTGGCCGCCGATCGTGATTCCGCCCATCGAGCCGAGCGCGAAGGAATATTGCGCGCCCGCCCGCAGTGTCCACTTCGGCGAGAATGCCGGAGTCTGGAAAGCGCGGCTTCCGCCGAAATGGCTGAACTGGGCGTCATCGAACTCTTTGTACTTGGCGTCGAGGTAACCGATCTGCGTGTCGAGCAGGAGGCCGTCGAGCGGAGTCCAGCTTGCTTCCAGCTCCGCGCCCTTGATCGATAGCTTGCCGGCGTTGAGGACCGAAAGCACCGGGTCGGGAAGACCGGTCGTCGGATCGGTCGCGATGCCCGAAACGCGGGCCTGGAAGTCCTTATAATCATTGTAGAAAACGTCGCCGTTCACGCGAAGCTGGTTGAGGATCGTGGTCTTGAACCCGGCCTCGTACGACCAGACCTTCTCCGGGTCATACTTGGTCGCGGTGGTCGGGTCGTTCGCTCGGCCGTTGAACCCTCCCGACTGGAAGCCCTTTGCGACGCGAGCGTAAAGCATCGTCGTGGGCGTCGCCTGCCAGTCGAGGCTCGCCATCGGCGAAACGTCGCTCCACTTGCCCTTCGGCGGGGCGAAATCGAACGGTGCGACGCTGTTGAGCAGCGGCGAGCTCGAAAAGGTCGAGGTCGTCCGGAAATAGTTCTTGGTTTCCTTGGTCCAGCGGACGCCCGCGGACAGGCGGACATTCGGGACGATCGTGTAGCTCGCATTCGCATAAGCCGCGTAGCTCTTGGTCTTCAGATCATCGTCGATCGTCCGAAGGAACGTCGGAAAGTTCGACGGGCCGAGCAGAAGGTTGGACAGGATCCCACGGAATGGCGTCAGGTCGACGAGGTCGTCGGCGAAGGCCTCCTGGTGCGATTCATTCCGCTCATCGAGATAATAGAGCCCGGCAACGCCACTCAGACGGTCGCTTGTATAAGCCAACTGCAGTTCCTGGCTCAGCTGGTGCTGGTGAACGTCGACCAGCACGTCGCCGACCTCCGCCTGGGTGGCGTCGATGTCGATAAAGTCTTTGGTGTGCAGCTTTCGATAGGCGGTGATCGACTTCAGCGTCAGGCCGTCGCTGATGTCGTAGGTCGCTGTTCCGTTGACGCCCCAGTGCCGAAGCTTGGTCGAGTTCGGCAGGCCCGGGGTCGTCCGCGCCTTGAAGTCGTAATCGGACGGGTCTTGCGCGAGCGGCAGGATCACCGTGTTGCTGAACAGGTGGCGAAGCTCGTTGATCGGAGCGCCGACGTTCAAGGCATCATTGTCGTGGGAATAATCGGCGCTGAGATCGAAGCGGAAGCGCGAGCCCGGCGTGAACGCGAGCGCGCCGCGGGTGCCCCAATTGTTCTTGTTATTGTAGCGGCGGTCGAGGAGCGGGTCCTTCACATAGCCATCGTGCCTCTCGCGAATGAAGGCGAAGCCCAGCGACAGCGTGTCACTGACCGGGCCGGACACCGAGGCTTTGACGTCGAACTGGTGGTAGGAGCCAACGGTGACGCTGGCGTCGGCGCGGAGTTGCTTGCCCGGCTTGCGGGTCACATATTTGATCGCGCCGCCGATCGTGTTCTTGCCGTAGAGCGTGCCCTGAGGGCCGCGCAGCACTTCGATCCGGTCGACGTCCAGCAGGTCGAGCTGGTTGCCGCGGATTCGCGACAGGTAGACGTCGTCGACATAGACTCCGACCGCAGGGTCGAAGGTCTGCAGAGCGTCCGGCTGGCCGATTCCGCGGATGTAGATGTTCGTCGCATTGGACGAACCGCGCCCCTGGACGATGTTGAGGTTCGGGACCGCGCCCTGGAGGCCGGTCGTGTCGTCTGCCTGGATTCGATCCAGTGCGCGCTCATTGAACGCCGACACCGATGCAGGAACGCGCTGGAGACGCTCTTCCGTGCGTCGCGCGGTGACGATGATCGCCCCGGTGGCGCTGTCCTGCCCGCCGTTGTCGGGGGCCGCGGTCGCTTCCGGTCCGGGCGCCTTCTTTACGGCTTCGGGCGGGGTGGCCGCCGGCGTCGAAACGTTTTTGTTCGTGTCCTGCGCAGAGGCCGGAGTGGTGACGAACGCCGCAGCGGCGACTGAGCCGAGCAATGCGGCGCGTTCGAAGGTGAAGCGCATTTTCCCTGTATCTCCCCCACCCGGGACAACCCTCTCGGCCCGCGTGTCGGATACTCTTACTGAAAGTTGAAACAGCTTTCAACTTGCGAATGACTGCGTTAGAAAGCTACGGCGAGGGATGGGGGACGTATTGGCAGACGAGGCGCAGATCAGCCCTGCGAGCACGGGTAAGGCGCCGCGCACTGCGCGAGGCGAACGAACGCTGCGCAAGATCCTCGATGCGGCCCGCGACGAATTCGGCGAGCGCGGATTTTCGGACAGCTCGATCGTCGGAATCACCCAGCGCGCGGGAGTCGCGCTGGGCACATTCTACACTTACTTCGATTCCAAGGAGGTTCTGTTCCAGGCGCTGGTCCGCGACATGTCGGAGCAGGTGCGCGATCACGTCGCTCCGATACTCAAGGGATCGGCGGAGACGATCGAGGGAGAGGGAAGGGCGCTTGAGGCGTTCCTTCGCTTCGCCCGCGAGCATCGCGACGTCTACCGGATCATCGACGAGGCCGAGTTCGTCGAGCCCAAAGCTTATCGCGAACATTACGAGACAACGGCGACGCGCATTGCCGCGCGGCTGATCGCGGGCCGTGACCGCGGCGAAATCAGCGGCAATTATTCCGACGACGAGCTCGAAATCCTGGCCTGGGCAATGATGGGGTCCAACGTGTTCCTCGGCCTCCGCTTCGCTGTATGGTCGAGCACCGATCCGAAACGCGTCGCCCATGCCATGAACAAGCTGCTTCGTTCGGGCCTCGAATGACGGCGGGCGCGGGCGCAACGGAGGGCCGATACCGCGACGGCTATCTGGTCGTCGGCGATGGCGTGCGCCTTCATTACCGCGATTATCCCGGCCGGGAGGATAAGCCGCCGCTGCTCTGCCTCCACGGACTGACTCGAAACTCACGCGACTTCACGGAATTCGCGGAGCGCCATTCTCCCGAATGGCGTGTGATCGCACTCGACTTTCGAGGCCGCGGGGCCAGCGATTACGACCCGTTTCCGGCGCGCTACACGCCGCTCACCTACGCGGCCGACGTACTTCTCCTGCTCGACGATTTGATGATCGAGAAAGCGGTGTTCGTCGGGACGTCGCTTGGCGGACTGGTCATGATGACGATCGCCGCCATGGCGCCGCAGCGGATCGCCGCCTCCATCCTCAACGATGTCGGTCCGGACGTGGATGTTGAAGGCGTAAGCCGCATTCTTTCGTACGTCGGGAAGGACCTGCGGTTCGCGGGCTGGGACGAGGCCGCCGCCGCCATCGAATCCATTCAGAAAGCCTCGTTCGAACATTACTCCCACGACGACTGGGTGAAGATGGCGAAGCGCAATTGCCGAGAGGAGAATGGCGAAATCCGCTTCGATTACGACATGGCGATCGCCGAGCCGTTCAAGACCGCGGGGCCGGCGCCGCATATCGACTTGTGGCCGTTGTTCAGCGCGCTTGCCCGCAATCCGCTGTTGGTCATTCGCGGCGAAAAGAGCGATCTTCTGACCGCCGCCACCGCCGCCAAAATGCAGCAGGTTGCGCCCGGCACGAAGCTGGCGACCGTAACCGGCGTCGGACACGCGCCCGAGCTCAACGAGCCTGAAGCGGCCGTGGCGATCGACGCCTTTCTCGCCTCTCTGACGCGTTAAATCGCGGCGACAATTTGCGACAACTTTCCGCCCTTGCGGGGATAGTTGTGCGACAGCGAAGGCCCAATTCTCCATCAACGCCAAAGCCGGCGTTTTGAATTGAATGGAGAAAAAGATGAAAAAGATTGCTCTCGCTCTTGCCGGCGCTTCGGTTGCGATCACCGGCCTTGCATCCACCCCTGCCGCCGCCGCCGATTTCGGCCGTCACAACGACCGCGGCCGCTACGAGCAGGTCCAGAACCGCCGGGTCGTCACGAACCGGTTCGTCACTCGGAACCGCTTCGTCACCCAGAACCGCTTCCAGCAGCATCGCTGGAACCGCGGTGACCGGTTCGATCGCCGCTATGCGTCGAACTACATGGTCGTTTCGAACCCCTATTACTACAACCTGCGTCCGGCGCCTTACGGCTACCACTGGGTGCGGTCGGGGAATGATGCGGTCCTCGTGGCGCTTGCCAGCGGGATCATCGGCGCTCTTGTCGCCAACGCGTTCTAAGCGAACTCATGAAGGCTCCGGGGCTTAGCGGCTCCGGAGCTTTTCGCATTTCTGGAACCTGTCGCTAGAGGAAGCCATGGCCGGCGAACCGCACGTCCTGATTGTCGACGACGAGCGCGACATCCTCGACCCGCTCGCCTCTTATGTTTCGAAGAACGGCTTTCGCGTCTCGAAGGCGCGCGACGCCGCCACCGCTCGTGAAATCCTCGTTGCCCATTCGATCGACATCGCGCTGATCGACATCATGATGCCGGGCGAGGACGGCCTGTCGCTGACCGGCTTCATCCACGCGACCAGCAAGGTCCCGGTGATCCTCCTCACCGCTAGGGCGGAGGAAACCGACCGCATCGTCGGGCTCGAGCTGGGCGCCGACGATTATGTCACCAAGCCATTCAGCCCGCGCGAGCTTGTCGCCCGGATCAAGGCGGTGCTTCGCCGGACCTCGGACGACCGTGTGAAAGCGCCGGACGCCGAGGCTTATGCTTTCGCCGATTGGGTACTGAGGACCGGCGAGCGCGAGCTTGTCGACAAGGACGGGCGGTCGGTGCCGCTCTCGACCGGCGAGTACAATCTGCTTCTAGCCTTCGTGACTCACCCCAAGCGGGTGCTCACTCGAGACCAGCTTCTCGATCTCAGCCAGGGCCGCGAGCTTGCGGCGTTCGAGCGAAGCATCGACAACCACATCAGCCGCCTGCGCCGGAAGGTCGAAGCGGACCCCCGCGATCCCAAGCTGATCAAGACAGTGTGGGGCGGCGGCTATACGCTCGCGGCGGAGGTCCGCCGGCTGTGAGGCGGTGGCTTCCCAAGAGCCTCGTCGGCCAGATGGCGGTGCTGATCGGCATCGCGCTCCTGCTCGCACAGCTTGCGAGCTTCGCGTTCCTCCTCGCGGAGCGGCAGCAGTTCAATCGCGCGCAGATCGATACGCCTGCCATCACCCGCTTCACCTCGACGGCCGCTGACTACGGTCAGGCCGCGCCCGATTTCAAACCGCTGGTGCTTAGCGACGCGTCCCGCCGCGGCGCGCATTATGAACTCGGCGCCCAGAGCAACGTAGCAAGCGACGCCCATCGCCGCGGCGACACCGAAAACCGGCTCCGCGAGACGCTTCAGTCGGCTGGCGCGCAGGTCCGCGACGTCCGCGCCGCGATCGATTCCAACCCGCCCGAGCACCGCCGTGACCGGCCCGGACGCCGTCCGTCGCAGGCGATGCTGCTCTCTGTGCAGCTCCCGAGCGGCCAGTGGCTGAATGCGCGGCTGAACGTTCCCGGCCAGCCGCCGCTTCTCACGCCCGAGCTTGGGCTTGGAACGCTGCTCCTTTACCTGTTCGTGCTCACCGCCGCCGTGCTGATCGCGAGACGGCTCGCGCGGCCCTTGCGCAATCTTACCAGCGCGGCGGAAGCTTTCAGAGGCCGCAACGAGCCGGTGGTCGTCAAACCTTCCGGCCCGTCCGACCTCCGCAACGCCATCCTCGCGTTCAACGCGATGAACGAGCGTGTGGTGAATCTGCTCGAAGAAAAGGACCGGACGCTGGGCGCGATCGGCCACGACCTGCGGACGCCGCTCGCGTCCCTCCGCATCCGCGCGGAATCCGTCGAACCAGCCGAAGATCGCGAGCGGATGATCGCCACGATCGAGGAAATGACCGCGACGCTCGAGGACATATTGACGCTGGCACGGGTCGGCCGCTCGCGCGAGCAGTTCGAGCGCACCGACATTTCGGCGCTCGCCGGCTCGATTGCCGACGAATATCGCGAGCTAGGCAGCAAGGTCGAATTTTCGGCCGACGCACCGCACGAGATCGCCGTCCAGCCCAACCTCATCCGAAGGGCGATCCGCAACCTGGTCGACAATGCGCTGAAATATGCCGGCGCGGCAGAAGTCGCGGTCACCGGCGCAGGCGACGAAGTGACGATCGCCGTGCGCGATCGCGGCCCCGGCCTCGCGCCGGAGGAACTCGATCGCGTAGGTGGCGCCTTTTACCGCGCCGAACCATCCCGAAACCGCGCGACCGGTGGCGCAGGTCTCGGCCTTAGCATCGCCAAGGCCATCGTCGACGCCCACGGCGGCACGCTGACGCTCGCCAATCGCGAGGGCGGGGGGTTGGAAGCGCGCATCGCATTGCCACTGCGTTGACGAGCCCCGCTAAAATGGCAGGTATCGATCCATTCCTGCCGTTAGCGATGCGCTAGCGCTCGACGGAAGCAGCGGATACGAGTTGGGTCCTCAGTGGGGGCATAAGCGGAGGGCGTGTTGAGGGTCGTTCTTGCATTGGCTGCAATCCTATTGGTGTGCGTCTC
>Ga0068852_100003531_pt1 | contig 10942 bp, 9 predicted proteins | sample KBSCornC22_FD_66594 | JGI IMG/M metagenome (GOLD analysis project Ga0068852, IMG submission 66594) | Corn rhizosphere microbial communities from Kellogg Biological Station, Michigan, USA - KBS Corn C2-2 | ecosystem: Host-associated > Plants > Roots > Rhizosphere > Soil ... | reverse complement strand
CTTCTCGAGTGCTCCACTTCGACATAGCCGTAGCCCGTTTCAGCCCGGATCGGGCGCACCCCGAGTGTGACGATCTCGCCCGACGCCACGAGCGGATGCCAGGACGAGATCGCAGCACCACAGCGGTTCTTGTCAAAGCTGCTTCGCTGCTTCTTCGTCACGCCTGCTCCGCGACGATCGGGCGATGTGGCTCGTATTTGCGATCTGTTTTCGGCGCCCGCTTACCTGCTTCGACGGAGGCGGCAATTCCGACAATGCTGCCCATTGCGCACGCCGTCAGATACTGCACGGGATAGAGTTCGAAGACCCACTCGAATGAGATGTGGAATGCAAGCACCAGGACGGCTCCGAGAAAGCCCACGAGGAGCTCTGACCGAAGGCCGGTCGCACTCCGAAGTGCTCCCCAGCCGGTCGCTAGCACGGCGGCAAAAACCGATAGCAATCCGAGCAAACCAACAAAGCCCAGTTCGGCAGTGACCAGGAAGTAGCTGTTGTGGACTGGCGCAGAACGGTCGTCCTTGTTCCACGGCACGCCGGCGCGATCGGAATAGCCGCCGACGTTGGCGACGACCACGTACTGATCCGGGCCGACACCGAAAGGATGATCGGCAATGATCATTCGGGCTGCCTCTATCATCGCACTTCGTTCGAGGTTGCTCGATTGAAGCTCTGCTTCCGATCGGCGGCCGACCGACAGCATCATCAGGGGCAACGAGCAGATGACGAGCACGGCAGCGGTGGCAGTGACAGCCTTTTTTCGCGCGGTGATCTTATGACGCATCGAGAACATGGCAGTCAGGAGCATGCCAAGCGCGAGAAGTCCGATTGTCGCGCGAGATCCTCCAAGGAGCGCTACAATCGCTCCGCAGCACACGACCAGGGCGGCCAGGCGCTGGCGATACCCGGCGAGTAAGAGCGCGAACGCCGGCATAGTGCCGAAGTGAGACGCCATCCCAAGAAGGTTTCTATTGCCGAGGCTGCCGCCGGGCTGGGGATTGCCTGCCGCAAACTGGCCGATCACGATTATCCCCTCGATGGCGATGGCAAAACCCAGGCCGGCAGCGAGCGCGAGAGGCGCTTTCTCATATTTCGCTGTGACCCTGGCAATGGCTGTAAACAGGAGGATCGCTCGGCCGAGTTGCCAAACGTAAAATGCAACCGGCATCAATTGCTGTGCCGAGAAGCTGGAGATCACGATGCCCAGCAGGAGTACGCCGAGTGCGAGCTTGACCGCGATTGGGGAGCGCGACCGGGGCGTGCTGAAAACGATCGCCGCGGCAAGCGAATCGACGATCGTTATCTGGATGCCTTGGACAGGGCCCGGCCAAAGCCAGAAGATCGGCGAGACGCTCGTATACCGAATTCCGAAGAAGATCGCGCTGCCCAGAAGGAAACATGCGTGAACGAGATGGCGCTGGTGACTGCGCAGATATGCCGCGGCCGCGGGGGTAAACACCGCGAGAAATGCAACAAATATCCATTTCACTTGAAGCGCTGCCCTCCGTGGGGGAAATCTTAGCTCACTTTTCCGCCGTTGTCCGGGATTCCTCAGCTCGTCCCTCAAAGGCACAGGAGTTATTGTAGTCTTGCCCAGCTCCTATGATTAAGCAAGGCGCGGTGCTGCAGTCGGTGGCAGCCCGCTGGCGTGGGGGTGACCTTTGATTCTGAACGGTGGGCGCCGGCCCGGCACTCCCACGATCGGGCGCAGAAATGCCAGGCAAGGCGATGCTTGAAGTAGTGCGCAACTTCCCGCGTCGGACGGCTGCGCGTCTGAGTTGGGCGACTGGGTCATTCGCCGTGATCCAAGTCATCAGAATGCTCAACAACGTCGTTCTCGCGCATCTCCTCGCGCCCTCGCTCTTCGGACTGATGCTGATCGTCAATTCCGTTCGGACCGGCGTGGAACTGATCTCCGACGTTGGCATAAACCAAAACATCGTCAGTAACCGCCTCGGCCATACCCGCGAGTTTTATGACACGGCTTGGACTTTGCGCGCGGCCCGAGGGATCGTGCTCGGTACCGTCTGCTTCTCGCTTGCCGGCGTATTGGCGCACTTCTTCGAGAAGCCGGAGCTCAACACCATTCTCCGAGTCATTGCGCTCACCTTCGTTTTCGGCGGCTTCATGTCCGCGAGCCCCGCCCTTCTCCAAAAGAAAGGATCCGTCGCTCGCTTGAGCGCATTCGACATCACGAATGCCGCCCTCTCGCTGATCGTCTACGTCATCTTGGCGTTGATTACGCCGACTATTTGGGCACTTGTGCTGGGCGCAATTGTGGCAAGCGCAATCAACCTGCTTATTAGCTACTTGATTGTCCCAGGCACGAGACACAATTTTGCGGTTGATAGTAGAAGCGCTAAAGAAATACTCCACTTTGGCAAATGGATTTTCTTTTCTTCCCTTGTGTATTTCTTCGCAATGAATTTCGACCGCTTGTATTTTGCTAAGCAAATTGCTCTGACGGAGCTCGGCATTTATTCTATTGCGCGGTCGCTTTCGGACATGGTCAGCAATGTCGTCATTCGCGCCAGCAACATGGTCGTATTCCCAACCGTCGCAGCGATGGGCGTTGGCGGAGCGGAATTGAGGGGCAGGCTCCTTCTGGCGCGGCGCATGCTGCTGTTAATTGTTGCAGTCCTGTTGTCCTGCTTCGTTGCACTTTCCGACGTTGTCGTCAGGGTCCTGTACGATGCTCGCTATGAACGGGCATCCGTCTTCCTGCCGTTGCTGCTGATCAGCGTTTGGGTTTCGATCCTGAGCACCGTCAACGATTCCCTCATGCTCGGAACGCAGCGGCCGTCTTATCCGGCAATGGCCAATCTGGCGAAGCTTCTGGCGTTTATAGTGGGCGTGCCGGTCGCGTTTCACTTTGGAGGACTCCCGGCAGCAATCCTGATCCTCGGCGTCGGTGAAACAGTCCGCTACGTGGTGCTCTGGTCACTCGCACGCCGAATACAACTCGGCTTCGTGCGCGATGATCTTGCTCTTACGGGAGTTTTCTTGCTGCTGATCGTTGTTATTCGGCAGTCGCTATGGGCGGCGGGAATGACGGGCAGCATCCTCTCGCTTTTCCCTCTGCTAAGGACGATCTATCTTTGACAAAGTGGCTGGCCAGCGGCGAAATGCACCCTCTGGCGGTCAGACTTCAACCGCGGCTAGGCCGCTGAGGCATGTGAGGCCGCTTTTATGCATACGCGCCACGGAGGCCACCGCTTGGCTTACCTCGCCAGCGAATACGCGGCTCCGTCTCACACATTCATTCGTCGCGAAGTGTCAGCTTTGCGCTCCGAAGGTTTGGCCATCGACACGTTCAGCATCCGCGCCGCTCCCTCTTCCACTGACGGCCAGGCGATTGCAGACGACCCGGAGCAGACATTTGTCGTCACGCAACAGCCCTTGCGCAGCTTTGCCCTTGCGCACGTCGCCTGGATCCTCGCAGCCCCGCTGAAATACTTGGACGCATTAGCTCTTGCCGCACGTCACCGGCCGCCGGGCCTCCGCGGCTTGGCTCTGGCTGCGGCGCACTTCGTCGAAGCAGGTCTGTTAGGCCGGCAGCTCCGCCGGCGAAATATCGATCACCTTCACAATCATTTCGCGAATTCCGGAGCTACCGTCGGAATGATTGCCGCCAGGCTTGCGGGAGTTCGATGGAGCTTCACCGTTCACGGCGTGTCCGAAACCGACTTTCCTGCTGGCTTGTTGCTGGGCCGCAAGATCGAAGCCGCTGATCTCGTGATCTGCGCATCCTGGTTCATGCGTGCGCAGGGGCTGCGAACGGTCAGGCCTGACCAGTGGCACAAGCTGGAGGTGGTTCGTTGCGGGGTCCGCGTCGACAACGTGCCGCTCCGGGACACCCGCCGAACCGCCGTCAGATCGCTGATCTGCGTGGGCCGGCTGTCGGCGGAAAAGGCTCAGGCGGGATTGCTCGAGGCATTCGCGCGTGTTTCGGCCTCCAACCCAGAGTTGGAGCTAAGGCTGGTTGGAGATGGCCCGGACCGGCGGCTCCTCGAGATGCTCGCAAGCGAGTTCGGAATAGCGGATCGAGTGCAGTTCCTCGGAATGATGTCAGAGGAATGTACGCTGAAACAGATCGCCGCTTCAGACTTGTTGGTACTTCCGAGCTTTCTCGAGGGTCTTCCTGTGGTCCTGATGGAAGCGATGGCAATCGGGGTTCCGGTCATTGCGCCCAGAATCGCCGGAATTCCGGAATTGGTGCTGCACCGGAAGACCGGTCTGCTCTTCACCGCATCAAATTGGGAAGAGCTGGCGCAGGCCATATCGGGCTTGATCTCGAGTCCAAAATTGCGTTCGGCGATTGCTCGTGAAGGGCGCAAAGTCGTCGCTGCGCAGTTTGACGTGAGGCTCGCTGCCGCGCGCCTGTCGGACTTGTTCGGAGCGGTCGATGTCCCAAGTAGAGCCACGCGCCAACGCCCGCGGCGTCCAAGTTTCGGGCTGCGCGAGGCAATCCTCTTATCTGCCGTCGCGTTCGCGATTGCTGTTGCAGTTGCCCTGTCGAACGACATTTCACCGTCTGGTTCGCAACCACTCGCGGGGAGCTCCGCGGCGAGCGAGCGAGAGATACAACGGAACCTTCCAAACGAGGTACAGCGGAATTCTCGCGAGGACCTTTAAGGATACGAATTGACGACCTTCCGTGAGCCAGGCCGCAAGCACGAGCACTGCAGCAAGCCCGGAGACGGCGGCAAAGACAGCCAGTGGCAGCAGGCCGGCGTCAAGTACAAATACAATCGTGCTCATGGCAGCAAGCGCGGCGAGATTGATGAACGTAAATAGTGCCAAAGGCGGAATCATCAAATCGAGGGCCGCTAACGCCGCGCAAAGGTCACGGCGGAGCAAAGCACCGATGAACAGTGGGGGTGCGAGACGCAATGATGTCGCGATGAAGCCTCCTTCCCACCGGCGACGTTGGACCAACGCGTCATCTTTCGCTGCCGAACTGCTCGATACCAGCGCTCGGCTGCAAAGTTGAGGCGGCCAACCGCGAGCACTCATCTCGAGACCAAGTGAAAGATCCTCAACGATGTTGTCGCTGGCAAGCAGAGAAGTCGAAACCAGCCAAAAGGGGATCGCCATCCCGGTCCCCGTAAGATGAACGCGGCCAGCGACACGCTGGAGGCCTCGCTGCCGCACCAGATTCTTGAACATGAATGCGAACGCTGAAATCTGGACCAGCGGCGCTGCCGCGCGGTCCGGCCGCAGCAGGTTGATCGCCTGGCAGGGATGCCCGCTTTCGGCTGCTTGGTCGACGAGCGCCCGTAGGCTTTGCTTGTCGATGGCGCAGTCAGCATCGATCACCACGACAACGTGAGGGGGGTCTGCTGCGAGCTGCTCCACGCCGAAAGCCAACGCAAAACCTTTGCCCCGCCGGCACGGGTCACATCGCTCCAAGACGTCGGCCCCTGCCGCGATGGCGTGCTCGGCAGTTGCGTCGGAACAATTGTCGGCGACCACGACTATTCGCATTTCCCTGCTCAGCGCCGCTCGAAGGCCGCGGAGCGTTTCCCCAATGATCGTGGCCTCGTCATGGGCCGGAACGATGATCACTGCCGAAGGGCATGTCTGGGTCCGGTCGCCACGGCTCGAAAGGGGCAGCAGGCCCAACGCGACTTCGATTGAAAAGAAGACGATCAGCACCAGCAGGGGAGCAAGCGCCAAGAATAGTGCCGCCGTCACCATCCAATGCGCCTCCTCTTTCAAATGCCAGTACCGCATGTTTGGGCGCGGACTTGCTAGTGGCCCAAACTCCATCTAGCTTGCTGCGTACTTGCCGGCGACCTGCACGTGAAGAGAGCGGTATTGCTTTGCTGTTAGTCCGCGATCTGAAGCCCGCACCGCGGTTCGCCTTTCGGCCGGGGTTTTCCGAAATTGTTTTCGCGCTAGGCGTTGCCGCCTTCGCACTTCCGACGCTGTTCGAAGTAGCCAAGACGGGCTGGACCACCGAACAGGGGGGGCACGGACCGCTGGTTGTAGCTACAGGCGGATGGCTGTTGTGGCGGGAACTGGTCGATCGCCATCCAAGGCTGGCGCCCGGCAGACTTGCAGTCGGCCTCCCCCTACTCGTTCTGAACGTAAGCATCTTTCTTGTCGCACGGATCACCGGTGTCCTCGAGATTGAAGCCTTCACGATGTATTTTGCGCTGATCGCCGCCGTCTATTTGCTCCTTGGGTGGCAATTACTCCGCGCGATCTGGTTTCCGATCATTTACCTCGGGCTCGCGCTCCCGCCGCCGGATTCAGTTGTGGCTGCGGTCACGCAACCGATCAAGATTGCAATTTCGCAATGGGCTGTGTCGCTGCTCAATGCTTTGGGCTATCCGATTGGCGGCTCTGGCGTGACAATCCAGATTGCACAGTACCAGCTGCTGGTGGCAGCAGCATGCGCGGGGCTAAACTCGATCATCAGCCTTGCAGCGATTTGCCTGTTCTACGTTTATTTGCGCCGCAGATCCGACTTCGGATCTTTTGCAGTCGTCGCGGCGTCCGTCATTCCCATTGCAGTTTTTTCCAACTTCATTCGCGTCGTCGCGCTTATTCTGATCACCTATTATTTCGGAGAAGCTGCCGGGCAGGGATTCATTCACGATTTCGCCGGGTTGACGATGTTTGCGGTCGCCCTGATGACCGTGTTTGGTATCGATAGCCTCTATAACGGATTGCGGCGGCGCCGCTCGAGGGCGGCGGTTCGTTGATGGCCGGCGGATCGGGAGAGCGGCTTTCGAGGCGGGAGTTCGCCATTGGCGCGCTGTTCATGGCGGCTGCCGCAGCAGCTGCCATTCGGCGACCGACGAAAAACCTTGACCTTTTAGGAAAGGCGAAGCTCGAAAGCGTTATACCCGAGAAAATCGGAAGCTGGAGCTTCGTCTCGAGCAGCGGCCTCGTTGTCCCGCCGGAAGACCAGCTGTCGCGCGCGCTTTACAGTCAGCTGCTTACCAGAGTCTACTCCAATCCCGATGGCGCAGGAATCATGCTGCTCATCGCGCAGAGCGGTAGCGAAACCGGGATTCTGCAGATCCATCGGCCTGAAATTTGCTACAGCGCAGGTGGCTACACGCTCTCGGGGATGCGGCGACGGGTCCTGCGCCTTCCGGAGGGGAAGCTTGCGTGCGTTTCTCTCTCCGCAACCTCCGAGGCAAAGACAGAGCAGATTCTCTACTGGACTCGCATCGGGCATCACCTGCCGTTGAGCTGGGTGCAACAGCGCGAAGCCGTGGCGATCGACAATCTGCATGGTATCATCCCCGACGCGGTCCTCGTCAGGGTATCGATGATCGACAGTGACCCTCAAACGGCGATCTCTATCATCGACCGTTTCATCCAGGACATGTTCTTGGCGGTTGCACCGCCGATCCGACGGTTCCTGGTCGGGTGAAGCTACGGACGCGACCGCGGCTCGAACGGTTTTAGCCAGTACAGGATGTAGACCACCGTCGCGAGGATGAGCGGGACTGCCAGCCATGGGTAGCCGTGGTTTCCAAGATAGTTCGCCACTGCGCACCCGAGCCCTGCCCCGAGGTAAAGGATGATTGAGTCGTTCTGCGACGGCGCCTCGTCGGAGGTTGACCTTTGTAGGAACAGGACAATGAGCCCCGCGAATATAATGACGGTGATCCAATCATATGGAGTGTCCATCGCGTCTCTCCGGCAATCACACCGTCCTAGCGTACCCCGCTGCGCAATGTTATGACGGCACCAAGTGACTATTTCAATCGGGGGGGGGGAATGCGGCCGATCTTCGTCATGCTCATCGCAATCGTGGCGGTTGCACCAGGATGCAGCAAAAAGGCTGAAGGACAGACCGTCGCCGTGGTGAACGGCGACGAGATCACCACTGCCGAACTGAACGCAGACCTTTCCGCGGCAAAGCTGCCGCCTGGTGCCGGCGGAGCGCAGGCGCGCTCTCAAGTGCTGCAAGCGATCATCGACCGTGACTTGCTTGCGCAGGATGCCAGCAAGGCTGGGATCGACAAGTCGCCCGAGTTTCTCCAGCGGCAGCGCGAATTAACGCAAAACCTGCTGATTGGCATGCTTGCCGATCGCGAGGGCGGATCGGCGCAGCTGCCGTCCGACGCCGAGGTCGCAAGTTTTGAAGCCGCTCATCCGCAAATGTTTGCTCAGCACGAGATCTGGAGCCTCGATCAGCTGCGATTTGCGACGCCATCTTCCGCTTCCGTAAAGGAGCAAATGAAAAGGACTAAATCGCTGCAGGAGCTCGCCAAAGTTTTGAGCGACAATAAGATCGTCGCTACGCCCGCGAAGCGGCAGATCGACAGCGCGGCGGTTCCGGACGACATGTATGCGAAGATCGAGAATCTCGCGCCTGGCGAGCCGTTCATTGTCGACGCGGGGGGCGTGGCCGTTGCAAACGCGATCACTGCTCGCGATGCCCAGCCCGTCACCGGAGACGACGCGAAGCCTCAGGCCGTCGCGATAATTCGCAAGCAACAAACGCAGAAGCTCCTGCAGGACCGCCTGAAGCAGCTCCGTGCGTCGGCAAAGATTCAATACAAGGAGGGGTTCGCTCCCTCGGCCAAGTAACTGCTACTCGGCTTCGGGAGCGGCTCCGTCGTATCCCGACGCGTAATAGCTCTCGACGCCGTATCCCTCGCTCATGATGCCTCCCCGATATTTGTTGAGCACGACACCCGCGAGGCGTTCGCGTCCAAGAAGCGCGACCGAATCGAGGATTTCCCTCTGCTTCGTTTTGCCCTCCTCAGCCACGAGAATATAACAATCGAGGCGCGCAAGCGTCGCAACGGCATCATCATTGGCGAACACCGGCGGCAGATCCACGATGAATAGCCGGGAGTTGCCCGAATAGCGCATCGAACGGAACAGCATCTGCGCATTGTCACCCGCCAGCATCTCGGCGGAGTGGATCGGTGCTGCACGCGTTGGCATGATAAGAAGGCGTTCGCCTTCCATCCGGTAAATTTCGGGGAGGGCCTCAGGCTTTTCCTCTTCGAGATATCTCCGAACTCCGCGGTTCGGCTCAAGGCCAAACAACGCGCTTAATGAAGCGCGCCTGAGGTCGAGATCGACGGCACAGGTTTGGCGCCGTGGAATGCGGCTCAGTGAGGCAGCCACGTTTGCGGCGATGAACGATTTGCCGACATTTGGAGTGGCGGAAACGATTCCAATCAACCGCCACCCGCGCTCCGACTGCAGCTGGAGCAATTTTGCGCGAATGAGATTGAAGCTGCGGGAGCGCGGATCGAGGCTGTCGAAACCAAAAATCCCGCGTCCCTTCGCATCGGCAGAGGTCCAGGCAAGCTCCGTCGCGTCCGCACTGTCCGGCATCGGCATCATCGGAAGCGACGTCTCAAGGGGTTCCACGGTGCGGTCGTCTCCGGCAAGAGAAAAGGCCTTAGGCAATGCTCGCCTCGCGACGTCTGAAGAAGCGGAACCTCTGTTTCCTTTGGCTGCTCTCGATCACTGGCACGAGGCCGAGAATCGGCAGTCCGAGGCTCTCGACCTGTCCTGGACTGCGCATTGGCCGGTTGAGAAGCTCGATGGCGAGCGCGAGTAAGATGCCGAGAACGATCCCGCCGAGGGCTCCGGCAGCGATCAACAGCGGTCGATTTGGCCACTGTGGTTGGTCGGGCAGGTTGGGTGGATCCACTAGCGACAGCCGCTCGCCTCGTTGTTCGCTGGCGAGGCGAGCACTCCCTTGCGCCTTTAGGAGGTTAGCGGCCACTTCCCTGTACTGATCGCGAAATGTATTTGCCTGGTTTGCGAGTTGCGACGCTTGCTCGAGGATGGCGGGTGCCCGCGCCTGTATTGCAACGAGGGCATTCGCTTTCGCGACGGCCTGATCCCGCTGGCTGCGCAGCTGCGCAATGGCCGTATTGTTCGCCTGGATCTGCTGCTGGATTGTTGATGGAGCATTCGAACTCTGCGTCACGCGCTTGAGCTCCTCGACCCGCTCCCGCGCCTGGACCACGTCCGGGTGCGACTCGCTGTACATCGCTCGTGCCTGCGCGAGGGCAGTTTCCGCGGCGGCCAGTTGCGCATCCTTCGGCTGATTCTGTGCCTGCGCCAGCAGCTGTCTATTCTGCTCCTCGAGGCTCGAAATCTGTGCAGTGTAGCTTCCGGTGTCCATGAGCATTGGGTTAGCGCCGCCCCCTACGAGCGCGGCACCATTTTCAGTCTTGAGCGCTGTGATTCGGTTATCGATTTCCTGAATCTCGGACTGAAGTTTCGAGGCCTCGTCCTGGAGGAAACGAACCGTCGTGTCCGCCTGATCTTGGGACTGGTCGCTGTCCTTGCGCAGGAAGTCTGCGACATATCCTTGCATGACCGCCTGCGCCCTCGCAGGCTCCGGGTAGTCGAAGCTTAGCGAGACCGCGATGACGTTGTTCTTACCACCCTTTCCGATATCGCTATTCAGCGCCCCGACCATGGTTGCACGCCGCATGTTATCGACGATGTAGGACAAGGGTTTCGATCGTCGTTCACTGCCGTAAAGGTCATTCTGCTGGATGAGGCTGATCAATTCGCCGCGACTGAGGATTTGCTCACGGATTTTGGCGATCCGGTCCTCGATGTCACCTTGAGGCGATTGCGCAACCTCCGGTGAGAGGTCCGGTGACTCGACCAGCAACGTGGCGGTCGATCGATACAGTGTCGGCAATGCGTAGGCGACGATGGTTGCGGCCGCGAGCACCAGCAGAAAGGGAATGAGCACGTAGTACCGGCGGTGCCACAGAATGGCTGGCAGGTGATTAAGAAACCACGCGCCCCCACTCTTCTGCTCCGGTTCGAAATCGGTCAGCTCAGTCATCCGCGGTTGCCCCATCTGTAGCGCAGGAAAACGGTGCCGCTGAGATCGGATTCGCGGCTTCCAGAGCTCGCAGCTCCGCCGAACCCCCGAGCGGAGGCGCTGGCGCCTACTGAAAGGCGATCGTTCAGTAGTCTGCTGTAA
>Ga0068852_100003529_pt1 | contig 10943 bp, 6 predicted proteins | sample KBSCornC22_FD_66594 | JGI IMG/M metagenome (GOLD analysis project Ga0068852, IMG submission 66594) | Corn rhizosphere microbial communities from Kellogg Biological Station, Michigan, USA - KBS Corn C2-2 | ecosystem: Host-associated > Plants > Roots > Rhizosphere > Soil ... | reverse complement strand
GACGGGTCGAGCAGCGCCTCGCCGTTGTGCGCCGCGCGCACCGCGCGGGCCAGCTCCTTGGGCTGCACGTTCTTCAGCAGGTAGCCCGCGGCGCCCGCCTGGATCGCGGGCAGCAGCCGGTCGTCGTCGCCGAAGCTGGTCAGCACGATCACGCGCGCCCGCGGCAGCCTCTGCCTGAGCCGGCGCATGGCGCCCACGCCATCCAGCACCGGCATCATCAGGTCCATCAGGATCACGTCGGGCTCGAGGCGCTCTGCCTGCGCGATCGCCTGCTCGCCGTCCTCGGCCTCCCCCACCACCTCGATCCCATCCTGCAGCTCCAGGAACGTGCGGAGCCCCTCGCGCACCACCGCGTGGTCGTCCACCAGCATCACGCGGATCGAGGCGTCAGGCACCGACCGCCACCTCGAGCTTGATGTCCGTGCCGTCGCCGGGCGCCGAGTGGATCGAGAGCCGCCCGCCGAGCCGCGCCGCGCGCTCCTCCATCGACGTCAGCCCGAGCCTGCGCGAGCGCAGCTCGGGGTCGTCCGGCTGGAAGCCCACGCCGTCGTCCGTTACCCGCAGCGCGAGCTGGCCATCGTCCCGCGCCAGGTTCACCTGCACCCGCTTCGCGCCCGCGTGGCGAAGCGCGTTCTGCAGCGCCTCCTGCGCGATGCGGAACACCTCCTGGTCGCGCTCGTCGCCACCGGCCGACACGGCGTCGTCGAGCAGCAGCTCGATGTCCACCGCGTGCAGCTGGCGCAGCACCTCCACGTGCTTGCGCAGCGCGCCGCACAGGCCGTCGCGGTCCAGGTCCGGCGGCCGCAGCTCCAGGATCAGCGAGCGCAACTCCTCCAGCGCCTCGCGGCTCAGGATCTTCAGCCGCTCCACCTGCTCCTTGGCGGCGCTGCCGCCGTCGCGTTCGAGCAGCGTCTCGGCCGACTCCGCCGTGAGCACGAGGGAGAAGAGCTTCTGGCTCACCGCGTCGTGCAGCTCGAGCGCGAGCCGGTTGCGCTCCTCGAGGATCGACAGCTCACGGCTACGCTCGAACAGGCGCGCGTTCGTGATCGCGATGGCCGCGTGGGAGGCCAGCAGCTCGATCAGCTCCTGGTCCTCGTCGGTGAACTCGGCGGTGCCCTCCTTGTGGGTGAGGTAGAACGAGCCGATCACGCCCTCGTGCGCGACGATCGGCACGCCGAGGAAGGAGCGCATGTCGGGATGGCCGCGCGGCCACCAGCCGCGAAAGCGCGGGTCGGCATGGAGGTCGGCGGTCCGGAACGGTGCGGTCTCCTCGAGCATCGCGCCGAGCATCCCGTGGGTGCGCGGCAGCGGACCCATCGACGCCACGAGCTCGTCGCTCATCCCCGTGGTCAGGAACTGGCTGAAGCCGCCGGCGCCGTCCGGGATCCCGAGGGCGGCGTATCTCGCTCCGGCCAGCTCGCGCGCGCACTCCACGAGCTGCTGGAGCACCTCCTCGACCGACCGCTGCGACGCGACCGCCAGCACCGCGTCGCTGACCGCCTTGAGCGCCGGGTTGAGCGGCTGGGCCATGCCTGAAGACTAGGCAGCGCCGGCCGCGCTAACCGCCGCCGCGCGCGCCCGGGCCGCCCGCACCGCGGCGGTCAGGGTGGCCACGTCGTAGGCGCCCGAGTGGCGCCTGCCGTTGATGAAGAAGCTGGGCGTGCCCGCCACGCCACTCGCGTCCGCACTGCCCACGTCCTCGGCGATCCGGTCCGCGAAGTCGTGGCTCTTCAGCGCGTCCCAGAAGCTGTCGAGGTCGAGCCCGCTCTCCTCCGCGTAGCGCGTGAGGTCGCGCGGGTTCAGCTCGTCCTGGTGGTCGAGCAGCTTGTCGTGCATCTCCCAGAACGCGCCCTGCGCGGCCGCGGCCTCGGAAGCCTCGGCGGCGAGCTGCGCGTGCGGGTGCACGTCGTTCAGGGGCAGGTGGCGCCACACGTAGCGCAGCTCGTCGCCGAAGTCGGTCAGCAGCTCGCGCACCACCGTCTCGGCCTGCCCGCAGTACGGGCATTCGTAGTCGCCGTACTCCACGAGCGTGACGAGCGCATTCTCCCCGCCGCGGATGTGGTCGCGCTCCGGATCCACCTCCTCGGCCAGGTCCACGATCTCCTCCTCGGTCCCGGCGATCTGGCGCGCCCGCATGCGCGCCGGCAGGTGACGGATCAGCCGGAACGCGCCCCAGCTCGCCAGCGACGCCACCACCGCCGCGGACAGCACGCCGATCTTCGCCTCCTCCAGCTCGCGGCCGCTGAACGCCAGGGTCGAGATCAGGATCGACACCGTGAAGCCGATGCCCGCCACCACGCCGCCGCCGGCTATCACCGGCCAGCTGAGGCTGCGCCGCAACCCGAGCCGCAGCCGCAGCGAGACCCATGCCGAAGCCACGATGCCGACCGGCTTGCCCACCACGTACCCGAGCAGGATGCCCCACGTGATCGGCGAGCTGAACGCGTTGGACAGCACGTCCCCGTTCAGGTGGATCCCCGCGTTGGCGAGGGCGAACACGGGCACGATCACGAAGCTGGTCCAGGGGTGGAGCCGGTACTGGAGCCGGTCGTTCGGCGAGATCGCCGAGGCGAGTCCGAGCTGCGTGGTGCGGGCGAGCTCGGGCGTCGGCTGCTCGCGGAAGGAGCGCGTGAGCTCCACCACCCGCTCCAGGTGCTCGCGTGGCGGCGGATACGCACTCGTCACGAGTCCGGTCGCCAGGCCGGCGATCACCGGGTCGATGCCCGACTCGTACAGAGCCACCCACAGCGCCACGCCCAGCACCGCGGCCAGCTGCAAGCGCGCGAACGCCGGCGCGGCGCGCAGGACCACGAGCCCGCCGAAGATCCCGATCGCCACCACCAGCGCGACCACGTCCACCTTGTCCGTGTACGCGACCGCGATCACCACCAGGGCCACCAGGTCGTCGAACACCGCGAGCGTGAGCAGCCGGACGCGCAGCCGCGTGCCTCCCGGCGCCACCAGCGCCAGCACTCCGAGCACGAAGGCGGTATCGGTGGACATCGCGGCGCCCCAGCCGTGCGCGCCCGGTCCGCCCGCGTTGAAGATCAGGTAGATGCCCACCGCCGTGGCCATTCCTCCCACCGCCGCCACGAGCGGGATTGCCACCCGGCGTCGCTCCCTCAGCTGGCCAACGTCCAGCTCGCGCTTGGCCTCGAGGCCGACGACCAGGAAGAAGAACGTCATCAGGCCCGAGTTCACCCACCCGCGCAAGTCCAGTGCGATCCCCGAGTCCCCGATGCGGATCGACAGCGTCGTGGTCCACGCGTCCTCATACGAGTGTGGCCATGGCGAGTTCGCCCAGATCAGCGCCACCACGGCCGCCGCGAGCAGCGCCAGCGCGCCGCCCGTCTCGGTGGTCAGGTAGTCGCGCAGTGGCGCGGCCAGGTTGCGCGCCCATGCGGTGCGCCCACTGAGGCGCCCGCTCGCGCCACTGCCGGTCTCTGTCTCGCTGGCGGCCACCGCCGCGAATGCTGACAGCGCACGCTGCTCGAGGCGGTTCGCTCAGGCGCGCGAGGGACCGGGTCCCGCCATCACATGGGCAGGGCCCTCGCGCAGCCCGATCCGGTCGTGCAGGCGCCGCAGCGGCCTCGGGGCCCACCAGTTCCAGCGCCCGAGCAGCTCCATAAGCGACGGCACGAGCAGCGCCCGGATGATCGACGCGTCGATCAGCACCGCCAGCGCCGTACCCACGCCCAGCTCCTTGATGAACACGAGCTTGGACGTCGCAAAGGCGCCGATCGCGACCGCGAACAGCAGCGCCGCCGCCGTGATGATGCGCCCGGAGCGCTCGAGCCCGATGGCCACCGCCTCGGAGTCCGATGCTCCGCCGTCGCGCGCTTCCTTGATCCGCGAGAGCAGGAACACCCCGTAGTCGGTCGCCAGGCCGAACGCCACCGCCGCGAGGAAGATCGGCTGCGTGGCGTCGAGCGCGCCCTGGCTCGTGAACGAGAGCGGGCCCTCGAGGTGTCCGTCCTGGAAGATGAGCACGAGGAGCCCGAGCACCGCGCTGAGGTTGAGCACGTTCATCAGCACCGCCTTGACCGGCAGCACGACCGATCCCGTGAAGAGGAACAGGATGATCAACGTGGACGCGACGATCACCGCCAGCACGATCGGCAGGTGGGCGCCGAGACTGTGCTCGAGATCCAGGTACGCGGCCGTCTGTCCGGCCACACCGAGATGGACCGGCGCCTGGATCGCCCGGACGTTGCGGACAAGCTGCTTGGTCGGCTCGCTCAGTGGCGCGTCGACCGGTGCCACTGCCAGCAGCGACAGGTTCGCCCCGGCCGCCTGGGGACGGGCGATCCCGGACACACCGGGCAGGGTGCGTATGCGTGCCGCCAGCGCTCGCGTCTCGGCCGAGGCCGCCGGGGCGCGGACCACCACCTCGAGCGGCGCGGTCCGGTTCGGCGGGAAATCGCGGGAGAGCGCGGCGTCCACCTGACGCGCGCTGGCGCTCTGCGGCAGCACACTCGCGGTCACGGTGGTGAACTTGATCCCGGTGAAGGGAAGGCCGAGCACGATGAGCAACGTCGCGCTGAGGAACGCGATCCGGCCAGGGCGCTTCATCACGAAGCGCGACAGCCGGTACCACGCGCCGCTCTCGGCGGGTCGAGCATCGCGATCGGCCGCGCGCTGCAGCCGCTTCGGCGCGAGCGCGTTCACCCGCGGTCCGAGCAGCGCGAGCAGTGCAGGCAGCACGACGAGGGCCAGCGTGGCCGCCACAAGCGCGACCGCGGCCCCCGCGATGCCCATCGAATACAGGAAGCGCTGAGGGAAGATCGCCAGCGACGCGACCGCCGCGGCCACCGTCAGCGAGCTGAACAGGATCGTCCGGCCGGCGGTCTGCAAGGTGCGCCGCAACGCATCGGCGCCGAAGCCGGAGGTGGCAGCCTCCTCGCGGTAGCGCGAGACCATGAACAGGCTGTAGTCGATCGCCAGCCCGAGTCCCATGCCGGTGACGAAGTTGAGGGCGAACACCGACAGGTCGGCGAAGCTCGCCACGATCCGCAGCACTAGGAAGGTGACCACGATCGCCATCCCGCCGAGCAGCGGCGGCAGCAGCGCGGCCACAAGCGAGCGGAAGAACACCAGCGAGAGCAGGAAGATGAACGGAAAGGCCAGGAGCTCGGCCTTGGCCAGGTCGTGGCCCACCTGCGTGTTGGCCTGCGCGTTCGCGATCTGCTGCCCGCCGAGCTTCACGTCCCTCTGTGACGCGAACCGGTCCTCGATCCGCTGCGCGTCGTCCTTCAGCTGCCTGTCCGAGAACGGCTTGAAGTAGGCAACCACGTACGTCGAGCGCCCGTCGCGCGAGACCATCGCCGGGTCGTGGGTGTCGTAGTAGCTGACCGCGCCGGCCACGTGCGGCTGGGCGCGGAGCTCACTCGCCACCTGCTCGACGCGCTGCCGGGCGGCGCTGCTCTGCACGTTGCCCGAGCTCACCAGCGCCACGATCCCCGGATCGATCTGCCGGCCGGCAGCGTGTTCGAACTCGTTCGTGGCCTGCACCGACTCGGTCGCCGGATCGTCGGCGCCATAGGGGCTCATGTGTTTCGCTACGCCGGTGCCGAAGACGCCCGCCACCGCCGCGACGATCACCGCCGCGAACAGCACCCGGCGCGCGTGGGCGTGCAGGAAGTCGGCGAGTCTGCTCAGCATGTCCTACTCCTGTTCGGTCTCAGCGGCGAGGCGGCGCTCGGTCGCCGCGCACCAGTTGATGAAGCACTCCGTCGAGGCGATGCCGAGCTGCAGAGTCAGGTAGGCGCCGCCGGGGCCCTGGCTGGCGTGCGGCTCCAGCGTCTTCAGGTGCGCCAGCTTCCGCTCCTGGCGCTGCCGCATCGCGCGGATGTTCTCGATCCGCCGCTCTGGCAGGCTGTCCGAGAAGAAGAGCTTGAGCATCCCCTCGTCGCGCAGCTCGTAGAGCGGCTCCTCGTCCGACGCCAGCCAACCCTGCAGCGCGCGCTCGCCCTCCTTGGTGAGCGAATAGACGGTGCGCGCGCGGGCGCCTGACGGCTCCGGCCGGCCGCGCACGAGCCCTGCGTCCTCGAGTCGCTTCAGCTCCGGGTAGATCTGGCCGTAGCTCGCGGCCCAGAAATGGCGCGTGGTCCTGTCCACGAGCTGCTTGATGTCGTAGCCCGTGGTCCTGCCGAGGGCGATCATCCCGAGGATCACGCGGCCGGTCGGGCTGAGGTCGGTCGATGGCATGTCGCGGCATGATATATCGTACAGATGCATCGTGCAACTACATCAGGAGATCCGCTCATGAGCGCCGAGATGCTCGAACGCAACCGCGCCTTCGCCGCCGCCGGCGGCCACGAGGGCGCCGTCGTGCTCCCCAACCTCAACCTCTTCGTGATCACGTGCCTCGACCCGCGCGTGGACCCCGCACACGTCCTCGGCCTGCGCCTGAGCGACGCACTGGTCGTCCGGAACGTCGGCGGCCGGGTGACCCCTGAGGTGACGGGCGACGTGGCCTTCATATGCCAGATCGCCGAGAACCTGCTGCCCGATGGGCCGCTGTTCGAGGTCGCCGTGATCCACCACACCCAGTGCGGGGCGGGCGCGCTCGCCGACGACAGCTTCCGCCGGGCCTACGCCGAGCGAATCGGCACCGACGAGGCCGCTTTGCGCGAGCGCGCGATCACCGATCCGGCGGTCACGGTCGCACACGACGTCGAGCTCCTTCGCTCAGCCGCGGCGGTCTCGCCGCGCGTGACCGTGTCAGGGCACGTGTACGACGTGGTCAGCGGTCTGGTCGAGACGATCGTCCCCGCCGGCTAGGCCCGGGTCAGCTCCTCGAGCAGAAACACGAACGACTCGTACGGCCGCCCGGTCACCTGCTGAAGCGCGAGCTCGCAGGTGCGGTTGCTCGACACGCAGGCGTCGAACTGGCGGCCGGCGAGCGACGCCTTCACGTCGCGCAGCGCCGATTGCGGCAGCTCAGGGTGGAGCAGCCCGCGGTCGCCCGCCATGCCGCAGCAGGTGGTTCCGACGGGCACCACCACCTCCTCGGCCAGCTCGCGCGCCATGGCGTCGAGCTTGACCTGCAGCTGCATGTGCCCCGCGGAGCAGTTGGGGTGCACCGCAACCGACGCCACCCGGCGCTTGACCTCGAGCGCGGGCAGCAGCCGGTCGTGCGCCCAGGCGATCGAGTCGAGCACCTCCACCCCCTCGAGCCCCACGTCCTGCACGAGACCGAGCGCACAGGAGCTCGCGTCGATCACGAGCGGCAGGGAGCCGTTGCCCGTCCAGCGGTTGATGGCCTCGCGCACCCGCGCCGCCATGAACTCCTGACCGCGCCTGTAGCCCTTCGAGCTCCACGGCACCGAGCAGCAGTTGCCGGACACGTCGTCCGGAATCCACAGCGGCAGCCCGGCGCGCTTCGACACCTCCACGAGCGTCTCGGGCAGCGTCGGGTGTTCGGCCTTGCCGCGCGGGTTGCCGAAGATGCGGTTGATGCACGCCGGCATGTACACGGCAGCCGCGCCGTCGCGCGTGGTCGCGGGAAGCGCCGGCGCGGGAGGCGGCATGCCGTCGCTCGGCCACGCAGGAATCAGGTCCTCGCTCACTCGCCGCCGCAGCGTGTTCGCCAGCGGGCCGAAGTGACCGACGCGTAGCCCGGCGCGCGCCGCGCGCTCCACCGTGCGATAGCGCCTGGCCACCGACAGCGCCACCTTCTCCTCGCGCTCGGTCCGCTCGCGCACGCGAAACTCCTTGATCAGCGCGCCCGTGTCGATCGCGAGCGGGCACGACGGCGCGCAGGTGCCGTCCGCGGCGCAGGTCTGGATCGCGTCGTACTCGTACTCGCGCAGCAGGGCCTCGTACACCGGCGAGCCCTCCTCCTGACGCGCCATCTCGCGCCGCAGCACGATCCGCTGGCGAGGCGTGGTCGTGACGTTGCGGCTCGGGCACACCGGCTCGCAGAAGCCGCACTCCACGCAGTGCGCGGCCACCTCCTCGATCATCGGCTGGATCTTCAGGTGCGAAAGGTGCGCCTCCGGATCGCGGTTCAGCACCACGCCCGGGTTGAGCACGCCGCCGGGATCCGCCAGCTCCTTCACGCGCCACATCATCCGCGTGGCCTTCTCGCCCCACTCGCGCTCCACCCACGGCGTCATCGCCACGCCGGTGCCGTGCTCGGCCTTCATCGAGCCGTCGTACTTGTCGAGGATCAGTTCGCCCAGCTTCTCCATGAAGGCCTCGTAGCGCGCGCGATCCTCCTCCTTGGCGAAATCCGGCGTGAGCTGGAAGTGCAGGTTGCCGGCCGACGCGTGCCCCGCAACGCCGGGGATGAAGCCGTGCTCGCCCAGCAGCGCCTGGATCTCGCGCGCACACTCGGGCAGCTGCTCGGAGCGCACGCACACGTCCTCGATGATCAGCGCGGTCTCGGGCGGCCGAAAGCGGCCCACCAGTCCGTGGAGACCCTCGCGCACGCCCCACGCCAGCTCGATCGCGTGCTCGTCGCGCATCCAGTCCGGCTCCTGCAGCAGCTCGTACTCGGCCAGGATGCGGTCCGTCGCCATCACGTGCGCATCCAGGTCGGCGTCCGTCTCGCCGCCGAACTCCACCAGCAGCGCGGCCGACTCCGGAGGCAGCTCCTTCCAGTACTCGGGCGTGCCCTGGATGTTGTGCGCGGCCGCGATCAGCGCGGGGGCCACCATCAGCTCCACCGCTCGCGCGTCCTCGTTCACGAGCTGCGACACCGGCGTCATCGCCTCGTCGATCGAGCCGAAGTGGAGCCACGACACCACCGTGCGCGGCGGGTCGGGACGCGTCTCCATCACGGCCTCGGCGATGAACGCGAGCGTGCCCTCCGAGCCCACCACCAGGCGGCGGAAGATCTCGAGCGGCGTGTCGGCGTCGAGAAACGCGCACAGGCGGTAGCCGGTGGTGTTCTTGATCTCGAACTTGCGCCTCACGCGCTCCGCCAACTCGCTGTCGGCGCGCAGCTCGTCGCGGATCTCGATCAGACCCTGGGCCAGCTCCGGCTCGGCGGCCGCGAACTTCTCCTCGGCGTCTGGCGCCGCCGTGTCGACCACGGTCCCGGAGGCGAGCACGAGCTTCAGCTCGCGCACGGTCGAGTACGAGTCCCAGGTCACGCCGCAGCGCATCCCGCCCGAGTTGTTGGCGATCACCGCGCCCACCGTGGCAATGTCCTTGCTCGCCGGGTCCGGGCCGAGCAGGTAGCCGTGCGGCTTGAGGATGCGGTTGGCCATCCCAACGAGCGTGCCGGGCCTCAGCCGCGCCCGCCTTCCGCCGTCCTCCACCTCAACCCCGAACCAGTGGCGGCGAACGTCCACCAGGATGCCGTCGGTCTGCCCCTGGCCGTTCAGGCTCGTGCCGCCGCCGCGGAAGGTCAGGTGCATGCCGTGCTCGCGTGCGTACTCGATCGTCCTCAGCACGTCGTCGAGGCCGTGCGCCATCACCACCACCTGCGGGAAGCGGCGGTACGGGCTCGCGTCGGAGGCGTAGCGGATCAGGTCGGACGCGCGCGCGAGCACGCGGTCCTCGCCGAGCAGGCGGATCAGATCGCCGCGCAGCGGCTCGGGCGTCCCGCCCGCCAGGCTGTCCGGCGCGCGGTCCGGCTGCGGCGCGACGTCGGGCCGGCCGATGCGCGAGGTGTCCGGCGCAAGCAGCGTCAAAGGATCGACATCCCGGGCGCCACCTTCACCTCCACGAGACGCGGCCCGTCGGCCTCGAACGCCTCGGACAGCGCCGCGTGCAGCTCGTCGCGCGAGGCCGCGCGCGCGGACGGCACCCCGTACCCGGTGGCCACGGCCGACACGTCGAGGGCGGGCAGGTCGAGCCCCGGCGCGCCCTCCACCTGCTCCATCCCGGCGAACCACTTCAGGATCGCGTACTCGGAGTTGTTGAGGATCAGGAACTTGACCGGCACCTTGTACGCGGCCGCGGTCCAGAAGCCCGTGATCGCGTACTGCGCCGAGCCCTCGCCGAGCACGCACACCACCTGGCGATCCGGCTGCGCGAGCTGCACGCCGATCGACGCCGCCAGCCCGAAGCCCAGGCCGCCCGCCGAGCTGAAGTAGTAGCTGCCCGGCTTGGACAGCCGCAGCCGCGTGCGCAGCGCCATCGTCGAGGACGGCGACTCCACCACCGCGATGCCGTCGTCGGGCATGAGCGACGACAGCACGTCGTGCACGTTCGCGCCTGTCAGCTCGTCCCCCACCTCGGCGGGCTCGGTGGGACCGGTCGGCTCGGGGCCCGGGCGCTCCGTCTCCCCCAGCTCGGCCAGCAGCGCCTCAAGCGTCAGCCGCACGTCCGCCACAAGCGCATCGCCCACCGGCGCCCGTGCGGCCTCGTCCGGATCGTTCGTGATCGCCACGAGCTGCGTGCTGCCCTGCAGCGGGGCGCCCGCCATGTACGGGTAGTACGGGAACACCGACGAGCCGACCACCAGCACCAGGTCGTAAGGCTCGAGCATCTGGCCCACCGGCCCGATCGCCGGCGCGAGCAGGCCCTGGAAGTTCGGGTGCGACTCGGGGAAGCCGATGCGCCCGCCGCCCGGCGCCGGCGTGGCCCACACCGGCAGCTTCTGCTTCTCGGCCAGTGCGATCGCCGCGTCCCACGCGCCGCTCGCGTCCACGTCCGGTCCGGCCACCAGGGCGGGGTTCGAAGCCTCGGACAGCCGCGCGGCCAGCGCCTTTACGGCCTCCCCGTCGGCCGCCGCGCGCCCGCTCACGTTGCGCGCCAGCACCGGCGCCGTCATCACCTCGTCCGTCTCCGCGGTCCAGTCGTCCATCGGCAGCGACACGAACGCCGGGCCCGACGGCGGCAGCGACGCCATGTGAATCGCGCGCGCCAGCGCCGGCACCACGTCCTGCGCGCGCGGGGGCTCGAAGCTCCACTTCACGTACGGGTGCGGCACCCGCGTGGCGTCCTTGTTGGTCAGGTTGGCCTGCAGCGTGATCTGCGCGCGCACC
>Ga0068852_100003524_pt1 | contig 10948 bp, 7 predicted proteins | sample KBSCornC22_FD_66594 | JGI IMG/M metagenome (GOLD analysis project Ga0068852, IMG submission 66594) | Corn rhizosphere microbial communities from Kellogg Biological Station, Michigan, USA - KBS Corn C2-2 | ecosystem: Host-associated > Plants > Roots > Rhizosphere > Soil ... | reverse complement strand
CTCCCCCAGGAGATCCACGAACTGCATCAATACGGCATCACCCGCATCTATTCTCCCGATGACGGACGCAGGATGGGCCTGGAAGGGATGATCGAGGACGTAATAAAACAATGCGACTTCCCCCTCAATGGCAATTCCACCCAATTCAAAGGAAAGATGAAGCTGGGGGAATGGAAGGATATCCGCAAAATAGCCCGGGCCATCTCCAACGCCGAGAACGGGCAGGCCACAGCCTCCCCCGTCCCCGACAAAAGTTCATCGATCAGCATCAGCATCCCTCTCGTGGTCGGCATCACCGGCACAGGCGGCGCCGGCAAATCCTCCGTAACAGACGAGCTCGTTAGACGTTATCTGAACGCCTTCACCGACAAGACCATCGCCGTCATCTCCGTCGACCCCTCCAAGCGGCGGACGGGAGGCGCACTTCTCGGCGATCGCATTCGTATGAACGCCATCTCAGGCCCCCGCTCCTATATGCGCAGCCTCGCTACCCGCGACAGCGACAAAGCCCTCAGCTCCCATGTGCAGGAAGCCCTCGATATCTGCCGCACCGCCGGCTATGACCTCATTATCCTGGAATCCGCCGGAGTAGGCCAAAGCGACGCCTCCATCCTCGACCACACCGACCTCAGCATATACGTAATGACCCCGGAATATGGCGCCGCCTCACAGCTGGAAAAGATCAATATGCTCGACTACGCCGACCTCGTCGTGCTGAATAAATTCGACAAGGCAGGCGCCAAAGACGCCCTTCACGATATACGGAAACAATACAAAAGGAATCACAATCTCTTTACCGCTAAGGACGACGATCTTCCGGTAATAGGGACCATCGCCTCGCAATTCAACGACACAGGCGTTAATGAGGTCTTCGAAAAGCTGATGGCCCTTATCGATAAAAAAAGAGCGAACAATTTCACTCGCATCGCGCAACATCCTCATCAAAAGGATACCACCCCACAATCCACCATTATCCCCGCCCCCAGGGTCCGATATCTCTCGGAGATCAGCGGACAGGTACGGGAATACAACCGGCTGACAGATGAACAGGCCACCATTGCCTCCAAATTATACAAGCTGGACGGCGTATTAAAAGACCTTCCAAAAGATTCGCCCGCCATCACACCGCTGGAAGAACAAAAGCAACAGCTGGAAAAACAGCTGTTACCCGTTTGTAAAAAGCTCATCGACGAATGGGAAGGGACAAAAGCCCGCTACCAGAAGGAATTTTTCGAATACCATGTCCGCGAAAAGGTCATCCGCCAACCCCTGTACAGCGAATCGCTCTCCCATCTCAAAGTGCCAAAGATCGCCGTCCCCCGCTATCATGACTGGGGCGATATCCTGCGCTGGAGATTACAGGAGAACTTCCCCGGGAAATATCCTTTCACCGCCGGCAGCTTTCCCCTCAAACGCTCGGAAGAAGACCCAACCCGCATGTTCGCCGGCGAAGGCGGCCCCGAACGGACCAACAAACGATTCCACTACGTCTCCTTTGACCAGCCGGCCAAACGTCTCAGCACGGCATTCGACTCGGTCACCCTCTATGGCGAAGACCCCGATCCACGCCCCGACATCTATGGCAAAGTAGGCAATGCGGGAGTCAGCATCGCCACGGTGGATGACGCAAAAAAATTATACAGCGGCTTCGATCTCTGTGATCCCAGGACCTCGGTGAGCATGACGATCAACGGACCGGCGCCGATCCTTCTCGCATTTTTTATGAATGCGGCCATCGACCAGGCTTGTGAAAAATACCTGGATAACACCGGCGGTTGGACCCAGGCCAACGAGGCCATAAAGAAAAAATATAGCACCCTCATCCGGCCCCAATATTATAATCCATCTCATCCCGGTCGCCTCCCGGAAGGCAATAACGGTCTCGGCCTAAAATTACTTGGCCTCAGCGGAGATGAAGTCCTGGCTAAAGAAGTATATGAAAAAATAAAGGCCGAAGCCCTCTCACAGGTACGAGGCACCGTACAGGCCGATATATTGAAAGAGGACCAGGCGCAGAACACCTGCATCTTCAGCACCGAGTTCGCACTAAGATTAATGGGCGACGTACAAGAATATTTCATCGAAAAGGATGTACGTAACTTCTACAGCGTCTCTATCAGCGGCTATCATATCGCCGAGGCCGGCGCCAATCCGGTCACCCAGCTGGCCTTTACGCTGGCCAACGGGTTCACCTATGTGGAATACTATCTTTCCAGGGGCATGGACATCGACGACTTCGCCCCCAACCTTTCATTTTTCTTCAGCAATGGGATGGACCCGGAATACAGCGTCATCGGTCGCGTGGCCAGGCGGATCTGGGCCAAGGCCATCAAGCACCTGTATAAAGGCAACAGCCGAAGCCAGAAGCTAAAATACCATATTCAGACCTCCGGACGAAGCCTGCACGCACAGGAGATAGACTTCAACGATATACGCACCACCTTGCAGGCCCTGTACGCCATTTACGACAATTGCAATTCCCTGCATACGAATGCCTATGACGAAGCCATCACTACACCAACGGAAGAAAGCGTACGAAGGGCCATGGCCATACAGCTGATCATCAATAGGGAGCTCGGTAGCGCCAAAACCGAGAACTTCATACAAGGCAGCTTTGCCATCGAAGAGCTCACCGACCTGGTGGAAGAAGCCGTGATGGCGGAGTTCGACAGACTGACGGACCGCGGCGGCGTACTGGGCGCTATGGAGCGGATGTACCAGCGGAATAAGATACAAGAGGAGAGTCTTTACTATGAAGGCATGAAACACAACGGCGAGTTTCCCATCGTGGGCGTCAATACCTTCCTGAATAAAAAAGGTTCCCCTACTGTATTGCCGGGTGAGGTCATTCGCAGCACCACGGAAGAAAAGGATCAGCAGATACAAAACCTGATCGCCTTCCGAAAGAGGAACCAGGCCCATAGCGCAACCATGTTGAAAAAGCTCCAGCAGACAGCTATCACCAATGGCAATTTGTTTGCCGAGCTGATGGAGACCGTAAAATACTGCAGCCTGGGAGAGATCACACACGCACTATACGAGGTAGGGGGACAATACCGCCGTAATATGTAATCTCTATGCGCCACCTTTTGTCAGAGGCAATTCGTACCTTTATAGTCCCGGCCGGGAGACAATTCAAGGAAGGTAAAAATCCATGAGCATGGCATCGAGGATCCCCATCGCATTTAATAAGGACATTGACGACAAGACATACTCCGTTACCGTGCTGGCCGGCGACGTCGGCGGCACTAAGACCAATATGGCATTATACCGACTGGAGGCAGGCACGTTCACCATTCTGAAAGAAAAACGCTATCCCTCCAAAGACTACAAAGCCCTTAAAGATATCATCCATGATTTCACCGGCGGCAATCTGCCCGATCAGATCTGCGCTGCTGTGGCGGGACCCGTTCTACACGGCAAAAGCAAACTCACCAATCTTTCCTGGACGCTGGACAGCGAGGCCCTGAGCGCATCCCTGAAACGTCCCGTCACTTTTATCAATGACCTGGAAGCAACCGCCTATGGACTGGCAGGACTGAAAGACGACGAACTGGCCGTCATTGCTTCGGGCGAAGCCGGCGCCGAAGGCAATATTGCCATCCTTGCCCCTGGTACAGGACTGGGCGAAGCAGGGCTGTTCTGGGATGGGAAATCCTATCATCCTTTTGCCACAGAGGGCGGACACAGCGATTTCGCTCCACGCACCGACATTGACATAGAGATATTCAAATACCTCCGGGCCCAGTTCGGACACGTCAGCTGGGAAAGGGTAGTGTCCGGAATGGGTATCAAGACCCTTTATAAATTCTGTACTGGGACAAAAAATGAAAAAGTACCCGACTGGCTGACAAAAAGAATGGAAACAGAAGATCTTGCCGCCGTAGTCAGCGAGGCAGCTTTGAAAAAAGAAGACCCCGTCTGTGCGGAAGTGATGGACCTCTTCGTACGATACCTCGCTACAGAAGCCTCCAGCCTCGTGCTGAAACTGATGGCCACAGGCGGGCTCTATCTGGGCGGAGGCATACCCCCCAAGATATTACCGCTGATACAAAACGAGAACTGGGAAAAAAATTTCGACAACAACGGCCGTATGCATGATCTTTCCGAGAAGGTCCCCGTGTATGCTATTCTCAACGACAAGATGGCCCTGCTGGGGGCCGCCTATTATGGCGCTTATAATATGTAGAAGGTTCCCCGGCCCCCGGTAGGCTCATTCTTCACTGGCAGGCTTACCCACCGGCCCCAGACATCACTGATACAGCAGCTGACAATTAGTGCAGAAAAAAGCCCGTCTCTTTGCCTTCCCCAGATGTTGGACCTTAACCAAAGGAATATGACACCGGGGACAGACCTTCTTCGTATGTGCCAGCCAGTGCTTTCTCAATTCAAACGCTTTCTTCCATCGGAGGAAGTCGAAAGAATAATTCCTGGCCTCTTTTATCATCTCGCCCAATTTGCGGGACGGCAGAGCGCCTACCCGGCTCTCAGGATGGACACGTATACGGAACAGCACTTCATTCTTGATGATATTACCCACGCCGGCAAATATCTCCTGGCTCAAAAGAGCATCGCATACCAGCATATCGGGCGCCGCCTTTAATTTTCTACGGGCCTTGCGTGGATCCCACGCATCATTCATGACATCCGCGCTCCAGTCGTACAGCTCATCAGCAGGTCCTTCCAACAGCCTGACCGAGCAGGCATAGAAATAAAGAGCGCCCTTTGCAAATTTCAGGCATAGACGCGGATTTGGCTTAGTCTGTTCATCGATGCTGTAAGACCCAAAAAGCATGAAGTGTATTCGGATGGTCTGCCTGGACAGACAGATGAGAAAATGCTTCCCCCAGCTCTTAAAGTCAACCACTTTCTGACCCCCCAGAGGCGCCTTGTCGATGGTCTTTGTATTCCCGGTGACCTCCAAAATTTTCTTCCCTTTGTAAGGCTGCACCAGCTCCTTTAAAATGACAATGGAAGGGCCTTCCGGCATAGGGAAATTTTTATATATCTGCGTGCAAAAGCCAGGCCCGTCAAAGAACTACAACGCCCACTAAATATTGGGAAGAGTATATTCTAAAAAAAACCATTAGTGTGTAAAAACGACCGCACGCGGGGTCGTTGCTGTTAGGGATGACACCTTACATTTGGGCATAAGGTTAAAGGTATTCTGATCATGTTTGACACCCCTAAAGAAAAATCCGAAAAAGCCAAAGCGCTTAAAAAGCTCATGTCTAAATGGCTATCCGTTCAGGCTACTGAACAAAAGGCCAATCTATTGATTTCCAAAAACCCGGGATTGAAAATTTCCAGGCAGCCGAAAAAGAAGCCGCCGACTCCGCCTTTCAATTAGGACTGGCCGCATCACCGGTGACGGCCGGTCTTCAACTATTGAATGGTCCCGGTCCCTGGCGTAGCCGCTGATCTAAAACAGCCGTAGCTGCTGTTGTTTGGGAGGCGTAGCCTTCCCAAATACTGTCCGTCCCCCATATTTCCAGGACTCGTTCCTTTCTTTTTCTATCAGTTGATCCAGTCCACCTGTTGGCGTAAAATCTTTTTCCGCCTTGCGGGCCAGCTCGCTCAGCTGGCGAATGGCTTCCTTTTTATCCGTCTGCCCCACTTTTGCCTTCTGTACGGCAGTTTGTAAAATGCCGATGGTCTCATCGTATACTTTGATGGGCACAGGGAAAGGGTGACCATCCTTCCCCCCATGGGCAAACGCAAACCGGGCCGGATCGCGAAATCTTGACGGAGTCCCATGTATCACTTCGCTGACCAGGGCCAGCGACTGCAAGGTACGCGGACCCACCCCCTCCAATAACAATAATTCCTCAAAGTCCGACGGTTGTTTTTCATGGGCCAGCCATAAAATCGCCCCCAGTCTTTTCAGGTCCACGTTCTCCGTACGTATGTCGTGGTGAGAAGGCATCACCAGCTGTTGTATATCCCGCATCATGAGCTCGGGCTTCTCCTTGCTGATGGTTAGAACCCCTTCCTGCGCAGGACGGGCCTCACTGTCTGTCATGTTGAGGATCATACCCTGGTTGACCCCGCATACAGCCGTATGTGGCGCACTGACAAAAGACGAAAGATCCGCGGAATGCCAATGATAACGTCGCGCCATGGAATACCCATCGCTCATTCCCTGCTGGATCACCGTCCATTGCCCTTCGCTGGTAAGAATAAAATTGTGGGTGTACAGCTGAAATCCGTCTTGCACAGCTGTGTTGTCAACCTTGGCGCTCAGCTTACTGCAACGTACAAGCTCATCCCCATTCAGCCCCGTACTGTCGCAGACACTCCTGATCTCTTCCGGCGCCTGCCGGGAAAATTTCCCCTTACCCCCACAGATATAAATACCCAGCTCGCGGGAATGAGGATTGATAGCCCGCTTCAAAGCCCCCATTACGGAAGTAGTGACGCCGGAAGAATGCCAGTCCATACCCATAACGGCGCCCAGGCTCTGAAACCAGAAGGGATCGCTCAGACGGCGAATGACTTCCGTCCTGCCATAGTCCATTACCAGCGTCTCGGTAATAGCAAGGCCCAGCTTTGCCATACGCTCCGCCAGCCATTGGGGAACATAGCCATAATGTAAGGGAAGATCCGCCGCTCCACTTCTGTTCATACTAATAAAGTTAGTAATTTCCCGAATAAAACCATACTCCCGGCAGGACGAACATCGCTCTGACGAGATCACCCCACTGGCACGCATTTGTCACCAGCTACAGGCATCCAGAATGGCCAGCCCGCACCATCGGCCGCCAGGCCCGGTCTATCAGCCCGTCTCTATCAGCCGCTGCGGCCCATGACAGATGGCAGCTACGGGTTTGCCCGTTTCCAGGAACTGTTGCGCAAATTCCACAGCCAGAACGAACTGAAGGTTCGTTGGCCGAAGGCCAGACATTAGATATCGTTCTGCCGGAGTTGGTCCATGTTCATTACCCCTCCCGGAGGCATCAGCGCATCATAGTCCTCCGCCTGCGCATTGTCCAGCTGCACATCCACCGGCAGCTCTATCGACCAGTGATCATGATCCCATGCCTTCACTTTTCCCTTTTGAGGGCTGACGATCTTTACCTCCGCGCCGGCTTCCTCCAAAGCTTTTTTGGGACTCGTAAGCTCTACTTCCTAAAAGCCATTCTCCGTAAGAATGGCGACCTTTTTACCTGTAAGCTTTGCCATAAAAAATAGTTTGATAAAAATAGCATCACCGCAAAAAGGGTCCACAGGCAGGGTATCATATATAAGCCCTTACCATCCACCGATGTAAATCCCTAAATAACCTATATTTATGACCAGCGGGTGAATGACACACCGTTCTGGCCTGTCCTTTGCTCACCCCACCCTGTCACCAAACCCCTCCATATGCGCCAACAGAGGCAGGCTTTCCTATGCTTTCTTATCTTTTTGTCTGTTACCCCTCTTGTTAAGGCACAGACAGGCATAACCGATACGGCCTTACAAAACCTGCCTGCCAAATGGAACCTGCAAAACTGCCTGGACTACGCCATCCGAAACAATATCACCATCAATACTTTCCGCCTCAGCCAGCGCTCCGCGGAACAGGACCTGCTGCAGGCCAGGGCCGCCAACCAACCCAATCTCACAGGCACAGCATCGGAAGGGCTCTCTTTCCAAAAACAGCCCAACGGAACAGGAGGCTATAGCGGCAGAAAGGTCACCGAGAGCGGTAGTTATGGGGTAAGCTCCGGCGTTACCCTATACCAGGGCGGCTATATCCGAAATAATGTCCGGGAAAAACAGCTGCTGACAGAGACGGCAAAATTGGATATCCTCCAGCAGGAGAATGATCTTACCTTGACCGTCACCCAGGGATTTCTCAATATCCTACTGGCCAAGGAAAATATCATTTATCTCCAGGATCTTGTCAACACTTCCAGTCAGCAGGTCAAACAGGCCCAGCAGAAATACGACGCCGGCTCCATCGCCCTCAAGGACCTCGTGCAATTACAGGCCCAGTATGCCAACGATAAATACTCCCTCGTCACCGCTCAAAATACACACCGTCAGTATGTCATCAGTCTGAAACAGCTATTGCAGCTGCCTTCCGCCATCGACTTCGATGTACAGGAACCCGATACGCTGATCACAAAGGAGCTGGTGCCCAATCTTCCGGAAGTACAGCAACAAGCCCTGGATATCAGGCCGGAAGTAAAGATCGCAGATAAAAACCTGGATATAGCACGCGCCGATCTTCAGCTGGCAAGGTCCGCCTATATGCCTACCCTCAGCGCCAGCGGCGCCATTGCTACCAGCCATTCGGGCGGAGACCCCTCCATTCTCAAACAGCTGGACAACAACTTTTATCAGCAGATAGGGCTCTCTTTGTCCGTTCCTATTTTCACCCGAAGGGTAGCCCGCACAGGAGTGGAAAAGGCGAAAATACAGATCGAACAAGCCCAGCTGGACCAAAAGAACACCCGCAATAATCTTAGTCTCACGGTGGAACAGGCATATGTGAACGTGATCAACGCACAGGGCCAGTATGACGCATCGGTGGAACAGCTGACGGCTACCAAAGAAAGCTACCGCATCGCAGGCGAGCAATTGAAGGTCGGCGCTATCGCCACCGTGGATTACCTGATACAGAAAAATCTATATACACAAGCCTATCAACAATACGTACAGGCAAAATACAATGCAGCGCTCACCATCCGGATCTATGACTTTTACAGGGGAGTGCCGATAAAATTATAAACATGACCTCGAAGAAGCACGAACACACTGAAAATATCAATTATGAACGTGAGTAAAAAAGGCGTCATCATTATCATTGTACTTCTCGTCGCGGCAGCGGCAGTCTGGTTCTTCTTCTTCCGGAAAAAAGAAGCGCCCGTGGCCCTGCAGACGGAAAGCCCCCAGATAGGCTATATCTCCCAAAGCGTGACGGCTACAGGAAATATTCAGCCCACCGATACCGTCACCGTCGGCTCACAGGTGTCCGGCATCATCAAAGCCCTCTATACCGACTTCAACGACAGAGTAAAAAAAGGCCAGCTGCTGGCACAGCTGGATAAATCCCTCTTCCTTGCCCAGGTGGATCAGAACAAGGCCTCCCTTCAGTCCGCACAAAGCCAGCTCACCTACCAGCAGTCCAATTTTGGACGGCAGGAACTGCTGTACAAGACGGGCGCTATCTCCAAAGCAGATTATGACAACGCCACCTATACGCTGAACAATGCAAAAGCACAGGTGGAAAATGCAAAGGCGCAGCTGGCGTCCTCCGAAAAAAACCTTTCCTATACGGATATCTATTCTCCGATGGATGGGGTAGTGCTCACCCGTAACATCAGCGTGGGTCAGACCGTGGCCGCCAGCTTCAACACCCCAACTTTCTTCACCATCGCCAAAGATATTACGAAGATGCAGGTACAGGCCAATGTAGACGAGGCGGATATCGGCAACGTCGCACATGGTCAGCGGGTGACATTTACCGTTGATGCATTTTTGGACAATGTCTTCCAGGGCTCGGTGGAAGAGATAAGGCTGAAACCTGTGACCTCGGCCAACGTAGTCACCTACACCACCATTATAAATGCGCCCAACGACGATCAGAAACTAAAGCCGGGCATGACGGCTAACGTGACAATCTATACGAAGGAGGTCGACAGCGCTCTGCTCATCTCTGCCAAGGCCCTCCAATTCCAGCCGGATTCCGCTGTCCTGGGCGAGAAGTACAGGATCGTCTATGACACCACCAGCGGAAGGGGTCGAAGAGCACGCAAAGAAGGCGCGCAGGCGACGGGGCCTCGTAACAGTCCCAACAGTATCACAGGCAGCAAAAAGTTCAGAAAGGGCGATACCACCGCCGTCAAGGTCAAAGACAGCAGCCAGGTACAGGCTTCCGAGATCGCCCATGTCTGGGTCCTCCAGGACAGCACAACTCTGGTACAGAGAAAGATAAGGACAGGTCTGAACAACGATACACAGGTACAGGTATTGGAAGGGCTCACGACATCGGATGTGGTAGTGACGGGCGTCGAGCAGGTAGTCAAAGGCGCCTCCTCTCCCGCCGCCAAGAGCCCATTCCTGCCGCAAAGAACAAGGCGTCCAGGAGGACGTGGCGTAAGATGAGCACCGCCATCCTCTCCATACAGAATATCCGCCGTGAATTCCACATGGGCACGGAAGTCGTCAGAGCGCTGAAAGGAGTGACCTTCGACGTCAATCCGGGCGAATTTGTCACCATTATGGGAAGCAGCGGCTCGGGCAAGACCACTCTGCTGAATACGCTGGGCTGCCTTGACAAACCCACGGATGGCGTCTACATGCTGGACGGCGTCAATGTCGGCTCCTTATCCCGCAATGAGCTGGCCCGTCTGCGGAACAGGAAGATAGGCTTCGTATTCCAGGCCTATAACCTCCTGGCCCGTACCAGCGCACTGGAAAATGTTGAGCTGCCCTTGTTTTACAATTCGACGATAAACGCGACCCAGCGAAGGGAGCGGGCGGTAAAAGCCCTTGAATCTGTCAAGCTCGCGGACAGGCTGGATCACCTGCCCAACCAATTGTCGGGTGGACAGCAACAGCGTGTGGCTATCGCCAGGGCCCTGGTGAACGAGCCGGTAATGATCCTGGCCGACGAAGCCACCGGCAACCTGGACACACGCACCAGCTACGAGATCATGGCCCTTCTCCAGGAGCTGAACCAGCAGCAAGGCAAAACAATTGTATTTGTAACACACGAGCCGGACATCGCCGCCTTCAGCAGCCGTACCGTCATGCTGCGGGACGGAAAAGTGCAGAAAGATTCTAAAAATGAAAATGTCCGTTCGGCCCGGGAGGCGTTGGCATCGCTGCCCGTATCGGACGACTACTAATATTGTGCTATGCATCCATTGAATCTCATACGTGTGGCATTACGGGCGTTGCAGCGGAACAAGCTGCGCGCCTTTCTCACCATGCTGGGTATCATCATCGGCGTCGC
>Ga0068852_100003522_pt1 | contig 10951 bp, 7 predicted proteins | sample KBSCornC22_FD_66594 | JGI IMG/M metagenome (GOLD analysis project Ga0068852, IMG submission 66594) | Corn rhizosphere microbial communities from Kellogg Biological Station, Michigan, USA - KBS Corn C2-2 | ecosystem: Host-associated > Plants > Roots > Rhizosphere > Soil ... | reverse complement strand
CTGCCGATCGTCGTCTACAACGTGCCCGGGCGCACGGGCAGCAACATCGAAGCGCGAACGACATTAGAGATGTCGAAGATCGCGGGGATCGCGGCGGTGAAGGAAGCGTCGGGCAACCTTTCGCAGATCGCTGACATCATCGCCGGTCGTTCACCGGAGTTTTCAGTCCTTTCCGGCGACGACGAGATGACGCTCGCGGTCATGGCGCTTGGCGGCGACGGTATCGTCTCGGTGATCTCGAACGCCACGCCGAAACTGATGTCGCAGCTCTGCAATGAAATGCGGAACGGCAATACCGCGGCGGCACGAGAGCTTCATTTCAGGCTACTGCCGTGGATGCGCGCGGCGTTCGTCGAGTCGAACCCACTGCCGGCGAAGGCCGCACTCGCGATGATGAACAGAGGGAAGAATGTGCTCCGTTTGCCGCTGGTTCCGATGCATCCGAGCAACGAACCAGCCGTGAAGTCGGCGCTTCAGAGAGCTGGAGCGATCTCGTGAGCGGCAGTGATCTGGCCGGCCGCATTCTCGCGTATTCGGCGGCACCGTCGCGCGAGACCATGCCGGCCGGTGCGATCGACACGGTGAACGAACTGCTCGACGCGCTCGAGCGCGGAGAAGTTCGCGCGGCGCAAAGGGAGGCGAACGGAGAGTGGAAGGCAGTTCCGTGGGTGAAGCAGGGAATTCTGCTCGGCTTTCGACTGGGCGACCTCCGCGAATACGAGGGCACGCTGCCTTTCGTCGACAAACACACGTATCCGGTTCAGGCATTCGCCGCGAGCCGGAATGTTCGCCTCGTTCCGGGTGGGTCTTCGGTACGTCGCGGTGCGTATCTCGCGTCTGGGGTCGTTTGCATGCCACCGATGTACGTGAACGTCGGTGCATACGTCGGACGCGGGACGATGGTCGACTCGCATGCGCTGATCGGATCATGCGCGCAGATCGGTGAAAACTGCCACGTCAGCGCGGCCGCGCAGATCGGCGGAGTGCTCGAGCCGGTGAACGCCGCGCCCGTCGTGATCGAGGACGACGTTCTCGTCGGCGGAAATTGCGGGGTATATGAGGGAACGATCGTGCGCCAGAAATCGGTGCTCGCGGCAGGTGTCGTGCTCACGCGAGGGACGCCGGTGTTCGATCTCGTGAAGGAGACCGTCTATCGCGCCACGGCCGATGCGCCATTAGAGATTCCTGAAGGTGCCGTCGTCGTGCCTGGGGCGCGCGCGATTCGATCGGGGTGGGGAGCGGACCAAGGGCTCGGTCTGCAAGCGCCCGTCATCGTGAAGTACCGCGACGAGAAGACCGACCTCGCGACGACGCTGGAGACGCTGCTTCGATGAGAGTGTTTGGCTCTCTTCGCGTCCCGGGTGACAAATCGATCTCGCACCGGGCGCTGATTTTCGGTGCCCTTGGAACGGGCGAGTCGCGCGTGACGCGCATTCTTCAGTCCGCGGACGTGCATTCAACTGCCGGCGTTCTTCGCTCGCTTGGCGTTTCGATTCCGCCGCTGTCGGAAGACTTCGTGGTCCGCGGGCTTGGGCGGAGCTCACTTCGTCAGCCGACGGAGAATCTCGACTGTGGAAACAGTGGCACGACGACGCGATTGATGGCCGGTGTCGTCGCCGCATCGAAGCTCACGGCGACGTTCGTTGGCGACGCAAGTCTGAGCAAGCGGCCGATGCGTCGCGTGGCGAAGCCGCTCGCGGCGATGGGGGCGCAGTTCGATCTGCCGCCGCACGGTGGACTCCCGATGACGATCACCGGCGGGTCGCTGCATGACATCGAGTGGAAGAGCGAAGTCGCAAGCGCGCAGATCAAGAGCGCGATTCTTCTCGCGGCTCTCGTGTCCGGAGTGAGTGCGCAAGTCGGCGAGCCGGTTCGTTCGCGGGATCACACCGAGCGCATGATGCTCGCGCGCGGCGTGGCGTTGAAGATCGATGAGAATACTGTAACGATCGAATCAGACTCGCCGTTCGAGACATCCGACACTGTAGTCCCCGGCGATCCTTCGTCGGCGGCGTTCTTTGCCGGTCTGGCAGGGCTCGCGTCATCGGGTGAGCTTCGGCTCGAGGGCGTCTGCGTCAATCCGACGCGAACCGGATTTCTCGAGCGGATCAAACAGATGGGCGCGAGCGTGGCATTCGAGAACCAGCGGGTCGAGGGCGGCGAGTCGGTTGCCGATGTTGTGATTGCGCCCGGGAAGCTCAAGGCGACGAAGATCGTCGAAGCCGACGTACCCGCCATGGTCGATGAGCTTCCGCTACTGGCGTGTCTCGCGACTCGGGCTGAAGGCGAGACCGTGATCAGCGGCGCCAACGAGCTTCGCGTGAAAGAGAGCGATCGGATCGCGGCAGTCGTGTCGAATCTCCGCGCGATCGGTGCGACGGCGGAGGAATTGCCCGACGGTATGCGCATCGTCGGTTCGGATAAGCCGCTTTCGGGCAAGATCGTAACGCACGCCGACCACCGACTCGCGATGGCGTTCGGCATACTCGGTGCGGCCGACGGCAACTCGATCGAGATCGATGATCGGGATTGTGTCTCGGTTTCGTATCCGGGATTTTGGGACGACCTCGCGGCGACTCACGAGTGAACAGCGGAACTGCGGGAGTGCGGTTTTTCACGCGGAGTCGGGGAGGGGCGGAGCACGCGGAGGAACCCACGAAAAACAATTTTGTTGATTTCGCGGGTCCGCGGTTGTCCGAGTTCTCTGCGGCTCCACGTGAGCCACACTGTTCTGCGGTTACGCCGATGAGGCACGATGGCTGAGCATTTCGTGATCGCCATTGATGGCCCGGCGGCTTCCGGCAAGTCGTCGACGGCCCAGTGGGTTGCGCGGCGGTTGTTCTACCACCATGTCGACTCAGGCGCACTCTACCGGGCTGCGACCGCAGCCCAGCTATTTCTGTCGGCATCCCCAGACGCGTGGACCGAGGATGATGTTCTCGCCGAGACGAGCCGAATCACGTTCGTTCCGGCGGAGGGGACGTTCGTTCCCCTCATCGACGCTGAGCCCTCGGACGAGCTCCTGCGAGGCGCTGAAGTCACGCGCCATGTATCGAGAGTCGCCCAAATGCCGCGCGTTCGAGCTTGGGTGAACTCGATGGTTCGGGACGCCGCCAAGGCCCGCGATGTCGTTGTCGACGGCCGAGATATCGGCACGGTGGTCTTTCCGGATGCGACGCTCAAGATCTTCCTCGTCGCAGATCCATGGGAGCGGGCGCGGCGCCGTCTTATCCAGCGGTTGGGCCGGCATCCCAGCGACGCCGAGATTGCCGATGAGACGGAGGCGATCGTGAAACGTGACGCCAAAGACGCGACCCAAACGGTGCAGGCGACCGACGCCGTTTTGATCGACACGACCTCCCTGACGCAGGAAGATCAGGTCGAGCGGATTGTGGCTCTCGCGAAAGCCGTAACTCATCGCCGGGCAGAGACTTCGCCTGTTGACGAGTAAGTAGGTTCTACTTACCTTTTACGGTTCGCTTCCCAAATCCAGCCGCCCGGCCAAAGAGCCGGGATTTCGGCGTCACCTCAATCTCGTCGCGGCGAGTCTAAATACTCCGCGGTTTGTCAGGAGATAAACCCCTCGGTATGCCAGAGCTCGAAACGCCACCCATTTCAACCATCGACCGCGCCAAGCGTGATGCGCAGCGCGCGCAGCTCCGCCCGTTGATCAACCGCCGTCCGGAGTTGTACGACGACGACGAGTATTCGTCGGCGGAGTACGAGACCATGATGGAGCTCTATAACGGTACGCTCGCGTCGATCGACGAGGGCGAGATCGTGAAGAGCAAAGTGCTCGCGATCCGCGACAACATGGTCGTCCTCGACATCGGCTTCAAATCAGAAGGCAGCGTTCCGCTCGAAGAGTTCAAGGATCATCCGGACCTCAAGCCGGGCGACGAAGTCGAAGTGTTGCTCGAGCACCTCGAGGACCAGGAAGGTTCGGTCGTTCTCTCGAAGAAGAAAGCCGACTTCATGCGCGTGTGGGAGAAGATCCGCGTCGCGTATGAAACCGATCAGCCGGTGGAAGGCACGCTCGTCAAGAAGATCAAGGGTGGCGTCGTGGTCGACCTCATGGGCGTCGACGCGTTCCTCCCGGGTTCGCAGATCGCGCTCCGCCGCGTCCCGAACATCGACGAACTGCTCGGCCAGAAGTTCGAGTTCAAGATCATCAAGCTCAATAAGCGTCGCCGCAACATCGTCGTCTCGCGCCGAGTGATCCTCGAGAACGAGCGCGCCGGCAAGCGCGAGAAGTTGATGAAGGAGCTCGAGAAGGATCAGGTGAGAAAGGGTGTCGTCAAGAACATCACCGACTTCGGTGCATTCATCGATCTCGGTGGCGTCGACGGCCTGCTCCACATCACCGACATGTCGTGGGGGCGCATCTCGCATCCGTCCGAGCTCGTGCAGATCGGACAGGAGCTCGAGGTCAAGGTGCTGGACATCGACTGGACGCGCGAGCGTATCAGCCTCGGTCTCAAGCAGCTCCAGAGCTATCCGTGGAAGGACGTTGCCGACAAGTATCCAGTCGGCACTCGTGTCGCGGGCAAGGTCGTCTCGATCACGAACTACGGTGCGTTCATCGAGCTCGAGCCGGGCATCGAAGGCCTCGTGCACATCAGCGAGATGAGCTGGACGCGCAACGTTCGTCATCCGTCGAAGCTCGTGAGCATCGGGGAGACGATCGAGGCGGTCGTGCTCAAGGTCGATCCGAACGAAGAGAAGATCTCGCTCGGTATGAAACAGACCGAGCAGGATCCGTGGATGGTGTTGCCGCTCAAGTACCCGGTCGGCACGCGCATCAACGGCAAGGTCCGCAACCTCACGTCCTTCGGCGCGTTCGTCGAGATCGAGCCGGGCATCGATGGGTTGATCCATATCTCCGACATGAGCTGGACGAAGCGTGTGCAGCATCCGTCGGAAGTCGTGAAGAAGGGCGACGCGGTCGATGTCGTGATCCTCAACATCGATTCAGAGAACAAGCGCATCTCGCTCGGTCTCAAGCAGGCCGAGGAAGATCCGTGGCTTCGCATCGGTGAGACGTATCCGGTTGGGACGGACATCACCGGCACGGTCGTTCGCCTCATGGACAAGGGCGTCGTCGTCGACATTGGCAACGACATCGAGGGCTTCGTTCCGCTCTCGCAGCTCTCGCCCACCGGCACGACGGTCAACAGTCCCGCGGACGTCGTGTACGAGACAATGCGTCTCGAGATGCGCGTCCTCGAAGTCGATCCGATTCATCGTCGCATCGTCCTCGGCGTGACGAACATTCCGGAAGAGCAGCCGCCGCGTCCCGAGACGCCGTCGAAGATCATCCCGATGGAGTCAGAGCACGATATGGGCTATCCGCCGGTCGACTTGTCAAGCGTCGTCGAAGAGGAGTAGGCTCTCGCCGAAGTACTGAAGAGCAGAGCGCCCCGTGGATTACCACGGGGCGCTTTCTTCATAGAACTGGCTTGCAAGATCTCTGATCGTGTCGCATGTTTTGCCGTTCGTCGATCGTTAATGGAGATCTCGGTGCTTCGCCGCGTCAAGTTACTTTTGGTCTCGTCGTCGGTATTTGCGCTCGCCTGCGGCGCAGACCGTGTCACAGCGGCGGACGCGCCGTTGGTGCCGGGAACGGTGCGCGATGGGCTACTGGTCTCGACGCCGGCCGACGAAGGCATCGACGCAATCGCTTTAGACTCGCTCGTTACGCAGGCCAAGGCCGAGCATTCGGACGCGCTCGTCGTTCTTCGAAGCGGCAAGCTGGTCTACGAGAGTCTCTTCGGTGGTGCCGACGATCCAATCGCGGTCATGAGCGTGTCGAAGTCGATGGTCGGCGTGGCGGTTGGGCTTCTCATCGCCGATGGGAAGCTCGCCTCGATCGACGAACCTGTTGCAAAGGTCCTTCCCAACTTCGCCGCGGTCGATTCGCGCAAGGCGGCAATCACCTATCGACACCTTCTTACGCAAACCTCCGGACTCGATCCGGCGAGAGCCTTCGGGCTCGGCAACGACATCGAGCAGCGCGCCCTCGTTACGCGATGTCTTTTCGCGCCGGGAACCAGCTGGCAATACTCCAACAACGGAATCGACATCCTCGGTCTCGCGGTTGGAAAGCTCGCTGGGGTTCCCCTCGATCAATACCTCAGCCAACGACTCTTTCAGCCGCTGGGAATTTCGAAGTTTTCCTGGATCCACGATGTGCGCGGCGTGCCGTACGGCGCTGGTGAGCTCAGTCTGCGCCCAATCGACCTCGCCAAGATCGGCGAGGTCATTCTGGATCACGGTGTATGGAACGGGCGTACCGTGATTCAGCGTGACTGGATCAAGCAGTCGTTTACGCAGAGTAATTCTTTCGAGATCGATTACGGGTTGCTTTGGTGGCTACCCGTCAACAGCCCCGAGCTCGTCGGAGTTACATCCGACCTGCTGGTGCAGTGGGTCGGCAACGGACTGTCACCAGCGATTGCGACTAAGCTTCAGGCTCTCGTTGGCCAGACGTTCTTCAGCGTCTCCGCCGTTGGCGCCGCGATTTCAGCGCAGCTCACCGCGGACGAGTTCACCCAACTCGGGAACCTGGTCACCAAGGGTGATCACGTTCAGGCTGCTCGTTTGGTTCAAGCGGCCCCGGGATCTTCGTTCTATGGCGAGGGATGGTTGGGGCAGTACCTCGATATCGTTCCCAATCGAGCACTCGTGGCGGTTCGGATGCGGCGTGCATTGGCGTCCGACTATGCAGATCAGTCGGTCGAGCTCAACGCGTTTGGAACGTTCTTACCAGCGGCGCTTCGACTCGTGCCTAGTGCAGCTTCACCCCTTGCGCCGCAGTAGCGCTCACTTGATCCGCGACCAGAGCACGAGCACGCCGCAGCTGTTCGACGCATTGTTGTATTCTGGCGGGACCTCAGCGCCCTGATAGAACTCGGCCGCCGCGTAGTCCATCGGCGACAGGTGCTCGAAGTCGACCTTCATCATTCCGGGTGTGTTCGCGTCGTACAGCTTCGCGCCGTCGAGATAGACCGACACAAAGCAGTCCGGCGAGCGGCAAGCGCGAAGTGCGGGGCCCGCGCACTGCTTTCGTCCCGACGAGATGTACTTCGCGCTCCCGGGACCTGGAACGCTCAGAATTCCCGGCATGCGGGCGGTCAGGAAGTTCGCGAGGGTGCTTGTTTCGTTCTTTCGGAACGCGGAATCGTCCAGAAAGTGTCCGAAGCCCGCTTTTCTGTGTTCTTCAAACGAGCGGAGACTCGGCGGTATGAACTTTGGCGCCGAGTCTCTCACGACAACCGCAGGAAGCGCTGTCGCGTGGTCGAGAACCACCGTGATCGGCGCGGTGTCGGCCGGTGAGATCGAAACTGCGAGCGTCTGCGTCTCGAAGCCGATCTTTCTGAGGCGAACGAGGCCTCCGCCGTCCGGCAAAAAGAAGAGGCTCACCGTACCAGTCTTGGACGTCATCGAGCTCGCCTTGTTCAACACATCGGCTATTTCGACGCCCTCGATCGGATCCCCCGTGGTGGCGTCGTAGACGCCGAGCAGGCGAAAGCGATAGCGATTCGCCAATGCGGCGCTGTCAGGCTTGGGCGCAGCCTGCGCCATTCCGCGCGTCGATAGCGCGAAGGCAGCGAGTGTTGCAAGGGCGAGTTGGAGTTTCCTCATACGCAAACTCTCAGGGCGCTTGGGCGGCCCGGTCGGCGGTGAAACCAAAGGTGTCTTCCAATCTGGGCTTTGTCCGGCGATTTGACGAGATGGGCCGGGACGACCCGGCTCCATCCAAACAATTGAGCATTGCTCCTTGTCCGGCGTGCGCGCATACTCATTCGAGTTTGCACAACCCTTTCAAAGTGGTGCCGCATGATCGTCGAACAGCTGATTGGCGACGTCCGCGTTTCGATCCGCAGTCTGTGTCGATCGCCTGGGTTTGCGACGGTTGTCGTTGCGACGCTGTCAATTGGAATCGCTGCGGTCAGTGCGTTGTTCAGCGCGGTCTATTCGTATCAATACCGCCCGCTCCCGTACTTGGACTCCGACCGGATCGTCGCACTTTCTGAGTCGCACGCGCAACGATACGTGCCGAACGTCATCTCGAATGACGCCGCGAACGCGGTGCGAGATGGCGCTCGCTCATTCGAACGGGTAGCGCTGTTCAGATCCGGATTTCGTGGCTACGTCGCTGGAAATCAGGCGGCGATGGCCAACACCCTCTGGATCGATTCATCGTTCGCCACCCTCTTTGCGCTCCGACCCCAGCTCGGTCGCACTCTTACGCCGGATGAAATCGCATCGCGCACGCCGAGCGCAGTGATCAGCGACGTGCTGTGGCATTCGGTCTACGGCGCTGATCCAAATGTCCTCGGAAAGACTCTGCGTACTGGCGACACGCTTCTGACAATCGTCGGGGTGATGCCGGAAGGCTTTCGCTACCCAGTGCGCACGGATGTCTGGCGTCCGCTCGTGCCCAGCGATTCTGAGGCTGGGTCGATGACCGTGCTCGGAAAGCTCAAGCCAGGAATCTCCAGACAGAGACTTGCGGGCGATCTGTCGGTCATTGCCCAACGCCTTGCTCGGACCGATTCGCAGCACTTCGCGAATCTTTCATTCGTCGCGGGTGAAATGGTCGATCGCGGCACGGGACCGGCGGCACTTCGCATCGCGTTGCTGTTCGTCGGTGCCGCAGCGTTTGTTCTCCTGATTGCCTGCGGAAATGTCGTGAACCTGTTTCTCGTCCGCGCCGCGGAGCGTCGCGGCGAAATGGCGGTCAGGGCATCGCTCGGCGCTAGCCGCGTACGATTGCTGATTCTTGGACTGACGGATGCTGTTCTGCTTTCCTTCTCCGCAGCGGCCATCGGAACGAGCCTTTCCTTACTGATCATCAAGGTCGTCATCCCGATCATCGTTCCGGTCGGGCTGCCGTCGTGGGTTCACTTCTCGCTCGACGGCCGGATTCTCGCGTTCACGGTACTCGTGACCATCCTAGTCTCGCTTGCCGTGGGAGTGTCGCCGGCTCTCGAGAGTGCACGCCCGGATCTGATGCAGACATTGAAAGCTGGGGGCGATCGAATGCTGTCACGCGGCGGCGTCGGCAAGCGGGCCCGGGCCGGCATCGTCACTCAGCTGATGTTCTCGGTCGTCCTGCTTGCGGGCGCGCTGATGTTTGCTCGCAGCTATAGCCGACTAGCGGGCGTCGATGTCGGATATCCAGCGCGTCAGATTCTCCGCGTCGATTGGTATTACGGCGAGCAGGGCGACTCGGTTCAGCGTCGTTTCGCCAACGAGCTCCTTCGCGGCGTGGCAGGATTGCCAGGCGTCGCCAATGTGGCGATTCGGGAAGACATCGGGCCGTACTCGTTCGTCGAGCGGTCGAAATCGCGAACGGACGCCGCGCGCGAAGCCCCTGATTATCGTTTGTTCATCGACGGGGAATGGTCTGGCACTCGCAAAAACACGCAGACATCCAGCCCGCAGGAGATCGGTATTTCCGAAGGCTACTTCCGCACGCTTGGCCTTCGGGTCGTCGCCGGACGCGGTATTCTCGCAACAGATGATGCCGGCCAAGAGAAGATCGCGGTCGTGAGTCGACAGTTCGCGAAAACGTTCTGGGGCTCGACTAGTCCAATTAGCCGCACCATCAGCTTCGGTGCGTCCGGCGAGCCGATTCGCATTGTTGGAATCGTGGAGGACGTTCGTGAGGTTCGAAGTGGTATTCGCGGGATATCGGCAGATCTCGTTGATGCCGTTTACTTCTCGGAATCGCAGGTCAGTGGACGCCGGTCAGTCATCTTCCGCGGTGACGGTGACGTAAACGCTCTCCGAATTCCGGTGGAGCGGTTGATTCGCGAGATCGACCCGGCAAGGGACTCCAGAATTGCAAGTTTGGCGCGAGGCATTGAAGAGACCCAAACGGTGTCCAAGGTGTTCGGCGGTTTGTTGGCATCGTTCGCCGGATCTGGCCTCATCCTGTCACTGATCGGGATCTATGGCATCGTCGCATACGGAATCACGGAACGAACACGCGAGATCGGTATTCGACTCGCCCTCGGTGGAACGAGCGGCGACGTCATGCAAATGATCGTTCGATCGACCCTCCGGTTCGTCGCGGTCGGCCTGGGGATCGGAATCGCGATGTCACAGGGCACGAACCGGTTGTTGGGCAAACTCGTCTACGACATCTCGCCAGCCGACCCGCTCATGTACTCGATTATCTGCGCCGTGTTCGGCGGTGTTGGACTGCTGTCGGCATACATGCCGGCACGCCGGGTCTCGAAGGTCGACCCGGTCATCGCTCTGCGCGCGGAGTAGCTCGGGCAGGTACTCTGGCAAGGGCTAGAATCGGCCTAAAGGCGTTCGTAGCTTGCACGCCTATGACCATGCGAGACAAGCTGGACCTCCTGGAACGGCGCGTCGCCGAGTCGGAGCAGGGTGGCGGCGCGAAACGCGTCAAACAGCAGCACGAAAAGGGTAAGCTTTCGGCGCGCGAGCGCCTCGATCTGCTTCTCGACGAGGGGACCTTCGTCGAGCTCGACCGCTTCGTCGTCCATCGCTCAACTGACTTTGGACTCGAGGCGCAGAAGTACTACGGCGACGGCGTCGTGACGGGCTATGGTCGCATCGAGGGACGGCTCGTCTACGTCTTCTCGCAAGACTTCACCGTATTCGGCGGGTCGCTTTCCGAATCATTCGCCGAGAAGATCTGCAAGGTCATGGATCTCGCCGTGCGAAATGGAGCGCCCGTCATTGGCCTCAATGACTCCGGCGGCGCGCGTATTCAGGAAGGCGTCGTCTCGCTGGGCGGTTACGCGGAGATCTTTTTGCGAAACACGCTCGCGTCGGGCGTCGTGCCGCAGATCTCGGCGATCCTCGGTCCCTGCGCGGGCGGTGCGGTGTATTCGCCGGCGATCACGGACTTCATCTACATGGCGCGCGGGACGTCGTACATGTTCGTGACCGGTCCGAACGTCGTGAAGAC
>Ga0068852_100003521_pt1 | contig 10952 bp, 10 predicted proteins | sample KBSCornC22_FD_66594 | JGI IMG/M metagenome (GOLD analysis project Ga0068852, IMG submission 66594) | Corn rhizosphere microbial communities from Kellogg Biological Station, Michigan, USA - KBS Corn C2-2 | ecosystem: Host-associated > Plants > Roots > Rhizosphere > Soil ... | reverse complement strand
CGCTCGTCCTTGTCATCGAGCGTATTGCCGTCCTGGCGCAGCTCGGTCGCATTGCCGCCGGTGATGACGTGCAGCGAGACGCGGCCGCCATAGAGCTGGTCGAGCGTGGCGAGCTGGCGCGCCAGCAACGTCGGCGCGGTGAAGCCCGGCCGCTGTGCGATCATCACCTTGAGGCTCTTGGTGATCGTCAATACGTGCTGGGCGATTTGGAGCGCATCCGGCGTGGTCGAATGAAACGCCAGCAGCGCGCGGTCGAAACCGGCAAACTCATGCGCTTTGGCCACCGTCTCGATGTAGTGCGGGTCCAGCACCGGCCCCTGGCGCACGATGGTCTCGGAGGCGTTGCTGTTTGCGATAAAGCCGATGAACTCGACCGACATCAGAAGACTCCATGTGATGTGTTAGATGCCGAGCGCAATGCGTCCGGCAGAGACTTTGATAGCATCGTCCTGGGGAGTGTGGACGCGCCCGCAGAGCACGTCGCGGTAATGCCGCTCCAGCGGATTTTTGCGCGACAGCCCGTGATTGCTGGTCAGCGACATCGCGTCCTCCACGGCGGCTGCGGCGTTGTTGGTCACCGTCAGCTTGATGATGTTGGATTCGATCGCGCTCGTCGGCAAGCCGGCATCGAAATCGGATGCAAAGCTGTCGATCAATCTTGCGTTGACGGAGAGCCGTGCCTCGATGCCGCCGAGGATTTCCTGGGCACGCGGCAGGGTGGCCAGCGGCGCGCCGAGATTGGCCGGCACCCTTGTGTTCAGGAACGTCACCAGCCAGTCGCGTGCTGCACGCGCGACGCCGTCATAGATGGCGGCGACGAAGATGGTCTGGACGGTCGCCTGCGCGGAATCGGGTGCGCGCCAATCCGCGGGTTTGCGGACATCGACCTCGGCGTCGAGCGGTATCACGACGTCGTCGAAAATGACGTCATGGCTGCCGCTGGCGCGCAGGCCGTGGTGATCCCAGGTCTCGACGATGCGGGTGCCCGGCAGGCCCGCCGGCACCAGGAACTGACCGACGCGCGGCTCGGCCTCGTCCGTCCGCGCCCAGACCAGATACCATTTCAGGATCGGCGAGCCCGTCGAATAGATCTTGTGGCCGGAGAGACGCCAGCCGGTTTCCGTGCGACGCGCAATTGTCGCGGGCAAGCCACCACGCGCGGGCGAGCCAAGCTCAGGCTCGACCCGCAAGGCGTTGATCAGCGCCAGGCCTTCAACGCTTTCGTGCGCGAGCTTGCGCGACAGCCGGACCGGCCAGGTCGGGCTCCGCGCCATCACCAGATGATTGATGTAGTGCATCGAGAGCACCAGCGCCGTTGACGGACAGGCCTTGCCGACGATGCCGAGGACGCGCGCCGCGTATCTCGCCCCGGCTCCGGCGCCGCCGAACGCCGCCGGCACCGTCAGCGAAAGCAGGCCCGCCTCGGAGAGCTCGCGAAAATTCTCGAATGGAAAGCTGCCGGCGCGGTCGTGCTCGCCGGCCCGCACGGAAAAGTCTTCCGCCAGCGCCTCGGCGCGGATGATATAGTCGGGCTCGCTTTGGGCCGAGCGGCCTTTGGTTGCGGAGATCACCATGTGGCATCGAGCCCCAGGAGACCAAGAATCTGGCGGCGTAGATCGGCGAGATACGGATCGCCGCGATGGCGCGGATAGGGCCGGTTGACTCGGATGTCTGCCTTCACGCGCGCGGGACGCTCGCTGAAGACGATGACACGGTTGGCGAGCACCAGAGCTTCCTCGGCATCATGGGTGACGAGGAGCGTGGTAAAGCCCTTGCGCTGCCACAGCGAGACCAACTCGGCCTGCATGGTAATGCGGGTCAGCGAGTCCAGTTTTCCCAGCGGCTCGTCCAGGATCAGGATCCTGGGATCATTGACCAGCGCACGCGCCAGCGCCACGCGCTGCGCCATGCCGCCGGAGAGCTGGTGCGGATAGGCGTTGCGGAATGACGTCAGCCCGACCAGATCGAGCGCGTCGTCGACGCGCTGACGCTGGCTCCTAAGGATGCCCTGGGCTTCGAGGCCCAGGGCGACGTTGTCCCAGACCGACCGCCAGGGAAACAGTGTCGGATCCTGGAACACGACGACGCGCGACGGATGCGGCCTGATGATGCGGACTTCGTCCTCGCGCAGGCTCCCCGCCTTGGGCTTGTCGAGGCCGGCGACCAGCCGCAGCAAGGTCGACTTGCCGCAACCGGACGGGCCGAGCAGCGCGACGAATTCGCCAGGCTCGACGGCGATGCTGACGTCGCTCAGCACCGGCAGCTCGGCACCATCGATGTCGAAAGCGTGGCTAACCTGTTCGATGTCGAGTGCCGCACCGGCGGCGGGATGCGTGATCGCTTCAGCGAGCGCGGCTACCATTTCACAGTCCCCTTCTGCCAGACCAGCAGGCGGTCGCGGATCGCAAACAGCAGCGTGATCGCGCCGGAGCAGAGCAGCGACATCACGATCAGCGCCGCATACATGTTGGCATAGGCCGCCCAGCCCTGCGCCCATTGCAGGTACCAGCCGAGCCCGGCCTTGACGCCGATCATCTCGGCAATGACAAGCACCGCGAAGGACGCGCCGAGCCCCATGAACAGGCCGACGAAGACATGCGGCAACGCGGCGGGAATTGCGACCTTCAACACCAGGAAAGACGGTTTTGCCCCGAGCGTGCGAGCCACGTCGTAATAGGCGCTGCTGACGCTCGCGACGCCCGACCATGTTAGCACCGTGACGGGAAAGCCGGTTGCCAGCGCAATGAGAAACGTAGAGGCACTCCAGCTCGACGGGAACGCGAAGAAGGCGATCGGCAGCCAGGCCGTCGCGGGCAGCGGGCCGATGAAGCGCAGCACCGGATGCACCCAATAGCCAACCGCGCGAGACCACCCGATCGAGACGCCGGTCAGGAAGCCGGCCGTAGCGCCGATAAGATAGCCACCGAGCTGCAGCTTGACCGAGGCGAAGACGCTGTCGAGCAGTTTTGGCAGATCGTCGGTATAGACCTCGATGATCGATTGCGGCGGTGGAAAGAACGGTAGCGGCAGCCAGGCGAATTTTGCGGTCGCGAGTTCCCATAGAGTCAAGACAACCCCGAGCGCAATGAGCCACGGCGCGCGCTGGCGGAGCGTGCGGCCGGCCGGGCCGAGATAATCGGCGGCGACCGTCCCGAACAGGGCGACCGCGGCGATGACGAAGGCGGCGATGCCGAGCGAATGCGTGCGCGACCAATCGCCGACATCTTCCCACCACAGGCAGGAGATGCCAAAAGCGATCCAGGCGCCGCTGGCGAGGATGCCCGGGCCGGATTCCAGAAACCAACGCGCAGGCAGCGGCGAGCGCGAAAGGCGCGGCGCGCCTGACGCGAGACCGTCAGACAGAGAATACGTCGACATAGATGCGCTCCGCGAATTTGGTCGTATCCGTGCTCTGCTTGAAGACCTGCACGCTCTTGAGATCGTCGGCGTAAGCCTTGAGCTCGCGCTTCAGCACCTCGCCGGTCGGATGATGATGGTGGGTATGGTAGCGCACCATGCCCTCGATATCGGCGAGCGATGCCGCCTTCGGCGCGTAGGGCTGGAACGACTTGGCCGCGACGGCCGGGTTCTGCGAGGTGAACATCGCGGCATCGAGCAGCGCCTGCGTGATCGCGCGTGCGACCCGCGGCTCCGCACGCACCAGGCTGCCGCGCAGACCGACGATGCAGCAGCTCTTGTCGCGATAATCGCCGTCGAGGTTGGAAGCGACCTCCTTGTACTGCGTGTCCTTCAGCCAGAGATAGGCGAGCGGATCGGATGACAAGAAGGCCTGCACTTCGCCCTTCTGGACGGCGACGTCGAGCAAATTACCGGGATAGGCGCGCCAATCGACATCCTTGTTCGGATCGATGCCGAGCTTGGCGAGCTGGATCGAGAAGAAATTCTTGTCGGGGCCGCCGAGATCACCGACAGCGACGATCTTGCCCTTGAGATCGGCAAGCTTGGTCACGCCGGAATCGGCGCGGCTCAGCACGCGCATGCAGCCGCCATGGGTGCCGGCGGCGATCTTGACGTCGAAGCCCTGTTCCAGCGGCTTCAGCCAGCGCAGCGCCATGCCGAGACCGGCATCGCTCTTTCCCGTGGCGATCGCCTCGAGCAGCTGATCGGTCGAGCCGGAATAGTTGACGAGTTCGACGTCGAGATTCTGCTTTTGGAAGAAGCCATGCTCGATCGCGACCGGGAGCGGCGCGAGGCACACCGCGCCGGCATTCCACGACAGTTTCAGTTTGCGCGGCGCGCCTGACAGCACCGGACCATCCGCAGCCGTCCGGCACAGCGGGAACTCCGAGAAGTCGACACCGGTCGCGGGTGCCTGCGGAACGAACGCTTGCGCGCCCAAGGCGCCGAGCGGCGCGGCGAATGCCGCCGCCAATCCCGCTTGGAGCAGATGGCGCCGGTCGAGCCCTGATCCGCCGCGCTTGTTGTCATGACCCATCAGCCCCACTCCTGAGTTGGCACGACTCCGCCATTGGCGCAACGTCCTGCGTTGCGCATGTTCCGTGCGGAGCTGCGTTGAGAGAATATTTTTCGCAGGCGCTCTCCGCGCCCGCGTTGACGCGATGCGCAAATCATGCGGCGCGCTCGCCGCATCGTCAATGAAATGGAATTTCGAATGTGGCGCGCTGCGAAGTCATTCTCTCCATCTGCGCAGGGAATGGCGACGAAACGATTATAGTTGCCGCGCCACGTGGCAAAGATGCGTCGCGACTCCACGACCTGCTTCATTCTTGCGCATCCGCAGCCGTGCGCGCCGAGCATTCTCGTAAGCGCCATCCTGCTGAAACGTCATTGCCCGATGCACGCGCAATACGGTTGGCCATTTCATTGACTGAAAATCGCGCACTCATACACTTGATCGTCTCGACGCATCGTTCGCTCACACGTCGTGAGCAAAGCAACAAGACAGATCACATGAGCATCAACTCTCCTTCAGACCATTCCATCACGCGCCGCTTTGCTGCCTCGCTGCTTGCGGCCGCCATCACGCTCTCGACCGCGGCTGCATCGTTCGCGGCCGACGCAATTGTCTTGCGCGTCGGCGATCAGAAAGGCGGCAATCGTTCCCTGCTGGAGATCTCCGGCTATGCCAAGGATCTGCCCTACAAGATCGAATGGTCGGAATTCCCGGCAGCCGCTCCCATCCTGGAAGCCCTCAACGCTGGCGCGCTCGACGTCGGCTACACCGGCGATCTCTCCTTCCTCTCCGTCTATGCAGCTGGCGCGCCGATCAAGGCGATCGGCGGCACGCGGTCGGACGCGAAGACACAGGCGATCCTGGTGCGCCAGGATTCGCCGATCAAGTCGGCCGCCGATCTCAAGGGAAAGCGTCTCGCCGGTACGCGCGGCGGCTGGGGCCAGTTCCTGATCGACGCGACCTTGGAGAAGGCCCAGATCAAGCTCGAGGACGCAACCTTCGTGCCGCTCGGCCCGGTCGATGCCAAGATCGCACTCGTGGCGGGTTCGATCGACGCCTGGGCGGTGTGGGAGCCCTATGTTTCTTTCGCGACCCTGAAGGACAAGGCCCGCGTCATCGCCGACGGCGACGGCCTGACGCCGACCATCACGTTCATCGTCGCCTCCGACAACGCCATCGCCACCAAGCGCGCGGCGGTGCAGGATCTCGTGCAGCGGCTGAACAAGGCGCGGCTTTGGTCGCTGGATCACATCGGTGAATACGCCAAGAGCACGGCCGAGCTGACCAAGCTACCCGAAGACGTTCTGCTGTCGGCCTACACCGCACAGCGCACCAGCCCGATCGTGATCGACGAGAGCGTGGTGAAGGAAATTCAGGCAGCCTCGGATCGCTCGACGCGCTACGGCATCCTGCCGAAGACGCTCGACGTCAGCAAAGCCGTCGACCGCAGCTTCACCGCCGCGGCCGCGGGATCAAATTAGAGCGTTTTCGAGGGAAGTGGAGACCGGTTCGCGTGAAGAAAACGCGTCAAAACAAAAATCTAGAGCCCCGTTCCGATTCATCGGAACGGAAACGGCTCTAGCGCGCTGGCGGCGGGATGCGCAGGCTTCCCCTCAAGGCCGGCCCGCTGCATCTCGCTGCGATCGTGCTCACGCATTTCGCCTGCATGAGCCTGATCGTGTGGTTCTCGCTCTAATTCACCAGTAACCGCGATAGTAGGGACGGTAGGCGCGGTACGGCCGGTAGTAGCCATAGCGAGGGCCGTAATAGGGACGATAGGCCCGATAGCCGTAGTAGCGGGGACGCGCGTAGTAGCCGCCATACCCATAGCTCGGTCCATAGCCGTAATAAGCCGGCGCATAGCCGTAACCATAGCCCGGCCCATAGCCGTAACCACCGCCGTAGTACGGCCCGCCGCCATAGCCGTAACCATAGGGCGCGCCTGCGATGGCGCCGCCGATGATCGCGCCGGCCGCGAGGCCACCGAGACCCCATCCCAAGCCACGACCTCGCCAGTACACCTGAGTGACATCGTCGCCGGCCGCGGCCTTCATGGTCGCGACATTGGTCGGCATCGGCGCCGCTGACGCCTGCCCGATCTGGCCGCCTATCACAACGGCGGTCACCGAGCAGGCAATTGCCATTTTCCAGATACTCATCGTCTTACTCCCTGTCTGACGTTTCGTTTGGAAAAGCATCGCAAGCCATGATCGGGCATCCCAGCGCCAAGTCCAAGCCTCGAATTTCTCCAAGCCTCGAATTTCGCGTGCACCGCACAAGACGCCGACGCATGCCTCAGTTGTGACCAGCGGACGACGGCGTCGAAGCGCCGCCCCCGGGCAAAGCGTTAAGCTTTCCATGCGTTCGCAACCAACAAGCGCCTTCCCGATTTACCATTCGTACCGTTACTATCGGTTCCAACGATGCGAGGCCGGAAGGCACTTCGCGAAGGCCCTGGTTTAGGTCAGAATTTGGCTTGCGCCGGATGAGTGGGAGGATGACATGAGTGCTGCCGGAAATGAACCGCTTGCTCGCCAGGCTTTGGCGTTTGTCCTGGCTGGGGGCCGCGGCAGCCGGCTGCTGGAATTGACCGACCGGCGCGCCAAACCCGCGGTGTATTTCGGCGGCAAATCCCGCATCATCGATTTCGCGCTGTCGAACGCGATGAACTCGGGCATCCGCCGCATCGCGGTCGCCACCCAGTACAAGGCGCACAGCCTGATCCGGCATCTGCAGATGGGCTGGAACTTCTTCCGCCCCGAGCGCAACGAAAGCTTTGACATCCTGCCTGCGAGCCAACGCGTCTCGGAGAACATGTGGTATGTCGGCACGGCGGATGCCATCTACCAGAACATCGACATCATCGAGTCGCACAACGCCCGCTTCATCGTCGTGCTGGCCGGCGACCATATCTACAAGATGGATTACGAGGTGATGCTGCGCCAGCATGTCGACAGCGGCGCCGATGTCACCGTCGGCTGCCTCGAAATGCCGCGCGCGGAATCCTCCGGCTTCGGCATCATGCATATCGACGAGAATGGCTGGATTCAGCAATTCCTGGAGAAGCCCAAGGATCCGCCGCCGATGCCGGGCAAGCCTGATGTCTCGCTCGCCAGCATGGGCATCTATGTGTTCGACACGAAATTCCTGTTCGACCAGCTCAAGCGCGACGCCGAGGATACGAACTCCAGCCACGATTTCGGCAAGGACATCATCCCCTATATCGTCAAGAACGGCCGCGCCATCGCGCACCAGTTCTCGACCTCGTGCGTGCGCACGGGCAGCGATCCCCGCGCCTATTGGCGCGATGCCGGCACGGTGGATGCCTATTGGGCGGCCAATATCGACCTCACCGACGTCGTGCCGGAGCTCGATCTGTTCGACCGGGCCTGGCCGATCTGGTCCTATTCGGAGATCACGCCGCCCGCGAAATTCGTCCATGATGAGGAGAGCCGGCGCGGCCAGGCGGTGAGTTCGCTGGTCTCGGGCGGCTGCATCATCTCCGGTGCGTCGCTCCGCCGCTCGCTGCTGTTCACCGGCGTACGCATCAACTCCTATGCCAACGTCGAGAACGCAGTGATCATGCCTTACGTCACCGTCGGCCGTGGTGCGCGGCTGAAGAACGTGGTGATCGACCGGGGTGTGGAGATTCCGGAAGGCCTCGTCATTGGCGAGGATCCGGAACTTGACGCTCAACGCTTCCGCACCACCGAACAGGGCATATCGCTCGTCACCCAGTCCATGCTCGACAGGCTCAATACATGACGCCTGTTCGCGTCCTCGCGGTCGCCTCTGAAGTCTATCCCATCATCAAGACCGGCGGCCTCGCGGACGTCGCCGGTGCGCTGCCGATTGCACTGAAGGCGCATGGCGTCGAGATGCGCACGCTGATGCCGGGCTATCCCGACGTGATGCGGCGGCTCGCGGACATGCAGGAAATTCGCCGTTGGCCGGACTATTTCGGCGGACCTGGACGCCTGCTTGCGGGCTCGCATGAAGGCCTCGACCTGTTCGTGCTCGACGTGCCGCATCTCTATGGACGGCCCGGCAACCCCTACGTCACGCCTGATGGCGTCGACTGGCCGGACAACGGCGTGCGTTTCGCGGCGCTGGCGCGCATTGCCGCCGATATCGGCCACGGCCTCGTTCCGGCTTTCGTGCCCGACGTCGTCCATGCCCATGACTGGCAGGCCGGGCTCGCGCCGGCCTATCTGCACTATGACGGGGGGCAGCGGCCCGGCACGGTGATGACCATTCACAACATGGCCTATCAGGGCAAGTTCGACCGCGCGCTGGCGGGCGCGATCGGCCTGCCCGGGGACGCCTCGTTCGATGTCCACGGTCTCGAATATTTCGGCGGCATCAGCTTCCTGAAAGCCGGCCTGCAACTCGCCGATCGCATCACCACGGTATCGCCGACCTACGCTCATGAAATCCAGAGCGACGAGGGCGGCATGGGACTCGGCGGCCTGCTGCGCGAACGCGCCAGCGTGCTGAGCGGCATCCTCAACGGCATCGACGTTGACGTCTGGAATCCGCAGACCGATTCACACATCGCCTATCGCTTCGGCGCGCAGGATCTGACGTTTAGGGCCGCGAACAAGGCGGTGCTTCAGCAACAGTTCAATCTCGATTCCTCCGACGAAGCGCCGCTGCTTGGCGTCATCAGCCGGCTGTCCTGGCAGAAGGGGCTCGACCTCCTGCTCGAGGCGATCCCGACGATCCTCGAGCAAGGGATGCAGCTCGCATTGCTCGGCAGCGGCGACCGCGATCTCCAGGATCGCTATCAGGCGGCCGCGCGGGCCAATCCCGGGCGCATCGGGGTCTTGATCGGCTATGACGAGATATTGGCCCATTTGATTCAGGCCGGATCCGACGCGCTGCTCGTGCCATCGCGGTTCGAACCGTGCGGGCTGACCCAGCTCTGCGCACTCCGCTATGGCGCGGTCCCCATCGTCTCCCGCGTCGGTGGGCTCGAGGACACGATTGTTGACGTCGACGAAACCAGGCCTGAAGCCACCGGCTTCAAATTCGGTCCGGTCACGGCAGACGCCCTCGCCGGCACGCTGCGCAAGGCAAACACCGCCTTCCGCAACAAGACGACCTGGCGGCGGCTGCAATTGAGCGGCCTTGCGACCGACGTGTCCTGGCGCCATCGCGCGGGCGAGTACGCAGCGCTTTATCGTGGACTGATGGCGGCGCGCAGCGCGTAAGCCTTTCTTCGCCTCTCCCCGCAAGCGGAAGGGCATTCGCATATGAGAGCGGTTTCCCTGCGGCGCATCCTTCGAGACGCCCGCCGCTGGCGGGCCCTCAGGATGAGGGCGGAGCGCATGGCAGCAGTATTAGCGGGCGCTGATGCCGTTTAGCCTCATCCTGAGGAGACCGCGGAGCGGTCGTCTCGAAGGACGAGGCGTGCGCGCAGGTCGCTCAAAGCCTATATGCGATAGCCCTGCCCGCAGGCGGGAGAGGGAGAACATTCACCCAAACACATACGATGCCATCGCAACGTTTGCGACCTCGTCGACGAAGACGCGCTTGCCGAAATCGCTGCCGGCGGCACCTGCCGCAACCATCAGCGGCAGGAGATGATCCTCGCGCGGATGGGCAAGACGGGCGCTCGGTGCGTTCTCCCAATCGACCAGCATTGCATTGCGACGCGCCGGATCGGGGTTGCCGATCGCCTCGTTCAGATAGGCCTCGAAGTCATAGGAGACGGGCTTCGATTCCGCGCGACCAAAACCGCGCATGTTGTGATAGGTGAGCCCGCTGCCGACGATCAGAATGCCTTCGTCACGGAGCGAAGCGATCGCCTGCCCGACCTTGATATGCTCGGCCGCATCGTAGCTCGACTTCAACGACAGCAGCACGATCGGCATGTCCGCATTCGGATACATCAGGCCGAGTGGCACGAAGGTGCCGTGGTCAAATCCCTGATTGGGATCCTCGCGGCAATCGAGGCCCGCATGCTTGAGCAGCGCCCTCACCTCCGCAGCGAGCTCGGGCTTGCCCGGCGCCGGATATTTGATGTGGTAGGTATGCTCGGGGAAACCGTAATAGTCGTACACCATCGGCGGATGCGCCGAGGTCGTCACAGTGAAGGCCTCGGCCTCCCAGTGTCCGGTGATGACGAGCACCGCCTTCGGCTTTTCAGGGAGAAGCTGTGGCAAACGGCCAAACTCCGCGGCGGTCTTGGCATATTGCACGCGCCGGTCCTCCATGAAGGGCCAGGGGCCGCCGCCATGGGACAGGAAAAGGGTCGGAAATCGCGTCATGTTTTCAGGCTCGCCTCGAAGACATCATGCGCGGGTTAAACGCCCGCGCGCTTTCGCGGCGAGCATAGGCAAACCGGCATGGTTAGCAAGTCGTTAACGATTTGCCGCCCACAATCCGGCCGTGGCCGAAGGAATCGGCCAGAAGCAATCGGCCAGAAGACAAGCGGGACGTAAGATGAGGAAGTTTGCGCTGGGGGACGTCGTCAACAGTGACAAGGGCCGCCGCGGCGTCGTTCGCGCCGCCT
>Ga0068852_100003520_pt1 | contig 10953 bp, 7 predicted proteins | sample KBSCornC22_FD_66594 | JGI IMG/M metagenome (GOLD analysis project Ga0068852, IMG submission 66594) | Corn rhizosphere microbial communities from Kellogg Biological Station, Michigan, USA - KBS Corn C2-2 | ecosystem: Host-associated > Plants > Roots > Rhizosphere > Soil ... | reverse complement strand
CGAGATGCAGTTCGTCGAGGTCGAGCTCGACCCCGGCGAGGCGGCGATCGGCGAGGCCGGCAGCATGATGTTCATGGACGCCGGCATCGAGATGGACACCGTGTTCGGCGACGCGTCGGGGCAGGGTGGCAGCGGACTGCTCGGCAAGCTCCTCGGCGCCGGCAAGCGGCTCGTCACCGGCGAGTCGCTCTTCACCACCGTCTACACCAACCAGGGCAGCGGCAAGCGCCGCGTCGCGTTCGCCGCGCCGTACCCGGGCAAGATCCTCGCGATGGACCTGCGCCAGCTCGGCGGCACGCTGGTCTGCCAGAAGGACGCGTTCCTCTGCGCCGCGCGCGGCGTCTCGCTCGGGATCTGGTTCCAGCAGCGGCTCTCGGTCGGCTTCTTCGGCGGCGAGGGCTTCATCATGCAGCGGCTCGACGGCGACGGGCTCGCGTTCGTGCACGCCGGCGGCACGATCGTTCGCCGCGAGCTGCAGGCCGGGCAGCCGCTCTTCATCGACACCGGCTGCATCGTCGCGCTGACGCCGAGCGTGACGTTCGAGATCCAGTACGTCGGCAAGATCAAGACGGCCCTCTTCGGCGGCGAGGGACTCTTCTTCGCCAAGGTCACCGGGCCCGGATCGGTGTGGCTGCAGAGCCTGCCGTTCTCGCGACTCGCTTCGCGCATCTTCGCGGCAGCACCGCAGCGCGGCGGCTCGAAGGACGAAGGCTCGGTGCTCGGCGCGGGCGCGATCGGCGGCGTGCTCGGCGGAATCTTCGGCGACGAGGACTGAGCGTGCTCGCGCGGTCGCGCATCGCGCTGCTGTCCGCGTGGCAAGCGACGTGCGCGCGGCACGAGTGGCAAACGCCGTGCGTGCGCCGCTCATGACATCTCCCGATCACCGTCGCGCGCGGTCTTCGTAAGCTCGGTTGCACCGAGAACGCAGACGCGCTTGCAAGAGCGCGCGACAAGAGGAGACATCGATGGCCACGCTCTCGCCACGTCGCCGCCATGAGGCCGCGACTCTCTGGATCGCTTCGCTTGCAACTGCCGTCGCGCTCGTCGGCTGCGGTGGCGGCGGCGGGGGATCGTCGTCGGGCGCCGCCGATCCGGCCGCGACCGTCGACCCGAAGACGATCCTCGCCGGCAACGACCCTGCCAACCCGATCCAGATCCTCTCGACCGAGCCGAACCTGATCAGCAACGGCGACGCGCTCGTCTCGGTGGCGCTGCCGGCGGGAACCGCGGCGAGCGCCGTGCGCGTGCTCGCCGCCGGGAGCGACCAGACGTCGCACTTCCAGGAGACCAAGCCGGGGCTCCTGCTCGGCGTCGTCAACGGCTTGCCCGTCGGCCCGAGCTCGATCGACGTCGTGCCGGCGGCGGGCGGCGCGACGATGGCAACCGTCGCGGTCCGCAACTGGCCGATCCAGGGTCCGATCGTCTCGGGTCCGCACCAGACGCCGTTCTTCTGCCAGACGCAGCAGTTCCTCCTGCCCGACGGCAGCTCGCTCGGCGCTGCGCTCGACGGCGATTGCACGGTCGCGACGCAAGTCACGTACGTGTACCGCGCGACCAGCGGCGGCGCGCTCAAGCCGATGCCGTCGACGACCACACTGCCGTCCGACGTCGCGATGACGACGACGACCGCGGGCGTCACCGTTCCGTTCGTCGTTCGTGTCGAGACCGGCACCGTCGATCGCGGCATCTACCAGAGCGCGGTGCTGCACGACCCGACCAAGGAAGCGACGCCGACTCCGCTCGCGCCGCCGAAGGCGTGGAACCGGCGGCTGATCGCGATCGAGGGCTTCGGCTGCCCCGGCGGCTGGTACATCCAGGGCGCCGCCGAAGGCAACCTCGCGATCGCCGGCTTCGACTTCAGCCTCCTCAACCCCGACCGGCTCGGCGAAGGCAACGCGATGTTCGCCAACACGCTGATGCACGCGTCGAACAACTGCAACGCGGTGCTCGAAAGCGAAGCGGCGATGATGTCGAAGGAGCGCTTCATCGAGGAGCACGGCGTTCCCGACTTCACCGTCAGCGCCGGCTGCTCGGGCGGCTCGTACGGCAGCGCGCAACCCGCCGACCGCATCCCGAAGCTCTTCGACGGCGTCATGCTGCTGTGCACGTTCCCCGACCCGTTGAGCATCGCCTTCTCGGGGTCCGACGGTCACCTGCTCACGCATCTCTTCTTCGCCACCAACCCGGGCGTCTTCAGCGACGCGCAGATCGCGGCGATCACGGGCTACAAGAGCGTGAAGGCGTTCACCGACGCGGCGAACCAGGCCGGCCGCACCGATCCGGTTCCGAACCGGGTCGACTTCCCCGGCTACGTCTCCGCGCCATTCAACGCCATCGTTCCAGTCGGGATCCGCTACGACCCGATCGCGAACCCGACCGGCATCCGCGGCACCGTCTACGACGCCGGCAAGAACATCTACGGCGTCGACCCGGCGACGGGCTTCGCGCTCAGGCCGTTCGACAACGTCGGCGTCCAGTACGGCCTCGACGCGCTCAACGCCGGAGTCATCGACGTCAACCAGTTCATCCTCCTCAACAGCCAGGTCGGCGGCTACGACCAGGACGCCAACTACGTGCTGGGCCGCACCACCGGCGACCCCGGCGCGATGAAGCGCGCGCAGCAGTCGGGCCTGCAGCTCGGCGGCAACGGCGGGCTGTCGTCGATTCCGGTGTTCGACGTCAGCGGCATCTACAACGACGACTCGGGCTACCACTACCAGTGGTTCCACTTCGCGCTGCGCGACCGCATCGCCGAGTGGAACGGCAACGCCGACAACGAGGTCATGTGGCGCGGCAACCCGGTACCGGCCGCGCCGGCGTGGAACGCGTTCATCCAGTGGGTCGCCGCGTACAAGGCCGACACCGGCCCGGGAACGCAGCGCGAGAAGGTGATCCGCAACAAGCCGGTGCAGGACGGCTGCTGGAACGGCGACACCTTCATCGCCGAACCGCAGACGCTGTCGAGCAAGCCGAACACGGCGTGCAACGCGCTCTTCCCGTCGTGGACGGCGCCGCGCCTCGTCGCCGGCGGGCCGGTCGCCGCCAACATCCCGAAGTGCGACCTGAAGCCGGTGACCGCGTCCGACTACACGGTCCCCATGACGGCGCAGCAGCTGAACGCGATCAAGCGCATCTTCTTCACCGGCGTGTGCGACTGGTCCAAGCCCGGCAACCTCACCGGGGTGGTCCCGAACGGATCGTTCGGTCCTTCGCCGGACAACCTCGTCTTCTCGCTCCAGCCATGAAGTCTGGCAACGGACATCGGAGAACAACATGAAAGCTGTCGCCTTCGCTTCGCTGCTGCTGTTCGGCCTGGCCGGGCCTGCGGCCGCGCAATTCACCGGCCCGGTCGCTCCCGCCGCGTGGACGATCACGAACACCGGGACGCTGACCGGCGGCTCGCCGACGCTCGGCAGCGCCACCTTCAGCACGTCGACGCTCGCCCTCACCGGCAGCAACTCGGCGAGCCCGGACGGGCCGGGCGGCTTCTCGCCGAGCTGCTCGGGGGGCTTCTTCCAGACGCTCGGGCCTTGCCAGCTCCAGGTGAGCGTCAACCTGCCCGGCACCTACACGTTCAGCTGGTCGTACCTGACGTCCGACAACGCCGGCCCCGGTGGCGATCTGTTCGGCGTGATCGTCGATTCGACGCGGATCGTGCTCTCCGATTCGGGCGGCGCGAACGCGCAGGCGGGAACGCGCACCTTCGCCGCCGGATCGTCGTTCGGCTGGTTCATCAACTGCACCGACTGCATCGGCGGCTCGGCGAGCGCGACGATCTCTCAGTTCGCGTTCGCGCAGGCGGTCCCCGAGCCCGAGACATACGCGCTGCTCGTGGCGGGCGCGCTCGCCACCGCCGTCGGGGTGCGCCGCAGGCGCCGCGGCTAGCCTCGGCGAACGGTCGGCGCCTCAGCTCGCCGCAGCGCGCTCGGCCCGCGGCTCGGCGAGGAACGTCGAGAACGCGGTGCGGTACGAGGTCGCGCTGCGGTGGTCGTTGACGACCTCGACGAGCGTCCCGTCGCGCAGCCAGAAGCCGATCGCCCGCGCGTCGATCGCGACGCCGTCGCCGCCGGCGCCCTGCAGCAGCGGCGCCAGCGTGCGCTCGATCGCCGCGCGCTCGTCGCCGCTCGTCGCCACGGGATCGAACAGGAACAGCGTCTTCGCGGCAGCGCCTTCGTCGAGCACGCGCTCGATCTCCCAGCGCACGCCGGCGGTGGCCTTCATGACGATGACGATGCGCTCGGCGCGCCGGATCTTGTCGGCGACGTAGGCCTGCCATGCGGAGTCGGCGAGGAACTCGCGGTACGCGAGGCCGCCCTCGGTCGCGTCCTGCGTTCCCGGCTTGCCGACCGCGATCAGCGGCAGGTAGCCGTCGGCGACGTCGAACAGCTCCTCCTCGATGCGCACCGCGAGCGGGCGGTACGAGAAGAACCTGCTCCAGGGCGGCAGCCTGGGGGTCGGCAGCACGACGTCGTCGGTGTCGAAGGGTCGGAGATAGAGAAGGAAGCCGTCGTTCGGACGCTTCAGGACGTCTGAAACGCCGATGCCCCCGAGGCGCCTGCCGAGTGACTGCAGCCACGCGGAAGCCTTGATGCCCACGACGGCGAGCGGCAGCGTCCATGCCAGCTGCACGGCGAGCTTCGAGGAGGCCGCGACGCAGTTCGGCAACAGGTCGCCCTTGCACGCCGCGGCGAATACGCTCATCGCGTTGTTCGCGCCGCCGAAGGTCAGAAGGTGCATCAGCGACATCACGAGGACGACCGCGCCGGCGAGCGAGAGCCCGTACGCCAGCGCCGCCTTCGGCGTGTGCATCGGCGTGCGCGGCAGGTCGAGCAGCTTGTTGACGTATGCGCAGGGGCCGGCGACGAGTCGCGGGTCGAGCGTCGCGACGAAGCTCGATCGCTCCGGCACGCCAGAAACCTGCCACAGGGAAGTCGCCACGACCGCGAAGAAGACGACCTGGACAAGCACGCCGATCGTCGCCAGCACGGCAAAGGTGCGGTCGAGATGGGGGAACGCGAACTGCAGGTTGTGCCACGCGTTCGCGATGATCAAGAGCATCAGAAACAGCGTCGCCGCGGCCAGGAACTTGAGGACGCGCGGGCGAACCGAGGTGATCGCGCGGTACATCCAGACGAGCATCCCGAGAATGATCGCGAAACCGATCACGAGGGCGATCACCCACAAGGTCGGATCGCCGCCGTTCTGCCGAGTCACGATCGCGTCGGCGCGCAGCGAGCGGATCGTGTTGTCCGCGATCGGGTAGAAGCCGATGACGCCGGTGAGCTCCCACACCGCGAACGCGATGCCGGCGAGCACGACGTGCAGCACGATCGCGCGCAGGAACTTGATGACGTAGAGCACGCGGAGGAGGACGCTCTCCGAAGGCGACTGGTCGAGCGTCACACGGTCCACGTCGCGGGCGCCGCGTGCGGGCGTCAGGCGTTGACCGCGATCCGCCGCCGCTGCCGGATCTCGTCGCGCGAGAAGCCGACCGCCTCCACGACCTTCGCGCTCGCCGCGAACGGCACTGCGACGCTCGCGCCTTCGCCGATCGCGAAGCTGCCTGCGGGATGGCCGTCGACGAAGGCGTCGATGCGGTCCAGCCCGCTCGCCGTCAGCGTCGCCCTGCGCGCCGCCTTGTCGACGACGAACGCGAGCGCGCTTGGCGGCTCGGCACGAAGCAGCTCGACGCAGTGCATCAGCAGGTCGCCGTTGCCGGCGAGAAGGTCGTTGCGCGTCATCGCGTACGGCGTGCCGGCGATGCCGACGTCCTCGATCGTCAGTCCCTCGCTCGGCCCCGAGCGCGTCGCGCGGCGAAACGCGAAGCTGAGCCCGATTCCACTCGCGAGCGGCGGCAGCGCGAGCGGCGTTCCCTGCAGCGCCTTCTTGAGGTCGGCGTACTCCCAGACGTTGGCGCCGCCGGCGCCGGTCGCTTCGCCGACGCAGACGAACGGGCCGATCGCGTTGTCGACCCAGCCCGCGGAAAAGATGTCGCCCGACGAGTACGTGTTGGTGTCGCCGATCAGCAGCACCGGCCCCGGATAGCGCTGGCCGATCGCGTTGCAGTCGGCGCGCTCGGAGATCGGCACCGGTTGCGCGTAGAGCTCGCCGTTGCGGACCGCGGCGTCGAGCGACGCCTGCCACGGCGCGAGGTCTTCGGCGAGGCCGCGCTGCGCCGCCAGCTCGCGCGTGAACGTCGTCGCCAGCACCGAGAAGCGCACCGGCTCGATCGCCTTGGGCGTGAAGAGCTGCAGCGAGTGCTCGGCGGCGAGGATGTAGCCGCCGGGGTTGCCGCGGACGTCGACGACGAGGCCGGCTTGCGGCAGCAGCGGCAGCAAGCGCAGCAGCTCGGCGACGAAGGGCTCGGGCTCGGTGTCGAACGCCCAGATGCGCAGATAGCCGATCGCTCCGCCGGGCGCCTGCAGCGACTGCGCGCGCAGCGTGTCGGGGATCGTCGTCCGGATCGTCGAGGCGGCGAGGCCGCGGCCGCGCGCTCTGCCGGCGACCGAGACCGCGCGCTTCGGGGTCGCCGGCGTCTCGCCGACGAGCGCCTCGGGTGCGAAGAAGAGCATCTTCGCCATCCGCACCGCAGCCGCGGCCGGATTGACCGCGCGCGTTCGCCGCAGCGCCTGGGCGCGGCGGCCGCCCGCGGGGCCGCCTGCGAGCAGGTTCGACACGGCGCCGGGGTCGACGACGCGCCACGGCACGCGTACCTCGCGCTCGCCGCCGACCGGAGCGCCGGCGGCGTTGGTCTTGCGGTAGCCGACGACGACCCACTCCTCGTCGGGCGGCGGGCCGAACTGCAGCGAGCGGAACGTGAGGCTCGCGACCGACGCGGCGCGCAGGCTGTCGGGACGTCCTGCGCATTCCTCGTCGGCGTGGCGAACGACGGCGCGGTCGATCGGCACGCCGTTCCAGTGCTGCACGACGACGCCGGGAACGAAGCCGGCGTCGAGCCCCGTGCCGACCTTGGTGACGACGTACGTCGGCGCGGCGTCGGGGCCGTACATCTCGACCAGGAACGGCAGCGCCGCGACCTTGCCCGCGAACGCCGCCGGCCACGTATAGCGGGTGTGGTAGTCGCGCAGCTGCGTGACGATCGCGGCGAGCTCGACGTGGAACGCGTTGTCGTCGAACGCGCGGACCTGCGTGCGCAGGATGCGCAGGCGCTGGACCGGGTCGAAGCCGTAGCGCGCGCGCTTGAGCGGCAGGTGCGTGTACACGCCGCCGATCACGGTCTCGAAGGCGTCGAGCAGGCGCAGCCGCTCGGCGGTCGAGAGCGCGGCCGGCGCCGGCAGCGTCGCGCTCGCTGGGGCGCGCGAACGCCCGGCGACGCCGCGGGAGCGGACAGCGCGGCGCTTCGCCTGCGCCGCCGCGGCGGCCGTGCGGCTCGGCATCGCCTCGGCGAGCGGAACGCCTTGCTGCGCCGCAGTGAAGCGCGATTCGTTCATGCCGACCTCCCTGGACCGACCGTTCGAAGCGTCGAGTATCTTCGTGCTTCGCGCCGCAACCGATCGGGAGAACGAGGTGCTGTTCGAACCGGGCCGCCACGAGCCGCTGACGCAGCTCGCGTGGGACGAGCCGCGCGCCCGCGCGCTGATCGAGCGGATCGCCGCCGACGCCGCTGCGCGCTTCGGCGACGGCGTCGTGCGGCCGGTGCACCCGCGCGACGGCGCACCCGCGCGCGAGCTGCACGGCGAGCTCTACCACGGCGCTTGCGGCGTGCTGTGGGCGCTGCATCACCTGCACGCCCTCGGCGTGACCGCCGCGAGCATCGATTCCGCGATGGTCGAGCTGGCGCTGCAGCGCCATCGCGAATGGCAGGCGTCGTTCGGCGGCACCGAGTTCGCTTCGTATCTCATCGGCGACATCGCGCTGCTGCTGCTCGCGTACGACCTCGCCCCGAGCGACGCGCTCGCCGCGCGCATCGAGGAGCTGGTCCGCGGCAACATGCACCACCCCGCGCGCGAGCTGATGTGGGGTGCGCCGGGAACGATGCTGATCGCGCTCTTCCTCGCTCGCCACACCCGCGACGAACGATGGTCGCAGCTGTTTCGCGCGACGGCGCGTGCGCTCGCGAGCGAGCTCGAGTGGTCGACGGAGCACGCCTGCCATTTCTGGACGCAAGACATGTATGGCCGGCGCAGCACCTTCATCGATGCCGTCCACGGCTTCGTCGGGACGGCCGCGGTCGTGGTTCGCGGACGCGACCTGCTGCCCGCGGACGAGTGGCACGAGTGGGAGCAGCGCATCGCGAACACCGTCGCGCGAACGGCGACGGTCGAGGGCGATCTCGCGAACTGGCGGACCTACCTGGTCGAGCCCGCAGACACGCCGCCGCGCGCGCTGGTCCAGTTCTGCCACGGCGCTCCCGGCTTCGTCATCGCGCTCGCCGGGCTGCCCGGCGGCACGCTCGATCAGCTGCTCCTCGCCGGCGGCGAGATGACGTGGCAGGCGGGGCCGCTCGTGAAGGGCGCCAACCTCTGTCACGGCACCGGCGGCAACGGTTATGCGTTCCTCAAGCTCTTCCGTCGCACCGGCGACGAGCGCTGGCTCGCGCGCGCCCGCGCGTTCGCGATGCACGGCATCGGACAGTGCGAGCGCGACGCCGTCCGCTTCGGCCAGCTGCACGCGTCGCTCTGGACCGGCGACCTCGGCTTCGCGGTCTTCCTCTGGAACTGCATCGTCGCCGGCGACGAATTTCCCTGTCTCGACGTCTTCTTCGCGCCGCGGCGATCGCCGCAATGAGCCGCGCAGATCAGCCGTGCAGCACGACGCCGAGCACGATCGCGACATCGAGCGCGATCCAGCCGATGCACGGCACCCAGATCGCCTTGTCGCCCTCGCGAACGCCGTGGACCATCCACAGGCACGCCGAGACGAGATAGGCCGCCCACGAGAGGAGCGAGACGCCGGCCGCGTCGCCACGCCAGACGGCGACCGCCTGCGGCACCGTCATCGCCATCGTGACGATCGAGAACGCGTTGAGCAGCCGCAGGAAGCCGGGATGCTTGGCGCTGGCCCCGCGGTTCGAATGCGCCGCCGTAACGTCTGGATGTGAGGTCATGTCATGCTCCGGACCGCACGTCGTTCGGCGCGTGCCGAACCCTGCTCGCTGCGGCTGGTCGCGATCTTGCCTCGGTGACGGCACGGTGCCGCCGCTTCGGTAGCGAGCCGATGTCGACCGCGTTTCAGTAGGCATCGACGTGGTGACAGCGTGCGACCCGCGTGCAGCCCTCGTGAACCCGGCGCCCTGGGCAGGTGGCACCATTGCGTCCGGACCGGCGCGGCGACCGCGGCGGCCGTCGCTGTTTCACCGACCGGAGATGCCATGGCCCGCACCGTCCAAGAGAAGCGCGCCGCGTTCCGCGCGCTGCACGCCGAAGGCTGCTTCGTGCTGCCGAACCCCTGGGACATCGGCAGCGCGCTGATGCTGCAGGGGCTGGGCTTCCAGGCGCTCGCGAGCACGAGCTCCGGGTTCGCCTGGTCGACCGGCCACGCCGACGGCACGAGCTCGCGCGACGCCGTCCTCGCCCACCTGCGCACGCTCTGCGAAGCGACCGACCTGCCGGTCAACGCCGACTTCGAGGGCGGCTACGCGACGACCGCCGAAGGCGTCGCCGAGAGCGTGCGGATGGCGATCGCGACCGGCGTCGCCGCACTCTCGATCGAAGACTCGACCGGCGATGCCGAGCAGCCGCTGCGCGCCGTCGCCGATGCGGTCGAGAGGATGCGCGCGGCGCGCGCCGCGATCGACGGCAGCGGCGGCGACACGCTGCTCGTCGGCCGCGCCGAGAACTTCATCGTCGGCCGGCCCGACCTCGCCGACACGATCGCGCGCCTGAAGGCGTACGCCGACGCCGGCGCCGACTGTCTCTATGCGCCCGGCATCCACACGCGCGAGCAGATCGACGCCGTCGTCGCGGCGGTGAAGCCCAAGCCGGTCAACCTGCTGCTCGGCGCCGCGACCGACTGGACGCTCGCCGACGTCGCCGCGATGGGCGTGCGCCGGATCAGCGTCGGCGGCGGGCTCGCACGCGCGGCGTGGGCCGGGTTCCTGCGCGCAGCGCGCGGCCTCGCGCAAGGCCGTTTCGACGGCCTCGCCGGCGCGACGCCGGGTCCCGAGCTGAACGCGTTCTTCCGCGGCGGTGCGTTGAAGCGCTAGACGACTTTCGACGCGCGCAACTGCGCGATCTGCGCCTCCGAGTAGCCGAGCTCGGCGAGGATCGCGTCGCTGTGCTCGCCGAGCAGCGGCGCGCGGCCGCGGATCGCACCCGGCGTCGCCGATAGACGGATCGGCGTGTCGACCACCGGTGCCGCTCGCGTGGCACCGGGGTACGCGATCTGGCGCAGCACGCCGCTCGCGCGGACGTGCGCGTCGTCGAGCGCCTCCTGCGGGCTGTGCACCGGCCCGGCGGGAATGCGCGCTTCTTCCATCGCCCGCAACGCATCGGCGCGCGGACGCGCCGTGCACCACGCGGCGAGGCGCTCGCTGACGACGTGCGCGTGCTCGCCGCGGCCGCGGTCGTCGGCGAAGCGCGGATCGGCGAGCCAGTCCTCGGCGCCGAGCATCGCGCAGAACTTCCGCCAGAGCGGCTGTCCGACGACCTGCACGATCAGCCAGCGGCCGTCGGCGCACTGGAAGAGGTCGGCCGGCGCCGACGCGTAGCCGAGGTTGCCCTGCGGCACGCGATCTGGTTTGGCGATCGCCTGCTCGATCAGGATCGAGTTCGAGACGGTGAGCGCCGTCGCCATGAGCGAGCCGTTGACCTCCTGGCCGCGGCCGGTGCGCTCGCGCGCGATCAGCGCGAGCAGCGCACCGAAGGCAGCGCCGATCGCGGTGCCGAAGTCGACCCAGTTGACGCCGGCGCGGCGCGGCGCGTCCGGGTCGCCGCTCATGAACACCGCGCCCGACATCGCCTGGCCGATGCCGTCGAAGCCGACCTTGTGCGC
>Ga0068852_100003517_pt1 | contig 10961 bp, 8 predicted proteins | sample KBSCornC22_FD_66594 | JGI IMG/M metagenome (GOLD analysis project Ga0068852, IMG submission 66594) | Corn rhizosphere microbial communities from Kellogg Biological Station, Michigan, USA - KBS Corn C2-2 | ecosystem: Host-associated > Plants > Roots > Rhizosphere > Soil ... | reverse complement strand
CAGCCGCCGCGTTCGCTGCCTTCCGGCCTGCGCTTTCTGGACATCGAGGGCATGAAGGCCTTGTTCGACTTCCCGCCCGACATGTCGCGCGTGGCGGCCGAGCCCAATCGCCTGTCGAACCAGGTGCTGGTGCAGACCTTCGAGCAGGAGTGGGGGAAGGTGCACCAGTGAAGGCGAGCCGTTGAAGGTGAACTCGTGACGCTGGATCGCGCACGCCGCGCCTTGCTGCTGTCGGGCGCGGCCTTGCCATTCGCGGGATGCGCGCGCACCGAGGCGAGCTACGACGGCCAGTGGATCGGCGCGCAGCACGAGCGCGGCCACCAGATGCGCGACCGCAAGAGCGGCACGATGCCCGCGCCATCGGTGCAGCGCAGGGCCGGCGTGCTGATCATCGGCTCGGGCATCGCAGGCCTGGCCTGCGCGAGGGCCTTGGCCAAGCAAGGCATCGACGACGTGCACCTGCTCGAACTCGAAGACAGCGCGGGCGGCAACAGCCGCGGGCATCGCATCGCCGGCATGGGCTGCCCGCTGGGTGCGCACTACCTGCCGGTGCCGGTCGAGGCGGCGACCGAGGTGGCGCAGCTGCTCGACGAGCTCGGCCTGCGCCGCATGGTGAACGGCCAGCCGGTCTACGACGAACGCCACCTGTGCCACAGCCCGCAGGAGCGGCTCTACATCGGCGGGCATTGGCACGACGTCCTGCTGCCGCCCATCGATGCGCTGCCCGCGAACGAGCGCGCCACGACGCTCGCGCACTACCGGCGCTTCGCCGAGCTGGTGGGCGGGCTCACGCGCGACCAGGCCTTCGCCATCCCGACCTGGCGCTCGCGCTGGACGCCCCAGCACGACGCACTCGATGCACAGACCTTCGCGCACTGGCTGGACGCGCAACAGCTCACCGCGCCCGCGCTGCGCTGGTACCTCGACTACTGCTGCCGCGACGACTACGGCGGCGGCGCGGCCGAGGTGTCCGCCTGGGCCGGGCTGCACTACTTCGCGAGCCGGCATGGCTTCCATGCGCCGGGCCTCGAGCACGAGGAGCGCGACGGCATCCTCACCTGGCCCGAGGGCAATGCCTGGCTGATGCAGCGCATCGCCGCGCCGCTGGCCGATCGCATCCACACCGGGCGCATTGCGCTGCGCGTCACGCCCGAGCGCGAGTCGGTGAGCGTCGACGCGTGGGATGCGAAGGCCGCGCAGGTCGAGCGCTGGACCGCGCGGCAGGTGGTGCTGGCCGTGCCGCTGTTCATCGCCGCGCGCCTCGTCGAGTCGCCGCCGGCGGCGCTCGCGGCCGTCGCCCCGCGCATGCGCTACGCGCCCTGGCTCGTGGCCAACCTGCACCTGGCCGATGCGCTGGACGACCACCCGGGCGCGCCGCCTTCGTGGGACAACGTGCTGTACGGGTCGGCAAGCCTGGGCTACGTCGATGCAATGCACCAGAGCACGCAGCCCTACCTCGGCGCGACGGTGCTCACGTCCTACTGGTCGTGGGGCGCGGACCCGGCCCATCGGCGTGCGCTGCTGGACGTGTCATGGGCCGACCGCAGCGCGCAGGTCGTGGCCGAGCTGTCGAAGGCGCATCCCGACCTGCCCGGCAAACTGCGCCGAGTGGACCTCATGCGCTACGGCCATGCGATGAGCATCCCCGTGCCCGGCCTTCGCAGCGATGCGGCCTTGCGCGCGCTGCAATCGCCGGCGGGTCGCCTCTCGTTTGCGCATGCGGACTTGTCGGCCTACTCGGTCTTCGAGGAAGCCTTCTTCCACGGCGTGCGAGCAGCCCGTGCCATCGGCCGCACGACCTGAGCACATCAATAAAAGAGGTTCTTTGCCGAACTGCAGGAAGGCAGCGCGGGATGAGGCCTTCGACAAGCTCAGTCCGAACGGGGCAAGGGTGATCGCGACGAAGGGCTTCGATACCTCAGCCCGAACGGATTTGCTCAGCCCGAATGGGATGTGAAACGTCAGGCCCGGTTACTCCAGTTCCCGCTTGCCGCTTGCCACCACCGCTGATCCGTACCTGCTCCTCGCTGACCCGATCTCCGTTCGGGCTGAGGTATCGAAGCCCCTTGGTGGCGGCAGCCATTTCTCCGTTCGGACTGAGCTTGTCGAAGGCCCCTTCCCGCAGTTCGGTGAAGAACCAATAAAAAGGGCCCGCCGTCCGAAGACCACGAGCCCAGCCCGGCTGCCTCAGCCGGCAGACACACTCACGGAAACTGCACCACGTTCACCGGGATGGTCGACGCACCCTGCGCCGCGCCGCCGGTGTTGTTGATGACGTGGTCGATCACGCCCACGCCGCCCAGCGACACGGTGAACACGCTGTGGAACTTCACGCCGGACACCGCCGGCACCTCGAAGCCGCGATCGGCGTGGATGCCCGGGTTGACGTTGAAGTAGCAGTAGCTGCCCAGGCCCCAGGCCTCGTGCGTGCTCACCGAATCGGCCACCTTGTACGAGGCATAGCCGTTCGCCCCGCTGCGCCAGCTGGCCTGGCTGGGCGGGTCGTAAGGCATCTCGCTCTGGAAGAAGATGGTCTTGCCGCCCTGGCCGTTCCACTGCACCTGGTATTTCTGGTAGTGCTCGACGAACAGGCCGGTCGCGATCACGTTGTTGCCGTTGACGATCAAGCCGGTGTCCGCCGTGTTCACCGTCCAGCCCGTGGCCGCGCTGCCGTGGTCGGCGCGCCAGGCCCAGATGTGGTCAACGATGGTGTTGTGGCTGTTGACGACCAGGCTGTTGGTCGCCTTGCCCGCCACGGCGCCGCCGATGCGGAAGTACACGTCCTGCACGCTGCTCGGGTTGGCCGCATGCGTGGCCGACGAGCCGGCCGGGCCGATGACGAGCAGGTTCTGGCTGTTCACCGTGCCCGCATCGAACAGGAAGCCGGCGATGCGCACGCCGTCCACGTCGGCCACCGTCATCGCGTCCACGCCGTTGTTGGGCACGAGCGTCGGGAAGCCGATGCCCAGCACCACCGTGTTGGCCCGCGTGATGCGGATGGTGTCGTCGAGGTTGTAGGTGCCCGGCGTGAAGAACAGGTTCAGGCCCTGCGCCAGCGCCTGGTTGAGCCTGGCCGCGCTGTCGCCTGGCTTGGCGACGTAGAACTGGCTCATCGGGATCGACGTGCCCGGCGTGGCACCACCCACCCAGGTGGCACCCGACGAATTGGTGCGCAGGCTGGGCACGAACACCCGGTACTTGCCGGCGCTGTCAACGTAGAGCCACGGCTTCTCGCGCGACACCGGCGTGGTGGCCAGTGCCGTATGCGGCGGCGACGGGAAGGTGGTGGACGGGCCGCCCACGACGCCCGAGAACACCATGTTCCACACCCCGTCGTACCAGACGCCGATGTTCGAATCCCGTGTGTACCACTGCTGCTGCGAACCCGACGAGATGCTGCCGTCGACCTTGCTGTCGGCGATGTAGCCGCCGCTCGCATAGCCCTGGCCGTTGCCCTGGTTGGACGGCCCGAGGTGCAGGTTGCCGATGATGTGGATGCGGCGCATCGGCGCGGCCTGGCTCACCGCCCAGCGGTCGGTGCCGCCGTCGGGAATCACTGCGAGGTTCTCGGCCGAGCGCCAGAAGTTCTGCGTCGCGTTGCCCTGGTCGCCGTAGTTCCAGCCGCTGTCGACATTGACGTTGCCAGTGAGCGTCACGTCGTCCGGGTTCAGGCCGAGGCCGGCCACCGCCATGTAGAAGCCGAGGTTGGCGTACACGCCGTTGTAGCGGCCGGGCTTGAACAGGAAAGTGTTGCGCTGGCCGCCGAACTGCGCGGTCGGGCTCAGCAGCTCGGCGTTGAAGGCATCGTTGAGCTGCTGCTGGATGGTCGTGATCGGCGTGCTCGGGTCGTAGATGTGCACGTTGGCGCCGAAGTCCGGCGTGTCGGACGTGGGCAGCGTGCTGACGGGGCTCACTTTCACCGACGACAGCAGGTCGTTGAAGCCGATGTTCACGAAGTTGGCGTTGTCGGCATTCAGCGTGACGGAGGCGCCGCCGTAGTTCGCGTCGGCGAACATCTGCACCTGGTAGCCGGCGCGGATCTTCACCGACGAGGCCTTGTCGTTGAAGGCCGCGCCGACGTAGGTGGTGCTCGCATCCGTGCACCAGGCGGTGCCGCCGTAGTTGATGTCGGTGTAGAAGCAGGCGTTGCCGGTGGGCGGCGGTGGCGCAGTGGAGCCCACCGTGTAGCTGAAGCTCGGCGTGTCGTAGGCCGGCGTGCCGTTGTTGTAGGTGAAGGAATAGGTGATGACGTTGCCCGAGGCGGCCGTGACCGGCTGCTCGTAGCGGGCGTTCGCCGACGAATACGTCATGCGCACGTTGAGTTGCCCGCCGCTGTTCACCTGGTAGTGCACGTCCACCCAGCTGGTGCTGACGTTGGACTTGAACCAGATGGTGGCGGTGCTGCCCGACACGTCCACGCCTTGCGTGTAGTCTGCGGCGCGCGCGGGTGCGGCGAGCAAGGTGAGCAGGGCCATCGCGGCCCAGAGCCAGGTCAAGCTGCGTGACCAGGTGCGGGCCTGGGCAGCGCGCGCGGCATGCCCTCCCGGTGCGGGATTCCATCGAAACATGCTGTCTCCTCAGCGTCGATCCATGGTGAAGATCAGCGGCGCCGCGAGGGTCGCGGCACCGCCGGCCACCGGAGCCAGCGTCATGGCCGTTGATTCTTTGAAAGCGCTGCCAAACCGGATGGCGCGCATTGTGGAAGCGATTCCACGTCTTGGGTGGAATTGCTGTGTGCGGGACGCGGTTTTTCCGTGAGCGCTGGTGTGAGTAGCGGACTTTGCGGAGGCTTCCCGCCTCAGAGGTGCTTGTAGAAAAAGGTCGTGCCGCAGAAGGCGCCATCGGGCATCAGCGCGTACTTGGGCACCTCGCCCACGCGCTGCCAGCCGGCGCGTTCGTACAGCCGCTCGGCGTCGCCGCCGGTCACCGTGTCGAGCACGAGCACGGTCTTGCGCTCGGCGCGTGCTTCGTCGTCGAGCGCGCTCATGAGGCGCTGCGCGATGCCATGGCGACGGGCGCTGCGGTGCACGAGCATCTTGGCGACGTCGCCCCGGTGAGGCTGGTTGTCGGGCAAGGACATGATGAGCTGCACGGTGCCGACGATGCGGGCTTCGCGGTCTTCGGCGATGAGCAGCACGCGCTCGTGCCGGGCCACGCCTTCCGCCACGCCACGCCAGAACGTCAGCGCCTGCTCGCGGGTGAGCGAGGCCATGAAGCTCACGGACGCGCCGCCTTGCACGCAGTCGAGCAGCACATCGGCCAAGCCCTCGACGCAAGCCGCGGCTTCGTTGGCGCCCACGCGGCGCACGGTGATGGCGTGGTGGTGGACGTCGGTCATGAACTCTTCCTCGACGAGATGAACGGCAGCGTCGCCAATGCCACCAGGTAGCGTGCCGGCTTGCGGGTCGGGTTGCGGTAGACGATGGGCTGGTCCAGCCGCATCGCGAGGCAATCGCCGGTCTCCAGCCGCCACTGATCGCCGCCCACCGACACCTCCATCACGCCGTCGATCATCCAGACCTGCTGGTGGATGTCGACCTCGCGCGGTGGGCTGTCGTAGGCCACGCGCTGACCGGCCGGGAAGATCACATCCACCAGCTGGATGGGCGAGCGCACCGGCGGCGAGACGTTGCGGCGGATGTAGCCGGAGGCCGGGTCGGTCCAGACTGGCTGCTCGACCACGCGCGCCATCGGCGATGGCTCGGCCATGGGCGCCTTGGGTTCGTCGAACAGCGCGGCCAGCGTCACGCCCAGCGCGGCCGCGAGCTTGTCGAGAACGGCAGCAGTCGGGCTGCTCTGCGCACGCTCGATGAGCGAGATGTTGGAGCGGCTGACGCCGCTGCGCTCGGCCAGGGCATCGAGCGACAGGCCTTGCGCATCGCGCAGTTCACGAACTTGGCGGGCGATTCGCTGGGTGAGATCCATTCCTCCAGTTTAATGGAAATCGCATTCCAGTAAAGTGACGGACGCAGGACAACGGAGCATCAAGGGGTGAGCCAGGACATGCTCAAGAAGGCACGTCGATTGCCGCTTGCGGGGAACCACCACCCCTCAGAAGGACCTGCCATGAAGAAATCAGCAGTGAAATCCGCCTTGGCGCTGGCACTGTGTGCCGCGGGCTGTGTGAGCTTTGCTCAACAATCGTCCGACACCAGCGGCACCAGTGGCGCGACGGGCCCGAGCAACGGCTCCTCGGCCTATCCGCAGGACGTGAACAAGACCTCGCCGGGCATGGACGGCACCAGCAGCTCGGGCACGGGCTACGACAGCACCTACCAGTCGCGCAACCGCAGCTGCGCGGGCCTGAGCGACCGCCAGACCGAGCGCGCCTGCCGCCAGGGCTATCCGACGCAGCACAACAACCAGCCCTCAGTCGATCGGCCGATGGAAGGCGGCGGACAAACCGACGACCAGGCCGGCTGAATCACCGCATCGGCTCAGGACATCAGCTCGTAAGGCCCGCCCTTTTCCAGCGCGCGCTGGTAGGCGGGCCGCGCGTGGATGCGCGCGAGGAAATCCATGAGCCGCGGCCGGCGCGCATCGAGCCCGGCACGGGCGGCGGACGCTTCGAGCGGAAAGCTCATCTGGATGTCGGCGGCGCTGAAGTCACGGCCCGCGAACCAGGGGCCGTCGGCCAGTGACGCTTCCATGAAGTCGAGCTGGCGCTCGATGTTGGGCGAGATGAAGGCGCTCTTCACCTTGGCCGAGATGCCGCGCGCGATCGGCTTCACGAAGAAGGGCATCGGCCCTTTCTCGATGCGGTCGAAGACGAGCTTCATGAGCAGCGGCGGCATCGCCGACCCTTCGGCAAAGTGCATCCAGTAGGTGTAGCGGATGCGCTGCGGCGTGCCCGGCGGCGGCGCCATGCGGCCGTGGCCGTGGCGCTCCACCAGGTACTCGAGGATGGCGCCGGATTCGGCCAGCGTCGCGTCGCCGTCCGTCACCACCGGTGACTTGCCCAGCGGGTGCACCGCCTGCAGCGACTTGGGCGCGAGGCCGCTCTTCTCGCGCTGGTAATGCTTGATCTCGTAGGGCGCGCCCAGTTCTTCGAGCAGCCACAGCACGCGCTGCGAGCGCGAGTTGTTGAGGTGGTGGACGGTGATCATGGGCGCGGTGCAGTGCCGGAGGTGCGCCACGGTACCACCGGTTCGGGGAAGCGGTCGGTTGGTGTGCCAACGGTGAGCACGCCATCAACTTTGGCGCTCGGCCATGGAGCGACGCGCGCCACTTGTTGCATGCACTCACAACTGCACCCTCCTTCGGGGGATGGCAGCGGCGTCGCACGCACCTAGCATGCGCCCGCGCGTTCGCGCATCTCAAACCATCCAGAGGGAGTTCCGAGAATGAAATTGCTCCGCGCTTGCGGCGTCGCGGCTTCGATTGCCATCGCCTCGCTGCTGTCCGGTTCGCTGCTGACCGCATGCGGCGGCTCCGACAGCCCGCCCAACACCCCCACGCCGACGCCCACCGTGAACGCCACGGTGTCGGGCATCGTCCGCGGTGCCGACGGCACCGCGATGGCCAGTGTGCACGTTGCCCTGGGCAGCAACACGGTGGACACCGACGCCAACGGCCAGTACCAGCTGGTGCTGCCCAACACAACCACCGACACCGTGCTTCGCTTCAGCAAGACCGGCTACGCGTCGCAGGTGCGCCGCGCCGAATCGCTCGCCACGCGCTCGACGCAGGCGGTCAACGCCACCTTGAGCCCGGTCACCGCCAGCACGAGCTTCAACCCCGCGACGTCCACCACGCTGACCATCAGCGGCAGCACGGCGCAGGTGGCGCTTGCCGCCAATGCGCTGGTGCGCAGCGGGGGCGCTGCCCCCACCGGCCAAGCCACGGCGCAGCTCACCGTCATCGACCCGAGCGAAGTGACCGGCGTCATGCCGGGCAACTACCAGACCGGCACGGCCGCCGCGCCGCAGCTCATCGAGTCGAATGGCGCGCTGCAGGTGGAGTTCGCCGATGCCGACGGCACCAAGCTGCAGCTCGCGGCTGGGCAGACGGCCACCATCCGCATCCCCGCGGTGTCGCGCGGCGGCGCGGCCCTGCCCACGACCATCCCGCTCTTCTACCTCGACGAGACGACGGGCCTGTGGGTGCAGGAAGGCAGCGCCACGCTGCAAGGCACCGCGCCTTCGCAGTACTACGAAGGCACGGTCACGCACTTCACCACCTGGAACGGCGACCGCATCTACGAGACGGTGTACGTCAACGGCTGCCTGCAGGAATCGACCGGCACACGTGTCGGCGCCGGCGCGATGGTGTGGGGCGAAGGCGTGGACTACATCGGCTACACCACCGCCACCACCGACGCGACGGGTGCCTTCCGCATCCCGGTGCGCAAGAGCTCTGTCACCAAGCTGCTCGGCCAGACCTTCTCGCCCTTGCGCTTCGGCCCGGCCGTGTCCGTGAGCGTGGGCACGACCGACGTCACCATGGACAGCTGCCTGACGCTCACGACCGACGGCTTCTCGCCGCCGCTGAGCTTCCCGCCCACGCCGGTCACGCCCGTGCCGACGCCGGTGGCAGCCTACGCCGGCCACTACACCGGCACCTACGCCGGCAAGGAGACCGGCACCTTCGATGTGACCATCAGCACCTCGGGCGTGGTCACGGGCACCGGCCACTCGACCACCTACAGCCTGGACTTCAGCGTGAGCGGCGCGGTCGTTGCGGGCGGTGCGCTGTCGCTGGATGCCACGGCAGGATCGGCCGGTTCGTCGGCGTTCACGGGCACGATCAACAGCACCACCGGCGCCGTGACGGGCAGCTGGCGCTATCTGACGACCTCGCCGGCATCGAGCGACGGTACCTTCAGCGGCACGCGCGGCTGATGGACCGATGGGCCGGCGGTGACGCCGGCCGGATGAACCCATGCGCGGCCACCACGGCCACGCATGGATGAAGCACCAGCAGATGTTTGCGATGCGCGTTCAGCCGCGCATCAAGGCCTCGATCTCGCCGGCTTCCACCGGAACGCCGCGCGAGATCAGCTCGCAGCCTTCGGCCGTGACGATCGCATCGTCCTCGATGCGGATGCCGATGTTCCAGAACTGCTCGGGCACGCCCTCGGCCGGGCGCACGTAGATGCCCGGCTCGATGGTGACCGCCATGCCCGGCTGCAGCACGCGCGACGGCTTCTTCACGATCGTGCCGCCCTGGCCGTCGGAATGCTCGCAGGGCGCTTCGCCCAGAGAGAGGTATTCGCCCACGTCGTGCACGTCGCGGCCGATCCAGTGGCCGGTGCCGTGCATGTAGAACTGCCGGTAAGCCGCGGTGCGGATCACGTTGTCGAGATCGCCGACCTTGGCTGCGTCGAGCAGGCCGAGGTCCAGCATGCCTTGCGAGAGCACCCGCACCGCCGCATGGTGCGCATCGCGCTGGCGGGCGCCGGGCCGCGTCACCGCGATCGCTGCCTTCTGCGCCTGCAGCACCACCTCGTACAGCGCGCGCTGCGCCGGGCTGAAGCGCCCGTCGGCCGGGAAGGTGCGCGTCACGTCGCTCGCGTAGCCGTCGAGCTCGCAGCCCGCATCGATGAGGCACAGCTCACCGGGCCGCAGCCGCGCATCTGCCGCCGCGTAGTGCAGCACGCAGGCATTGGCGCCGGCGGCGACGATGCTCGTGTAGGCCGGCGCCTGCGCGCCCTGCCGGCGGAATTCATGCAGCAGCTCGGCCTCGATCTCGTACTCGCGGATGCTCGCGGCGCCGGCGCGAAAGCGCTCGCCGCAAAAGCGCATCGCGCGCACATGCGCATCGGCGGTGATCTGCGCCGCGCGCCGCATGGTGGCGATCTCGGTCTCGTCCTTCACGAGGCGCATTTCATCGAGCAGCAGGCTCAGGTCGCGCTGCTGGGTCGGGCATTCCACGCCGTCGCGCGAGCGCGAGCGCACGGCGGCGAGCCAGCCCTCCAGCCGCGCGGGCAGGGTCGAGTGGATGCCAAAGGGGAACCACACCGACTCGCGGTTGGCCAGCAGCTGCGGCATGCGGCGGTCCAGTTCGCCCACGGGCCACGCCTCGTCCACGCCGAGCACCGCGGGCGCCGCTTGCGGCCCGAGGCGAAAGCCGTCCCAGATCTCGCGGTCCATGTCCTTGTCGCGGCAGAAGACCATGCTTCGGCCTTCGCTGGTCAGCACGAGCCAGGCCTCGGGCTCGGTGAAGCCGGTGAGGTGGTGGAAGTGGCTGTCGAAGCGGAAGGGATAGTCGCTGTCGCCGTTGCGGCTGCGTTCAGGCGAGGTCGGGATGAGGGCGATGCCGCCGCCCATGGCGGCCATGCCGGCGGCGATGCGTTGTCGCCGTTGCGCGTGGTCTGGCGCGAGGTTCGGGTGGACCGAAGTGGAGGGAGCCGGCAGGTCGTTGAGCAGCGCGTTCATCGAACGATTCTCCCATCGGCGCCCCGCGCGAAGCACCCCCTGGCGGGGGGTGCAGGGTTTCAATGCGCCGGGCGCTTGTTCGATGCCTGCGCGGCCACCAGCCGCAGCTTGGCGAGCTCGCGCTGCATTTCGTCGTCGGCGGCGTCGGGCACCGCGCCGGAGGCCGGCGGCAGGTCGAGCTGCGCCTTGAGCGCGCGCCGGCCGCGCTGGGTTTCCTGGTCGCGGATCTGCTGCAGGCGCATGCGAAGGTAGTTGCCCACCGACTCCACCGATTCGAGCCCGCTGTTGGCATCGGTCTTGGGCAGGGCGATCACCCGCTTGTCGGACAGCCGCACCTGCAGCCGCACCAGCCGGTTGTGCGTGCCGTGGCGCAGCGTGAAGCCCTTCGCCTCGGTTTCTTCCACGCTGCCGTCGCGGATGTTCTCCATCGCGACCTGATGGACCTTGCCGCGAAAGCCCCGCTGGAACCACAGGTAGTGCGCGCTGACCGCGACACGCTCCCACACCAGCACGTCGAAGGTGACGACGCCCGCCACGGCCACGACGCCCAGCAGCCAGGCGAGGCCGCCCGCGCCCGCCATGCCC
>Ga0068852_100003515_pt1 | contig 10961 bp, 11 predicted proteins | sample KBSCornC22_FD_66594 | JGI IMG/M metagenome (GOLD analysis project Ga0068852, IMG submission 66594) | Corn rhizosphere microbial communities from Kellogg Biological Station, Michigan, USA - KBS Corn C2-2 | ecosystem: Host-associated > Plants > Roots > Rhizosphere > Soil ... | reverse complement strand
TTCGTGTACTGAACCTGGTTATAGATCTCGGAATAATGGACCCGCGGGTCCTCCTTCTCCATCTTGTGCAGCTCGTCCCAAACCTCGTTGTAGACGCTGACGTCCGACGCACCCTTCGCTCGCTGGACGTTGAAACTGATCACCTGCTGGTCGCCGAGCTTGGCGATATTGCGCTGCTCGGAATAAGCATCCTTCACGGTCGCGATGTCGGCCAGGCGAACCATCCGTCCACCCGGGAGCGCTATCCGGGTCTGCGAAAGATCGTAGGCGGTCTGTGCATTGCCGAGGACTCGCACGCCTTGCTCGGATCCCGCGATTTCGGTCCTGCCGCCTGCGGCGTTGAGGTTGGTTTGGCGGAGCTGGTTGTTGACTTCCGACGCGGTAATGCCCTGCGCTTGGAGTGCCGCCGGATCAAGGATGACCCGGATCTCGCGGTCCACGCCGCCCTGCCTGCTGACCGCCGCGACACCCGGAAGTCCTAGCAATCGCTTGGAAATGTCGTTGTCGATATACCAGCTGAGCTGCTCCAGCGTCATGTCGGTGGTCTGCGCGCCGATGAAGACGATCGGATCACCGTTGATGTCGACCCGGGTGACCTGCGGCTCGAGGATACCTTGAGGGAGATCGGAGCGGATCTGCGCGACCGCATTGCGGATATCGTTCACTGCACGATCGGTCGGAGTCCCGATCTGCATCTGGACGAAGGTGAAGCTGGAACCTTCGCTGACAGAGCTGTCAATCTCGTCGACGCCATTCACTCCGCGGATCGCCGATTCGACCTTTTGCGTGATCTGCTTTTCGATTTCGGTCGGCGCCGCGCCCGGCTGCGCGATCTGAACCTGAACCGCCGGAAAATCGATGTCCGGATTGTTGGTGATCGTCATCCGGCTGAAGGCAATGATGCCGGCCAGCAGCAGCCCAATAAAGAGGACAATCGGTGGAACAGGGTTGCGGATGCACCAGGACGAGATGTTGCGGAAATTCATATGTCGATGCTCTTCTTCTCGCCGCTAATCAGTGCGCTGCCTGAGGTACCGGCTTCACCTTCTGGCCCGGATTGAGGAACGGCCCGGCCGAAAGCACCACTCGCTCCTGTCCAGTTAGGCCGGAGGCGATCGTCACGCCGGCATCGCTGACCGTGCCGATCTGGATACCGCGGCGCTGCACCTTGTTGTCCACGTCGATGACGTAGACGAAATTACCCTGGTCGTCGCTGAGTACTGCACTCTGCGGGAGCAGCGGCGCCGTGGTAGTGCCGGCGCTTATCTTCGCGTCGGCAAATCCGCCCGGTCGGATTGCCGGGCTATACGGGATTGAGATCCGCACTTGGCCCAACCGCGACTGCGCGTCGATCACCGGCGCCACCTGCCAGACCGAACCGGTAAAGCTCTGCGGCGAGCCAATGGGCGTAACCGTCACCGGCATGCCCACGTGGACGAACTGCAGATCCTGTTGCGAGAGTTGGGCCTGCATTTCCATTTCGCCGCCCAGAGCTTCGTGGAACAAGGCTCCCGAGCCGGGGCTGACGATCTGTCCGACCTCGACGCTGCGCGACAGGATCAGCCCAGCCGTCGGGGCCCGCACATAAAGCTGCGCGATTTGCGCGCGTGTCTGGCCAAGCTGAGCTTCAGCGACGCGAACCTGCGCCGCCGCAGAATCGCGAGCAGCCTTCTTGGTTTCGAGGTCCGTTTTGGAAATGAAGCCGCGGCCCACCAGCGCCTGCGCGCGGGCATATTCACTCTGCGCAAGCTCGGCATTCGCCTTTGCGGCGGCGATCTGCGCCGCCTGCTGCGCCGACTGCTGCGCCTGAACCGACGTGTCGACGCTGGCGAGAACCTGCCCCGCACCGACCCAACTCCCCGCGTCGACAAACACTCGCGTCACTCGGCCGCCCTGACCGGCAATGCCGATCGGCTGGTCACGCTTGGCGGCGAGCGGCCCGCTTGCGGTGACAACCCGTCCCACCTGGCTCTGCCCCGGAACGACCACGCTGACCGTTGGAATTTGCCCCGCAGTGGCCGCGGCCGACTTGGCCTGATTGCCGTGGTGGCCGAACATCATCAGCGCAATCAGCAGCACGACTACGGCGCCGACGACACCGGCGATGATCGCGACGCGCTTGCGGCGCGCTCCGTCATCGACCACGACAATCGTGTCGGAAGAGGAACGGATCGAAGTTTCCCTGTTCATCTGAAGCATTCTTTCGCCTTGCCCGCATCCCATGCTGCGCTGGATACCGCTGGTGTATTATCTGAATAACGCACTGGCTGCAACTGAACACTGACGAATTCGTTTCGCCAGCAAAATTCGACCAACTGCGGCACTTGAATTACGGATCCGCGTTGGCTTGTTTGATTCGGCGCGCGGCGCTGAAAATGCACCGGCGAGACAAAAAGGGGAAGCGGCATGTTGGCATCTCATGGTTGGATTGCGTGGATCATCATCGGCGGGATCGCCGGGGTAATCGCCAAATTGCTGATGCCGGGACGCGACCCCGGCGGTTGCATCATCACCATTCTGCTGGGGATCGCCGGAGCATTGCTCGCCGGATGGCTCGGTCACGTGATCGGCTGGTACCGGCCCGGCGAAGGGGCAGGATTCATCGCGGCCATCGTCGGAGCGATCATCATTCTGCTGATCTACCGCCTCGTTGCGGGAGGCCGCCGCCGAATTTAGCGGCATACGGCAACTCCCGGTTCATCGCTCGGCCATGTGAACGCCGCAAGATTCCGGCGCAGAACAGCTATGGGAGCTACGATGAAACGGACTCTTCTTGCGCTTGCGCTTGGCGTCGCTTCGGTATCCGCACCTGCGGCGGCGCAGCAGCCTGGCGAGATCAATCAGTCGATCACAGGGACTCGTCTCGATCTTACCGTCACCGGCGAAGCCACCCGGGTGCCGGATCTCGCGATCGTTAACGCCGGCGTTGTGACGCGCTCCCCGAATGCAGCGACCGCAATTCAGGAAAATGCCGACAAGATGGCGCAGGTGATTTCGGCGGTGAAGCGCGCCGGGATCGCCGATCGCGACATCCAGACCAGCTCGATCAACCTCAACGCTGAATATCGCTATCCCGATAACCAGCCGCCGCAGCTGACAGGCTATACGGCGGCGAACCAGCTAACGGTCAAATTCCATGACATACGGAGCAGCGGGAAAATCCTCGACGCGCTGGTGGCGCAAGGGGTCAATCAGATCAGCGGCCCCAATTTGACGATCGAACATCCGGAGCAGGCGCTCGATGAGGCACGAGCCAAAGCCATCGCAGAGGGCCGCGCTCGCGCGGATCTCTATGCCCGTTCCCTGGGTATGCAGGTGGCGCGGGTGGTGTCGATCAGCGAAAGCGGCGGCTTCGCTGCGCCGCCTGCCCCGCCGCCTCCGCCCATGCCGATGATGGCGCGAGCTGAGGCCGCTTATACGAAGATCGTTCCAGGCGAGCAGCAGATGCAGGTGAATCTTTCGATGGTGTTCGAGCTCCGTTGAGCTAGCGGACCGTCGCCCTTCGAACCAGGTTGATCACCGCGAGCAGGACCACCGAGCCGACGAGCGACCACAGGATTCCGGTCAGGTCAAAGGGGTCTGTGTTGCTGATCCCATGGCCGAAGATCAGGCCGGCAATAACTCCCCCGATGACGCCCACGAGGATGTTGAGGATGATGCCCTGCTGAGTCCCCATCCGAAGCAGAAGGCTCGCCAGCCAGCCAATGATTCCGCCGACAATCAAATAGACGACGAGATTCATCCCTTCCCTCCAGTTGGCCCTCAAGTAGGCGCACAGCCGAGCAGACGCTCAACGCCGAACCCTTGTTCCGCGACTCTCGGGCTAACCGAGGCGGAGGGTTAACGCAAACCGGTGAGGGAGTTGGAGGGGTACCGCGCCGGGTTACGCGGCATGCCCAATGATTTAGTAACGCTGTTGGCGTTCGTAGACGTCGCGGTAATGCTTGATCCGGGTCACCCGAAGGCCGGGCATTCCGCTGCGCTCGACCGCGCGCTGCCAGCTGGTGAACTCTTCAAGGCTGAGGGTGTAGCGCTGGCAGGCTTCGTCGACCGTCAGCAAGCCGCCGGCTACTGCCGCCACGACCTCGGCCTTGCGCCGGACCACCCACCGCGTGGTGTCAGGCGGCGGAAGCGAGTCGAGCGTCAGCGGTTCGCCGAGCGGACCGATGACCTGGGCCGGTCGAATTTTTTGATTCTCGAGCATTCCAGTCAAACCTGCCTAATCAATTGCCTGAGACGGCATTACACCCACGGCGTTGAAGATAATCTCAAAAGCGCTGGTTAATTTGCTGATCACCCATCCTGATCCCGCCTTAACCTTGTTTCCTCGATTCAGCCGAAGCGAAGGCCCCGTCGAGCTGCTGAAAGGCTTCGCGCCAGCCCTCGCTTCCCGAAAGATAGCGAGCGAAGGCTTCCTGCCGGTTCCGAGCCCCAACCCGGTGATCGGCGGCAAGTGCAGCGAGTATCTCTGCAGCGTCGATTTCCAGATCGCCATCGCTCCGAATCTTTCCGTCAATTCGCGACACTGCCCCCTCGAAAACAATTCCCTGTTGCCATTGATCTAGCCGGGAGGAGTGAAATTCGGGTAAAGAGCGCCTCCACAACGGCAATGACCATCGATTTCGGCCTCGGAACCCTCAAGGGCGCGCGGATCGTCGTCGCCATGTCTGGCGGCGTCGACAGCTCCGTCACGGCTGCACTCGCCACCCGTAGCGGGGCCGAAGTGATCGGCGTCACCATGCAGCTTTACGACCACGGCGAAGCGGTGAAGCGCTCCGGGTCATGCTGCGCGGGGCAGGATATTTATGACGCGCGCACGGTCGCCGACCGGCTTGGCGTTCCGCACTACGTGCTCGATTACGAAAGCCGCTTCCGTGAAGGCGTGATCGATCGGTTCGTTGACGAATATGCTGAAGGCCGCACACCGATCCCGTGCGCCTTATGCAACCAGGGCGTAAAGTTCACCGACCTCATCGCCTTTGCGCGCGAACTTGGCGCCGATTGTCTGGCCACCGGCCATTATGTGCGGCGGGTGATGAACGATTGCCGCGCGGAACTTCACAAGGGTGCCGACCCGAAGCGCGACCAGAGTTACTTCCTGTACGGGACCACACGCGACCAGCTCGACTTCCTCCGCTTTCCGCTGGGCGACCTCCCGAAGAGCGAAGTGCGCAGGATCGCACTTGAGGAAGGTCTCGCTGTCGCCGCCAAGCCGGACAGCCAGGACATCTGCTTCGTTCCGGACGGCGATTACGCTTCGCTGGTGAAGCGGCTGCGTCCACAGACCGAGGCGCCGGGCGAGATTGTCGATCTCGAAGGCCGTGTTCTCGGGGAGCATCGCGGCGTCGTGCATTTCACCATCGGGCAGCGGCGCGGACTTGAGATCGGCGGCAGCCCCGAACCGCTTTATGTTGTTCGGATCGATCCGGAAGAGCGTCGCGTGATCGCCGGACCCCGCAGCGCGCTCGCCATCGGCCGCATGCGCGTAAGGGATCTGAACTGGATCGCAGAGGACCAGAAGGATGTTAGCGTCAAGGTCCGGTCGCTCGCTCCCGCGGTTCCTGCGCGGATCGAAGGCGAATGGGTTGTTTTCGAACAGCCTGAATATGGCGTAGCACCCGGTCAGGCGGCGGTCTTCTATGAAGGCTCTCGTTTGCTCGGCGGCGGCTGGATCGCGGAGACAATAGCGGCCGACCGGCGCCTCGCCTGTGCCGCAGCAGCTTAGCGCCGGAATCCTGCTGTTCCGCCGGACCGCGGGTGAACTCGAAGTCCTGCTCGCCCATCCCGGAGGCCCCTTCTGGCGTAGCAAAGATGCCGGAGCGTGGATGATCCCCAAGGGCGCAATTGAAGATGGTGAAACAGCGGCGCAGGCAGCGCTGAGGGAATATGAGGAGGAACTTGGCTCACCGCTGAAGGCTACCCCCTTCCGCCTCTGCACGATCCGCCAAAAGGCCGGCAAGATCGTCGAGGCTTTTGCTGCCGAAGGCGACTTCGATCCTGCAACACTCTCGAGCCTGGAATTCGAAATGGAATGGCCGCCGCGCTCCGGCGAGCAGGCGAGGTTTCCGGAGATCGACCGCGCCCTGTGGATGAGACTACCCGAGGCCCGCGAGCGGATCCTCGAGAGCCAGCTGCCAATCCTGGATGCGCTGGAGGAGCGGCTCAGAGCCTGAAGCGGCCCTCGATCACCGTCACGCATTTGCCGCCGAGCACGACACTCTCGCCCTCAAGCCTGCAATGCAGCAGCCCGCCGCGCTCGCTCGCCTGGAAGGCTGTGAAGCGGCCGCGGCCCAGACGCTTCGCCCAGAACGGCACCAATGCCGCGTGCGCCGAGCCGGTCACGGGGTCTTCGTCAATCCCATGGTACGCAGCGAACACCCGGCTGACGACATCATGCTCATCGCCGGGCGCGGTGACCATCACCAGCCGGTCGAAGTTGCGGAGCGCCGCGAAATCAGGCTTCACCGCCCGGACTGCCGCTTCGTCAGGAAGAAGAGCAATCGCGCTATTGTTGCCGCCCTGTCCTACAAACGTCTGGCCGCTGACCCCGAGCGCTTCGCTCAAGCGAGGCGCTTCGCCGGGGGCAACCGCGTAGGCGGGAAGATCGAGCTCGAGCAGGTCACCGTTCCGGCTGACGACGAGGATCCCCGAACGGGTCGCGAACTTGATCCGCTGGCCATCGATCAACACGTGGGCCGAGGCCAGAGTCGCGTGGCCGCACAGGTTCACTTCCGTCGTCGGCGTGAACCACCTGAGGTCATAGTCCGCATCACTGCGTTGCGAGCGGACAGTGAAGGCGGTTTCGCTGAGGTTATTCTCGGCCGCGATCGCTTGCATGGTCGCGTCGTCGAGCCAGTGCTCGAGTGGCATCACGGCTGCCGGATTGCCGGTGAAGGGCCGGTCGGCGAAGGCATCGACCTGGAAGAATGGCAGCTCGGTCATTCGGGTCTCTCGGCGATCTGCGAGGGAAGCACGCCTTCCCTGTCGGTGTGCCCCTCAGGATCGAGGTGGATCAGGATCTCGGTCGCGGGGAATTGGTGCTGGAGCTCCTCCTCGATCCGATCCATGCAATCGTGCGCCTCCCGAACTGTCCAATTTTCGGGTACCCAGACGTGAAATTGGACGAAGTTGTGCGTACCGCTGGTCCGGGTGCGGAGGTCGTGCAGCCCGGCGAGTTCAGAATATTGCTTCGTAGCCGCAAGGAAGCGCTCGCGCTGATCGTCGGGCCATTCCCGATCCATCAGCTGATCCAGTGCATGGCTGGACGAGTTCCACGCGCCCCAGGCTAGCCACAGCGCGATCAGGAGGCCGAATACCGCATCCGCGCCGACCACCCCCAGATACTGGTCCAGCGCCAGCGCCACAATGACCGAGAAATTGAGCAGCAGGTCCGATGCGTAATGCAGCCGATCGGTGGCGATCGCCACCGAGGCGGTCCGCCTGACCACATAACGTTGGTACGTGATCAGCGCGAAGGTGAAGGCAATTGCGACCGCCGACACTCCGATCCCGAGCTCGGCATTGGCGGTCTTGGAGTGGTGGACCAGACGAGTCACCGAATGATAGCCAATGAAAAGCGCCGAAATCGTGATGATTGTGACCTGCGCCAGCGCCGCCAGAGCCTCGGCTTTGCCATGACCGAAGCGATGCTCCCGATCCGCAGGTTGAGCCGCGACCCGCACGCCGAGCAGCACGACAAGGCTGGCAATCAGGTCCAGGCCGCTGTCGGCCAGCGAACCCAGCATCGCCATCGAAAATGTATGGATCGCCGCCCATGTCTTGAGCGCGATCAGGAGGAGCGACATCGCAATACTGGCGAGCGCCGCGCGCGATGTCAGCGAGGATCGCTCCGCATGGCTATGCGCGTGGCCGTGATGATGAGCTGCACTCATGGGTAGAGCAGCCCTTCGCTCCAGCCGTCCGGGCCCAAGGTGAACAGGCGCCGCTCGTGAAGCCGGTGCGGCCGGTCGCTCCAGAATTCGATCCGCTCCGGGACGACCCGATAGCCGGACCAATAGGACGGGCGCGGCACCGCCGAGCCTTCAAATTTCCGCATGGCATCCTCGTACCGCGCTTCAAAGAGAGCGCGATGGGCAAGCGGTTGCGACTGATCCGAGGCCCAGGCGCCAATCTGCGATTCGCGCGAGCGCGTCGCGAAGTAAGCGTCAGCCTCGGCCGGATCGACTTCGTGTGCTACTCCTTCGATGCGCACCTGCCGACGAAGCGATTTCCAATGGAAGAGGAGCGCCACGTTGGGATTGGCCGAGATCTCCTGCGCCTTTCTGCTTCCGTAGTTGGTGTAGAAGGTGAAGCCTTCCGCACCCAGCCCCTTCAAAAGGACTGCACGAACGGACGGCCGGCCCTCCGCCGTAGCGGTCGCCAACACCATCGCTCCAGGGTCGTTGGGTTCGCTCGCGCGAGCCTCTTTGAACCAGGAGTCGAAAAGCGCAAAAGGATCGGCGGCGGCCATGCCGCGCCTTATCCACGCCCGCACCGGCGCGGCAAGCCTTGAAGGTGCGCCTGTTCAGCGAAAGGAAAGGTCGGTTTGCCGAATGGCGCCGTCGCGTCCTGTGATGTTGTAACATAAGACGCGCCGCTCTCCACCGCACGACGCTCAAGGAAAATATGACTCGAACATTGTTCGCTTCCGTGGCGGCTATTGCAATCACACCACCGGTATCCGCGATTGCTGCGCCGGCCTCCGCTCCGTCCGACAACAGCAGGACGGAGCAAAGTGCCGGAGACGCACACGACAAGGAAATTGTGGTCACCGGCCGCCGCTCCGACTTCGCGCGCAACTCAGTCGCGCCCTCTCTTGGAGCGAGCAAGTATACCTTCGACCAGCAGAGCCTGCAGAAACAGCCGGGGGGTGGAAATTCCGGGATCGACGCGGTGCTGGTGCAAGCGCCGGGCGTGACCCAGGACAGCTATGGCGCCGTTCACGTGCGCAACGAACATGCAGACCTTCAGTACCGGCTTAACGGAGTCATCGTTCCGCAAAGTATCTCCGGATTCGGAACGACCTTCGATCCGAAGATCGCGAGTTCGATCGACCTGATTACCGGAACGCTGCCGGCCCAGTACGGATTCCACACCGCCGGGGTCGTGAACTTCAGGACGCAGCAGGGGCAACTCCAAAACGGCGGCGAAATTGGCATCTACGGCGGCAGCTTCGGCCGGGAAGAGCCAAGTGCGATGCTGGAAGGCTCAACGGGGGATCTCAGCTACTTTCTTTCCGGCAGCTACCTTCGCGATGGCCTTGGAATTGAAAATCCGCTCCCGACCAAGCAGGCGCTCCACGATCGAACCACGCAATTTCGGCCTTTCGCCTACGTGGCCGGCAGCCTGTCGCCGACCAGTCGGATCTCGATCTTCGGCGGGACCTTCATCGGCAATTTCCAGATCCCGGATACAAAGGGTGTTGGCGGCAGCTACACGGTAAACGGACGCGACACTTACGACGCCTCGAAGCTAAACCAGAACCAGCGCGAAATCACCCACTACGCCGTCGCAGCCTATCAATATTCCGGCAACAGTCTGAACTTCCAGATCGCGCCCTTCTTCCGTTACTCAAAGACGCAATTCACGCCCGATCCCAACCAGGGGGATATCATCTTCAACGGCTATGCTGATCGCGCCATTCTCTCCAGTCTCGTGGCTGGGACACAAGCAGATGCCACCTTGACCGTTAACAGCAATCACACCGTGCGGTTCGGTGCATTGTTCCAGAACGAGCATACACGCTCTGACCTGATCTCGAACGTCCTCCCGGCGAATGCGCGGGGAAATCAGACCAGCGATGTCCCGTTTGCGATCACCGACGAGGCCACCAAGAACGGACAGCTTTACGGTCTTTATCTGCAGGACGAGTGGACACTCACCCCGAGACTGACGTTCAACTTCGGTGCTCGCTATGACATGATTCACGCCTATACGCACGAACAGCAGTTGAGCCCGCGCGCCAACCTGGTGTGGAAGCCGACCGGCAAGACCACGCTTCATATGGGCTACGCGCGAGACTTCACGCCACCATCCCAGGAGTTGATCGCCCCGGCCGCCTTGTCGCTCTACACGGGCACCACCAAGGAACCCGAAGTCTTGCTCGACAGCCCCGTGAAGGCCGAACGCGAACATTATTTCGACGGCGGGATCGAGCAGATCGTCGCCCCCGGTGCGAAAATTGCAATCGACACTTATTACAAGATCAAGCGCAACCTGCTTGATGAGGGCCAGTTCGGCTCCGCCATCCTGCTGTCTCCGTTCAATTACGCGAAGGGCTACGCCTGGGGGGTCGAGCTAAGCGGCAACTACACGCGCGGGCCGCTGGACCTGTACGCCAATCTCGCTCGCGGGCAGGAGAAGGGCAAAGACATCGTCTCCAGCCAATATTTCTTCGCTCCGGACGAGCTCGCCTACATCGGCAATCATTACATCTACACCGACCACTCCCAAAAATGGACCGCCTCCGGCGGCGCCAGCTACACCTTCCGCGACGGTGCCGGCACGCTCGTGCCTTCGGCTGATTTCATCTACGGCAGCGGACTTCGCACCGACGATCCGAATGGGATCATTCCCAATGGTGGCGAGCTTCCCGGCTACTTCGTCTTGAATGCTGGCCTCTCCCAGAACTTCACCGGACCGGGTGCGCTCAAGGGCGTCACTCTACGCCTCGACGTCACCAACCTGTTCGACAAGAAATATAAGATCCGAAGCGGCGCGGGCGTCGGTGTTGGCGCTCCCCAATGGGGCCAGCGCCGCGGAGTGTTCGTCGGAGTTTCAAAGAAGTTCTGAAAAATGATGGAGCGGCCCGGGTTCGGGTGGCCCGGGCCGCTCGGGCCCCGCGCGGAGGGGTGCGCGGGGCTGGGGAACTCTAGAGATCGATTCCGGCTGCAATCGCTTCCAGCTTGCGCACCCGCTCTCTCAGGTCGGCGATTTCGATCCGGCCTCCGGCGGGCGCGACC
>Ga0068852_100003512_pt1 | contig 10964 bp, 12 predicted proteins | sample KBSCornC22_FD_66594 | JGI IMG/M metagenome (GOLD analysis project Ga0068852, IMG submission 66594) | Corn rhizosphere microbial communities from Kellogg Biological Station, Michigan, USA - KBS Corn C2-2 | ecosystem: Host-associated > Plants > Roots > Rhizosphere > Soil ... | reverse complement strand
GAGGCGAGGCCTTGCGCCGGCTGATCCATGGGGCGGAACACATCATTCGAGGCGTTCGCCCGCTCCCACATGCGTTCCACCATCATGCAGTTGATGGGCAGCGTGTAGGTGGAATTCAGCGTGTTCCCGTCAAAGTACCCCGAGTATCCGATGTACACCTGCACGCTCGGGTCTGGGATCGCGTAGCCCATCGTGGGAGAGGTCAGCGCCGGGACGCCAATCAGGGTCACGTTGTCGAAAATCAGCATCGGCCCTGAAGCGGTGCGCAGCTTGCGGCACAGGGACCGCATCGCCGAGTTGAAAAAGTTGGACTGCGTTATCGAGAGGTTGGTGTTATCGACAAAGATTTGCCCTTCGCCGATGGTGCCCGTCGCCCCCGCATAATCGTCGCCCACCATGGAACGCACGAGGTTGGTAACGTCCTGAATTGTCGGGTACGGTGTTTGCCCGCCGATTGCCATGAGTTACCTTTCTCGTGCCCGCAGGGACCGCTGAGACGCGGAGACGGCCACGTCTCATACAGCCCCCGCAGACCTTGTTAGACCTTCGCCTTCCACCAGCGCTTCTCTTCCGGCACGTCGTCGCGGGTCTTGACTCCCGATTCAACCGCCCTCTTCCAGTCGCGGATGCAGGCCACGCCATTGGGCAGGAAGTGGAACCCGGCGTTCAGCGGAATCTGGCTGCCGCAGTTGTCGCACATCTGCACCGGCACGAATTTCTTGTGATACTCGCGCTGCTCGCCAAAGTAGTCGAGCGCCATGCGCACGTCGGGGCCGAAACTGGCCGCATTGGCAGGCTTGGCCGCGTATAGCTTGTCGTGCTCCTGAATGGTGCGCCGATAGAAGTTGTCGCGGATCTTCTCCGCGCGCTCGATCTCTTCCTCGGTCGGCTTCTGATTCAGGCTCCAGAACACGCCATACTTCTGGAAATTGCAGGTATCATCCAAGTCGCCGGTCAGGAAATAGGGATCTGTGACCTTGAAATCCTGCACCAGCGTGGGATTCTTGGGATTCACGATATCCTGCGCCACGCGCCGGCCATCGTGGTAGTCGTAGGGATCGCGCCCGGTGTTGAACACGTCCTCAACCTTTTGCGCCACCGGGTGCGGGATGAACCGTACCGTGATGCAGCGCTCATCCGGAGGAATGGCCGGAATCTCCACCGGACCAAGCAGCGCGTGCTCCGTCTTCAGCGGACGATGCGAAACGCTGTGGATGTACACGTTGTACTCGGTCGGGCGTGCAATCCACGCGCCGTCATTGATGGGCCGGTTCTCGCCCTTGTGCAGACGCCGCGCCATGTCCATAGCCTTGGCTGTCTGCGCGCTTCCTTCAACAATTACCTGTGCCATTCCGTCTCCTTATGCTGCCGGCGACTGCTGGAATCCCTTGCGCAGCCGCGGGTTTCTGAGCCATGCGGCCCACTGCTTTTCCATCAGCCTCACGCGGTCGTCAATCTTCTCCTGCGTCATCAGAGGCCGCTTGGAGTCCTTCATGACCGCCTCCATCGCATTGACCATCCGCCGCTCGCGCTTCTGGCGCTGTTCTTCCTCGAAGCGTAGGCGGCGCGACAGCGTGTCCTTCTTGGCTGCGATCACCGTAGGCACCACGAGGTCAATCACCTTGCTGGTCAGCTCCCACGGCAGGACGCGCAGCGTGCCATTGTCGATGATGGTGTTTACGAGCTTGACCGCCAGTTTGTAATGACCGCGGTGCGGATAAGGTCCAAGCGAGGTCAGCCCCGTGTTCGCATCCCGGTTGGTGAAGTGATACAGCGCCTCATCCCCGTAGGCTTCCGGCCCTTCCCACTCCATCAGCATCCAGTAGCCGTCGCGGGGCGCGTAGGGCGAGCAGTTGGCCACGTACACTTCGCGGTAGCCTGCGAATCGGTCATCCGGCCACACGCCCCCGGCGCGAAACGTTTCCGTCTGCGACCAGCCCAGAATGAAGTTGGGGGTGCCGTAGCGGTTCAGCCCGCCGGCGCGTGTGATGCGCTCCTGAAAGTGTGCGGGGCAGCGTTTCACTTCCAACTCCACTTGCACAGAATGTCCTGTGCGTGAACCGTGAAGTATCGGTGGCCATCATCCACGTCGTCGAAGTCAATCGTCGTTCCTATGCCCTTCAGGATGCGAACAACGTCGCCTTTAGCGACCTGCGCGAAGATCAATTCCCCGCTGGCCGCCTGGTAGCTGGCCACGTCGATCACTTCGGCATACAAGCAGGGCTCGCGGAAGGCGTCCGGGGTGGCGATGGCGCTGTCTTCTGGGAGCACCAGTTCGCGCAGTAGCACCGTGTCAAAGATTGCCTTGCAGCCCACCACCGTGGGCACGAAGCGGTCGTACTTCACTTCCGGTTCCGCTTTCGCGTTGCCTTCAGCATCGACCTTGCGCTTATCGAGGATTTCCATTGCTCTCTCCCGTCTAAGAGGGTTGTGCGGGACGGTTCATCGCCGCCCCGCGTTGGTTGTTACGGCTGCAGGTATCCGGCGTTCTGAATGAACAGGCCGGAGCGCGGCGCCGTGTTGCACAACTGGAAGAAGCAGTCATAGGCAAACATGCGGTCTGTGATGTACGACCCGCCCGAAGTGCCGATATCGGGAACCGGCATGACGGTGTTGCCGCCGCCGAAGTCATATAGCCCGGTTTCCTTCAATTCGCCGAACCGCCAGTTGTCCATCACCAGCAGATCGATGCGCGAAGGATCGGCCTGCAGGCTGACTTGGAACTCGCGGCCCCCGAACGTCTCGGACATGTTCTTGCGGCCGATGTCCGGCACGCTGTTCCCGCCCTCGCTGTTCTGGGTGATCATCTTCTCGTACCACTGCGCGTTCAGTGTGTAGAGCTGATGCGGCTGCCCATACCACACGCCCGACTTCATGGCCTCGGCGTTCTTGCCCATCGCCTGCATCAGAATGACCTGTGCGCGAAGGAAGGTAGCCGGGGACACCTGCTGGCCGTTCATGTTGATGGTGGGGCAGGACAGGCGCCCGGGGTAGGTAGCGCGGTTGAGGCCGGCCACGGTGCCCGAGTTGCTGTTCACGTTCCAGTAACGGATGTTGGCCAGACCAGTACCCTGCGCACCGCTCGCGCCGGAGATGATCAGGTAATCGCCCGCCGCCGTGGCCCCGCCCGTGCTGGGAAGCACAGTCGAGAACCAGATGGTATTGGCTTCCGGCTGGGTGAAGCTCACCGTCGCATTGCCGCGCGTGGATCCGCCCTCAGAGGGAAACACCGCGATGACCTGCTGGTCGGTGAAGCTGGCCGCGTTCGGGATCCCGGAAATGAACGAAGTCATGTTGCCGGTGCCCGAGTTGCTCGATACCGTCGCCGTCGATGGGATGATGGCGATGGTGCCCGAACCTACGCCCGGGCCAGCAATCTGAGCTGCGATGCCGGTCAGGAAAGAGTCCAGCGAGCGCTTCACCAGGTCGGTGGAGATTTCGACCAGTCCGCGCTCACGCCCGCGGGTCGCCAGTTCCGACAGGTAGGTATATTCGGTCACGCCGAAGAAGCCTACCGGGGACTGTGCGAAGGCCGCAGTGTTGACACCGGAGCCGCGCATCAGGCTCATCGCATCACCGTTGCCGGTGACGATGGGTGCGCCGCCCTGGATAACCATGGTGTTGCGCCACGAAGGACGCCCGGTCGTACCGCCAGCGGCGGTCGAGTAAGAGATGGGTTTCTTTTCCGCGCGCTTGCGAAAGAAGTTGTAATCGTCGTCATACAACGGTACGAGTTCGGCGATTTTGTCATTTACCTGTTCGAGTTCAATGGACTCGACGGCAGCTTCATTCATAGGGTTGGCCATAACGGGCTCCAAGAGTGAAATAACGCCTTGCGGCGGTACATCAGCCTCAGTCGCTTGGTTATGGCGGGTTTAACGTCAGTGCCTATGACGCCCTAGCGCTTGGGGGTTGCTGCTTTTCAAAGATTTCCCAGAGAGGCCCGGAATGACTGCCGGGACAGATTCCCTCTCAATGGGATTACGTGTTATCTCAAGCGTACTTCCACTTGCCGTTCTGCTTGATAATCTTTTTGCCATCCTTGGTGTATCCTTCACCGCGCAGAATCGCATCCTCCGATCCACGCTTGCCAAGTTTCGCAAGCGTGGCTGAATGATCGAGCGCAACCGGCGTTCCCGGCGCCACGGTAGGATTCGGCTTGACGGTTGCCGCTCCCGGTGCTGCCACGGTGCCCTTCAGGTGCCCGTAGCGCATCCGCACAGCCCAGGCGCATGCTTCCTCGGCAAACCTGTCGGTGTATCTGTTGACGAACGTGGCTGCGTCTGCGGCGACCTGCCGTGTCTTGTCGTTGAATTTGGTGTCCTTGTTCTTATCGAACACCGAATCCGCGTTGCGCAGCTTTTCGAGCTTCTTCCATGCGTCCTCTTTGAGCAGTTGCGCCTGCTCGGGGCTCAGGCCAAGGCGCTTTATGTCGGCAGAGAGTTGCTTGTCCAGCACCGTTTCGGCGTGGCTGATGATCTGGTTGAACGTGGCTGAAACCTTTTCCTGGTAGCGCTCCTGGTGCATCTGGTCGCGCTCTTTTTGCCACGCTTCCTGCTCGGGGTTCGCCTTCGGCCCCAGGCCCTTGTACCACTGCACGATGCGCGCCAGCCATGCCTTCGCTTCGTCGGGCTTGCCTTCGTTGAACGACGCGACCATGCTGTCGATCGCGTTGACCAGCCCCTGCGACTCCATAAATTTGACGGCATGCGGCCGCATCACTGCCTGTATGCCCGCCGCATCCGCCTCGCCCAGCTTCTCAATGAGCGTAGGCAGGATCTTGGTTAGTCCCTTCCCGCCCGTCTCCAGAATGTCGTCGATGACACTCGCATCGCCGGCTTCCAGCCGCGCATCGATGTCCTGATAGCGCGTGATGGACTGCTGCAACTCGGCAATCTTCTGCACACCGCCCACAGCGTCAATGGCCTGCCGTGCCTCGCGCGCCTCGCGCACCGTGGGATAGACCGTCTTGTAACTCTTCGACTCACCCAGGATGCGTTCAATGGCCTGCGCCTGCGCGGAGTGCTCGCCGCCATTCTCGCGCAGCCACTTCAGCGTCTTGCGCAGCGCATCCGGATTCTGCCGCCGGTCCTGCTTGTCAGGCTGATCCGGATTTTCCTGCCCTGCTGGCGTTCCCTGCGACTCCTCAATCGTTTCGCCTGATGCCTCCGCGGGCTCAGTGACTGCCGTCGTTTCTACCGGCGCGTCGATTACTGCCGTCTCAATGCCTTCCATCCCGTCTCCTTAATTCAGCGACTTGCCCGCCAGGGTGGTGGTGATCTTCTCCCGCGCACCCTCGGCGTTTGTGCCTTCGACCTCGTGCGTGACCTCGTGCGGACCCATCTCATCGAACGCCTGCGCAGGGACCGCGATGCCCATCTTCGACAGCATCTCCGACTGCACCGCGCTCGGCATCTTGTCTACCGCCAGCGAAATGCTCGCCTTGGGCTCGACCGGCTGCTGATTCGCCTTGGCCTGTTCCGCCGCCGCCTGTGTGTGCTCAAACCAGTGCAGGTGCAGGTTCTGGAACGCAAGCCGCTCCAACTCGTTGACCGAATTGGCCAGCCTGCGCCCTTCCGGCGAAATCATCTTCTGCATGCAGCACGCAGCCTCATACGCATGCTCCTCGGAGTTGTCCGGCCGGATCGGCACAGACGACACCAGCGGAGGCAGCGCTTGCATCTGCTGCTCAAGCTGCTGAATCGCCTGCATGCCCTGCTCCAGCGTCTGCGCCAACTGGTCAGGGTCGAGGTTGGCCGCATGTTGCGGAGCCTGTTGCATCTCGGCTTGCAGCTTTGCAATTTCCGCCTGCATCTCTGCAATCTTGGGGTTAGGCTGGGGCTGGCCTTCGAGCAACAGCGTAAATTCGCCTTCCTGCTTCTCCCATGACGTCGCGCCGGGGATCACCAGACCCATCCGGGCCGCGTCCTTGATGATGCGCGCATTCGCCGGATTCGACAGTACCGTCATCAGGTACGGGTTCGCCGGCATCTGCTGGATGAGTGCCCAGATACGCTCCTCGCGCTCCGTAAACGATTCGGGGATATTGACGTCGTTCTCCGCGACCACCAGCATGTCCGCATTGATGTTTTGCATCTCAATGCGAATGCGGCCCTGATCCTTGGTGATGCGGTCGAATACCTTGCCCTTGGGCTGCACGCGCGCATTCCACTGAATCGCCTGCAGTGTGGCATTCGAGAACCCGCAGCAAATCGCGCCCCACGGCTCCGACAGCCGCGTCATGGCGCTGTCGTTGTCCATCTGAGCTTCGCCCAGCGTGCCCTGATCGCCTTCCGCATTCTGCGCGCCCTGCAGGGTAAGCTGTGCGCCGGTGAGCAACTGTGCGAGATCGCCCGACAGCCAGTGAATGAAGTCAGGCAGCGCAGGCTGGTGCGTCGGCATGGGATCTTGCAGGATGCCCGGCACATTGGGATTCAGCTTGTCCGAATCGAATGGCTCCTTGCGCCCGGGAGTGTTGCCGCTCTGCCGCAACTGCGCCACGTTGAACGCATTGGCGTCATAGAACACCCGCGGCACAGTGCTGGTGAAGAATTTGGTAATCAGATCGAACAGGTTGTCCAGCACCATGTTCGGCCCTGCATACGCCTCAGTCAACGAGCGCCGGTTCTGCCCCTTGCCGCTGCGTGCATGGATGATCGTCAGAACCTCAGTCCACGCCTCGTTGCGCACAAACGCCAGTTCCGTGCCGCTGTACACGGCCAGAAAGCCCTTCGGGTACGTCTTCAGCAGCCACTTGCGCGCCTCGGGAGTGCATGAGTCATCCCAGTAGAACTTCGGAGTCAGCCATGCATGCAGCCGCGTCGTATCATTGACCAGCGTCTGTCCGGTCTGGCCCTGAATCGCCAACTTGATCGATGCGCGCGCAATGCGGTCCATCTCAATCTCGGCAATGCCCGCCGATCCGCCCTTGATGCTCTCCGCGATCCACGGAAACGTTGCACGCTCGCTCGCGGTGTCCTCTTCCCACGCCATAATCTGGTAGGGCGACGACTCCACATTGTCACCAGCGATCCTGCACTTGTGCTCAAGCTTGCCAAGCGCCTTCAGGCAGGTCTGAATCCGTGGCCGCTTCGATGGACCAGCCGCAGGGATAGCCGTCTCGTTCTCCGGAACCACATCCTCGGCGTCGTCCTCAAATCCCAGTTGGAGAGCATCCGCCACCGGGCGCATATACAGCACTACCCGCTCATCGGTGCAGAACAGCCGCGCTACATCCGCCTGGCGCTCGCGGTACTCAGCATCCTCGCAAATGATCAGCTTCAGCTTGTTGGCCTGCGCGGCCGCTGTGACTGCTTCATCCTCGTCCGTCTTTGGCGAGAATTCTGTCTTCGGGACATCGCGCTTCAGGGCGTTGACGATGATGTCGTTGTGCACGCCGATGATGTTGATATCGTGCAGGTTGGCTTCCGCGAGTGATCCATAGATGCCCAGCCCAGTCTTGTCAGCCTGCCCGTAGATGCGCCAGCCGCCGCCCTTGCTCGGGATTAGCCGATGGAAGCCTCGGTCCATCAACTGCAGATACCATGCGCGCTCTACTTCGAGCCTGCGCCCCAAGGATTCGCGCTGGCATGCAGCCACCACCATGGCGCGGATGACCTCAGCTAGCTTGAGATTTCCACCTTCCTCGGCGTCGAGCGCTTCCTTGGTCCATTCCTTCTGATCAGACACGTCAAAAGGCGCATACATGCCAAGAGGCGTCTTCTCCTCCGGCTCTGCGCCTTCCTCTTGCTCCGTCTTCGGCTCTTCGAGTTCGGTGTCCATCAGCAGGCTATTTGCTCCTCAGGTTCACGCGCAGGCCTGACTTGCTGGCTGCGTATTCGCTCTTGCCGCCGTCCGCCTGCTTCTTCTCGCTCAACTCAATGGCGATTGCCTGCTTGGGGTTGGTCACAGGCTTACCGCTGCCGCCGGAACGAAGAGAGCCCGACTTGAATTTCGACATCACTTCATTCCAGGGCATCAGTACTCCTCGCCCTCATCCATCGGCTGCTCATCGCCATCCGGCTCGCCCTGACCATCGTCAGCAAGCTCCTTGGCGTGGTCGTGCGCCTCGCCAGCGCTGCCGTGGTCGGAGTGGTGCTCATGCCCGTCCGGGTGCACCGAATGAACGTGGTGCGCGCCGCCTTCGTGGTCGTGCGTGATGTGGACCTCGTGCGCGGGACCATGCGCCGCGGCGACCTCGGTGCCTGATTCTTCGCCGCCCATCTCCTCGCCACCCTGCCCAGGCTGATCGAGCACCTGCTCGGGCTGCTTGGTCTGCTCAGGCGCATTCATGAGCGAGCGATTGCGTTTACGCTTATCGATGACTGCCATTTAGTGCACCGTCCTTTTCTGGTTTGCCTGCGCGATCACGTTCTGCGCCATCTGCAATTCAAGGTCATGCTGCGCGGCCTGAAACGTGATCCCGATGATCATGTCAATCGTCTTGTGGTACTGCGCCGGGATCGTCTTCATGAGTCGTGCGACTTCGCTGGTGGGGTTCTCCATTACTGCAACTCCTCGACGGCCATGCCCTGCTCGGCAATCTCGCGCCGCATCCTGTCTTCCCACGACTCGGGAGCCGCGTCCGGCAACGCTTCCATGGGCTTGCGCCGCTCGTCCTCGCGCTGCTGGATGCGCTCGTAGTAGGCTTTGCGCTCGGCTTCCAACTCGGCGATGCGCGCCTCTAAACGCTCGATGAATGCGTTCTTGTCGCGGATGGATTGCTCCAGGATGTCGTGCAGTTCGCGCCGCATCGTCTGCATCGCCTCGTAATGCTGCCTACTGATCCACATCAGCCTTCCCTCATCCATTCCGGCCGGTCGTCATACGCTGGCCTGCGCTCTTTGTCCAACGTCGCCTTGATCTGCTGCACTGAGCGCCAGAGCGGATCCTTGATGGATGCGAGACGGTCAGCCAAGCTCTCTTCCTCAGTCTTCGCCGCCGCCGATGCAGTAAGCGCCATTGCGAACATGTCTGCGGTATCAGGCGAGGCCAGACCGCGCTTCTTCATGTCCTCTTTGCGCTCAAGCTGAATCTGATTCTTACTGCTGAATCCGTACTCCGGCCCGGTCAGGTCAGTCTCAAGCTCTGGGTCGTCGGGAACCTGCGCAGTCTCAATCCATGTGCGCATCTTGCCCCACGCCTCAGCGCGCTTGTTGAAGTACATGAACGGATCGCTGGCCGGCGTACCACCGTGAAACTCAATCAGCGCGAACGTCTCAGGCAGTCTGCTTCCATTCATCGCCTGCCACTTGTCCGGCAGGTAAGCGCGCACATGATCCACGACCCCACCGCCGATTCCGTCCCCATCCACAATGCAGGTGCGAGGCTTGTGCTCGCAGATGCGCTGAATCACCAGATCGCCGACGAATACCGTGTCCTGCTTGCGTACCTTGTCGATAATCTTGCCGAACCTGCCCTGTACGTAGCCGATGATGCTCTGATCGTCACCAAACCGCGCCACGTCCACGCTCATAATCTTCCAGTGGCGCCGGTAAAGCTCTTCAGATAGCACCCGCTTGCGTGCTGCTGCCACCAGATCGCTGGGGATGAACTGGCTTGACCCTGCCCTTGGAAACTCGCCCCTGACGCGCACACGGCAGAAGTCGGAGTCTTCGCCATAGTCAGCAACCCACTTGTCCAGCTGCTGCTTGTTCGTGCCCTCAACGCCGCGGGAGTCGATCTGCCGCGTAATCCAGCGGTGCTTGAGCTTTCCAAAGCACTCGCGGAAGCGACCTGTGTTTTGGGTAGGATTGCCGAATGCCAGCCAGATAATCTCTGTCTGCTCATCGGTCATCGCGCCTTCAGCCACTTCCCAAATCTTGTCCGGGATCGCTGAAGCCTCATCGAAAATCAGCACAATGCGCCGGCCCTTGTTGTGCAGGCCTGCGAATGCTTCTGAGCGCTCCAGGCTCCAGGTCAGGAAGTCGGCGCGCCAAGTCTTCTCATGCTTCGGATCGACAACCTTGATTGCTTCCGTGCCTACACGCCACCAGTGCGCATTGATGGCCAGCCGAAACCACTTGCTGACCTCAGGCACCGTCTTGGTTGTGAGCTGATCGCCCGTGTTGGCTGTGACCACAACGCGCGCATCATCGCATGTCGAAAGCGCCCAATGGATGATTTGCCCAACCAGCGCTGATTTGCCGATACCGTGTCCCGATGCGACTGCGAGTTGCAAGGGAACGAATCGGCTGGGACTGCGCAGATGATCACCAATTGCACTGAGAATGTCGGCCTGCCAATGCCTGATTTGGTGCCCGTCCAGTTCGCCAGACTCGCCCCAAGGGAAGGAATAGCGCACACACCCCAGCGGATCATGGCAATAACTGGCAATGTCCTCAATCAGTTGGCCTTCAGCCGTCGCTGCGCTTGCGAGCACTCGCGATCCTTTCGGCAAGCTCAATCGAGCCGGAATGCTCAAGAGCTACCTTTTCGCCGTACTTCTTGCAATCCAATTGCCCAGCGCGCTTCAATGTCGTCTGCACCAAAAGCTTTGAACGCTCAACGTTATCCGAAACCGTGATGTGCTTCTCTTCACCTTTGTCGGTCACAACGGTTTTCTCAATTCGACCGATCAGCGGCTCACGCGCATATTTCTGTGCCCTGTCATGCAACAAACGTGCTTGTCGTACTCGCGCGCGTGCGGACTGTTCAAAGAATTCTGGGTGTGAATCTTCCCAATTCCAAACGGTTTGCACTGATGGAGCCCAACCATCGGTAAGCCGAATCTCTTCAAGCACTTCTTCCATCCCCATCTCAGACGAGGCCAAGCGTTCACATATCTTGTCCGCCATCGCCTGTGTGTATGTGCTCGGCCTTCCCATTTCAGCCCTTCATCCCTCGCAGGTACGTTTCATTCAGCCGAATCTGCATCTCATCCATCTGCTTGGCTGTGAACCAGGTCAGCATCGCTCTCAGCTTCGCAATCTGTTGCTCATTGGTTTGCATGCTCATCTCTCTTC
>Ga0068852_100003509_pt1 | contig 10967 bp, 5 predicted proteins | sample KBSCornC22_FD_66594 | JGI IMG/M metagenome (GOLD analysis project Ga0068852, IMG submission 66594) | Corn rhizosphere microbial communities from Kellogg Biological Station, Michigan, USA - KBS Corn C2-2 | ecosystem: Host-associated > Plants > Roots > Rhizosphere > Soil ... | reverse complement strand
ATCCAGCCAGGTTCTTCAGTTTTCCTGAACGTTTCAATTGCATCATCATCCGGTCAATATGATAAAGGTATTCATCCAAATCTTCTATGAAAAGGATTTTGCCGTGAGTATCAATATCTGATGCTGTTCCGGCCAAAGCAAATAATAAGGAGAGGTTTCCACCAATGACGGAGCCTTTGGCATTACCTTTTCTGTTAAAAGAAGAGCCTGCGATATTGAACCCTGAAGGCTTGCCGAAAAGAATATTTTTTATGCCGCTTATTATTTCCTCAGATGACTTCGGAAAATTAATGGCCATAGGCGAATGAAGCGTTTCAATACCAAAATGCGTGTGAACATGCGAATGAAAGACAGTTATGTCACTAAAACCAATAAGCCACTTAGGATTCTTTTGAAAGCTCGAAAAATCTATTGCATCGATCATGCGTACGGTACCATAGCCACCACGCGCAAATAGTATTGCTTTTATGTTCTTATCATCCAAAGCCCATTGAAAATCTGCTACACGTTCAGCATCTGTTCCTGCAAACTGATTGTCTTGCTTGTAAAGGTTTTTGCCCGTAATCACATTCAATCCCCAGTTTTTTAAAGTATCCATAGCAGGCAGCATTTCCTCTTGTGAAACCTTTCGGGCTGTAGCTACTATGGCAATGGTGTCGCCCTGTTGGAGCGGTGCAGGTGATATCATGTGCTGTTTTTTATCTTTGCAAAGAAATATAGTTTAAAGTCTAAAGTCTAAAGTTTAAAGTTGTTTTTTAATAATCTTTCTAACCTTAGACGTTAAACCTTAAACGTTAAACTTGTTTATGCCGAGACATTTAATTACTGCCGCACTTCCTTATGCCAATGGGCCTGTGCATATTGGTCACCTTGCCGGTTGCTACATACCTGCTGATATTTATACGCGTTACCTGCGCCTGAAAGGCGATGATGTTCTTTTCATTTGTGGAAGCGATGAACATGGCGTGCCCATTACCATTAAAGCAAAACAATTAGGTATCACACCTCAGCAAGTGGTAGATAAATACCACAAAATGATGAAGGATTCCTTTGCTGAGTTCGGGATTTCTTTTGATCATTACTCTCGCACATCTGCAAAGATCCATCATGAAACGGCTTCTGATTTTTTTAAGAACCTGTACGATAAAAATGTTTTTACGGAAGAAGTAACGCAGCAGTTTTATGACGAGGAAGCAAAACAATTTCTTGCCGACCGTTACATTACAGGCACCTGCCCCAACTGTGGAAATGAAAATGCCTATGGCGATCAATGCGAAAATTGTGGCCGTACATTAAACGCAACAGATCTTATCAATCCCAAATCAAAACTGAGCGGCAACGCACCTGTATTAAAACCAACAAAGAACTGGTTTTTACCATTGGATAAATTTCAAAAACAAATTTCTGATTGGATAGGTACTCATAAAGAAGATTGGAAAATAAATGTTTACGGGCAATGCATGTCGTGGATAAATGATGGACTTAAACCTCGCGCCATGACGCGTGACCTCGATTGGGGAGTGAAAGTTCCATTGCCTTATACAGATGGAAAAGTTTTATACGTTTGGTTTGATGCACCTATAGGATATATTTCAGCGACAAAAGAATTTACACCTGACTGGAAAAAATACTGGCAGGATAAAGATTCTAAACTGGTTCACTTCATAGGGAAAGACAATATCGTATTTCACTGTATTATTTTTCCTGCCATGTTAATGGCACATGGTGATTATGTATTGCCTGTAAATGTTCCGGCCAATGAGTTTTTAAATTTGGAAGGAGATAAAATTTCTACATCACGTAACTGGGCTGTGTGGTTGCATGAATACCTTGAAGACTTTAAGGGCAAGCAGGATGTGTTACGTTATGCACTTACAGCATCTGCTCCTGAAACAAAAGACAATGACTTTACGTGGAAAGATTTCCAGGCAAGAAATAACAGTGAGCTTGTTGCCATCTTCGGGAATTTTATAAATCGAACCCTTGTGCTCACACATAAATTCTACAATGGAATTGTTCCTCAACCTGGAGCATTAAGCGATAGTGATAAAGCGTGCATTGAAGAAATGAAAACAGCACCACAACGAGTTGGTGCTTTGATTGAGAAATACAAGTTCCGTGAAGCGTTAAGTGAAATGATGATCCTTGCACGAACAGGGAATAAATATTTAGCAGATAATGAACCATGGAAGTTAATCAAGACCGATGAAGAGCGAGTAAAAACTATCATGTATCTTTCATTGGAAGTAAGTGCATATCTCGCATATTTATGTGAGCCGTTTTTGCCAAACACTTCAGCTTCCATTCGAGCTATGATGAACCTGCAAAAGAAAAACTGGAACGATGTAAAAGGCCAACTCTTAAAACCAGGGCATCAAATAGGAGAAGCAAAATTGTTATTTGAAAAAATAGAAGATGATGCAGTTCAAAAGCAAATAGACAAACTCCACGCAACAAAATCATCCAACACATCTGTTGCTGTAACATCATCTGTTGAACAAAAAGCTACTGAAATAAAACCGGAAACCACGTTCGATGATTTCAATAAAATGGATATTCGTGTGGCTACAATTTTAGAAGCGGAACGTGTTCCTAAAACAGATAAGCTGCTGAAACTTTTATTGGATACCGGAATTGATAAACGCACTGTTGTATCAGGCATTGCCGCTAATTACGAACCTGAAAAAATCATCGGCCAAAAAGTGGTAATGCTTGCCAACCTTGCTCCGCGAAAAATTAAAGGCATTGAAAGCAAAGGAATGATATTGATGGCAGAGAATGAAAAAGGAGAATTATCATTCGTATCTCCAACTAAAATTGATTTTAATAACGGCAGTAACGTTAAATAAATTTTCATGAAAACAATTTTAAAACGTTTGCTGTTTGTTTCCATAATTTTTTCATTGACATACGGCCATATTTCTGCTCAATCAGACAACCTGTTTATCCCACGAAACATTCAAAAAGCGTATAACAAAGGCACTCGCTCTCCTGATGGAAAAATGGGGAAAAACTACTGGCAAAATTTTTCTGAATATTATATCCGTGTTAAATTTAATCCGAAGACGCGCTTAGTAGAAGGAGATGCGATCATTACCTATTACAACAATTCTCCTGATACATTAAAGAAAATGGTTTTTCGTCTCGCGCCTAATTTTTATAAAAAAGGAGTTAAAAGGAATGTTGCTGTTGAGCCAGCTGATGTTGGTGATGGTGTTAAAATTTCCAAACTGCTTATCAATTCGCGATCGTTTGATATGAATAATCCGAATGATGTTATACAGGAAGGAACTATTCTTAAAGCAAGGGGAACTAAAATTGAGCCACGCGGTGGACGTGCAACGGTTGAAGTGAATTGGAGCTACACATTAAACAAAGGTTCTCATAGCAGAACAGGACAAATTGATGATGGTTCTTATTTTCTTGCTTACTTTTTTCCACGCATAACGGTGTATGATGACACGGAAGGCTGGGATGATTTTGAATACATGGGCGAGCAGGAAACATATTTTGAGTTGAGCAACTTTAATGTCTTTGTTACCGTGCCTAAAAATTATATGGTGTGGGGAACAGGCAATCTTGAAAATCCTGCAGAAGTTTTACATGAAAGTGTTTTGAAAAAATGGACAAAGGCATTGCTATCAGACAAGTCTTTATTTATGATTGACAGTAATGATATAAAAAATAAAACCGTCACGTTGAGAAACAAATGGAACACCTTTAATTTTAAAACCACTGCTCCTGATTTTGTTTTTGCATTAAGTGATCATTACCTGTGGCAAGGGAGAAATTTAGTGGTAGATAGTTCTCTTTATCGCAAATCATTTGTCACAACAGCATTCAACCCTATTCATAAAGATTTTTTTGAAGTGAATGATATTTCAGCAAAAACGTTGCAGGTAATGAGCTTTGATTTTCCGGGAGTGCCTTATCCATATCCACACTTAACAGTGGTGGATGGACTGGATCAAATGGAATACCCAATGATGATCAATGATAATCCAACAGCAACACGTTTTGATGGAATTACGTTGACTGATCATGAAATATTTCACCAGCTATTTCCATTCTGGATGGGAACCAACCAAACAAAATACGGCTGGATGGATGAAGGCTGGGCAACTATTGGTGAGTGGTATATAAGCCCGTTAATTGATACTACTATTGTCGATGATTACGGAATGGATGCTATAGAATATATTTCAGGATTGGATTGGGATACACCCATTATTACAAGCACCACTGAATTATCGCGCACGCGATTTATTAATAACTATCCGAAACCCGCATTGACCTATTTATATGTATGGGATATGTTGGGTGATTCGCTCTTTAAAAAATCTTTGCAGTTTTATATGAGTGAATGGAATGGCAAGCATCCAACTCCCTGGGATTTTTTCAATTGCATGAATACTGCATCGGGTAAAAATTTAAACTGGTTCTGGAATGCATGGTATTACCAGCATGGCTTCCCTGACTTAGGAATTAAATCAGCGGATAAAACCGCTGACGGATACAACATAAAAATTGAATCCATTGGCAACAAGCCTGTGCCTGTTAATCTTTTTATAACCTATACGGATAGCAGTACTTCAAAAGCACATCAAACAGTAGAGGTGTGGAAAGACGGAAATAAATTTTCCGAGGTTATTATCAAGACAGATAAAAAAATAAAGTCAATCACGCTGGGTGACGTACACGATGGTGATACCGATAAAAAAAATAATAAGCTTGAAGTGAATTAGTGATTACTGGTTTTCGTCAGTAATTACCTTCCAAAATCATCCTGCAGCCTCACTATGTCATTTTCATCTGACGGATTTTCTGCATTGGTATGTTGCCATATTTCAGCTACCACTCCCCAGTCATCAAGCCCGATAAGACGGTGCCTTTCGCCCTGTTGCAGTTTTATTTTGTCGCCTTTATGCAGGGTTAATTTATCTTTTTCTACATCGGTAAGACTTGTTGCCACTGCAACATTTCCACTAATGCAACGCCATATTTCTGCCCTGCGGAAATGATATTGCCAGCTTAATCTTTTACCAGGTGCGACCAGTAAAATCTTAGGACTTAACTTATCTGATATTTTTAGTGCATTAAAATCCTCTTCAGGAAAAAACTTTTTTGCAAACTGTTCAGCCTGCTTTTCATCGATCACATAAAAGCCACCCCAGGGCCTGTTATCATCCTGTGCTACTGCTGTAAAATTCAATTCTTTTAATAATGCTGCTGTATCTGCGAAAATTTCTTTTTTCGTCTTCATTTTATGTATGCCTGATTTTTTATTCAAAACTACAGTTTGTACGCAATTGTTCAGGAATTGGTTCTGTTAAAATATAAACGGGCAAACTGAATAAACCAGCTTGCCCGTTTCTGTAGTCCCGACAGGAATCGAACCTGCATCAAAAGTTTAGGAAACTTCTATTCTATCCATTGAACTACGGAACCAAAATTTTGGCGAAAATAGAGAACATATTCCAACAAAAACTTCATCAGGCTTCTTTTTCCTGTTTTCATTTAATGACTTGGTTTAATTCCCTGTGAAAATGGTCTTTTTAACCTCTTCATTTCCTATTTTTGCACCTCTTAAATTTCGATATGAAGATTTCGTACAACTGGCTTAAAAAATATATTGATGTAAACCTTACTCCCGAGGCAATGGATGATCTGCTGACAGGTTGTGGATTAGAGGTGGAAAGTTTTGAAGAGATTGAATCTGTAAAAGGTGGCTTGCGCGGACTGGTAATAGGTGAGGTCATGCAACGAGAAAAACATCCCGATGCTGACCGCTTAAGTGTTACGCAGGTGAACGTAGGAAAGCCTGAGCTCGCTCAAATAGTTTGTGGTGCTGCTAATGTCGCCAAAGGGCAAAAAGTATTAGTTGCTCTACCGGGCGCAAAACTGTTCCCAACTTTTGGCGAACCTTTCGATATTAAAAAATCTAAAATCCGCGGACAGGCCTCTGAAGGAATGATCTGTTCCGAGGATGAAGTAGGCTTAGGAAAATCTCACGAAGGCATTATGGTGCTGGATGCTTCAGCAATTCCAGGCACTCCCGCTGCTGAATATTTTAAGATCGAAGAAGATATTGTTTTTGAAATTGGCTTAACGCCTAACCGTTCTGATGCAGCTTCGCACATTGGTGTAGCGCGTGATATGGTTGCTGTTATCAATACCCGTTCAAAGTTTGAAGATGATTTTTCACATGCTAAAGTGAATTTGAACCTGCCTGATGTTTCTGCTTTTAAAACCAGTAACAGGAAATCAAATATTACTGTAAGTGTTGAAGATGCTGCTGCTTGCCCGCGATATTCAGGAGTGAGCATTGCAGGTGTTAAGGTGCAGGAATCTCCGGCATGGTTAAAAAATCATTTGCTGGCTATTGGAATAAAACCCATCAGCAACATTGTCGACATTACCAATTTTGTAATGTGGGAAACAGGCCAGCCATTGCATGCTTTTGATGCATCAAAGATCAAAGGCAATAAAGTGGTGGTGAAAAAACTGAAAAAGGAAACTGCTTTCATCATGCTTGATTCAACAGAAAGAAAACTGACAGGCGAAGAGTTAATGATCTGCAATGAGCAGGAGCCCATGTGCATTGCCGGTGTGTTTGGCGGATTGCATTCAGGCATCAGCGAAACTACTACTGAATTATTTTTAGAGAGCGCCTATTTCAATCCCGCAGATGTACGCAAGGCAGCAAAACTACATTCCTTAAAAACCGATTCATCTTTCCGTTTCGAGCGTGGAACTGATCCTCGAAATACGGTATATGCATTAAAACGTGCTGCGCTCCTGATAAAGGAAATTGCAGCTGGAGAAATTTTAGCTGATGTTATTGATGTATATCCAACTCCTATTGAGCCAAAACAATTTCCTGTTTCATTCAAAAACATCAGGAGCTTATCAGGCATTGATATGGCTGATGATACCATTGCAGAAATTATTTCCAATTGTGGAATGAATATTATTTCGCGCAGCGATGATGAGTTGGTTATTTCTGTTGCCACCTATAAAACGGATGTGACACGTGAGGCCGATGTGGTAGAAGAAATTTTGCGAACTTACGGCTATCACCACATTCCTTTTCCTGATAAAATAAATATTTCTTTTTCTACGCATAAAGCAGATACTAAACTTTCCATGCAGAAAAAGATTTCACACTATCTTGCCGGAAATGGTTTTTATGAAATATTAAAAAACTCGCTTACATCCAGCGCTCATCTTCAAAAGTTTTTGCCGGAAGAAAATAGTGCAGTGAAAATCTTAAACCCGTTAAGCAATGAGCTTGATATTATGCGCACCACGTTGTTGTTTCCAGCATTGGAAGCAGTTCAGTATAATGTGAACCGCAAAAATGCCAATCTTCGTTTGTTTGAATTTGGTAAAACATATCATAAAACAGAAGCAGGCTTTAATGAGCTGAATAAAATTTCCATCATTGCAACAGGTGATGCACACGAACCTAACTGGCATAAACAAAATCAAAAGGCTTCTTTCTTTTTACTGAAATCTTTTGTGGAAAATGTAGCAGGCTTATTTGCTCCCGGTTTAAATGAGCGATTGAAATTAGTTCCTTCGGAAAACACATTGTTTGCTGATTATGCAGAAGTGCAGGTAAAACAAATTGCCATTGGGTATATTGGCTCTGTTAAAAAAGCTGTTTTGAAAAACTTCGATATTGCCAATGAAGTTTTCTATGCAGAGCTGGATATGGAGGCCATCATGAAACGCGCTTCAACAATGAAACATGATATTGCTGCAGCTCCTAAATTTCCTGAAGTAAAACGCGATCTGTCCATGGTGTTGGATGCTAATGTAAAATACAGCGACATTAAAGAACTTGCATTGAAGCAGGATAAAAAACTGCTGCGCGATGTTTCTATTTTTGATGTGTACGAAGGCGATAAAATTGAGCAAGGCAAAAAATCGTATGCACTTAGTTTTGTATTGCGCGATGATGAATCGACACTTACTGATAAACAGATTGATGGCGTAATGGCAAAACTGGAAAGTGTTTTTGAAAAGAATTTAGGTGCTGTTATCCGCAGGTAATTTATGGCTGTTGCTTTAAACTTTAAAAAAACAGGCGAAGGCAAACCGCTCGTTGTATTGCATGGCCTTTTTGGCTTGCTGGATAACTGGCAAACTTTTGCCAAACAAATGGCTGAACTCGGTTATGCAGTTTACACGGTTGACTTACGCAATCACGGAAGCTCGCCACATACTCCTGAATTAAATTACGAGGTATTGAGTGATGATGTTGTTCAGCTTATTCGAGAACAACAAATAGAAGGTGCTACATTGTTAGGCCATTCACTCGGAGGTAAAACGGCTATGTATCTGGCTTTACATCACCCCGAAATTATTTCATCGCTTATTGTAGTTGACATTGCACCGCGTTATTATGCACCTCATCACCAGCAAATTTTAGAAGCCTTACATGCCGTTGATTTGGATACAACAAATACAAGAAGCGATGCCGATAAAATTTTGTCGGGTTATATAAACGATGTCGGTACCAAACAATTTCTTTTAAAAAACCTGTACTGGAAAAGCGACAGACTGGAATGGAAGTTTAACCTCGATGCCATTACCGAACATATTGGAATTGTAGGAGAAGAACTGACCTCTTCCAATCCATTTTCAAAACCAACCCTTTTTATCAAAGGTGAAAAGTCCAACTATATCACCACAGAGGATGAAGCGGGAATAAAAAAACTCTTTCTCCACGCAGAGGTATTAACTGCTCCCGCGGCCGGACATTGGGTGCAGGCCGACAACCCCACATGGATCCTGGAGACCGTAAGTGATTTTATGGGCAAAAACGCCTGATTTTATCTCTGTTCCGCCCCCGTGCAAAGCCTCCTTTTCCTTACTTTCGCTTCTTAATTTTTTAAGCAGGTATGGAGTATAATTTCAGTGAGGTTGAGAAAAAGTGGCAGGCGTATTGGGCAAAGGAAAAAACGTTTCGTGCAGAAAATAATTCCACTAAACCCAAGTATTATGTGTTGGATATGTTCCCCTATCCTTCGGGCGCGGGGTTGCATGTGGGGCATCCGCTGGGCTACATTGCTTCTGATATTTATGCGCGCTACAAAAGATTGAAAGGTTTTAATGTGTTGCACCCTATGGGTTACGACTCATTTGGTTTGCCTGCTGAGCAATATGCAATTCAAACAGGTCAACATCCTGCCATTACCACGGAAACAAACATTGCACGTTACCGCGAACAGTTAGATAAAATTGGTTTTTCATTTGACTGGGACAGAGAAGTGCGCACCTCCAATCCTGATTATTACAAATGGACACAGTGGATCTTTATTAAACTATTTCATTCATGGTATAACACTGCAAACAATAAAGCTGAGCCGATTGAAAATTTGGTTAAGCGATTCAGTGATCAAAATGCAGCGTTCAAAATTGGCGCAATAGAAAAAAAATGGAATGACTTAAACGAAAAAGAAAAGTCAGATGTGTTGATGGAATACCGTTTAGCTTACTTAAGCGAAACGTATGTGAACTGGTGCCCGCAGTTAGGAACCGTGTTGGCCAATGAAGAAGTAAAAGATGGCTTGAGCGAGCGAGGTGGCTATCCTGTTGAACGCAAGCTGATGCCACAATGGAGTTTGCGTGTTACTGCTTATGCAGATAGATTGTTGAACGACCTGGAAGGAATTGACTGGACAGAATCTATTAAAGAAGCGCAACGCAATTGGATCGGTAAATCAGAAGGAACTTCACTTGAATTTAAAATTGAGAATTCAGAATTAAAGGTTGAAGTATTTACTACAAGGCCTGATACAGTTTTTGGAGTTACGTTTGTAACGCTTGCTCCTGAGCACGAGTTAATAGAAAAAATTACAACATCAGAATACAAACAAAAAGTTGAGGAATACATTCACTATGCAAAAAACCGCAGTGAGCGTGACCGCATCAGTGAAGTGAAAAAGATCACAGGGCAGTTTACAGGTGCTTATGTAATACATCCGTTTACGAGTGAAAAAATTCCGGTGTGGATCGGTGATTATGTTTTGGCTGGTTATGGTACCGGTGCTGTGATGGGCGTGCCTGCACATGATTCGCGTGACCATGCATTTGCTACGCACTTTGCAAAAGAAGGATTAACTATTAAGCAAGTCATTACCGCTCCTGACGGATGGAATATCGCAAAAGAAGCATGGGAAGAAAAACAAGGCACACTTATTAACTCCGGTTTTTTAGATGGACTGGAAGTGAAAGCCGCCATTAAAAAATGTATAGCTGAAATTGAAAATAAAAACATTGGTAAAGGCAAAACCAATTACCGTTTGCGCGATGCTATTTTCGGAAGGCAGCGTTACTGGGGCGAACCCATTCCTGTGTATTACAAAAATGGAATTCCATACACCATGGAAGAAAACGATTTGCCATTGGTGTTGCCTGAAGTAGATAAATATTTACCAACGGAAACAGGCGAGCCTCCATTGGCAAGGGCTTCCAATTGGACATATAGGCCCCACCTAAATCCTCCCCTTCAGGGAGGACTTTTAAAAGAGGAAGAAAATAAAACTCCTTCTTATGAAACGGCAGACAAGCAATTTTATGGAAACATAAAATCATCTTCGCGTGAAAACAGGAAAAATCCAACCGAAGCAGAAAGATTACTGTGGGAGCATTTAAAAAATGACCAGACGGGTTACAAGATCAGGAGGCAACATATTATTGATGTTTATATTGCAGACTTTGTTTCGTTAGATAAAAAAGTTGTCATTGAAGTTGATGGTGACTATCATAACGATCAAAAAGATTATGATGCTGCAAGAACAGCCATGTTAAATGTAAAAGGCTTTTCCGTTATTCGTTTCACTAACGATGAAGTTTTAAAAAATGCGAAAGAGGTACAGCAAAAAATAATTAAAGTACTAAAAGAAAAAGTCCTCCCTGCAGGGGAGGATTTAGGAGGGGCCTACCCGCTAGAAACT
>Ga0068852_100003508_pt1 | contig 10967 bp, 4 predicted proteins | sample KBSCornC22_FD_66594 | JGI IMG/M metagenome (GOLD analysis project Ga0068852, IMG submission 66594) | Corn rhizosphere microbial communities from Kellogg Biological Station, Michigan, USA - KBS Corn C2-2 | ecosystem: Host-associated > Plants > Roots > Rhizosphere > Soil ... | reverse complement strand
GTGCGGACGGCTTCGTCAGTGTGAACCTCGCAGCGAACCTCGGTTCTTCGCCTGCGGGACTTTACTACACAGCCATCTATCACCTCAGCGACGGAACCACCAGCACTGAGTACTGGGTGATACCCGCTGCGGCGCAGGCCAGCATTGGGCAGGTTCGATCGCAGGTGATGCCGGCGGCCCAGGCAGTGCAGGCTGTCAGCAAGGCGTATGTAGACCAGGCGATCCAGTCCGTTGCTCAGGGCAACTTGACATCAACTGGAGGACAGCTTACCGGGCCTCTCTACCTGACCGGGGATCCGACACAAACTCTGCAGGCTGCCGACAAGCACTACGTGGACGAGACGTTCGCGCAGGCTTTGCCGATGGGGGGGGGTGCTGCTGCAGGTCCGCTGACCGGCAGGCAGTTGGGCGCTGCCTACCAGGTAGATCAGTTTCCAGGCGCGGACTTCGGGGCCAAGCTGCAGACATGCCTTGCGGCGATCAGCAAAGCGTATGGAGGCACGTGCGACGCGCGCAATTTCAGCGGCAATATCTCAATGGCATCGGACGTGACGATCTCGACAGCGAATGCAACCGTGATGCTGCCTTGCGCGACGATTTCGACGGCGAAGCAGATCGTGGTGACGGCGGGAACGAGGAACGTTTCTCTGCGAGGGTGTTCCCTGCGTGGAGCGAGCAATGCGAGTGGCAGCCAGGGTGGGACTGTGCTGCTGTACTCGGGGCCGGGCGCCGCAGTGCAGATCGGCGATCCGACGTACTCGGCTGATACGCTCGGCTTTCACCTCGATAATGTGCTGATCAACGTCACTGCGTCGTCGAGCAACAGCACCCAGGCCATTGCTGTCTACCGCACGCAGGAGATAGATCTCCAGAGCCTGTATCTACTGGGTAATGCGAATCAAACCGGTCTCATGCTGGACGGCACTGGAAACTACACCGGGGGCACCTTCTATGACAACCACCTCAGCGGATTCCAAACTGGCCTTAGGGGAATTGGGCACCAGGTTACTAATCCGGCGGCGACCGACTGGCTAAACGCCAGCACTTTTGTGCGGCTTCACATCAACTGCCCAACCAACAATGGCAATCCGACCAGCGGCACTTATGGAATCGATCTGCAGCAGGGCGATGGCAACTCCTTCACCGGGGGAGATGTGGAGGGATGCGCAACGGCGCTGCACCTGGGATCAAATGCACAAAACAATACAATCCTTGGCTTGCGGAACGAGAACTCGACGTACCAGGTCGTTGCAGATGCAGGAAGTTCGTATAACAGTTGGATGACCGGCGGCACGATGTTCACCGGCAAGTTAAGCGACACGGGGACACGCAACAGCTTCCTCGATACATTCCACCGCAGCTTTAACTCGCTGAATGGCGACTGGTATGGAAGCCAGCAAGATGCAACCGTTACGAACCATTTCAGGTTGGGGATTGGAAACAGCAACGAGCGCGGCATGCTCGATCGCTACCAGACCGACTACGGTTATCGATGGACCATGGGCTTGAGCGACGCCACTGCCGGCGAACAGTATTACCAGGTGCTGGACGAGTTAAACAACGTTTACCGCATCTCTGTCGGACAGTACAACAAGGACCAGGCGAGCACGAATAACCAGACCGTGATCAATGCAGCCGGAACAGGCGCAGTGGTTCTGAACGGAGCAAACAACGCCGGAACCGGTGGCGTGGTATTTGGCTCGGGCGGCACCAATGAGACCACGGTCGCGACAGTAAGTAATGCCGGAAACGCGCAATTTAACGGTACTCTGCAGGTTGGCGGCACCACTCAATCTGCCGGAACGGTCACTGTGCGCAATAACGCCGATGCAGAGGTCGATTACTATCTGTGGCCGGGGTTGACGACAAGTCAAAAAGGCTCGTTTACATATAAGGACTACAACGGGAATAGCCAATGGTTCATGGTAAAAGATGCCACTAACAACTGGGCACTGAACTCGGCCCCCGGCGGGCTCGACAGCTTCAAAGCCTACCAGAGCACAAATAGCGGTGATACCTACGTCAATGCCTCGAACTCATCAGGCGTGGTGCGAGTGAACTACGAAGCCGGCTCGGGGTCCGCATTCAATATCTATGGCGGCGGCATTGGCACGTTATACGCGAGTTTCTCGGGAACGAACAGTATCAAGTTGCCGGGCCTGTCAGCAGCGAGCGGACGAAATTGTCTGCAAATCGATTCCTCAGGGTATATCTCGAATACAGGTGTGGCGTGCGGGAGTGGCAGTGGAAGCGGAACCGTCAATAGTGGTTCGACCGGGCAGATTGCATACTACAACGCCAACGGCGCTGCGGTAAGCGGGTTGAGCACAGTGCCGGTGTCGTCAGGTGGAACAGGCGCTACCAGTGCTGCTGCGGGGCTTGCGGCTCTGGGTGGGGCGTCTCTCGTCGCCACTGCGGAGCAGAAATTCGGTGGGCCGATCACTGCGTCGGTCAATTCGCAGATCAATGTGATGGCACCCCCCTACAACGCAAAAGGTGATGGCACAACAGACGATGCGACCGCAATTAATGCGGCGTGTGTCGCTGCAAAGGGATACGGCCCTGCGGCAACAGTGTACTTTCCGAAGCCGCCAAACTTTTATCTGACAGGCACGCTGACTGAGTGCGCCAATGTCTCGCTGCTTGGACAAGCGCCAGGGCTCGGGAATGCTCTCGGGAGCGGTGGGGTCACGATTCAGGGCAAGCCCGGCCAGGACATCATCCACGGCACGGACCCGAACACGGCGAATCCTCCGACGATGCGCGGCGATAGCTGGAGCATCAGCCACCTTCAATTCAAGCTAGACGATTCCGTCGATGCCTCGGCTAGTTTCCCGCACCGCTGGCCCGGTCGCTGGACACAGGACGGATCGATCGCTTCTGGCTCGGCTGTGCTCACCGCAGTAAAGCAAGAATTCACCTGCTCGGACGTCGGAACCGCAATCGTGGTCAAAGGAGCCGGAAACTCTGGAGCGGATCTGATCACGACGATCGCATCGCTTCCGACGTGCAACGCCGGATCCAATGGCAGTTCGACGGCGACTCTCGCCGCCCCGGCTACAACAAGCGTTTCCAATGCCCGGGTCTACGTATCTGTTCGCGGAGCCTCGGCCAACAGAACGCTCGGAAATTGCGCGATTGGCGAAGACAACTTCGACGGGAACGCTGCCAACTGGCACTACCGGCCACTCTCAAGCTACCCAATGATGCAGGATGTGAGCTTCGTCACCACGAGTGGCGGAAATCAAAACAACTCCTGCGCAATTTACCTGGGCGCCGCGTGGGCGCCATACGGCTTCAATGTTGAACACGTTAACATTCAGCGCTATGTGTGGGGGGTCGTACAAGGCATGCCCGACACTAACCCTGGTCTCGCAGCCATCGGCCAGGATTACCAGAAGTGGTCCCACATGCTTTTCCAAGTCAGTTATCCATGGATCAGCTACAACGGATCGAACTTCATCATCCAAGGCTGGCAGCTTGCCTCTGCTTACGGGCCCATTATCTCGGGCGTGAACAGCGCAACTGAGTGGGGCGCGGGTCACTGGCTGATCAACGTTCCCGAATTCGAGCAGGACACGAGTGGGGTTGGCTGGATCATCAAGGGCAATGGACACGAATTCGAATCGACCGTTCTTTCGCCTGGATCGGCAACAAGTTACCTCGAGGCATTTGGGACACATTGCGATACTTGCCTGATCAATGGCAATCTCACCATCAACAATTCCGCCAATCACCTGGAGTTTGGCGACTATGTCAATGAGCTGTTGAGTGGCGGATATGTCGACAATGGAACCAATAACGTCGTCATTGGCTCACTCAGGACGAGCCCGTACAAAGGTAAGCAGCCGACGCGCAGAGTTGCAATCGCGCAAACCCGGGAGCCGGGCTATATAAACAGTGTGACTCCTGAATTTCTCGTGAGCGGAAACCCCCTGGCGCCATACCTGAACCAGCAGGATCTACTGTTTTTTCCGCAGGATTATCTCTGGGACACGCAGCCTGCCATTGTTGCAGATCCGAGCTCGTTCAGTGGAAAGTACATCGCGATCACGCTGAGCGGGGCTCATCAAGGCTATGCGCAGTTCAACATGAACAACGCACAGGGGACGCCAATAATCGGTAAGCAAATCCCTGCAACCCAGGTAATTGTTTACGACTCCGCGAAATGTCCGAGTGGCACCACGTACAACATGCTGGTCTATGCGAACGGCGTTCAGATTGCAAGCTCAGCCGTCCCGTGCTCAACAACCTACGCGACCAATTCGCTCACAGTCGATTTGTCTCCTTATTCGGGGCAGACATTTCTCACCGGGTGGGCGCTGACAACCGGTCCAGAAGTTGACGATGCCTGGAGTGCGGTAGTACCCGTAAACACGACGGTGATCAATCAGGCCGCTTCATCCACACAAGTAGGAGCGATAGCAGCAGGTGCAGGAGGAGGAGCTAGTGTATTCACCGCCAACAATTGGGTTATTGCCGGCGCATCCACAGTCTACGATCCAACATCTCCGGTGCTCTATTCCACCATCGTTTCGAATAGTCAGAAAATCACATCGTATCGTGGTTCAACGAATCTGAACGGCGGCGCCATGTATCCTGCCACCTCCGGCACTGTCGCGGTGCTAGCGAAAGGGCCCGTGGTGTGGACCGATACGCTTGCCGGCGCAATGGCAAGCGGTGATGGCACCATGACAATTTCAAAACCAACGACTTCGGCATGGCCAGCCACGGCATACCTCCAAATAGATCAGGAGATCGTGAAAGCCACTGGAGTGACGGCTGGACTTACGACCTTGACCATTACTCGTGCGCAGTACGGAACGGTTGCGCAGGCTCACTCAAACGGAGCGACCTATACATCGGTCGGGCATGGGAGCTTCAATGCAGGATGTGGCTCGAACACATTTCCTGTGAATATGCCGTTCACCTCCTCGTGGCAATGGCGCAGCGGTCCTTTCAACGGAGCGCTATGCAGTGGAGCGTCCACTAGCTTCTCCACGGGTGGCACCGGAACTGATTTCACGGGGCAGACGTACCAGATAGCTGCAGTTTCCGTCACTCCGGTGCCCAATGAAACCAACGCCACAGCAGCGAATCAGGTTGCATACTCCGTCGCGCTCGGAAGCCAGGGATATCAGTTCAGCGGTCTGAAGTCGCTGGCTGGCTCCGGCGCGGGCATCACGACTGGGCCGAACAGTGGAACCATCACGGGACACATCGCAACTTTCAGTGGGGCCAGTGGACAGATCCAGGACAGCGGCACCACTTTTGCTGGGATTACTCCATTGAGCGGCACAACCGGAAACATCGGAGGCTCAGCATTAGCGGCGGGCCAGTGCGCGAGTGGCACGGTGTCCATTTCGGGTGCAACAACGGGCATGGCGGTCGCCACGTCTCCCGCGGGAGGCACCACCGCCGGGGCTGGTTTCACCTGGCAGGGATACGTCAACGCACCTGGCACCGTTACGGTGCAGGTTTGCGCCGTTGTAGCCGGAACCCCAACGGCTACCACGTACAACGTGCGTGTCCTTCAGTAGCTCTGAACCATCTTCAGCTTTCAAGCGGGCACCGCGTCACGATCATGTCGTGAGGCGGCGCTCTTTCGCGCGCGAAGAGCGCGATTGACCAGGTGTCGACGGGATGCTCGTGATGTCAAAAGAGAAATCTGACTTGGATCGGCTCATCCCGGGCAGCCAGGACCTGCTGGAGTTCGGAAAGCTTCTAACGGACAAAGAGCATCCGGCATGCGATTCCAAACTGGTCATTAGGCTCGCCGAGGAGCTGCTGTTTGTCCGGACCCGATCGGGAGCGGTGCAGCGCTTGAGGGCCAATACAGCTCAAATAGCATTTGAGCAGACACGCGGTCAACGGAACATCGTTCTCAAGGCCAGGCAGCTCGGGCTGACAACGTGGGCTGCGGCACGTTTCTTCCTGAAGACGATTGCAAAGCCTGGAACGTTGACGTTACAGGTGGCGCACACTCTGGATTCAGCCGAGGAAATCTTCCGCATCGTACACCGGTTTCTGGATCATATGCCGCAGCTTTTGAAAGAGAGCCGGGTCAGGACTTCTCACGCGAATGCTCGCCAGATTGTATTTCCGGTACTCGATTCAGAATACCGGGTGGTTTCTGCCGGGGAGCGAAACGCGGGCAGAGGTCTGACGGTGCAGAATCTGCACTGCTCGGAATTGGCGCGATGGCCCGGGGACCCCGCGGAGATTCTGGCCGGATTGCGGGCTGCTCTGGCGCCGGATGGGGAGCAGATTCTGGAGTCGACTCCAAACGGAGTCGGCGGATGTTTTTACGACGAGTGGCATACAGCTGCGGAGACCGGCACAGTCCGGCACTTCTTTCCGTGGTGGCTTGAGGACCGCTACCGAACTGACCCGGTTGAACTCTCGTCACTCAACGAGCAAGAGCGCGAACTGATGCAAACGCATTCACTGAGCCTGGAGCAGATTGGATATAGACGCCAGGTGAGAGCTAATTTTCGGGGGCTCGCCTGCCAGGAATTCGCAGAAGATGAGGAGACCTGCTTTCGTGCAAGCGGCGATTCCGTTTTTGAACTCGAGGTTGTGGACCAGCGACTGGTTCAGGTGCCGTCGCCGATTGAAAAACGGCGAAACGGTGAAGTGGAGATATGGCTGCCCCCAGTGCCCCAGAAGCAGTACGTTCTCGCCGTGGATCCAGCAGGCGGAGGGAGCGACGGCGATTATTCGGCAGCTCAGGTGATTGAGCTGGAATCGGGCCTGCAATGTGCCGAATTCGCTGGACATCTGGGCGCACTTGAATTGGCGCGATTGCTGGCGGAGTTCGGCCATGAATATAACGATGCATGGCTGGCAGTGGAGAGAAATAATCACGGACACGGGATACTGTGGCTGCTTGAGAGTGTTTGCCACTACCCGCGGATTTACCGGCAGGACGGCAGTTTAGGCTGGCTTACAAACTCGGTTACGCGTCCGGGCGGAATCGGGCGTCTGAATGCCGCCGTGATTGAGCAGCCCGACCTCTTCATGAGCCGTAGGCTGCTGGCAGAGTTCCGGAGCTTTGTGCGCCAGCCGGACGGAAGAACGGGAGCGCGACCCGGTACGCATGACGATCTGGTGATGGCGATGGTCATCGCATTGGCGGTACGGGCTGAGATGCTGGAAGGACCGAGCGGTGGCTCTCAATAGAATTCGAGATTCGCACCGCCCAACTATTGGACTCCGCACTCATCCTTGGAAGCTGATGGCTGGAGATAGAATCGAAGAGACCTTATCGATAGCGGAGAAACGGGTTGGCAGTACAAGCGGTTCAGCATATCCGGCGGATGCGAGGCGGTGCACAGGGCCAGTTGATGCTGGGCGCGGATGGTCATGCCTACGTTGTGAAGTTTCAAAACAATCCTCAACACATGCGCGTGCTGGCGAACGACTATCTGGCCTCGAAGCTCGCACTCGCCGCCGGATTGTCGGTTCCGGAAGTGGACGTGGTCGAAGTCACGTCGTGGCTGATCGACAACACGCAGGAACTCGAAATGGATCTGGGGCGTACCCGCGAGAAGTGCATCCCGGGGCTCCACTTTGGATCGCGATTTGTTGGTGGCCTTATGCCCGGACACGTGATGGACTACCTGCCTGAAGAACAACTCTTGTCGGTCAAAAATCTCAATGAGTTTGCAGGCATCCTGGCTCTGGACAAGTGGACTGGGAACGCAAACGGTCGACAGGCGGTATTTGCGCGTAAGGCGCGGGAACGTCGATACCGGGCGGTATTCATCGACTTTGGCTATTGTTTTCACGCAGGAGACTGGAAGTTTGAAGACGTACCTCTCCGCGGCGTTTATTACCGGAACGATGTATATCGCGAGATTACCGGTTGGGAGGCGTTCGAGCCTTGGCTGTCGCGGATTGAGACCATGCCTGCTGAGACGGTATGGGCTGCGGCAGAGGACATTCCACCCCAGTGGTTCGGGGGGGACCGGGATGAACTTGAACAGCTGATTGACAAGCTGCTGACACGCAGGAGCGCCATAAGAGAGCTAATTGAGGCATTCCGGACTTCAGATCGGAAGCCGTTTCCCAATTGGGGCGCCGCCCCCAATGAGATCGATAGCGATCCGTGGAAAACCGCTCGATGGGCGAGTACTATCGCGGACAGGATCATGTAGGTGAGCAGTGAGTCCGATAAACGAGGTGATGGGCTGATATGCGCCGGGAATGTGAGTTTCAACTGATCCGATATGCTCCGCTCGGGTTGCGGAACGAGTTTGTACACGTCGGCGTTTTACTGCGGGAGCAAGGGCCTTTCCAAGATGCAAAGCCACGGCTGGAGTTGCGATTCACGCGCGACTGGCGCCGAGTCCGTTGTCTCGATCCGGATGCGGACACCTCGCTGCTGGAAGGAATGGAAAGCGAACTACGAAGCCGGCTGGGCAACGACCCGGATGGCAAGCTTATGCGGATCGTCGAAGAGGGCTTCTCGAACAACGTCCAGGTGACCGAAGCGAAAGCATATCTTGCCGAGAGTCTTCCCGCCGGGATCGAAGAGCTCATGCGCATTTATGTCGATCCACCGAAGCGTGAGCGCTTGCCGCGGCTTAGCGGCAGGGCTGCCATTCAGTCGACCATGCGCGCGGAGTTCGAGCATGCTGGAGTCTGGGACCTTCTGCGCAAACGGATCGCGGCTTCCGACTACACTCGGCCAGGTGATCCGCTGCGCATCGACGCGGGCTACAGACCAAACGGCATCATTAAAATGTTCCATGCGGTGAGTCTGGAGCCTGGTCTCGACCTTGCCAAGGTACTGGCCTTCTCCGCGGCAGCGCTGCGGACAGGCGTGGAACGAGTAGAAAAGGCGGGCTTGGAATTAACGGCTATCGTCGAGCCTGTTTCCAAGATAGCCGGCGCCGAGCAGGATTCCGAACGGCTGGCCATGTACCGGTTCGGCGTGGAAACGATGGAAGAGGCCCAGATTCGCGTCCTCACGACCGCAGATATGAATCGCGTCGCAGAGACTGCTCGCCGCGACTTGCGCGTGTAATCAAGTCAAGCGGAAACTGCGGTCGTGGTGCGGGTTCGCGTCATCTCAGCCTTGATTCAACAACAACTTAGTCGAATGATCATTTTCTTCGCAGAGTTTGCAGGTAGTTATCTGCGTTTCTCGTAACATAGATTCTGTAGAGAGCGAGACAGAACAAGACATTCTGAAATGACAGATAGGAACGGGCCGGCTCCGCCGCGAACCGTTCATAGGGGGAGAGGCATGATCCGCGAGATCATGCCTTTTTGTTTTGGGAAGAAGAAAGGGTCGAGGCGTGAGGGTTCGAGAGCAATTGCGTGAGCTATGGCGGCAGGCAACCGGCAGCACAACTGCTGCGACCGAGAACGATACTGAACGCAAGACTCTGGCCCTGCCGGCGATTCTAAGTCCGGTGCACTTCCCAGGGCAGTCTCTGCCGAAACCAACGCCGGCGAGTCTGCGACGGTTCGCGGAGACACCGATCGTGCGACGCGCGATTAACGTGATCAAGGATCGCATCGCTGCGATGGACTGGCAGGTCCGTGTGCGGCGCGGTTGTGCGTCGACGCTTGATGCTGACGTTGCAGCAAGCCGGATAGCTGTCTTGCGCCACGTGCTGGAGGAGCCCAACGAAGTCGACAGCTTTCGCACCCTCATAGAGCAGGTGATTGAAGACGCGCTCACCGGCGGGTACGGCTCCATCGAGATCGAGGCCACCGGCAATTCGGAGAAACCCGCGATGCTGTGGGCTGTAGACGGGGCCTCGATTCGGATCAATCCGCGGTGGGACGGGCATCCTGATTCGACGCGGTACGCGCAAGTAGCGCCGGGGCACATCGAGTCGACCGGAATCGAGCTTCGCGACAATCAGCTTATCTATGTACGCATGAATCCACGCAGCTTCACGCCGTTCGGTCTTGGCCCGCTTGAAGTGGCATTCGAGTCCGTCAATCAGTTTCTGGCGGCACATCGGTTTGCCGGGAAGCTCGCCGCGAACTCAGTAGCGCAATATGCGCTTTGGCTGAACGAGGCAACGCCCGAGCAACATTACCGGCTGATCCGATGGTGGCAGGACGAGGTCGAGGGAACAGGTCGGGTGCCGGTACTATCGACCACTCAGAAGCCGGAAGTGTTGCGGTTTGCGCAGGGCACAGATGCCGATCTGCGCCTCGCCTGGCAAGAGTTCTTGATTCGCATGGTCGCAAATGCGTTCGGGCTTCCACCGATGCTGCTCGGCCTCGAAGGAGACGTAAATCGATCGACGGCAAGCGAGCTCGCGGATGAGGCATTTCGCGGAGCCATTCTGCCTCTTGCCCAATTGCTTGCCGGGCACATCACGCGCGACTTGTTCGCCAAGTGCATCGGATGGCGCGAGTTTGAATTTGTCTTCAACGACTTGAACGCCCGTGACGAGGCCACAGAGCTTTCCGTGCAAGTGCAGTTACTGCAGGCCGGAGTGCTGACTGTCGATGAGGTCCGCGCGATGCGCGGGCTGGGTCCGCTTGCCGACCTCAGCAAAGCGAATTCAGCAATCACCTGAAGTGGCTTGGCATGTGAAAGTGCGCTTGGCCGCATCGCGTTTGGAATCGAGATGCGGCTATTTTTTCGAGCGGGGGTGACTGGAATGCAATTCGAAGCGATGGCGGTATCGATTCCTCATGTGGAAGGGCATCCCAACCGGGTGCCATTCGAGGGTGTGTTGACGCTGGTAGATTCTGCGAGTGACAGGGCGCCAGCGGGCGCGCGCGGGCATCGGGTAATGCTGACTCGAGCGGCTGCAGAGAAGGCCATGCCTTCTCTTCTGGGCATGGGCGTAGATTACCGCCCGGGTTGGGATGGACATGATGCGCGGCGAAAGATCGGGCTGCTGACCGAGGCGAGCCTGATTGGGAATCGGCTGGTAGTGAAGGGCTACATCTACGCTCGAGACTTTCCTGAGGTCGCGAAGACGGTTGTG